>Ga0307379_10003778_pt1 | contig 21856 bp, 18 predicted proteins | sample UN2MG_FD_202237 | JGI IMG/M metagenome (GOLD analysis project Ga0307379, IMG submission 202237) | Soil microbial communities from Risofladan, Vaasa, Finland - UN-2 | ecosystem: Environmental > Terrestrial > Soil > Coastal area > Acid sulfate soil | place: Finland: Risofladan, Vaasa | collected... | reverse complement strand
CCTCCTTTCATTTTATTTTGAGCATGACCTGAGCCATTTCAGGCCCAGCGGGTCTCGAGGGTTTTCATCACATCCATTTCCCGATTGGTTTTGTCGACGGGGAAAGGGCAAGATCCTCGACCCAGTTCACTTCAAAGTTATCCCTTATATAAGTAAGACATACATATATATAAACATTGTGGTGATAGAACATATATTTTCTATGACAACAATACTTAAATACTTACTTATGTCGAGACTGTGCTAACGTTGCAGGGAACATTCTCATGCTGTTTTCCTCCTGATCCGCCCTCTGGTTGCATGTAGTGTATCTATTGTTTGGTATGCTTGATCCATGTATATGTCGCGTTGCATGTCCACAGCAATTCTTTGACTTATATGGTCCTGTGTCCTGACGCGGTAGACGCTTTTTTGCATTTTGCGATAACGACGATTCCCTCGCTCAACCGCATTGGATGTGGCCGGTAGAAGAGAGTCGTCCAAGAAAGTCAATGCCTTTTCCAGATTCGGAGAAAACAACTTGTTGAGAGCCTTATTGAGGGATCGACAACGTTGGACACGAGTTCGAAGTCGGCCCAGTTTGCCTAATGCGGTTTCACTCCGGCAGCGACGGTCAAACAACCTGTAGACCTCATCCATGATAGAACGCAGATTACGCAATTTTGGAAAGCCACGGGTGATACGTAAAAAAATCTTCCTTTCGGCCGGTGTAATCTTCTTTTTCACGAATAAGTGGCGATGGTCAAAGAGATCCTTAATCTTTTGTTGAGTACGTTTGTTCTGACGGGCGATACGCCTGCCGACCTTGCCCGAAGGCCGGCCACGCCCACATTTGACCTTCTTGGTCTTGAGCGTTTTTCGAGACTTGGTAACAGCCTTAAGAACACCCTTGGTGATTTCTTGCAGAACATGAAACTCACAGAGTTGATGTTCAACGTCCGGACCAAAAACATCTAAGATTGGATCAGGGTAGAGCGGCGAGCCGTCGGTGGTGATTCCTTTGACCGCCAATCCTCGATTATCCAGGTGCTGTTTGAAGTGTTTGAAAAAGTGCCGTATGTCGTCACAGGTCGGGTTGTGGTCCAAAACCTCATAGACAAGTCGGTCAAAGGTATGATTGTCCACAATAGACAGCACACAGAATGGCCCGTCATACAATTCGTCGGCGGCAATATAGCCGGAAAAGTTGGAAAGCACCGTGTCGAGATAATCGTGTTCAATAGCTTGTTCAGCTTTTTTTTCCCGTGGCCTCCACCCAGTTCTTGATGGTGCTCCAGGGAACAAAAACACGATGATCACGCCATAGATGCCACGATGCCCCACGATAGGGTAAACCGTCCTCCACGACCAAACGGACCGCCAAGCTGACCACGCGATGGGTATAATGGCTGTTGGGTAAGGCCAAATCATCTGTATTGGCCTTGCAATGAGAACCACATTGACTGCAACGATGTTGAGAGTAGGTAAGGATAATATCACAAGGTCTGCCACTATACGGATCACCCAGATCATGCAACGTACGTTGGACCGTCCTGACCCGAGAGGCGCGATGGTCACATTTCGGGCACGGTTGGTTCCTGTAATTGCGGCTTTTCTTAACAATTTTGGGCTTGGGCAGTTCATCAGTAGATTTTATGCCTTGGGTAACATCGGGTTCATAACGTCCTGGGCCATCCATAGCAATATCCTTCCAAATCAATCCTGTTTTGAAAGGATATCGACAAAAGGGGCTAAATATCGTTAGAAGTACCCTGCAACGTTAGCACAGTCTCCTTATGTCTCGTTGTAATAAGATGCCAACCATAACAATATACTTAACCAATGAACTTTACGATCGTGTGAAAAACTCCCCCAGTAAAATAGTGAGAACTGCGTTAGAAAAATACTTCAAGAATGAAGGCAAGGATTCGAAATCTGATCAAGAAGCCACTGAGGATTAACTGCTGAACCTATGCACTGTTGTCTAGACTTATTCAGTCCCCCTGTTACCATCCAAGCAACTTTAAGAAAATTAAATAATAAACTTCCAGCAAACCGTAGAACCGCCTTTGCTTTCGCTGAACCCTGCTCTTAATACGATCTATTACATTACCGATTTATCTGGGCAAAGTCCTGGTTTAGCAGGAAAAGCGACGCAAGAAGCGGCTGCTGGACGGAATATCATTACAGTGTGATTTTAACCGAGCGCTTACTGGTTCTGCCTGCTAAAATTAGCGGCAAGAAGTGCACGGAGTTCATTACTAACATTGTTATCTACACGATCAATCGTATCAAGAACGCTGTATCTATAGTTCTCATCCTTTTGGCTCAATGTGAACACTATCTTCTTGAGATCCAATAAACTGCACAGGCGCGTGGCTAGGCCATTGTCAATTTCGTGGATCCAATTAATGCAGGTTTCAAGAAAAGTGAGACGCGATGTCTCACTAAATCTGGCAGCGAGTTCTCTAAGATCCAGCAGTCCACAAAATTCTTGAGCCAGGACCTTGCTCATTTGCCGAACGCATCCTATGACTTGATGCACCGACCGCAGGTCTTCTCTTGTACTCACCATGGCAGCAAGGTTCGCTTTGTCTACGAAGTCCCAAAGCTGGGTACCCATTTCAGGTTCCCCCATGAATAGTGCAAGTATGGACCGAAAGGCCAATGGAGTGTCGCTCGCTGTGCCCATCTTCCGTGCAAGTTCTCTTACATTCAATAGGCCCCACAATTCATAGCCGCGTTCCTTGTCACATTTCAGAAAACCACGAATGAACGAACAGATACCTGAGAAGTCTGCAGACTGTTCGAACTTTCTATACAGATCATTAAGGTTTATCATCCTACAAAATTCTCGGCTTGTGTCACCCGGAAGGAATGAAACGGTTAAGAGGAACATGTAAGCTCCATAGAAATCGTCGGTCACAGTGATCTTTCTCGCTAACGCATCTAGTCTCAGGAGGTTCCACAACCGGGGACCTGCGGTTTTACTCACAAGCAGAATCTCGTGAAGACAATGAGCTGCATTGTATAAATCATTAGTTAAGAGGATCTTCTTGGCTAGTACTCCCAGAAGATCATCAGACAGCCAGACGCTGTTTTCATGATAGTCATGATGTTTTCTTATGTGGCATATTGCCCATCGAATTGCCTCCATCGACTGCTCGTTTTGCACAATCTCAGTCAAGTTGTCTTCAGAATGAAGGCGAGCTATGACCGTATCCTCTGTACTTGTATCGCAAGATGTTAGGGCCTCTAATCCATTTGACACATTGGAAGTAATATATCTATATATAAAGTCATCGTAATCAAGAATGCCCCTTCTAATTCTGTATTTTGCCCCATATGTCCAATAAAGACGAGCCAAACTCGAGTGTGGTAACCCATAACGAACATGCCCACTCTTGGTGTCCTGCCGCATTATGTCACCGCTATACACAAGGCCCTGCAATTCACTCTGATCAAATGCCAGCACGTTCCTCAGATATGATTCATCAGTTAAGACTTCAAAATGGCTAAGGGGAGAGAGAGCGACCATCACTTCTGGAAGTGCAGTATTTTGTCTCTCTAGGTCTTCTAGGTCCTTTGTCACACCATCTTCCATCCAACTCAGCGGATCCCCGCGATCTTCCGAGTTGATAAATCCTTTGAGAGCGTAGGAAACGAGCCACAGACTTCTTCCACACACACGCCTAATAGACTCCAGAACTTCTTCTGTCCAACGCACTCTTGGATGATGCGCAGCAAAATGCCCAATTATATCATCCACGGCCCCAGAAGAATCCAATCTGATGCATTCTAATTCGGAAAACAGTCTGTCCTTCTTGTTCTCAGCATATTCGAATGATGGCCGGGCAGTAAAGAGAACATGTCTATGTGCCTTGTGGTTGATCGAGTACAACACTCGCTGGTATTTAGGGGTTTCTAAGTGGACGTTCTCTATGATGAAAATACCTCTTAATCCATTAATTTCCTTAATCAGCTGGTCTTTATCAAATCCCCTCTCCAGTGCGCCATCAAACCAATAGACAACTTTCTTTTCTTGCTGAGACAGTTCATATCCGACTTGTCTCACCAATACTGTCTTACCCGAAGCGGGCTCGCCCATCAAGAAAGAGAAATGATTGTTGATGAGCATTTCCTTAATTCCGGCCAGAGTTTTATGCCGACAATAGATCATTCCGCCATCGAAATCAGCTGCAAGAGGTCCTTCCCTTCTGAACCATCTGGATTCACCTGATTCTACCTTTAGAACATGTGCAATTGATTTTAGGTAGTGACCCTTCACAACTACATCGTGGGGAGACAGGATGCGAAACTCCTCTGCCTTGCCAACAAGCTCTTCCTTATCTGTGACTTTTGTTAGAACTGCATTCTTAAATGAACGAGCATCTATGAAGAAGTCTCTTAAATCCACGTCACCACGTTCAAAGAAATGGTCTATAATGCGCTTACATTTCTCTCCGCTAAGATACTTCCCTATCGTACTCACCTGGAATTTGAATTTGCCTGTTTTCTGAACAAATGTTGCAAACGATACAAGAAGCTCGACAAATTTAGAATTACAGGTCACTGCAGGCAGTTCGTGAAAAATGTCACATTCCCTTAGAATCTCCTCTGTCGGAAGAAGTCCCTGGGCGCTTGACAACCAAAAATAGTGACTCTCCGTAGGTATATCGTGTGACATCCTCCGCTCTATCAGCAAGCCAGAAGCCATTCCATCCTTTACTGCAAAAACTCTGAATTTCGGCCACACGCCGCTCATTTTTTTCAACTTCCCCGCTTTTTGGGGCTTTTACTGTAATTCCTTGTTGGGATTAAGGTTTTTATCCCCAAAGTACTATAACTTCTGCTTTTCGAAGACTTTACGACACATTTATTCCTTGAACAACATATCAACACCTTACTAATACGAAGTATATAACGGCAAAACAAACAAGTTAAGAAACAGTTTAATGCAATAACTCACAACGTCAAGGGCATATACATGACAGAACTTAATTGAAAGGAAAGAAAAATGAAACCGATCTCAGAAACACTATTGGATTTTTTCGAAGAAGAAGATTACTGCTTCGAGCAATTAGGTGGTGATCCTGTCTTTCGGATACATTTTAAGTGTGACAATGGGGACTTTCCGACAATTGTTATTGTGGACGAGGAAGATCGTATGCTGCAAATCAGCAGCATTTGTCCCGTCAATATCACCAAAGAGAAGATGCCTGTACTTGCTGAGCTAATTGTACGTATCAACAACTACTTGTTACTCGGTCTTTTTGATCTTCACATGGACGGAGAGACGCTCGAGTTCAGGCTAGGTATAAAAGTCCACCGAATTGACTTAGAATATGAGATACTTGATCTGCTTCTTTCCGGAAATTCCTCTGTGATGGACCACTTCCTTCCGATCATTACATCCGTAGCCTATGGAAACGTTTCCCCTAAGAAGGCAATTCAATTACTTAAGGATGCCAACGACGAATGTATTCAAAAGCGTGAAGAAGACTCGGTTGGAGATAAGCCATCTTTGTACAAAAGGTTTAACGGGCGTATGGGATTTTTCTCGGACAATTAACGGGTAGCTATTGTCTTATACAAATGGAAAGAAAAGGACGTCTACATTTTGACCAGCAAATTCGGCAAGTCCAGGGCTCGCCGAGCGAGCAGAATCTGCACCCAAAGACTGTTAAAAGCACTTCCTGTGACAGCAAGCCTATTATAGATGGTTGGGCAAGAATTGCTGAGTCTTTAATGCCGAAGGTGATGCAGGTTTTGAATGCCGCACTCGCGGATGCCATTACCGCAGGCGTCCGGACAGATGACGAAGTTGCAGCAATTGTCTGTCGGCATAGTAGCCGGTGGCCAGTGCCGGATGAGTATCTGAGCTGCGTGGAAGCGTTCATCATCAGCTACTGCACGAAGGCGTCGAGACCAGATAAAGAGACACAGAAGTTCTTAAAGGATACCGGCTCTACCATACGTCGAAGTCCACGCTTTCTGGTATTTCATCATGGCAGGAATCATTATTATAACGAACTGCCGGAAGATGTCCTCAAACTCAGAGAGACTGCTCTTTTCTGGATTTACGAAGCAACGAACGATTTCTGCTCGCGCGGTCGACAAAGAAAAAGGCTTGGCCCCCAGACACTGCGCTTGCTGCGTTTTATTTGTGATGAGAAGAATGCTGGCCGGACTGTCACTTTGGCTGAGTTGTATCGGCACGTGTGGTTAAAAGAGCCAGCAAGCGTTGAAAAGATGGTAGGATCCATTGAGGTGGAAATGAGTAAACTCAATACTTTTGCATTTAGGAAATTTGAGCACAGAACCGAAAAAAACGCAATTGTTACCCGCGTCTGTGACAGTTACAAAATTAGCAAAGAAGCTTCGAATGAATGCTGTATCATCAGTACGTGTACCCAACATCGTGAAGTAAATAAAACATTCTACTAACGCAAAACATAATATATATCCAATATCATTGTGGGAGTAAAAAAGTAAACAGTTTCCTTAACGATCGCCTACTGGTGTTAAGAAAATATCATTTATAATAGCTTTCCTGGGTGGTTTTCTTAATAAGATCAAGGCATTCATAAGTACCTACAAATAAAGGGATTATGACTTTGCGGACGCTTATTTTTTGGTAAAATCAATGTATGATAGAAGAATCGATTTTTGAAAACAATAACCGAGGGGATACCTCGGTCAATAAAGCACAACTGTTTCCGAAAGGTAGTGGTATGGCAAAAAAAACCAACATGTACAGCAAGTCAAAAAAGCAATGGAATCCTTTTGTAGGATGTGAACACGACTGCTTATATTGCCAGTCTTCTTTCCAGGCACAACTAAAAAGACGGCGTAAAAACTGTGAAAAGTGTTACATATTTATACCGCATACACATCCAGAGAGATTGAATGCAAGTTTGCCAAAGATCCGATATGGCCAGTTTATGTTCACCGTCTCCAGTGGCGATATTGCGTTTTGTGATGAAGATTATTTCGAAAAGATTATAGCTCGGATTAGACAAGAACCGAAAAAGACTTTTCTCATACAATCCAAAAATCCGCGGACATTCAATAGAGTAAAGTTTCCCGATAACGTGATTTTGGGTACTACCCTGGAAACAAACCGGGACGACCTGTACGAAGGAATCTCAAAGGCACCCAAGCCCTCGCAGAGATACCGGGATTTCCTCGAAGTTCAACATCCTGTAAAGATGGTTACTATCGAACCTGTTATCGATTTTGATGAAAACATCATGATTGATTGGATACAGAACCTTGATCCCTGCATGATCTGGCTTGGTTATGATTCAAGGAAAAATCATTTGCCCGAGCCGCCATTAGAAAAGGTTAAGAGTCTGTATTGGGAATTAGGTCAAAGAGGATTTACCGTCGTCCTAAAGACCATAAGAAAGGCCTGGTGGGAAAAATTAAATCGGTCAGAACAGCCTTAGACCATTTGCGAGCGAATATTAGATTGCTGATAGTGGTTCATAACAACTTTATTCTGTAAGTAAGAAAAGGAGAGTAGACAAAAATAATCAGGCCGGCGCACCCTGCAAAGTACAACCGGCCCTAACCGACAACATTTAGCATGCGCCGGTCATTTCATTTTCTCCGATGAAAACGAAAAATCAAGTTGAAAGATGGCAGGTCTACTTCCGGCATGCGTCGCACACATACTTCTGCTGCCGTTGCAAAGTCATCGACGGCATAACTTCGAAAGGGACCAGTCGGCAACTAACAATACGGCAAAACCGAAATGGGCAGTGACGAATACAAAGATCAAATACTCTCGAAACTCCAGGAATGGCTGGCTGAAGGCAAGGCGTGTCATCAGGTCTGCATCGACTGGATTGAATCGCTGGAGCACGAACTTGCCTTGATGAAGACCGGCCAAACGCCTGCCGGCACCAGCAAGGCTGTATATAGCGGGCAGGAAAAGATTATGTTCGATAATGGCCGCCGTTTAGGAGCCGGAGAAATTGCCAAGTTAGAAATAAAAAAATACGACGTCATACTCGATCTTACTATAGATACTCTCCAGTTCAGAATAGATCCAGAGAGACATAGCAAACTTTTAACGTCTGAATTAGTAGACCTGACGAATGTCGGCCCCCATCGGATAAAGCTTCTGGCATACATGCTTGAGCATCCGGGTAGATATATATCAATGGACAATGCTGCTATATGCCACGACACCCCTGACGAAAAAAGAGATCCAGCAACCCTGAGAAAGACCATAAGTCTCCTACGTCAAGCACTGGGCACGCCAGGACCGGACAATCCCTATATAAAGACAAAACGAAGTACATTGCCGTGTTCTTACGCACTAAATCCCAAATGGAACTATCTTCTAATCAAATGGAAAACCTAAGAGAAATCACTAACACATCACAGAACAGAAACCGGAGAGTCACAGGTGGCTTGTATATAGAGATTAGAAAGAGTTGTAAGTATATCGGATTCGAGAAAAATGGAAACGAAAATAGACAACGAACAGGCTTATGTGAGATTGTTTAATAGTCGCCAGAGGATAGCAGATGTCAAAATCGAAAAGTCATCGGTTTTTCCATCGCAAAGTCATAAGGGAAACATAACAACGATTTATAATTCGTGTAAACAACTAATTAAACATTGATTCGGAACAGAACATGTTAAATGAGATGTTTGAGAAATTAAATTCTTTACTGCAGGGCATAATTACTAATGCCCCATTTATTGCTTTAGTCCCTGTTGTCATTGTAATCATCTTTTTTGTTGGAATGACAGCTTATCGCTTGATAGAGCTTTTATGGCATAATTTATTCTCATTTCCCTGGTCATTTTAGATTTATGGAGTGTAAAAAAAATGCTTAAGTTGCTAAATAATATTATTAAATACTGCACACGTCGCCGGCAGAATCTCACTGTAAATCGAACACAAACCAATAATACTTTAGACAACTGTTATGACACCCAGGCAGGTTACAATCTAATTGAAATTAACAGAAATGAACAGCCTATACCAGGTTTGGTCACTCAGAATATATGTACAGACCAACGGCTTTTAGAAACCCCTACAGGGGGAGTAATTACAGTCGGAAATAAAGAAGGGATTCGATGTGGATGTAATCATTTTATCTACACTATCGAGCCTACTGACACACAACCAGGTCTAGGTGGACAATGCCCACTTTGTACGGCAGAAGCTGCTGATTTACAAGCTCAAGGGCATATCAGTTTATCTCAAGCAGAAGCCATGTCCCTCTATTGTACTCTATGTTCCAGCGGATGTGACAACTGCGGAATAAGTATCTGCAAAAAACATACTCAACAATTTACCAATTCAGATGCAAGTATAAGTTATCTTTGTCCAGTTTGTATAAAACAAGCTGAGCGTAATCGATTATTAAACAAAACACTTACGATAATGCTCTCTCCATTTGTTGATTATTCACAGTTGCCATCTAAGAAAGAAAGCAAGCCAAATGATGAAAAAATATAAATACACTATATTTACGACCTCGCTCATTATTATGACATTCTTGTCCTACTGCATACTTGGTTGCAGGTGCAGTTTTTTAGCAATGAATCCATTTTATCCCCATGTCCATATTTCACATACACAATACAACAGATCTGTTCCATTCTGGAGGACAACGCCTATGCGAAACATAAATAAAGATTTTTATTTTTATGTTCCAGATCCTAATCAAGATAATCAGCCTTTTAAGACGCTCAGGCATGATCCGGTACTATTAAATATCAAGCAGAAGCTTATCGAATTCAATCTCTGGGAAGATTTATCTATACAGCGAAAATTCAAGCTCGCCAAGCTGGGCACAACAACTCAAACAAGAGACAAATTTAGGATCGAACTTCTGAAGTTGATTGAAAATTATAAAGACCTAGCAATGGAATTGGATGAGCCTTTTATGCCTTATGCGACTGCCAATCAAATCTCCAGAGGCGGTGTCGGTATTCATATCCTTGACCAGTACAATAACAATATCCCATTGTACGTTGATCCTTATTCATACTGCTTACTATGGCTTATATTAGGCCCTCAAGGCGGTGGTAAAAGCTCCGCAGTCTTTTATCAACTCCGTCAGATTCATGTTCCTGTGCAGATTCTAGACCCTAAAGGCACCTGGGAATTTAGGGCAGAGCAGCTCCAATACCAGGTTATCCATCCAGAATATATTCGGTTAGACCTGGATTATGACGAGGACATGTTACCGGTTTACCTGCACTCAGTTATGGAAGGAATCGCTTATGCCACAGGATTACAATACGGATTGAGTTGCCTTTTCGAGGCGTGTGATATTGCATTGGAGCAACGTAACCGATACATCCAGCAAACTGGAGAAAAGACATCCCTTTGCATAAAGGATATACACTCAGCATTAGCTTTATGTGATACCAAGAATTCGAAGCGAACACAGTACGTTGAGAGCGCCCGAACCGCCTTAGATCTGTTATTGGGACGGAATAACCTTTTTGCAACACGTTCAGGTCTGCCACTTACTGAATTTTTTGCAGGTAACTATATTCTTCCCTGCCAACATCTGACCGTAACACAATCAAGGTTTGTCGGCTGGTTTTTACTGAACAATCTCCAGTTCAGATCTTTGCATATGCCGGAAACAACCGAGCTAAAGAGTTTACTGGTCTTTGATGATGCCAGTAAATTTATCAGTCGCCCAGATAATATATTCGGTTCAGGAGCAAAAACGAGCATCTTCCTTCATTTGTTGTCAACCCTCAGAAGCACAGGCCGTGGAGCAATTTTTCTGGACCAACTTGCGGAACCGATTGCTGACGATGTAAAGCAACTCTGCAACAACTGGCTGATCTGTGGCGGGATGCGTGGCACGCATAATCAGTCTGAAGTTGCATCGGCAATGGGTTTGACAAAGGATCAGGCCGCTATGCTCGGAAGACTTAAATCCCGCGAAGCAGTGTGCTTTTGCCCAACAACCTTTCCCTATGCAGTACATGGAACTATTCCGGTAGTTCCCGATCCATTAGAAGGAAATAATCAATGAAAAATCAGCAAAACAGTATCTTGTTTAACATTAAAGAATGGCATCCACTCACTGAGATACCGAAACGAGAAGAGGGAAATCCTTCTCGGACAACCGACTCTGTCAAAGATAAAAAAGATATTGCGGCATCTACAACTCAAAACCGTAATCCACTCTTATCCGGTGTCAGTCCAGTTCTTATCAAACTTATGTGGGATATTTTATGTTATCCATACAGTAGCGTTAGTGTACGAATAAAGCGATTGGGAATATCTGCCCGTGCGTTTGAAAACGCTCTACTTGAAGGATGCCAGAAAGGCTTAATCTTCAGATCTTCAGCCGGTTCTACTATATATTTAATTCCTAATCCCATAACTTTCGAAGCATTCGATATGCCTTATCCGTATAAAAGGGATGTTTCTATCGAGCACAGTTATTATGTGAATTGTGGCTGCTTCTTGCTTTCCAAGGATCCTCGCAATAAAAGTGTTCAACCGGAGGTAAAGCTTGGCGATTCAGGCTCGACCTCTGATATTGTAACTGTCGCCCACGATGGCACAAAAAATGCATTCGAGGTCACGCTCAATACTACAAATGTCCTGGCTAATGCCACTAAATATTACAAGACCGATTATGTTTCTATTACTTACCTTTGTCGTGACTACAAGCTCAGGGAAGCTGTCAAAGCCTGCTGTCGCGAAGGAGGATTAAATCCCGATCTCTTAGCTAAGTTGGAATACATGCAATTCAGCACACTATTACGTCGTCAACGTAAATTGTCACTTTATTGAGAGAGATTTGCATATGCAACCTATTTCTATGAAAAAAGTATTTATCGCAATTTTAATAGTGCTGGCGCTATCCCGGCTGGGCCGGATTATCGAAATGATTCGTCATCTCTATCAATTCATTTATGACTCGTTATCGCCACTTCAAAGCACTCCTTCCCATGGACGCGTTGCCCTGGCCGCTTTGCTGTTGGCACTTATATATATCAGTATTTACAAGATCATATATGACCGGATGGATAAGAAGTGAAAGTGAAATACCCTATGACAAAAAGCATTACATACTATGTCACTTACACCGATAACAACACTAACCTCAATAGCAACATTGAGATCACTGCATATAGTATAAACCATCTTATTGAGGATTTCTTTGTGAGAGGAAGTGCCTAATGTCATCTGCCGAGATAACTATTCCGGAAACATCTAATGTTGTTGCTGTTGATATTCTCTGTTTGGACTTTAAGACAAAACGGGCGGAGTATGAAAAAGAATTAATTTCTTTCCTTGAAAAAAATCAGACCGAATTAGGTCTTGAACAGGCTCAAGACCTGCTTGAAGCCTATATTGAAAAAGTCTGGCCAGACGAACTGCCGGGATCAGCGATCATGGCGTATGCCTCTTTTGACGGATTCGACCGCTATATCTTCAGGCCACCGTCGGATGGCCCGCTGGCCGGCGAATTTGCAGCAAATGGCCAGGTACCTATCTTTAATGCCTATCGTAAACAGGGAACGCTTGTCGTTGATAAGTGCATTTTAACTGCTCATATTTCACCGCGTCCCTTTGAAAGATATGTCTCAGGTAAAATATTGACTGTGATTAATGAACAGCTTATGCAGCCCTCAGATTTCAATGCCCTCTCGCAACTACCGAGGGTCCATGACAAAGTCAATCAACTCCTGCAGCAATGGCTGGATTGTTTAGACTGGCAGGAACAGTTGGTGTTTAAGAGACAAAACGTCCTGCGTTATTACAAATATATGCAAGTAAATAAAAATTCAGTATGTTTCTTAGTCAAAGATCAGAAAGACCTTCAGCATCTACAACGAATGAAAGATGCATTAATGACGGTCGCATCATTATCAGATTCGCAAAGCCCGGATTCATGGCAGCCACATCCTAACAAACGGATTACTCTCATACGTATTGGTCAACTTACAAAGACTCAATTAGTTAATTTCGATACGTTGCCCTTTGAGATAGATAATAAATCTGATCTGAAGGACGAGAATTTAGGAATTATTACCATTCAGCCGGAAGAAGGTGCTGATATACAAAACATTCCCGATGAAGGATTTCTGCTCACATCGGTAGCAGGAGACTTAAAACCCATCGGCAGCGCCCGTTATACGATACAGCGATTTAAGAAGGGGCAAGGTCATAACTGGTACCTGCCTTACTGGCTATTTGATATTTTAAACGGAGCGGTCCCAATCATAACGAAACAGATTTACCAGGACGCCAAACCACTTCTTCCACTTAATGACGACCAAAAAGCCGCGGTTGAAAAGGCAACGTCAGATGTGGATGTAATTCTCTTTCACGGCCCACCAGGAACAGGAAAAACCGAATGTATCTCGGAATTGTGCCGTCGGGCCTGCCGACGTGGCCAACGAGTATTAGTTGCCAGCCAGGCCAACACCGCAGTTGATAATGTGATGAGATTTCTGAGAAACGATCCCTGGATTAGGCTGATTCGTTACGGAAATCCCGACCGTCTCGAAAAAGATGCACAGTGCTTTATGAAGGATGGTGTCCTCAAGATGTGGCTTCCTGGAGTTAAGAATACCTGTTTAAAGCAAATAGAGCAGCGCATCGAATTCAACGACAAACTTCAACAGGGACCGGAAGCCCTGCAGAGGCTCAGTTCTATTGAAACCCAGTCGGTAGCCTTGACACAACAGTCTCAAAACTGTGAAGCTCACCAGAAGCAAATTCAGCATGAACAAAATATTCTATCTGAAAAAATTGATACACTTCGCCAGCAGACAGATCAGTTGCTTCGAAAAATCAAAGCTTTAGCAGAACTACAAGAATGGACAGGAAAGATCAACGGCAGTTGCCCTTCAACCGAATTGATATCTGATAAGTCTATTGACGATGAGCTGGAGCATTTAATCCAGGAAATCCGGAATGTTTTAGCTGTGCAATCAACAATACTGCCGCCATTTTTAGACAGGCTTTCCCAGAACCGATGGATAATCCTTGAACAGCTGAAAAATTCTATCAGCCGCAGCGGTGATGTTGAAGACTTAGCAGAACAGGCCCTCGCACTTGCCCAATTGACAAAAAAAGAGCAGAAGAATCATAAAAGCCAATGGGCACAACTCTGCAAACTTCTCCAAATAGCCTTGATTAATACCTTCGGCACAGCATCGTTTTCAAAACTCGATGATTTAATTGCTTCCCTGCTGCCTTCAGCCAAATGGGGCAGTCTTTTGAACAACTTGAAAGTACTTTGTCAGACTTTAACCGGCCCTGTTCAAAAGCTTTTGACATCTGGCTCATATCTACTCAAAGAACAAATAGTTTCTCTCCGCAATCAAACTGAAGAGCAAAAATTACAATATCAGCAGCAGCTCCAGCAGGTACTCTCCGAAAAGGAGCATCTCGATACTGAAGAAAGCCAAATTAATGAGAAGCTTACTTCTTTACAGCAGCAATATTCTCAGTTGCAGCAGCGATGGCAGGAACTCTGGCCGGCAGCTTGCCCTGACCTTGACAGTCCGACACAGGCTCCTTTGATATCCAAAGATGCCATAGAAGATAGAAATGTCCAATTCCAGCAGTGGTTCGAGCAGGTCGAGGCACAGAATCAATATCAGCAGTTCTGGGATACAATCCAAAGACTATGGCTCAAACAACTGGGCATGCCTGGTACCGCCAAAAATATGGATTTGTTGAAACTTTATGTCGCCAACGCCAATGTCGTTGGAGTTACTTGTCTGGAGGCAGGTCAGAGGTCTTTTTATAACAGCGCGCATTTCAAACCTTTTGATTATGTTATCGTTGATGAAAGCTCCAAAGCCACACCTTCGGATCTCCTGATGCCTATGATGTGCGGCGGGAAAGTGGTTCTGGTTGGCGATCACAGGCAGTTGCCACCGATGTGCAAAGAAAAAGAAAGCAGCTATATCGAAGCACTTGAAGATGGGACAATTAAATCAGAGGATTTTAAGCGGTTTGAGGAACTTATTACAGCCAGTTATTTTGAGCAGCTCTTCACAAAAGCACCAGAGGGAAATAAACAATATCTGCAGGTTCAATATCGCTCTCATGAACAAATCATGGATATCACCAATATTTTCTACAATGGTCAGTTGAGGTGTCCGGATAATATTGAAGACTTTCACAAAACAAAAGAGCATAACCTAACAATATACGACCGGTTTGGCGGTAAGTTCCTGGAACCGGATTACCACGCACTCTGGGTAGATTCATCTAAAACACCATCAGGTAAATACTTCTTCGAAAAACAAGTTGGCAGTTCCAAAGTTAATCTGCTGGAAATTGAAATTCTAATAGCCAGTCTGAAGCTACTAAATGAGGCTGTTAAAAAACGGGGATTTCAGCCGCCTTTCAAACACCAGGCCTTATCAAATGAACATGGAATCCAATTAGAACAGTGGCTCAGACAAAAGCCGGCAAACGGTGGCGTTATGACTAAAGAAGAAATGAAAGAGTGTAAATTTCATATAAACAGCCATCCTGCCTCCCCTGATACTATCATCAAAGAAAATGACGTGATTACCGCAGATATGCGCAGACCTGTTGCTATCATTACTTTTTACGGCGCCCAGCTTGGCTTGATCCGCAAACGTCTCAAAGAGTTAAGAACTCAGCATCCTGATCAGCTTGAATGCCTTAATATCAGGACCAATACTGTGGATAAATTCCAGGGTATGGAAATGCCGATTGTCATAGTCAGCATGGTTCGTGCCACACGGAGCAACCGGCTCGGGCAATTTGTCAAAGAATATCGCAGAATCAATGTCGCATTCTCGCGTGCACAGAAACTTCTTATCATCATCGGCGCAGCCAGGACATTTCGTGAAGCTGTAATCGACCTTCCCGACATCAACACCGGCCAAATAAAAAAAACGAAAGTATATGAAACAATTTACCAACTTATTACTGAAAACGGAGGACGACGCTATGCACGAGCACTTATCAACAAAATCTGAAGATACTTTAACCTGCTTTACTGCTGCCATCGACTGGCCTGTCGAGATGGTCTATGCAGAGGCCTGGATTCTGCCTTTTGACAGGTATAATCCACTCGAGCAGGCAGTGCTGCAAATCCTTGAAAGATTCAGGGATCATCTACCATCTCTTAAAGATGCTGCTGAGAAGCTGGGAATAATGGACCCGGTATTTATTGAAGCAATACTTCACCAGATGATTGAGAAAGGGATATTGGAAAAAACCGATACTTCAAGCCCTTTGAATTTTGCCGGCTGTCGTATCAATACCAGTTTCTCGCAGAGAGAGAATAAGTCCCCTGCAATTGAAAAGCATGGTGTACAGTTCTGTTTTGATGCGGTGACTTCTGAACATATCCCGGTACCGCCTGAAGCATTCACAGACTGCCCGACAAATCCTGTAATTGAACCTAAAAAGCTTCCAGCCCATCGCACGCATCTGGGCCTTGATAAGGCCAGACAATTGGCTGAAAAACAGCGCGAACCATTCATGTCCGAATCCGCGGGATTGATTGAGCTGACTGTTTTGCCGGAACGCGGTAAATACCTCTGGCAGACACTGCCGGTAACTTGTTCGACCCAACATGATGGCTCACTGAGATGCCAGATAGAGCAGGAATCTGAACAGCAGCAGGAATGGCTGGATCAACTTGATACGAAACATCCTTTGTTTCGAAAGCTACAGATTAGGAATTCTGAAAAACGTGTCCTAACAACAAATTAAACATTTATTAATTCATAAATTCGAAAGGAACTTACTATGAGCTCATATGGTTATCGAAAAGCCCGATTAAGCCCGCAGCGTCAGCAGCAACTTCAGCAGGAAAGGGTAAAGAAGCAGGCAGAAGGTCTACTCAATGCCTGCCGGAAAAAACTCGACTCCGTCACTGGTCCTGTTATGAAGGGTCTGCTTGAAAAGAATATTCATTCATTCCAGTCCCAGTTCAGTGGTATTGAGAAGCAACTGTCATCTTCACCGGACGAAGCCCTCAATTCCATACAGCACCTTCAGGAACAAATCAATACTGCCTTTTTAGAGGCTCAGATAGAGGCCAAGCAGATTCAGCTCGAGCAGCTTAAAAAAGAAGCCGGTGTATTACTGAACGATACAAACGATATGCTCAAGCATATACATAATCCTGCTATACAGCAGTTGATTGGTCCGCAGCTGCGTCAACTGCAGCCTCAGATTAAAAAAGTTGCCGAACAAATTCAGACCGACCCCCAGCAGGCCAAGTCGCTAAGCGAAAACCTTAAAAAACAGCTCCAAGAAATACTGGATAAAAGCCAGGAACAACTCCAGAAAGATTCTCAAACAAAGGCCAAAGCTAATGCCACCCTGGAACAGGTCAGACAGCAGCTGGAGGTCTATATAGCAGAATCGAGCAATGGCTCTGATGAATCTACACAGCAGGTCCGCAGGCTCATTGATACCGCAACTAACCATTATCAGCAGGGTCGGTTTCAGCAATCTCAAGAATCTTGTAATCAGGCTGAAGCAATGCTCAAACACGCTTCAGAAAACAACTTTGAAGAGACAATTCGAAAAGAGGTTGTACAGGGCCTTTTAACAGCCCTTACCAATATGGGATTTATCGTTCAGCCACCCTGTCTTGAAGGTGATAAAGAATCCGGCAAGACCGTCCGGCTGCTTGGAAAACTGCCTTCCGGAAAAACAGCATCTTTTAATGTTCACCTGGATGGACAGATGGATTTTGATTTTGACGGCTATGAGGGTAAGGCCTGTGCTAAAGAACTGGAACATATCGACCAGCTGCTGGAGCAGCAGTTTTCCATAAAGCTGAGTGAAAACCAGATTACCTGGAAGAATCCGGATAAGATAGCCAAGGGAGTAATACAGCACCCGACCGGAAACCGGAACATAAACCTTCACTAAGGAGCAAAATCATGCAAAACAATACATTTACTCCTGAATGGCAGCAGACCTTTACCCGAGAAACTAATATTAGGTGATTGTTAATCATGGAGGGTAATGTAAACGATATTTTTTACGATTCCCAGCAACGGCAGTATGTAAATCTGCCGGAATATCTCCGCAGAATCATTGAGCATAACCAGAACCTTTCTTTTACGCTGGTTGGCGTATGGGACCAGATTGACGGCCTGCGTTTTCAGGATGACCAGATGAGGGATCGTTTTTTAAAGGCACTTCAAATCGCTTCCAATACTGCCCGCAAGACCCAGAACAGTCAGGCCTATGATATGGGTACAAAAGCAGTACCTGCCAGTCCTGGTAAGTTGTATACTGACCCTGCCGACCTTATGGCCTCTGTCAGGCAGGTCCTGTTAAAAGAACGTCCTGTATTAATTTTGGACCACACCCAGCATCTGGTAACTCAGCCTGACCACCCTGATACAAATGAACGCAACTGGATCCTCCAACTTAAAAAGTGCAGCCTCGATAATCGAATCATCTCCATCAACAGTGATACCCTGAGATATAATCCCGGATTGTTTATCCTTTTAACAAATAGCCTTGGCAATATCCCGCCCTCAATCTATCAATCTGACCCCAGAGTCAAGCTGATCAACATCCCCTGGCCCTGCCGGTCGGAGCGTAAAAGCTTTTTCCTCCGTCACGTTGATGATCTTCGCTGTCAACAGCCAAAATTAGCACACGCAGACCAGGGGATTATCGCAGACCAGGGTGAGTTGGCTGAAATTTTCGCAGACCTTACAGACCAATTCAAACTTATCGATATGAAACAATTACTTGCCCTTTCGATGATGACACCTGAGCCGCTGCTGCCTGAAAAACTGCTGAATCTTTATAAGCTGGGCGACCAGCGCTCTCCCTGGGAGGAACTAAGCAAAGAAAAACTCTGCCAAGTCGATGAGATCCTGAAAAAAAGGGTTATCGGCCAGGACGAAGCAGTAAATCACGCCGCCACCATGATGATCCGGGCTTATCTTGGATTAGCCGGCTTACAATATTCAGCCAAACGTAGCAAGCCCAAAGGAATCCTCTTCTTTGTTGGGCCAACAGGGGTGGGAAAAACAGAGCTGGCAAAGGCTATTGCAGAATTTATGTTTGGGGACGAGTCTGCCTTTATCCGGTTCGATATGAGTGAATACAACCATGAGCACAGCGATCAAAAACTGATCGGAGCCCCACCAGGTTACGTGGGCTTCGAGCAAGGCGGCCAGTTGACCAATGCTGTTCGAAGCAGACCCTTCAGCGTGATCCTTTTTGATGAGATTGAAAAAGCCCACGGCAGGATTCTCGATAAATTCCTGCAGATTCTTGAAGACGGCAGACTGACCGACAGCCGGGGAGAGACTGTATTCTTTTCTGAGTCTGTGATTATCTTTACCAGCAATATTGGCGCCGCCACGATGCCGGAGACGGATGATAAAGAATTGATCAAACAGCATTTCTTGAAAGCGGTTGAGGAGCATTTTGTCCAGCAGTTAAACCGGCCGGAGCTTCTGAACCGCCTTGGTGACAACATTGTGGTATTCAACAAAATTACAGATAACTCTTACAGAAAATCTATCCTGGATAAGAAACTGGCTCCTCTACATAACTACCTTAAGGAACGGTTTGGAGTCGGCCTATCCATCTCTCAAGGGCTTCAGGAAAAATTCCTCGATAGTGCTAAAACACGTGATGGCGGACGAGGAATCTTAAACTCAACAGAGCGGCTACTGATAAATCCCCTCTCGCGATTTACATTCGATCATATGCATCAATTGCGGAAAGGAAGGACGATTTATGCCCACTCTGATAACAACAATATTCACTTTGAAATTAAGGATACCGCATCATGAAAACAGATGTCTTACTCAACATAGCCAATATCTGTCATTTCTCTAAGGTCAACGGTCCTGGAATCCGTTCTGTCGTCTGGGTTCAGGGGTGCCGTCGGAATTGTCCCGGTTGTATCAATCCTCAAACCCATCCACACAAAGCTGTAAAGCTTCTGGATCCTGTAGAATTAGGCAATCAGCTTTGCCAGATAGAGCAAACTAATGGAATAACGATCTCCGGAGGTGAACCGTTTGAACAGGCTAAGGCCTGTGGCATCCTCGCTGAAACTGTCAAAAACCAGGGAAAAACCGTTATGGTCTTCACGGGATTCCCATTCGAGCAGCTTATTACCAGCCAAAATACAGATATCAGGCATTTCCTTGGCTATATCGATCTTATCGTAGCTGGGCCGTATATACAGGAACTTGCCTGTGAAAGCAGACTCTGGCAGGCCAGCAGCAATCAGACAGTACATTTTCTAACGCCGGATATAAGCCCTTTTCTGCCCTGGCAGAATATGGAAGTCTTCGAGATCAACACCTCTGGCAACCAGTTGATGTTTACCGGATTCCCAGACAGACAAGATATTGAGTGGATGAAAGAAATATTAAATGAACAATGTTAACATACATAATGAGAAATATCAGATGTATAAAACCGCCAGAGGCAGGGAATCCAGCTTCATAAAAGTCGGTGACGATGAATCCATACAAGCCTTCCGGAACAGTGCCGACAACAAAGATTTACTTATTTCAACATGGCAGTTTGCGATTCCTGATATATCGGCACTTCGAACTTACTTCATTGTCTTTCACATTGTTACGAACAACATAGAAACAGCTCGCGTTAGTGCACTTGAATTAACCTATTATATCGAAGAGACCTTTGGTATTACTGCTGAAAACATCGAGATCATCTACTCTGGCGGTGGTGACAACAATCCAGATGCCAGGGAAGGCATCTCTGCTGTTGAAATTATAATATTAATACCACCTGTTGTATTTGCCGGTTTACCGACACCGCTTATGCCAGCCATAAACTATTACCTTGCCCGCCAAATGGTTGACGAAGACTTCATCAACATCGAAATCGATTCTTATGCGCGGGATTCTTATATTCCATTGCCGAACTCCATTGACAGCGCCACGGGCAGGTTCGTCATTTATCTTACTCCGAAAGAATTGTTGTATATGGATGGAACACATATTGCTGAACTATCAAAACAGCCAAGGCCAGATGATTCAATAATTATACAGCGAGAGGTTCCAGAGGCTGTTGAATGGTTTGCTGAAGTTCACGCTGAATTTGAAAAGAAACTGCTTAGACAGGACGAATTGCAGAAACTAATGCTGAAAAATGGCTGGCAGATTCCACCATGTATCCGGCGTCTGACTTGGGCTGACTTGGATAAAAGTACAGCCCTTGAAGCTTGTCGGCTCATAAGCGGGATGTATTCTTTTCTGGGCAGCCATGAAGAAGAAATCCGGTACCTCATCCTGCGTTTAGCAAGACGTGATGACATCACAGGTTTTGAAGACCATCAAAGACTTAAGACAATCGTTACCTTCGGCGTTGAAAATCCGATGCTTGCCGAATGCCAGCATCCACTTCTGTCCCGATTTTGTCCTGCTGGCGGGTGTTATGTGTCAGAGTTAATTGAGGAATATGAAAAACCGCTTTTGTTTCAGTAGATTTAAAGTACCGGGAAACAGGACTTAGCGTTGATACGAGAGAGATCAGACAACCTGAATGATTCTGAAATGGCCGACATCATGAACTGCTCGGTCTGCAAGGATCTGCTCGCCAATATGGGGCGGTTCCTCGACATGCTCGAGACCGCCCGCAGATCCTTTACATCAGATTGGCTGACTGTGGACGAAGTCGCTGCTGAGTTGAAAATCTCAAAGAGTATTGTGTACCGGCTAATCAGAAACGGTGAACTGGAGGCCGTTGACCTTGTTGATAAAAAAGGCAAAATTGCTCAAAAAGGCCATTACCGGATCACGAGGTCGAGTCTAAACCAATTCCTCGAATCCAAGAAGGTGAGGCCGTTGCCGAATCAAGTCACTCATCCCTCCCGCTCGATGCGTCTGCCAAAGGTGAAGA
>Ga0307379_10003777_pt1 | contig 21857 bp, 15 predicted proteins | sample UN2MG_FD_202237 | JGI IMG/M metagenome (GOLD analysis project Ga0307379, IMG submission 202237) | Soil microbial communities from Risofladan, Vaasa, Finland - UN-2 | ecosystem: Environmental > Terrestrial > Soil > Coastal area > Acid sulfate soil | place: Finland: Risofladan, Vaasa | collected... | reverse complement strand
CCCTTCGGGCAGCAGCTGATTGCCTCCGAGGACGATTTCGCGGGCTTGAACGAGGCGGAGCGCCGCTGGATCGCGGTGCGCGGCTGGAAGCCGACCCAGGGCGCGGTTCTGTTGACGTGAATGTGCCGCTCTTCGTTACGGTTGGATCGCCACTCGGTATCGATGTAGTCAAACAACATCTGCGGCCGCCGGCGCTTACAGTCCCTGTCGGCATCACAAAGTGGCTAAACGGAACCGACGAAAGGGACTACGTAGCTTTGTACGCTCGCCTCGACCGCGATACATTCATCGATGGCATTGAGAACGTCTCGGACCTTCACAACGGGGTGAGTGACCCCCACGCGATTTTGGACTATCTCAGTGACAGCACGATCTGTAAGAGAATCCACGCTGCGCTTCAATAACCAACTCATGCAGGCTGTGTGTACCAAAAACCTAAATCCGGACGTAGCGGTGATGAAGTCTGCCAAGGATCGCGCGTGACCTAATGTTTCCGGTCCGCTGAACGGGGCGAGAGATTGGTGCATCTTTATCCAAGGACCAATGCGTCGGATGTCGTTCTCTAATTCCGGATCTGGGTGTCAAGCTCTCCACGATCATCCTCGCCGGGCCCATTGTTCTCTCCGCGGTAGGCGCGTGCCCTCCACATAATGGCGTAAGATGACGTTGGCGGATCAATGTTGTAAGCGCGGTCTCTCTGTTTGAGAGCACGCAAGACATCAGACGACCTCACCACGGCCACCGTCCCGGCAGGGACGACTTTTCCCGCCGTGTCGCGGGAACCCTGTGATCTCCTTATTCGCGCTATGCGGCAGCCTTCTTCGGCGACCAATTGAACTCGGTCTCGTCGATCCATATGCGATGCAAGATCACAGCAAACTTGCGCGCGACGGCGACCTTGGCCTTGCGGAGCCCGTTGCGTCGCGAGCTCATGCCCCAAGCCTTGAGCGCCGACCATTTCGGCACGCGGGTCAGCAGCACGCCGGCCGCTTCGAACAGATACATGCGGAGCATGGCATCACCACACTTCGATATCCTGCCACCAATCGACCTATCCAGAGGCATGGCGCCGGGGGGTCAATCCGATATAGGCGCCGACACTTCTCGATCGCTTGAACCGTGTCGGATCGTCGATTGTTGCCTTGAAGCAGAGTGCGGTGATCGGGCCGATCCCAGGCGCGGTCATGAACATCATTCGCGCGGAGTTAAGCCTCTGCGTTCGGATGTCGTGGTAATAGCGAGCATAGGCTCGCAGGATTTTTCGGTACACACAGCGGGAAGAGAGCTGGATTTTCCGGCGATAAGTCAGCTGGTTACACCCAAATTCCCTACGCACCCGAACAGGGAATTTTCTGGCGATAACAGGGAATTGTTTCCCGCAGATCAGGGAAAATCTCCGGCTAAATCTCCAGCGGATGGAAGTTTTGGAAAGGACAGGTGTGGCAAATGCCACAGCGATAATCCGAGCGATGATGCAGAATCTGCTCAGGCTCAAGATTGTCTTGGGCCGTCAAGCCTCGAAAAGGAGATTACCAATGTTTGCGCTCAGTCTTACCCAGCTTTCGAAGTTGACGGCAGCGGTCAGCCTAGTGGTCGTTAGCACCCTTAGCGTCCCCGCACATGCCGACGAGCTTGCTCAGAATCTAGGGCCAGTGGGGCCTCACGAGCCCATCCTCACCACAGTTGGCAGCAAGCGTGTCATAGCGTTCTATTTACCAGGCAGTGGCCGCTGCGCTGTCCACATGGTCGTTGGGGACGTCAGAGATCCCGAGGCTGCCTTAGTGTCACGCATCCGGGTTGAGCTTAATCCCGGCCAGATGGTTCACCTCGACTCCGTGGAGCAGAAGTCGCTCAATCTTGAATGCGGTGATAACGCTGAGAAGCTTGCAATCGTTGACAACGATGAGCGTGTTGCGTTTGGCACGCAGCAAGGCGAAAAATCCATAAAGGCGAGCGCATCGCGCTTCTGACCGCCAATGGTATCGCAAAGCCTCTATCCCGCTTCTTGGGCCTCGGACGCGAGCAGCATTCGAGGCTCCTTTTTGTGATAACGTGCTCCTCGAACAAAGCCCAGGCCGCTGGGTAAGTCCAGCCCTGGCATTGGTAGTAGGATGACTCACTATCTCCACCCCATGAAAAACTCGTCAGCCCGGAAATTTGCTCGGAAGTCGTTCGGCGCGATCCTAGTAAGTTTGGCGCTAATCGCTGCGGCGGCAAGCGAGCATGTTCTCGCTGCAGAAAGGCTGACCCCTTTAGAGCGGGCAGCTCGTACGCCTAAAGGTCATCTGAAAAGCCCCTATCCGGACTTCGCCACTGTCGCCAAGGAAGGCCACAGAAAATACATGGCTGCCGGCTGCAATGGTTGCCATGGAGGCGGGGGCGGGGGCGGTATGGCTGCTCCCCTAACCAATCCCGTTTGGATCTATGGCGATGACGACGATACTTTGTTCCGGGTGATTGCCCTTGGCACAGGCAGCCTCAGTCCAGGCAATGCTTTCGGGAAGCTGGGGTACCGACGAAAGGGGTCCGAAGCAGTGGTCGGGCCAATGCCAGATTTCGGCGAAATTATCAAGACTGATGACGATCTCTGGAAGATCATCGCATGGATTAGGTCCGTGCATTGCGAGCGGCGACTAACAGGTTGTTAACAAGGGCTCCTGAAACCGTCTGGGTGCCTTAGCGGCACAAGGAAGTACCCGCCGTCAGACAATTAGCAACATCTTTAGTTGAGAACCCATTCGGCGCCAAGCCCATATCCGGTACTCACAAACGTCATCGAGAACCGCTGGTCTCGTAACCCTCTCATGTCGTACATCGCTGTGTTCGTCTCACGCCTTAAGGAACTATCGCAATATTTTGTTACATTGTCTGCTGGAGAAAAGAGTCTCACAAGAAAGGATGTGCAACGCGATGCGCCGCTCTATTTGTGAGTCGAGGTGCCGTGGATGCGTCGCATTGGGCAAGCTAAGTGACATCTTGCTAGGCACGTCGAATGACTCATCGATCGGGAGACCTACTCCCCAGTAGCCTCATGAACCATCTGAGCCAAACGATCGATATCCTTGACTACCAGCGTCCCACCCCGCCGCTCGACAACGCCGATCCTGGCGAGGCGGTTCAACTCGCGCGTGACAGCCTCGCGGTGACTGCTTACACGGCTGGCGATCTCAGCGTGGGTAGGTGAAGGCGAAATCTTCGCAATCTCGCCTGACTTAAGTGCGCAACTTGCTAACCGTAAAATTTCCGCTTGGATGCGATTGTTTGCGGCCAGAGTGCTAGTTTCGTAAACCCGTGCCGTAAGAGCCCTTATCTTCATAACAAACTTTGCCAGCAATGCCAGAGCTACGGTCGGTTCATCCTGCAAAAGCTTTCTGAAAGCGGATGATGACATTGAAGCGATGAGGCAAGGTTTACATGCCTCAACACTGGCGGAACGTGGGCCCCTAACAATGGCAGGATATTCTCCGAAAACTTCCCCTGGGCCGAGTTCATTAAAACTCACTGCCTTGCCCGCAAGGGAGTAAATGGTGACGCGAGCCTCACCTGTAGCAATGAAGCACACCTCATCAGAGGCATCGAGGTAATCGATTATCGGTTCTCCTGGTTCATAGTGTCGCCACGAACAAATCTGCTCAATCTCTTTTAAGACACTTGACGACAGCCCAGTGAGAATCCTGATGCCTCTAAGGGAGTGCTCCGATTGGGTGGCGGGCCGCACCATTGGTCAGTTGCTCCCGAACAATCAGGGAAGAAGAATAGCTCAGATGGGGCATCGTCAGAGTAAATCGGCTTGAGCCACCTGGGGAGGTTTCTTAGCCTCCAGGAATACGCAATCCATTTCGTTATATCAACAGTTCGCCCAGGGTATCCGCCTCGTGGTGATGATGTAAATCCGCTATGCGCTGTCGCTGCGACAGGCCGAGGATATTCTGTTCGAGCGTGGCATCGACATCTGCCACGAGACGGTTTGGTACTGGTGGAACCGGTTCGGTCCGATGTTTACGCCGCGATCAGGAAGCGACGCCTTGTCATCAATCGTTTTCGCAATGGCGGTGGCACCTAGACGAGGTATTCGTCAGCACCAATGGAAAGACGCATTATCTCTGGCGTGCGATAGATCACGAAGGCTGCTTGACGTTCAGGTTTGCCTGACAACGCCTTCGTAGTATTGAAGCATGTCCTCGGTCTAACTTGGAGCGTAAGGAGTGTTTTGCTTACTGCTTCATAAGTTCGTTTAGCTGCTTTAGTGCTTCGGCATCCTCGGGGCGGACTTTCGGGTTCTTGCAGCGGGGGTCGGTTCTCTGCAAAGCGCCAATCATGGCGCGCGTAACCGGAATTGGAGCACAACCGTGGTCCTTTTCGCACACGAGATCCCATTGCGGGCGGGCTTGAATGTGGCATGCAAAGCAGTTCCCAAAGCGATTGGCCACTTCGGCAAATCCCCTTTTTCGGATTTCTGTTCCATCACTGGAGATGTCTAGCTCAAAGAATTCCCAGTCGTGCGTTACGGGGCTAACGCCCTTGTCCCGCTTCACCATGGCCTCGGTCGGAACCAATTGTATGACAGTGCCCGCTGGATACGTACCGCCTGTCGCCGAGTTGGCGGTTGTTAAAGTCGCGTCGAGATTTGCCAGCAGGTTGTCCACGTAGAATTGACGCACGCGCGTCATCTCCGTAATGCAACGAAAAGACTGCGCGTCGATCTGGGGCGAAAGTTGTCTTCCGGTGATTGGGGTGGTCGCCTCGGGTGAAGCCGGCGTTCTCATTATTTGCTGGGCGACAACCGAGGCGCTACCGAGCACGACTACGGATAAAGCAGAAATGATCGTCGCTGAAGTCTTCATTGGCGACGCTCCTTAGGTGGGCGAAACCTCATACTGCATCCTGCCCGGAAAATATCGAGTACGCCAACCAATCTCCATTGGGTCATTGGCCATATCAAGAGGTTTATGGTTGATGCCTGTGTCCTCTCCGAACATGTGCCTATTTCACGGGGCTCACACCGCTGTTTTGGGAACCCAGTAGCAGCCTCCAGCTGACGGAAACGTAATCGATACTTACGTCTGCTGTGCCGACAAGAGGAGGCGCTCCTTGCGAAAGCGTCGACGCCGGGAACTGCACGAACGGAGCATCATCTTCGTAAAATATATGACTGTATGCGAAATCGATGGAGCTGTTCGCGCTCGTCTTGTATGAGGCACCCACGCTCACCCACGTGTGATCATTGTCCGGAACCTGTACGAGACGCGATGTTGCGCTTTGAATGGGCGATATTTCGTAGCCTACACCCGCCCTCAGCGTCAGATTCGCTGACCAATCATACTCGCCGCCAAGAGCGAACAACCATCCATCTTGCCACTTGAAATCGAGTTCGGCGACACTTGCTCCGGTTTGCAATGCCGGAAGAAGAGGTCCGAGATCGAGTGGCCCCTCCAAAACAACCGGAACGACACCAAAGCGACTCCAGTTCACCCAATCAATCGTGCCGAGCAGTCTGGCTCTTGGCGAAATCCCTTGTCGAAAGCTGAAGGTGACCTTTTCAGGAAGATCAATTTCAATTTGCGTGGGCGCTCCGACAGTTGGACCCAGGCCAAGGAGAGCCGAGGCGGCTGGGTCAACATTGATTTTTGTGTCACCCTCCAGCATATGGTGGACCGAAGACCGAAAGCCCAGTCCTACAGACGTGCTCGGCATGGGACTGTAGTTAATGCCGGCCATGAACCCTACGCCGAAGTCATCACCGTCGATGCTGGATCCACCGAGGGGTGTCGCGGCCCTGAGCTTTAGAAGTTCAAAGTACTGAAGTTGTACCCCAGCGCCGACGGACAAACCCGGCAAGATTTCATATGAGATTGAGGGTATGGCATCGATGTTAAACACCTTACTGGTGATGGCGACGAATTTTCCAGACCAGTCGATATCATCGGGTTTTGTCGCAAGCCCAAAAGGCGAGATGACGCTCAAGCCAAGGACTGTTTTGTCATTCAACCGCCACGCAACAAAGCTCGCGCCCAACGGCGTGTCCCTGCCCATGTCAATGTCAGCCGTACCGGGTGGTGGTGGTTGGACGTCAGAATTAAGTACGGTGAGGTCGATCTGAGGAAAGACGACGGCATAGCTCGACTCAACCGTCAACCCATAACTCGCGAATGCCGAAGTGGCGGGATTCCATCCTATTGATGCCAGGCTCGGCCCGCCGGTCGCAACGCCAGCGAAAGACATGCCCTGGAAGTAGGCCGACTGTTGGATTTCGAACCCGCCGGCGAAGGCCGCACAAGAGGAGGCCGCAAGCATCTGGACGGCGACAACACCGCGAAGCCAAATTGTCCGATTCAGTAGCCATCGGCGCATCATCGCCCCCTAGCTTCTGACACTTCATTTTACAGCGACAAAGATGCTTGGGCAATCAAAACATACAATAATTCAGGACGCTGAACCTGAAGGAGCTCCTCTCAAAAACCTATGGTCCGCCCCGTCACCGCAAGCTTCTTGAGCTAAAATTCTTCAGAATACCTGGAGACAAACCCATGGCATCACAGGGAAATAACCTGAAATCGCGCGCGCAACGCTTTTCATGGAGGAGTCTCCGTAGGAAACGAGGAATGAATGCCCGCTTAACAGCACGTCGTGGAAGTGCCGTCCAGCACGGCTTGGCTATCCATAGCGGGCGTGGCATGTTTATGAGTCCATCCTTTGGCCAGCTAGATGCTCGCTTTGGAGGAGGAAAGTCATGCGTGATCGAACTCGCGATGGTTTCCGAAATAGTCTCGAAGCCTATGTGCTTTCTCATGGCCCCCGCTTCTGGCGGACGGTTATGGCGATACCGCCATTGCGGCGATTAGCCAACAAGAAGATCATCGGCCGAGCAGCTGGGCGCGTTAAAAGCAGGCCGTATGCATTTAGCACACTGGCAGATTATACGTCGTGGGAGTCGTTAACGGACCGCACTTATTTCTCGCGGCATCTACCGCCCAAGGATCTCCCCAATCCTCCACCCCTCGAAAGCATGAGGGAGCTTTTCAAGGTCCGACAGGGAGGGCCTACCCTGTCGGAGGATAGCACCGTCCTATTCATGTCTTTCGCCCAATGGTTTACTGATGGCTTTCTATTGACTGAAACAGACGATCGGCGCCGAACTTTTACCAGCCACCAAATTAATCTCAGTTCAGTTTACGGCCTGAGTCGTTGCGAGACCGGCGCGCTACGAGTCAACTCCAATGCGCGAGGCGAGAAAGGCAGAATGAAAACGGAAACTGTAAATGGCGAGGTCTACGCGCTTAGGCTGTTCGATGAAACGAAGCTAGATCTTAAAGACCTCGCCGATCCGGATTTCGATGAACGCAAGGCATTTAAGTCTGAATTTGCGAGTTTGCGGCGAGAGCTGGTAGGTTTTAACAGAAATCGCAAGCGTCTCATATCAACGCCAGGCGCTAAACCACGGCCAGAGAGTGCAGCTGAACTGGCAAAGACAACCTTTGCATTCGGCGGCGAACGCGCAAACATCACACCGTTCACGGCAGCGCTGAACACCCTGTTCCTGCGCGAGCATAATCGCTTGGCAGCTATGGTAGAGGCTGCCTATCCAGACTGGAACGACGAGCGAGTCTTTCAGACCGCCCGCAATACCAACATCGTGCTGTTGATAAAAATTGTGGTGGAGGAATATATCAACCACATCTCGCCTTATCACTTTCAACTCTATGCAGATCCCTCAGTTTCCTGGCGCGCGGTTTGGAATAGGCCCAACTGGATTCCACTCGAGTTCAACCTTCTCTACCGTTGGCACAGCATGACGCCCGACAAATTTTTTATTGGGCGACAGTACGTACCTGTGAAAGACAGCCTTCAAAATAATAGCTATTTGACTGAGCGAGGATTGGCAGAAACGCTAGTCTCCGCCAGCAACCAACGAAGTTGGCGACTTGGCCTGTTCAATACGTCAGATGGTCTCCTTCCGGTGGAACTCGACGGGATCAAGCAAAGCCGGTCAAATCATATCGGCTCCTATAACGATTACCGCGAGGCGTTCAAATATCCCCGTGTCACTCGATTCGAGCAGATCACCGACGATCAGGAGAAGATCGGCGTCTTGAGCCGCCTTTATGGCAACGTGGACAATATCGAATTCCTCGTTGGATTATTTGCCGAAGACATTCCTCCCCGCGCCGCCGTGCCTCCCCTCATGGGACGCATGGTCGCTTTCGATGCATTTTCGCACGCGCTCACCAACCCATTGCTCTCGGAGCAGGTTTTCAACGAAAGGACCTTTTCCAAGGAGGGTATGGAAACGATTCACGCTACTCACACACTGCAGGACATTCTCAACCGCAATCTCGCGCCCGGGCAGCGGCCTGCTAAAATTAGCATGACTGACCGCCAATCCCCTGCCGCGGTAGCGTGACGCGCACCGCGGCCATGCGGTCGGTCCTGATTACGGGCACTTCAACTGGAATTGGTCAGGCCACGGCGGTGATCCTTGCCTCGCGTGGGTGGCGCGTATTTGCCACGATGCGGGATCTTGAAGAGAGGGGTCCGCTTGACCGGGCGGTGAAACAAGCTGGCATTCAGGATCGCGTCATCGTCGAGGAGCTCGATGTAACCTCCGCTGCTTCGATCGCCTCAGCAGTCGCGTCTACGTTGTCAAAAACCGGCAATAAGCTTGATGCCGTCGTTCACAATGCCGGCCTGGCGGCCGCCGGCACTTTGGAAGATCTGCCTGAGTCCGAGCTTCGGCGCGTGATGGAAACAAACTTCTTCGGTGTGCTCGGACTGACGCGCGCCCTGCTGCCGACGTTCCGCGCACAGGGGCGGGGGCGACTCGCGATCGTCTCGAGCGAGGCCGCTTTTATGGGGCGGCCCACAATCTCAATCTATTGCGCCTCGAAATGGGCCCTCGAAGGATGGGCTGAATCAATCGCCTACGAGCTTGAACCGTTTGGGATAGAGGTCATTCTTATAGAGCCTGGTCCGTACCGCACCGAGATCTGGGAGAGGGCGCCGCGTTTTCAGACGCCGGACAGCCCATATCGCGCATGGGTGCAGCATGTGTTCCGTACAGGCCTAGCCCGCGCTGCAAGCATGGCGCGCGACCCAGAAGAGGTCGCTTTCGCGATTGCAGGCGCAATAGAGTCTCGGCGACCGCGGTTTCGCTATCCGGTCGGCCCTTCGGCACGACTTGGTCATTTTCTCAAAGGCAAGATTCCGAGCCGCTTGTTACGCAGAGTCATAACGCATTCCTTGGGGCATCCGCGAAAGGACCAATAACCTCACGGCGCGTTCACGGGTGCGCCGCGCCGCCGGCATTGAGCGGCCGCTGCTTACGCCAGGGCCTGAAGGGATTTTCTATCCTCCACAGCGCTGGCTTAAGTTGAGGATAGTGTCGAAGCAGCACACTCGTCATATCATTGTTATTGATCCAATCCAGCCCGGCCTGGGAGTAGATTTGAGGCGTATAGTCGTCCGTGAAGAAGCGGTCGCTCTGGAGGCGTCGAGGCGCCATAAGCAGGAATATGCGGAAAGCCGTTTCACTAATGGCAAAGCCTTCGAGTGGTTTTTCCGCGAGCATCCCAACGAGAAGGTCAACGCTCTCCACATCGTTCGTATAAACCTCACGAAGTTTGCTTAGGGTATCCTCGTCATCAGATAATTCCTCAAAAGAGTTGTAGGGCTTCATCCGCAAAAGTCTGCGAAACTGGTTGTAGCGCGGCACGCCTCGTTCGCGATCGCGCAAGACGTCGATGGCGCCTAAATCGATAACTTCGGCTTCTTCCGACGCGTTGGGAGCAGTATGAGGAGGTATCGTGAGGTTTCGCAGAAAATTTGGAAAATTGTGAAGTTTGAGAGCACCAGGATTGGCGATGCCCAGCGAGTAGAGAACGTCGCCCGCGGTAAGATCTTGGCCGAAAACCGCGTGAGCTTTTTCACGCAGCACATCCTCCATTTGTATGGTCCGCACCGTCGTTCCATCGGCGACACGCCGGAAGTCGATACTGTCCGGCAATAGAGGATGCATCCTATACACCGACACGAATTCCTCCGTGAGGGCAAATGGTGAGTCTGCGTGATCGTGTCCCGAGCCAGGAATTCCGCTGATCAGCGTTCCATGTCCAAAGCGTCCAAAGGCCTTGTTTACGCGCTCACCCGCGATGCCCCACCAAATCGCCCTCATACCCACTTGGAGAGTCTTAAGTGCAAGAAGAGCCGGGGTCCATTCGACCTCATGGATTTTTGCAATAAGCGCCGCGTTCACCAACCGAGCAGTCTGAAAAAGTTGATCGTCATCCCAGTGGGGATATTCGAGCCGGAGTCGATCGCAGATCGCGTTATGCTCGAGAGCGAAAAGAGTGTGCAGGATTTCCAAACCGATCCACCAGTTGGAAGAGAACCCAGTCGATACATTTCCTGTTTCCGGGTCGAGTGGCAGCCGCCCGTTCTCCAGCCGCAGCTTACCGTCCACAGCATCTGAACGAAGCTTCGTGGTTATCTCCGGTTGAGAGCCGTAGAGGGCCGAGGCATCCCACCAATGTGATGACCTGTTGCTAAACGTGGGTGGGACTTTGGCGCCATCTTCCTGATCGGTTCGCGTAGGATCACGTCTCGTCCGCTTGATTCTCATCGGGCACGAAGGCCAAGGGTCGTTCGGCTCGATCGGGATTTCGAAAGGCTGGTCCGACTCGTTATCCCCATGGTCGAACCAGTCGTGGACCTGAAATTGTATCCAAGCCGCAGCGAGCAGATTTAGGGTGTCGGCTGGCTTAAACTGGCTCCTGGCCAGCAAGCACTCACTTACCAGCCTTGGACTAGGCTCCAGAAGTTTCTCGTCTGCCTCTCGTTGAACGGCAAAATTCCGGCCGAACCGCGTTTCAGCGGCGCCCATGAGAGGGTGACTCAGGTCGTTAAATCGGCCACTCGGGTACCGAAACACATGGCTGTCATTCGGCGGAGATTCTGGGGCCAATGCGCCCAACGTGCCGTCGAGCGTGGGGTAAAAAAGATTCTTTTCCCGAAGTTCCGCCCGCAAGGCTTCAGTATTGAAACCACCCAGAATTGACGGAAGCCGGTGCCATGGCACAACCTTGTTTAGAATGGAAAAAAACTTGATGCTAAGACGACTGCCGAGCGAGGGGCGCCAATGCCTCGGAGGGGGCCACTTCCAGTTCTCAGACGGTGCAGATGTCCTGTCTTCGCCACCCAAGCGTCGGTTCCTCCCACTTCTCAGGAGTGAAACTAACAATTATCATTGCGGAAAATCATGATATCTGCAAGGATATCTATAAGGAATATGCAAATCTTAGGATGTTAACTGTAACTCCTTGGCATGCACCCCGACCATCATTTCTGGCAGCTTGGTGACGGACTCTTTTCCCTCAGTCAGAAGAAGGGCGGGCGCGTCCATGCGTTTCTTGTCGAACACCAAGGCAAGCTCACCTTAATCGATACTCTTTACGATACCGACGCGAGATATATCGTCGAAGTCATTCAGCGCATGGGTCGTGAGGTGCGCGACCTTGAGAACATAATCATCACCCATGCCCATCGATCGCATTTGGGCGGATTGGCTACCCTAAAGACGCTCAGCAAGGCGAGGGTTTGGGCCCATGAGTGGGAGTCGGATATCATCGCAGGCGACCGGAAGGCGCAGGCAATCTCAATCATCCCAAGCCGACCTTTGCGGATCTCTTTGCGGGTCTACTTTCCCTTTCAGATTGGTCTCGCGCTCGGGCTAGGACCTCACCCGCCTTGCGAAGTCGACGAGTTTCTCAAAGACGGAGCTTCAGTCGGCCCACTCACGATTTGTCATACCCCGGGACACTCGCCGGGCCATCTTGCGATGTTCTGGAAGGAACGTCGCACCCTCTTCGCAGGCGACTCCATTGCAACGTGGCCAGATCTTAGTCTCGGCTGGCCCGCTTTCAACCTTAATAAGCGTCAGCATTACTATTCGCTTCAGACGCTCGCCGAATTCGATCCCGAGATAATCGCTGTGGGCCACGGCGGACCCGCAACTGGCGAGCAGGTCGCTCGCTTGCAAACGATGATCCGAACTGCGCGGCCCAACTAGGTGTGCACAACGTGACGCGCAGATGTGATGGAACGATCAAGTCATTGACGGGCTGTCAGTGTCGTTACCCTACTGTCCAGTCAGGCCAAGAACGAAAATGGTCAGCCACTCGACAGATTTACGCCCGACCGTAGGGCTGGGTGGGTACGAGTTAGAAGAAATCTGGCTCGAACAACCCCACTCGATCATCTACCGAGGCTATCGCAAGACCGATGGCCTTCGAGTGCTCATTAGGTTGCTTAGGAACCCGCGTCCCGCTGATGAGCGCGAAGAGTGGCTGAGGCGAGACTATCGCATTGCGCAACAGCTCAGATCAAAATGTGCGGTTAGGCCGTTTGCCTTCGAACTGACCGACCGGGGTCCGACGCTCTTTTATGCAGATGAAGGCGTAGGATCTCTAGAGGAGGTGATAAGAAAATCGCCGCTCGCCATTGATACTGCGCTAGCGATTGGAACAAGCGTTGCGAAAGCCGTTGGTGCTCTGCACAAGGAGCGCCTCATTCACTGCAATCTGAACCCCACCACCGTCTGGCTCAGTGAGTCCGGTGATCCTTTGATATCGGACTTCGGCTGTGCACGGCATACCTCAGATGATGTCCCTGCTACGCCCTCTCCTCACCATGAACTCGTAGATATCAGATACATTTCTCCTGAGCAGACAGGGCGTCTCCAACGAGCAACAGACCAGCGCACCGACATCTATTCCCTTGGAGTCATCCTATTTCAACTTCTGACGCGACAGGTGCCATTCGCCGGCAGAAATTCGCTGCAAATATTGGACGGCCACCTGACTGGACAGCCGGCTTTCCCGGCAGATGTCACACTGCCTTCAGGCCTTCGCCAAGTCGTGTTGAAGGCGCTGGCGAAGGATCCTGAGTCGCGTTACCTCAGCGTCAATGGTCTCATAGCCGACTTGCTGGAGTGCGAGGCGCAATGGCACTCCACCGGAACGATCGAAACGTTCGAGCCTGGGCGCCATGACGTCCAAGGGCTGCTACGCATTTCTCAGCGCCTCTACGGACGCGAGCGCGACACCGCAACGTTGTTGGAAAAGGCCAAGGCCGTAAGCCTCGGCCGCTCGGCAATGTTGCTCGTTAAGGGCGCGCCGGGAGTCGGCAAGTCGGTCTTCCTCGGGCAATTGCAGAATTTCATCCGTAGCGAGAAAGGCCGCTTTGTTAGCGGGAAGTTCGATCAATATGAGCGGAACGTGCCGTACCTGGCTCTGATCCAGGCATTGCAGCAACTCGTCGCTCAGCTTCTCGGTGAAAGCAAGGAACAGATAGAAGTCTGGCGGTTACGCATTCTGGACGCGCTGGGCAACAACGCCGGGGTCGTCACCGATTTGATACCCGAGTTAGAGCTGCTCATTGGCCCACAAGCAGCGGTTCCAACCCTGCCACCAACGCAAACCCGCAACCGTTTCAACCGTGCATTCAAGGATCTCATTCAGACCTTCGCCAAACAGAACCAGTTGATGTGTGTCGTCATGGATGACCTGCAATGGGTCGATAGGGCGTCGCTTGACCTGCTGACTCACTTTCTTAGCGATCCTGACATGAATAGCTTCTTTTTCGTGGGCGCCTACCGCGACAATGAAGTCGATCCTACTCATCCGCTCGAGGTGACGACCCGTGCCCTGATGCAAGCCAAGGTCGATGTCCAAATCCTGCATCTCAGCGAACTGACAGAGAATGACGTGAAGCAGCTGATTAGGGATACGTTTAACGCATCGAAGTCTGAAGCCGGAAAGCTTGCGCATGTATTACATGCGAAGACCGGAGGTAGTCCTCTCTACTTGACGCAGCTTTTGCACTTCCTTTGCGATGAAGGATTGATTTCGTTCGAGTACGGGACCGGGAAATGGGTTTGGGATCTCTCGCGCATCCGGGTCGAAGGCGTGACCGGGGACGTCCTCGACCTTTTAAAACTCCGGTTGGAAGCGCTCAATGAGGACACGCGTAACATACTGTCGACGGCGGCGTGTATCGGTAATTCGTTCCAGGAGAAAGGCGTGGCCGTCGCTTCCGATCGACGATCCTCCGAAGTGTTCCAATGCCTCGCGATAGGGATGGAGCAAGGGTTGATCCTTGCCGTTGAGGAAGACTCGGTCACGACAAGCCAATCCGAAACGAAGGTGGAGTCCGAGCGCGGAAGATGGTTTAGATTCGTTCACGACCGCGTTCAGCAGGCTGCGTTCGATTGTATCCCGAATGACGCCAAAAAGGAGTTTCGACTGCAAATTGGGAGGCGGTTAGCTGCCAAATTGAAGTCTAATGACGAGCTCGTTCCACAGCTCGCTGTTTTGAGCAACCTGAACAGCGCGCTGGACCTGCTCAAAGACAAAGAGGAAAGGCAGCGCGTGGCGCGTCTCAACCTTGTGGCGGGGCGTAGAGGACGACAACTTCTCGCATATCAGGATGCGATGCGTTACATCAACGCCGGCTTGAGCCTACTTGACGAAACCGCGTGGCAGAAGCGTTATGACCTTGCCTTCGCGCTTCACTCAGAGGCTTTGGAGTGTGAGTACCTGTCGGGGAACTTTGACCATGCCGATCAAACTTTCAAGGTCCTCATCGCGAATGCCAGATCAAAACTGGAAAAGGCAAGAACGTATCTTACCAAGATCCTGTTAGATACGAGCGGTGAACGTTACGAGGACGCGATAAAGATTGGGATCGATGCGCTAAAACTGTTTGACGTGCGATACGTTCGAAATCCGTCGCGGCTGCATCTGCTTCTTGAATTGGTACGCGTTCGTCTGCGAATGAGGGGCCGTAGCCCCCGTGACCTTGTCGATGATTTGGATATTGATGACGCCGAGAAGGTCGCCGCCTTACAAATTCTTGTTGCGCTGATCCCTACGGCCTACTTTGTTGGTCCCAATCTTCTCATGTTCACGGGGCTGAAGGTCGTCAATTATTCGCTGCGCCATGGGATTTTGCCAATTTCGGCGGGCGGATTCGTAATCTATGGCCTGGGTCTTAGCGGGGTCATGGATGATCAAAAGCGCGGTTACGACTTCGGCCGCTTTGCGCTTGGTTTGGCTGAGAAAGGCAAAAAGCCCGCCACGATATGCAAAGTTTTGTTCTTCTACGCCGCATTCATAAAACTTTGGCTTGATCCGATCGACGAGACCTTTCCGCTACTCGATCGCGTGCGAAAGATGGCGCTGGAGGTCGGCGATCACCAATACGTCAACTACGCGATCTGCAGCAACGTGTTGGGACGGCTAAGTCGCGGCACCAATTTGCAGCATCTCCTCAGCGAGTGTGAGGACAATTGGCCTTTCGTGCTGAATTCCAAGGATGCGCACGCGATCCAGGTGCTCACGATCTGCAAGAACTACGCGCTTGCTCTACAAGGTAAAACGGCCGCGCCGTACTCGCTCTCGGATGGAGCCTATGACGAGAATGAGGCCGAGGCCCACTACCGGCATAGCGGCAATTTCTTGCTCGTCTCGATGCAGCTGACGTTCAGACTTCAACTCGCTTTGCTGTTTGGCCGCTACGACGAGGCTCTTTCTCTGGCCGAGAGGGGAGAGACAGCGATTCGCGGCGCGCCAGGTTCCATCACGATCGTCGACTACTATCTCTACCATGGATTAGCTTCAGCAGTCGCTCTCAACACAGGGGAATCGAGTCCCGCAAAACACCGCAAAGCGCTGCGACACTGCTTCGCTCACCTGCATTTCTTTGCGACCGGCAGCCAGCCCAACTTTCTCCAGCACGAAGTCCTGTTGCGGGCGGAAATTGCACGGGTGAAGGGCGACCTGAGCGCGGCGTTGAAGCACTATAATCACGCGATCGAATTGGCAGAGCAGCAAGGCTTGATGCATCTGGTTGGGCTTGCAAACGAGCGCGCCGCATCGTGCTGCATGGCTAGTGAACAAAGGCGGCTTGCGACATGGTACATTGGCTGCGCCAAGGAGGCATTTGACGATTGGGGCGCCACTGCAAAGGTTGGCTCGATTGAACGCGAATGCGACCTTTCTCATTCGACTGAAACGAGCGCATCCAAAACGAGGGCATCTAGCACGGCGACGACCGATACGGTGGTTGGCAATGTCGTTAGTGCTCGAGAGGATAGCTTTGACATAGCGACGGCGCTGCAGGCCTCGCGGATCATCGCAAGTGGGAGCAATACCGACCTCCTGCTCACGCATTTGATGCAAGTCATCCGCCTCCAGGCAGGTGCGGAAATCGCTCAATTGTTGTCGCTGGAAGGTGGTGAGCTTCGGCACGAAGCCACAGCTATGGCCGCGAGCGGTGACGTCATCTTATTTCCATCGCCACCTACTGCGAGCTTGGGATCATTCTCGCCAGCTATCGTAAATTATGTGATTCATACCGGTGACGACCTCATGCTCGATGAGGCCGATACTGACCCCCGGTTTGCGCTCTGCAGCTACATCGCTGAACAGCATCTCAAATCAGTGATTTGTGCCGGGATCCGGCATCGCGGCGAACTGTTGGGAGTCATTTACCTAGAACACAAGCACTTAGTTGGGGCCTTCAATGAGCAAAAGTTGAAGTGGCTCCGTATCCTATCAGGTGAATTGGGACTTGCAATCTGGGGCGCCCGATTGGGCCGTTATCGTGATTACGTGAGCAAGTTTGCGCCGACGAAGGTATTCAAGCAAATCGAAGCGAATCCACAAAATCCCGATATCCAAACCAAGGATTGCGATGTTTCGATAATGTTTGCCGATCTTGCGGGTTATACAGGTTTGGGCGAACTATTAGGGGGCCGTCAGCTGGCCGAGCTGGTAAATCATGCCTTTTCTCGCTTCGTCGATGAAATCCATCGTTTCGAGGGCATTCTCTTAGAGACCCGCGGTGACGAGCTGTTTGTCTTGTTCGAAGACGAAGATCCCAGGAAGCACGTTTGGAAGGCGGCAAAGGCAGCGCTCGCGATTCGTCGGGCGGCGACAACCTTGAATAAGGAATCAGCTGGTGCTCATCCGCCATTGATAATGAACATTGGAATTAATTCTGGCGTCGCATCAGTTGGACTCCACACCATAGAGGCTTCTTCAGGGGCCATGTGGCACTACGGCGCAAGCGGTACTGTGGTTAACATTGCTGCGCGCTTGCGCGAATTGGCGCGCGAGGGCAGTATCTTAATAAGCGCCGGATCCATAGAAAGACTTTCAAACAGTTTCCTGGTGGAGGACATGGAGAACCATTCATTGAAAAACATAAAAGGAAGGGTCCGCATTTATCGGCTTGTAGAAGAACGGTCAACCTAGGCAGGTATCTCACTTTACGGCATTGTCAGACGAATCTAAGCGGGGCTGCGAAGGGTGCTGGTTTGAGGCGTTCAGGCTGCGAGCTGACGCCACTCGGCCAGGGCGGCAGAACGGTTCTGCTTGAAGATATCACGGCGGTTGAGGTGGCGGTCGTGGTTGAAGTGGTTGTGGATCGAGGCGTACGCGGCGGCAAATTTCTGCAGAGTCTTGATGTCCCTGAACTTCGCCATAGCACCCTCTCGTCGCCGGAACGGCTGATGTGAATTCTCAGCCCGGTTGTTGAGCCAGCGACCGCCGTCCTTTCCGAAAATTCCATCCGCAGGGATTCGGATCAGGTTTTCGGTACACACAGCCGATCAAATGCGGATGAGGTTTTTGGTACACACAAGACCGGATTCGAACTGCGACACACAAAGAGAGATGTCTGCCTATGAGCGAGGTTCAGACATGGCTCACGGCCAAGTGCATATCGCAGAAGTGCCAAAAGCAGGCTTCGAGCCTGTGAAGTGAGGGTTGATCCGGTGCCGACTGGTTCTGCTTCTCTCGGCAAGCTCTCTAGTTTCTCGGTCAGCGTTCAGAGTCGCTAAAATATCTTCATAAGGAGATTGGGTCATCGGCCGAGAGCCACACTTCAGGCTTCTCGGAGCCCTCCAGCAGCCATGTCCGTGGTTGATCAGTCAGAGCCTGGCTGCTCTGGCTGTCACTGGCAGATTTTGCGACGCGTTCCCTTTGGATCCCAAATCTCGCGAATCAACGGATCCGCGGCTGCCTCGCTCCAGCTAAATGTCGCGTCGCGGTAGGATTTATGCGCGCACGCATAGTCCACCAAGCTATCCATCGATTGCGTCAAGTTTTTCAAATCAAACTTGGTGAGATTGCCGAAGCGGTCGCCGATTAAAACGTTATTGCCCATCCAAAGCACAGCTGAGGCACTCTTGACAGGTAGCTCAGCGATATTTCGAACGGCTCGCGTGTCCCATACGCTTGTTGTTTCGTTGTCTCTCCCAACAATAGCGAAGCGCCCGTCGTCGGGGCGAAACTTCACGACGGCAGCACCCTCGGACGAATTTGGCCTCAAGACAAGGAGTTCTGCTTGCTTTATGTCCCACACATGAGCATTGCCCCTGGTATCAATAACGTAAGCGCGCGCTCTCTCCGTGCTCACCGATATTGCCCTGATAGAGGCTTCATGTTCTGGCAATTCGATTGGTTTGTCGTCGGGAGCAAAAGTATCCCACAGAAGAACCCGCCTATCCTTTGTGCCAGCAAATAGCACTCGCGAGTCAGCAGAAAAGCCAAGTGTACTGACACCATCAACATTGAAAACGTTTTTTAGCTCGCCAGTTTCTGTGCTGACAAGATAAACGAAACCGTTCGGCGCTGCCGTGGCGATCAGCGAGCCGTCGTGGCTGAACTCCACCACGCCAGTGGACCCATTGGTGCTGTAGGCCCATTGCACCTCGAAAGTGTTTTTATCGCGAGACCACTTAAAGGCCGTTGCCCAGCCCCCTTGCGGAATATGCTGCAATCTCGCTTTCTTCATAAGCGAGTCATTGTCAGTTGAATTGCTAAAGGAAAGGTGAGCCTCGACGACGAGATAACTCCCATCAGTAGTGAACTGCGCCGTTGCCTTGTCGAAGGGGCCGATGTTTAATGCAAGCTCATCCGCTTGCTCTCCAGACTTCAGATCCCAGATCTGGACCGTGCCGCCGGAGCCAACAGTGGATGCTGTTAAGCCATCTGGATTGAAGGACGCGGCAAGGACCTCTCTTCCCGCATGCTCTAATGTATGCAGTGGCTTAAATGGATGCGTGGACCACAGGATGAATTTTCCGTCATCTCCACTCGAAACTAAGTGAGAGCCATCGCGGCTTGCGACCAAGGTTTGTATTCTGCCGGTGTGGCCGCGTTTAGACGTTTTGGGTGGGTCTGAAAATAGGATTTTCGACAGGGGCGCTCGATAATGGGGTTCATTGCGCGGCGCCATTTTCCATCCTGCCAAGGCATATTTTGCTGCCAAGTCCAGGTCTTCTTCGTCCTTTTCCAGGGCACTCCATGCTCTCTCGGCGAAGACTCGCGCAAGGTTGGCTTCAGCAACCTCTCGCTCGTGCTCAGCCTGCCTCCACAAGCCAAAAAGCGAACCCCCAATGATGGCCAGAATCACTGCATAGAAGATGAAAGTGACGAACCCACCATTCTCACCCAAGGCCCGCCAAACGCGATCCATAAATGTTGGCCGCTCCGGCAGATCATCGTGACCAGAAATTGGTTCGTCCGTTAGCAGAGCCGGAGCCCACCAACACTTCATGAAAGCGTCGCGGTCGCCATCGCCCTCGAAATAGCCACTATGACCAAAGTGGAAAAAGCGGTTCTCTAAGGATTGGCCCTGGAAACCATGCAGACCCAATCGTCCGGCCATTCCGACCCCCGATACGAAAAGGGTCAAAAGCAGGGCATTATCCTTCGTTCCACAGTCATTGATTATTTGACCGATCCGCCGATTTGGACCCACGAGATGACTCAGGTTCTCGTCAGGCGGAAGCATACTGCCGCAAAGGATGGCTCTACGAATTTGGATGTCGGCAGGGAACTCCGGGCTTTGAAGCGCACGAATGGCCAAGTATGTGCCAAAGCTATGCGCGACAATGTCGATGGTGTCGTATTGCTGACCCTCAAGCAAGTCCTGTAAGTTTTTTCGGAATTTCTCGACTGCGGAGTTTCGTGCGAAAGGGATGATAAACTTGAAAAGATCGAAAACCCCGTACCGGAAGCGCGCAAACTCCGTTTGAGCAGATTGGGACTGCTGCTTTGCTTCCTTAATAATTTCCTCAAGCCGCTGCTGCCACCGCCCGTAGGTGCGAATCCCATGCAGCGTAACCACTAGCTGTCTGTTTCCGTCCGAGGACATTCTTCCGCTCTGAGTAAGATTTGTACCTGGCTCCCTTTATAATTCGACGTGGAGCGCCGACGACTATCCAATTCTAGCTTATGCTCGTAAGGCCTTGGCTAGCAAGCCTAGCTATCAACCCGTTGGGTGCATCGCGCTAATCTTGTCCACCCATTCCTTTGTCGGGTGGTGCGGTGCGTGCGTCGCGCCGGGCGCGTACTTGATGAAAATCGGCTTGTCCGGCTGGGTCTGGTGTATGCGCGAGATGTAGTCGATGATGTAGTATCGCCCGATCTAAGACCTAGTTCTTCACGACCGGCGGGGTCGCCCAAGTGCCGTCCAGGATGGAAGGCGGTGTTTCGTTGGGCCAATACATACGCAGCGTCAGAGCGAATGGCACGGCTGGCGCTGGCAGCCAATTCGCTTCCTTGTCCGGACCTGGCGTCTCGTGCTGGAAATACAGAGTCAGTGACCCATCCGGCGACTTGGCTCAGATCGTGGCCCCTTGCGACGAAGCTTCGGGGAGTCCACTGTCGGTGGTTGCGGGGGGCCCGAAGCCACCTTTACCGAACACGGCTGCTCTACGAGCGCCTCGCCCAGCAATAGGTCAAAATCCCGGGCTCGCAACCGCCTTAATTTGCAGCTTCGAGAGCTGCTCGCGACAATCCTCCCCACATAGCCGCGGACCTGACAGCGTGGACCAGACGTCCGCTTTTTCCCACTAAGCAGACATGTTGAGCTCGGAAAACGATGTCCGCTATGTGCCAACAGCGGACATACGAGAGGTGGGCAACTCACTCGTACCGCAGAGCCTCGATGGGATGTAATAGCGCGGCCCTTTGAACGGGAAAGTAGCCAAACAAAAGACCGACAGCTGCCGCAACTCCAAGGGCAAGTACGATGTCGGTCGTTTCCACCACCGCGGGGAGATCACCAACACTGCTGACCACAACTGAGCCGCCAATGCCGAAGAGGGTTTCGACTAGGCCTCCAATCATGCAGAGCACAACAGCCTCAATCAAAAACTGTAGGAGTATGTGGCGCCGCTGAGCACCTGACGGCCATGCGAATTCCGATTTCTCGGGTGCGCTCGGTGACCGAAACAAGCATGATGTTCATGATGCCAATGCCGCCAACCAACAGCGAAATAGAAGCTATGGCAGCGAGCAACAACGCCATTATACGCGAAGCGCTCAACCCGCCACTATCGTTCCGTCGCTCAAGGCGACGATGCGATTGGCGTAGCGGGCGATTTGGGAGTCGTGAGTTACCAGAGCGACAGTTACTTTCTGCCGGCTAAGAGATTGCAACGTTTTCATAATCCCGGCACTAGATCTGGGTTGGCCGTTGGCGCTCTACTCGTGAACTCGCTGTATTTCCGGTCAGACGTCCAGAAAGCCGTCGTCTCCCAGCGGAAGAGAAGCAGAAGGGTGGCGAGACCATGCAGGCATCAGCCCCGCGGGGGTTCTAGCTTCGCGTCCGGCTTCTCCTGGCGGTATTCTTCTAAAAGGCTGCCGGCCCCGCGGGGCTGCTGCTCTTGAAGGCCTTGCGTGGACGCCAACTACTCAATCGCGCCGGTCACAGTGACAGCCTTCGGCACTAGCAGTTCAATCACGTCGAAGCCCTGCGCCGGCTTGCTGGACGAAATGGTGACGTTTGAT
>Ga0307379_10003776_pt1 | contig 21859 bp, 16 predicted proteins | sample UN2MG_FD_202237 | JGI IMG/M metagenome (GOLD analysis project Ga0307379, IMG submission 202237) | Soil microbial communities from Risofladan, Vaasa, Finland - UN-2 | ecosystem: Environmental > Terrestrial > Soil > Coastal area > Acid sulfate soil | place: Finland: Risofladan, Vaasa | collected... | reverse complement strand
TCCCAGTTAGTACAACCGGGCAGAAGAGTAAATAATGCGAAACAGGTTAGCAGGGCAATCGTTTTTTTGTTGGCAACTCGCATTTGATATCTCCTTATATTGTTAAAATATAAATTCCTTTTTAACTATAAAGAATAAAACCTATCCGGTTCAGAATCCAGTCGTGTAAAATCATAACAACAAATATACCTAAAGACAAGAAGGGACCATAGGGAATTTGTCGAATTTTTTTAAAAAACATTTGGAATCCAGCCCAGCCCAGCCCGAAAAATGGCGCGATAAAAAACGCTACTACCACCAAAACAGGACCTACCACTGCCCCGGCGGCGCCCATCAGATGCACATCGCCAAGCCCCATTGCCTCTTTTCCAAAGGCCAGGGTGCCAAAGATGCGAATGCCCCAGACAATCCCACAGCCTACAAAGTAACCCCACACACTGCCCAGAAGTCCTGCAATGACAGGATGTTGCAAAAAAGTTGCCCACCATGTGCTTATCGGCCCAATTTCCCTGCTTACCCAAAAAGCTGCGAATGAGCAAATGATTATCGGTAGTAAAAAGATGATCTCCCGACAGGCCTCCAGCCGATGGTTAAACTGCTGCTCCGGGATTTTTTCCGCACTATCAGATAAATCGCTTTTCGTGTTGCTGTCTTTCTTCGCAATATCGTCTCCATGCTCAGAATTATCTGATTCGTAGCTTCTTTTAAGCAGACCGCTCGCCAGCAGGACAGATGATATAGCCAGCCCAATTGTAGCGCCCACAGCCAGTGAACCCGTACCAGCGGAGGCACTCGGCAAAAGCGAGTACTCACGAATCCAGGCAGGGTCAATGATATAGACACCGAGAGCCGAGCCGATAAACCCAACTGCTGTAACAAGCCAGCAGATAGATAGCGGAATGATCCAATATTCCAGGTCAATGGCTGAAGCGGCGATGAAAGCTGCCAACAAAATAATGTGAAGCAGATAAATAAACCAGCCCCTGCCAGGAAACGGCTGAACAGTTTCTCGTAAATCAGTATAAAAATACAATATAAAAAGCCCGAGGAAAACCGAGCCTGTCAGCAGTTCGATAATGAAATAGCGCGGCGAAACCGGCGATTTACAATATCGACACTTTCGGCCTAAAAGCAGCCACGAAAACAGCGGTATATTGTCGTAAAAACGAATGTGCTTGCCACAAGCAGGACAAGCTGATGGCGGAGATACCAAAGACTTGTCACGGGGAAGACGATAGACAACAACGTTCAGAAAGCTGCCGATACAGCAGCCAAACGCAAAAATAAAAACAAACCAAATCCAATCCGGTACTGCCACAACGCCTCCTTTGCCAAAGCAGCACTTATCCTCTTATGTTTTTGTACTCTTATACTTTTTCTTGTTGACTATAGCGGCAACTTTCGCCGGCAGGCCGAACAATCGTATAAAACCGGTCGCATCAGTCGGGTCGTATTCGGTGCCCATCTTGAAACTTGCGAGGTCGGTCTGATACAGACTGTTCGGGCTTTTTATGCCTGCTGGTGTGCATTGGCCCTTGAACAGTTTGATTTTAACTTCGCCCGTAACATTACGCTGGGTAACATTAACAAACGCATCAAGGGCCTCGCGCAACTGGCAAAACCACAGCCCGTAATAAACCAGCTCAGCATATTTCAGAGCGACCTGTTGTTTATAATGCGTAGTCTCTCTATCCAGTGTCAGAGTCTCCAGGGCCCTGTGAGCCGCCAGGAGAATTGTCCCGCCCGGCGTCTCATACACGCCCCGTGACTTGATGCCGACCAGTCGATTTTCGACCAGGTCCGCCTGACCGATACCGTGCTTGCCGCCAAGCTTGTTCAACATTTCAATCAGCTTCACGCCGCTTGTTAATTTGCCGTTATACTTGACCGGGATTCCTTCAAAGAAACCGATTGTCACGTAGTCGGGCTTATCGGGCGTCTTTGAAACCGGCCGGGAGATAACAAACAAATCGTCCTGTGGCTCATTTGCCGGGTCCTCAAGGTCCGCCCCTTCGTGGCTGATGTGCCAGAGATTGCGGTCACGGGAGTAGATTTTCTTCTTTGTCTGCTCGATGGGGATTTTGTGCTTTTTGGCATAATCAACCGCCGCTTCGCGAGAGGTTAGAGTAAAGTTAGGGTCCTTCCAGGGAGCAATGATTTTCAAAGATGGGTCCAGTGCCATATATGTCAATTCAAATCGCACCTGGTCGTTGCCTTTGCCCGTTGCGCCGTGAGCCACAGCTTTGGCACCTTCGGCGTGGGCGACTTCGACTTGATGTTTGGCGATTAGCGGCCTGGCGATACTCGTTCCCAACAGGTATTTGCCTTCATAGACCGCGCCTGCTTTGAGCATCGGCCAGAGGTAATCTTCGACAAACTCCTTGCGAAGGTCTTTAACCACACACATGGCCGCCCCGCTTGCCAGCGCCTTGCGTTTGATACCAGCCAATTCGTCACCCTGACCGAGTTCAGCTGCAAACGCTATAACTTCGTAACCGTAGGTTTCTTTAAGCCACGGCAGAATCACGCTCGTATCCAAACCACCGCTATATGCCAAAACTACTTTTTGTGCTTTGCTTTTACTTTCAGCCATTCAACTTGTCCTTTATAACCCACTTTATAGCTTGCGTTTTTAGCACAGGTCTTATTGTGCTTTGCATTATATCGGCTATCCGCAGCAAAGACAATGAAAAGCAAAAAGAAAAGGAAGGATTATTGCAACAGTCAGAAAGAGAACCAAGAACATATTACAGAAGGAAAATTTTGTGTCTGTCGTTCCTGCGAAAGCAGGAATCATTTTTTCCAGCTACTGTTAATATGACAACATCAACACCCTGTAATGACAGGTAAATCACCTATTAATTTAGTCTTTCTTTGTGCCTTTGTTGCTGAGTTCTTCTGAGACTATCTCTCGCATGAGTTCCGGATTGCCGTCTGTGTTGGTGAAGAGCTTGAACTGGGCCATTGCCTGGTTGACGAACATTGAGATTCCGTCGATTGTTTTTACTCTTTTCTTTTTGGCCTCTTTAAGTAGCAAGGTCTCGGCGGGATTGTACACTGTATCGAAGACTGCCATCCCTCTCTTAAGAATTTCTTTCGAGATGGGCGTTGCTTCGACATTCGGGTACATTCCGATACTTGTGCAATTTATCAGCAATTTTGCATCTACGTTATTTAAATCGTCCAAGGACGCGAATTCACAATCGAACTCGGCTGCGAGCTTTTCGCCTCTCTCGACCGTCCGATTGTAAATTCTGATTTTAGCCCCGGCGTCACAAAGCCCGGCCACGATGGCTCGTGCCACTCCGCCCGCACCGACAACAGCAACCGTCAGACCGCTCAGTTTGGCCCTGGTAATTTTCATCCCGGTGGTAATAGCATCAAGAGCGCCGGCATAGTCGGTATTGTAGGCTGCCAGTTTGCCACCCTGTCTGATGAGCAAAGTGTTGGCTGCACCTATCTTTTCCGCTAAAGGCTCAACGAAGCCTTTATTTGCCCAAGTGTAAGCTAATGCATTCTGCTTGTGCGGGATGGTAACGCTAAAGCCGCGGAAGTTCAGCCACTTTCTCAACAGCGCATTATGCAGGAACAATTCGAATCCTCGCTGACCGCCTTCTACCAGGAGCGGCAGATATAATTTGTTCATGCGTTTTTCGACAAAGCAGGCATTATGAATCGCAGGACTCAGCGAATGCCCTACCGGATCGGCTATTACACCGAAAAGCTCGGTATCGGGTTTTATATCATCGTAACGATACAGTTTCTTAAACTGCTCGATTGTCAACTGGCCCGGTGCTGTTGCGCTCTTCTCGTCAATACTTGCAAAGGTAACTAAACTACCCAGCTTTGGTGCAATGATTCTGCTGATAAGGCCGGCGGTGCCCATACAGAAGACGATTCTCTCGCCGCTTGTTCGATTCAGCAAATCGAAGGCCTCAAAACAATCGCTGATATGATTTGCGGCAAAGACAAGCTTGGGTATCGCCCCGGGGCAAACACTTGAGATGTCCCTGAACAATCTTCCGATATTCTCGAATTGTGCCTCGAAATTGTGGGCGGATAAAATCAGCCGACTCCTTGAGCTTCGCGACAGCGCTACCCTTATTCTTTCCTGGCTTTCGGTGGATAGGAAATTGCTGTACTCAAAGTCGATAAATTCGGCCCCTGCTTTCAGGGCGGCGGTCAGTATATCAACTCGCAACTTTTGTGGATAGGCCAGCTTACCGCCCTGCTGCTTGTCACGGCAGGTTACAATGACAGGCGGTGGTTTGTCGTCGGTACTTTTTATCTCGGCAATCAGCTTGTTAACCAGATCGACTCTGAGACCCTCAAAATAATCGGTTCGAAGTTCAAGCATACCGGCACCTGCTGCCCGCGCCGAATTGATTTGCTGCCTGGCCTGCTCCAGATTCCTCGCTGCTATGGGAACGGCTAATTTTGTCTCCATAAATTAGATATATAGCAATGAGCGGCTCTGAAAGCAAGAGTAAAAAACTCGAATCACATCCAAAACAAGCTTTAGCATAGACCTGGCTGGTCGCGAAGGCGACTTGTAGAGTTCTGACTGCGATATTAGCGGGTCGGCCGATAATATCAACAATATGCCGAAACTGGTTGTCTTTGTCCGTAATTGGGAAGTGAGTGTGTATAAATTTACTAATGTTTGACATTAAAACCAATGTAAAGTCTTGCATCAATTACGTAAATAGGTTATCGTAAGGGACTTGCGTTTTTGAAAAAACTCAGACTGTATACTCAAATGTGTTTTTGAATCCTGATTCTTCTTGGATTTGTTGATTGTATATGATGATAGAGCATGATATTAAAATACCGGCATCGCCGGCGGCAGGCTACAGGATACACATCGGTACGGAAATCTTGGGCTCATTGTGGCCTAAGATAAAAGCCGATTTTAGCAAGTACAACAAGTTTGTTGTTACCGATGAAAATTTAGCCTCAGCCGGACATCTGGAAAAGCTACTGGGCCAAAGAAATATTTCCACCTTCATAATATCTCCGGCCGGAGAGACTTCAAAAAACATCGATACGATAATCTCAATAATCGAGACGATGGAAAAGGCTTATCTCGGCAGAGACACCCTTGTTGTCGCACTCGGCGGCGGAACTGTTGGCGACATTGCAGGATTTGCAGCCGCCATTTTCAAAAGAGGAGTTCCCGTCATCCAGATACCTACGACCACAGTAGCTCAGGCCGATTCGGCCGTCGGCGGCAAAACCGGTGTCGATTCAAGCGTAAGCAAAAATGCATTCGGTGCATTCTGGCACCCTGCCGCCGTTTATATCGACGTCGCGACATTGACAACGCTGGACGACAGGCAATTCCAGGCCGGACTTGTAGAATCCGTAAAACATGCGATTATTGCAGATAGACGGTATTTTGATTTTCTCGAAAGCAATCTCGATGATGTCCTGGAGCGAAAGCTGGATGTTCTTGAGAAAATAGCCCATCTCAACTGCAAAATAAAGGGCAGCGTAGTCGAGACCGACCCGAGTGAGCAGAACAAAAGAAGAATTCTAAACTACGGCCATACTATAGGACATGCGGTCGAAGCTGCCAGTGGATTCGAGTTATTGCACGGCGAAGCAGTCGCTATAGGAATAATTGCAGCAGGCCTCATCGAAATTGAATTGAAACTGTCACAGCCCGGCAGACTCGAGAGAATCAGGCAAGTATTTAATAAACTCGGCGTTCCGGTTAAATTACCTGAGAATTTGAACAAAACGAACATTATTGACCTTATAAAACATGACAAGAAAGCGATTGGTAAATGGCCACGATTCGTCTTAATTAGCGAGATGGGCCAGGTTTTATGCAAAGATGGACAATACGCTGTCGAGGTCGATCCCGGTTTAGTGGAAAAAGTATTGGAAAAACTTTAGTTAAAGGTTAGAATATGTACAGAGAACAAATAAAGATACTCGATTGCACAATCAGAGACGGTGGACTTATTAACAACCACTACTTCACAGATGATTTTGTCCGAGCGATATACCAAGCCCTTTCCAAAAGCGGCGTGGACTACATGGAATTCGGCTATCGAAGCAGCAGAGAACTCTTCCCGCCGGAAGATTTTGGGGCCTGGAAGTACTGCGATGACGATAAGATACGAAAAGTTATCGACGGCATTGAATCTGATATAAAGATCAGCGTCATGGTGGACTCATATCGCGTCAAAGAGCAGCAGTTTGCACCTGCCGATGAAAGTCCGGTAGATATGTTTCGAGCAGCTACGTATGTCAAGTATATCGACAGTGCTATCGAGCTTATCAATAAATGCCACGATCTCGGCTACGAAACGACCTGTAATATAATGGCAATCTCGAAAGAGATAGAGCCGGATCTGGTCGAGGCCCTTGATCAACTCGCCAAAACTCCTGTTGATGTGGTTTATGTCGTAGATAGTTTCGGAGCGCTGTACTGCGAGCAGATAGAGTACTTGGTGAAACTCTACAGTGAGCATTTGCCCGGCAAAACAATTGGAATCCACTGCCATAACCAGCAGCAGCTTGCTTATGCCAACACAATAGAGGGTATCATACACAACGCCAATTACGTTGATGGCTCGCTTTATGGCATCGGCAGAGGGCCCGGCAATTGCTGCCTTGAATTGTTAGTTGGTTTTTTAAAGAATCCTAAATTCAACCTTACTCCTATTCTAAAGGTATTACAGGATTACATGATACCGATGCGACAGGAAATCGAATGGGGCTATATCATACCGTATATGATAACCGGCATATTGAACGAGCATCCTCGCTCTGCGATAGCATATCGAAAAACAGACGATAAAGACAAATACGCCGAGTTCTACGAGCAAATGCGAGAAGCACAGGAGTAGCGGTCCGTTATTAATCAAATATTTTTCTGCATTCCGAGTATATTTGCCGGAGGTCATGGCAAAGGGCAAGAGTCTTTTAAAATGTCGTTGCAAGGAATAAAGTGACGAAACAGTTTATCCTTTTTTTGCAACGCGTCCCATAATTCAGTTGACGTTTGTCTCTCGATAAGATATACTACATTATCTCTCAGGAGACTAAAGGATGAGGTTGTGACTTTACATTGCTATTGTTGCTTTGCCCTGTCGTAATACTGGTTTATTCACGATGCTCTTTAATAGTAGAATTAACCTTGCCGGATGGCAGCGGTCATTGAAAGACGCCCGGTTTTCTATGACTTCGATTTGCAGAAAGGATGGTTTATGATGAAATTGATGGACGGTTGTAAAATCAGCTTGGTATTACTTGTATTTCTCCTGATCTCAGTAGTGTGCTGTGGCGAGGGCCCCGCGACAGAGTCCTTCACATTTGTGCAGGTCTGTGACCCACAACTGGGCTGGGGTTACGGTTATGAGAACGACGTAAAATCATTCAAGCAGGCCGTAAGACGAATTAACTCCTTGAAACCTGATCTTGTAGTTATCTGCGGTGACCTGGTTGACAACTTCAACGACCAATCCGTTGCCGATTTCAATGACATCAGAAGCAGGCTGACCATGCCCTCTTACTGTGCCCCGGGAAATCACGATGTAGGTAATGAACCGACAGTCTCACGTTTGGAACGCTTTCGCCGGGCCATAGGCAAGGATTATTTCTCTTTCGAGCACAAAGGTTACACGTTCGTAATTGTCAATACTGCGCTTTGGAAAGCACCACTTGAAGGGGAATCAGAAACACAAGATGCCTGGCTCAAACAGACGCTGGAGGCCGCCCGTGGTAAGAACAGTCCTGTCTTTATAGTGGGGCACCATCCTTTGTATCTGAAAGATCCTAACGAGGCGGAGGAATACTACAACCTGCCTCCAGCTAAGAGAAGTGAGCTGTTGGCCCTATTTGAGAAGTCTGGTGTCGTTGCTGTCCTTGGTGGTCACAGACACCTGTTAATCATCAACGAATACAAGGGCATTCAACTGGTAAATGGTGAAACTACTTGCAGGCATTTCGATGGCAGTCCTCTGGGTTTCAGGTTTTGGCATGTTGATTCACCAAAATCAATAAAACATGAATTTGTTCCTTTAATTCCGGTGATTGACAATAACGGCGACGAAAAGGTTGATATGAATGATCTACATAACCTTGTTCAGTACTGGCTTCAGGACGAAGCATCAGTTGATATTACTCCTGCGCCTTATGGCGACAATATAGTGGATTTTAAGGACCTGGCAGTCCTGGCTGAATATTGGCTCCAGGATTCACGTTTGTTGGCGCTGTGGCGGCTTAACGAGGCAGAAGGCAGCATAGCCTTCGATAGTGTCGGCAGATACAACGGTACCCTCAAAGGTAATCCCATCTGGCTGCCCGACGGCGGCAAGAGAAGTGGCGCATTGATGTTCGATGGTATAGATGATTATGTCAGCACTGACTTTATCTTTGACCCTTCGAAGAAGGTCTTCAGCATCTTTGCCTGGATTAAGACAGGTGCTATGGGGGGTGTGATCATATCCCAAACTGAAATCTACGGCAGCGGTCGGAGCTGGCTCTGTACAGATTCATCAGAGGGCAAACTTGTGAGCAGGTTAAGAATTCCCGGCCGCGGCTCTTCCCCGATAACGTCAGAATTTGTAGTTACTGACAACCAATGGCACCACGTCGGCTTTGTTTGGGACGGGTCGTATAGATACCTGTACGTTGATGGAGCTGAAGTTGCAAAAGACGCTCTGCCATTGATTGGATTGGAAAGTGCGGATGGCGGTTTGTACTTTGGTGCCGAAAAAAACCTTGAAGCCGAGAGTTTTTTCTCCGGTTTGATTGACGATATTTCCCTCTACGACCACGCAATAACACCATAAAACGATCACGTACGCGGAGAATGCGTACGAGAGTATTCATCAAATATCTCATTTGCCTCAAGATTGTGATTCCGGTACAATCCAGTTTCCCGACCTTTTTTTCTTGTCTTTTGGGCGGCTTGTGGTAGATTCTATTAGTGAATTGGTAATGAAGAGAACTTGGAGATTTCACAATGATAGGCAAAAAGATAAGACTCGAAAGGATAATCGACCGCAACTCCCATAAGACGGTGATTATTCCGATGGACCATGGCGTAACAGTCGGGCCTATTGAAGGCCTGGCAAATATGCGGACTGCGGTCAGTAATGTCGTAGCCGGCGGGGCAAACGCCATCCTGATGCACAAAGGTATCGTTCGAGCCGGACATAGAGGCACGGGCAAGGATGTCGGGCTGATTATCCATCTTTCAGGCGGTACGGCAATGAGCCCGGATCCGAACGCGAAGGAGCTTGTCTGCACCGTCGAAGAGGCAATCAAGCTTGGTGCCGATGCTGTCTCTGTCCACATAAATCTCGGAGCCAAGACCGACAAGGAGATGCTGCGGCAGTTAGGCGCCATAAGTGAGAGATGTATGGAATGGCAGATGCCGCTGGTCGCGATGATGTACACCCGCGGGACGAAAATCAAAGATGAATATAATGTTGATAACGTCAAACACGCAGCGAGGGTGGGGGCCGAATTGGGCGCCGATATTGTTAAGGTTGTTTATACGGGAAGCGTCAAGAGTTTCGCCGAAGTGGTCGAAGGCTGTCCGGTCCCCGTGGTCATTGCAGGCGGTCCAAAGATGGACAGCGACAAAGACATCTTCAAGATGGTCGAAGGTGCTCTTGAAGCCGGGGCTACTGGCGTATCGATTGGCCGAAATGCATTCCAGCATAAAAAACCAACCAGGATGGTCCAGGCCCTTAGCAAAATGGTCCACAAAGAAGCAACCGTTGACGAGGCAATCAAAACACTGAAGGATTAGTCTCGTTATCAGCATTAAGTACGCGACATGTTTTGGAGGAAAAATGCAATGTGTCGTTATCGAACAATTATTTCGCTGGCTGTCGTATTTGCAGTTGCAATCTGGCTTTTGGGCCCTACACAAATAACATCGGGACAAGCCCCAAAGAAACTCATTCAGGCCAAAGACGGTTCCGGCGTCATCGGCTACAAGGACACGCCGGTCCTGCCCTGGTGCGGTTTCCACGTGCACGATCCCGACCGGCCGGCTCCGCCGAAAGTTACGCCGGGAAGCCCCGGCACAAATGAGAAGGCCGGCAACGCTCCGTCCGATGCCATCGTGCTCTTCGACGGTGGAGACCTTTCAAAGTGGAAGCCTTCCGATTGGAAAATCGAAAATAGGGAACTTGTCGCCGTCTCAGGTAACCTTACCACAAATCAGGCGTTTGGCGACTGTCAGTTGTATCTGGAGTGGCAGGTTCCCGATCCGCCGCAGGGCCGTATGTTCGATCACGGCAATAATGGCGTGTTGCTCATGGGCCTGTTTGAAATCCAGATTTTCGACTCATATACCGACAAGCTCTATCCAGACGGCCAGGCCGCCTCGGTCTACGGCCAGACCCCGCCGATGGTTAACGCCTGCCGTAAGCCAGGCCAATGGCAGAGCTACGATATTGTATTCTTCGCTCCGGTTTTCAAAAACGGCAAGCTCGAAAGGCCGGCCCGTGTCACCGTATTGCACAACGGCCTGCTCGTCCATCACAACCAGGAAATCTACGGCCCGACAGGCCATCGAATTTTGCCGAAGTACGACAAGCCAATCCCCGACAAACTGCCGCTGAGCTTATCGGCCCACAACAATCCCGTCCGCTTCAGAAACATCTGGCTGCGCCCACTCTGACAGAGTACTACAAGCCTGTCGAGCAAGCAGCGTCGGGGTCTGTTGTCAATCAACCTTTTTGCCGGTGAACTTGCTGGTACCTCTGGAAGTGGTGCGCTCTCCGACGAGTGTCGTTCCGTCCAGCCTGCCCTTGAACTCTGCCGGGACATCGCGATCCCCGTACCTCGTGATTACCTTGAAGCTTACCTGATTGCCGTCCACCTTAAGTTCCTTAACAGCTAACTCGTTGTCCCGAGATGTGTACGTTCCGGTCATGTCCGCATTAATCTTCAGCGTGTTCGTTCGCGTGCCTCGTGAGGACTCCCTCGTAATCTCCCACTTGCCGACCAGTGTCGAGGCCGCCTCGATTTTCTTGCCGGTGACCTTGCTGGTGCCTCTGGAAGTTGTGCGTTCTCCGTTGAGAGTCTTTCCATCGAGCTTGCCCTTGAAGTTCATCATATAAGCCCTGTCACCGGATCCCGTTTCGATGTTAAATGTTACCTGGTCGCCTTCGAGTTTAAGCTCCTTGATGGGAATCTCGGACCCAAAGGATTCATACCTGCCGGTCAGGTCTCCAAAGACCGTCAGCAGACGCGTACGCGTACCTCTTTCGGATGTCGTGGTCAGTTCCCACTTTCCGATGAGTGCTGCCCCTGCACGTTGGCCGGTGGCCGGCATCTGACCCTGCTGGCTCTTGAATGCTCCGGTTAGCTCGTGGCCTTTGACCGTCCCCTCAAAAGTCGATTCGTATTTGCGGTCGCCGAACGTGCTCTTTCGATCATAGGTGAGCTTTCCATCCTGAAACTTGACGTTGGAGATAAGGGTCTGCCCTCGCTCGCTGGTCCATTTTCCATCCAGCGTACCGTCCGGCTTCTGCGAGATCGCGAGCTTGCCGGTTATCTCTCGGTCCCCGACATTGAATTTCATATCCCAGGAACCCAGGACAGGGAGCCTGGATTGCTTCCGGGCACCGTTGGCAGCATATTTACCGCGGTCGCTTGACATTGTGCCGGTGAGCTTGCCGTCCTTCAGGATTCCCGCATAGTTAGATTTATACTCCCGGTCACCATACCTGCTTGTCCGTACAAAGGTAAGCTTTCCGTTCTGGAATTTGACGTCGGACAGTTCACTGGAGCCCCACTTGCCTGTGAGAGTGCCGTCTGCGTTTTTTGAAATAGACAACGTAGCAAAGCTCTGCCGGCCGCTCAAATCCATCGTGATTTCCCAATCACCTGTGATGTCATTGGCCGCCCAGACAAGCGATGTTTGAACCAACGACAGAAGACAGATAAGTGCTATAGTCGTGGCGTTTGTTTTGTGAATTTGGTTCATAGCAAATCTCCTAAAAAAATACAGCTCCCAGTTTAGTTACTGCTCAACTTCACACATTAACTCGCTAAACCTCAAAACTACTGCAAAACAGCATAGAAGACAACGGTTTTTTTCAAAATAAATCTTCTTCGAAGGACCTGACAATAAAAGATGTTGACAGGACTATCCTGTTTGAGTTTAATCTTGCAAAGTGCGGTAAATTAATTTTGACTAAGGACAAATTAAAATGAAAACACTATGGGTAAATGTTATTCCATATAACAAGGAAATAGCCATAGCTGCGCTCGAGAGCGGAGCAGAGGCGGTAGTACTACCGGATGGTGATAGTGACAAAGTTCGGCAGTTTGGCAAAATCAAAACTGTTGAGAAAGACGGCGACATCAAGCCCGGCGTGGATATTGAATTTATAGATATTGCCGGCAAGGAAGATGAAGACAAGGCAGCAGCGGTGCCGGCTGAGAAAAATGTTATCCTTAGGATGCTCGACTGGACGATTATACCTATAGAGAACCTGTTGGCGCGACGGGGCAAAAATATTATGGTGCAGGTCGAGAATAGTGAACAGGCCAGGCTTATGGTCGAGATACTTGAAAAAGGCGTGGACGGCGTTATGCTCAAAACTAACGATGTGAACGAGATTAAAAAAACCGCTGAACTCATCCAGGGCATAAGCGAAAGAATCGCTCTTGTAACGGCCACCATCACAAGCTCGAAACAGTTGGGCATGGGTGACAGGGCCTGTCTTGATACCTGCACGCAAATGATTCCGGGCGAAGGGATACTCGTCGGTAATACCGCTGCGGGCTATTTCTTGGTGCATTCCGAATCCATTGACAATCCTTACGTGGCGTCCCGTCCGTTCCGCGTCAACGCCGGGGCGGTGCACGCTTATACTCTAACGCCTGGCGGCAAGACAAAGTATTTGGCAGACCTGAAAGCCGGTGATGAAGTGCTGGTAGTCGATTTTCAAGGCAAGAGTCAAACCGCTTATCTGGGCAGAAACAAGATTGAAAAAAGACCTATGATGTTAATCGAAGCCCAGGCCGAAGGTCGGCCGATAAGCCTGGTTTTACAGAATGCCGAGACAATTCGCCTTGTCGACCCGGAGGGCAAGGCAATTTCGGTAACGACTCTGAAGCCGGGCGATAAAGTCCTGGGCCACATCGAGAAAGCCGGCAGACACTTTGGTATGCAGGTAGAAGAGACGCTTATTGAAAGGTAGAGCTATGGTTTGGCCGGACGATTTGATCAGTATAATCTTAGCCACTTTTCTTGGAGCGGGAATCGGATTGGAAAGGGAGCTTAGCGGCAAGGCTGCCGGGCTTCGGACAAATCTCTTGATATGCCTCGGCGCTGCGGTCTTTACCGTAATCTCAAAAGAAATGGTAGTTGGGACCGACGGTTCAGTCGCGAGGATAGCGGCTCAAATTGTTACCGGCGTAGGCTTTTTGGGTGCAGGTGCAATCATCCAGGAAAGACGCGGTGTGCATGGCTTAACGACGGCGGCAACTATCTGGCTGGTAGCAAGTATCGGAATGGCATGTGGGGCGCGTTTTTACCGACTGGCGGTTGTTGCATCGCTTATCGCAATTCTTGCCCTTATCGGTCTTGGACATCTGGCCAAGCCTCTGGAACGCTACGCGTCAAAAAAGAAGCCAGAAAGCACCTCAAACGAGCAGGATTAAACAAGCCTAAAACTGCACAATACAATCTTAAATTTTGGGTTATAGAAGAGAGCTTGACATCGCTTGGACTAAGCCGTGATGGGGAATTTGTGCTTGGCGCTTCCGGGGGATTTAAGTAGAATCTGTCCGATTTTTGTTATTGAAAATTTACTTTTTTGGCCTTGGTTGGCCTGTATCTTTTTGAGCTGAAAATATGGTTGAATATGTTGGAGGTGAAAAATGCAATTCTTAAAAAGAAAAGATAATCATTCATGTCCTAAGACAAATCGGCATCACAGTGACAACAGGAAATATCGCTGGTTGAAGTATGTATTTCCAATAGCGGGGTTGGTATCGCTGATATGGTTTCTGATTCGAGTGATACCAAAGCCTTCGCGGGCTCTCTATCCGTGTCAGCGTGTGGCTTTTCCGTTTGCTTCGGCATTTGTGGCCTGGCTGATGGGTCTCGCTGCATCAGTTCTGGCGTTTAGAAAGGCAAAGCTAAACCTGGCACGGCGGCAGTATGTGGTCGGTTTGGTGTGTCTGGTTTTGAGTATTGGGGCCTTATGGATAGCCGTCAGCGCTACCGGTGAGAAGTCAGCATTAGCCCAGCCACAGCGTGCCAATGAGCCGATGGGAATTGCCAGGGGGATTCATCCCGGGCGAGTTGTGTGGGTACATGACCCGGATGCAACTAACTGGCAAGGGCCCGGAGACCAACATTGGTGGCAGAGTAAGCATACGGACCAGGCACGGGTAAACCAAATGGTCTCGCGGTCGATTCGTGAACTGACCGGTATAGCGAGTGACACTGGTGCGTGGGAAAAATTGTTCAGTCATTTCAATAAGACACGTGGCAGGGACGATGCGGGATATAAGCCGGGTGAAAAGATTGCTATCAAGGTGAACTTCGTGGGATTTATCATGGCGCACGGAGGAGTCAACCAGGAAAATTACGATCTGGAAAAAGGGAGGGATTATATGAACACTTCGCCGCAGATGATTATGGCTTTGCTGCGGCAGCTTGTGGAAACCGTTGGCGTAAGACAATCCGATATTTCAGTCGGTGATAGCCTGGCGTATTTTGCCAACGAGTACTATAACCCTCTCCACAAAGAATTTCCGAACGTTCGATATATGGACTGTGCCGGAAAGTTTGGCCGAGTCGGGATGAAGCCCTCTTCTGTTCCCTTCTACTGGAGCTGTAATCCGCAGGGAACTCTTCAGGACTATGTGCCGGTTTGCTTTGCCGAGGCGGATTACATAATAAACATGGCAAACCTCAAGGCCCACACCGGGGCCGGAGTGACACTATGTGCTAAAAACCATTATGGTTCCTTGATCAGAAAACCCACGCAGAAGGGTTTTTACGATTTGCATAAAATCGCTTTTTCCAAGGATATGGGGATATACAGGAATCTCGTGGACTTGATGGGTCACAAGCATATCGGTGGCAAGACTGTGCTGTACCTGGTCGATGGGCTTTACTCTGGAATACATCCTATAGACAAAGAGCCGAGAAAGTGGAAGTCCCCTCCCTTCAACGGAGACTGGACTTCGAGCCTTTTAGCTTCACAGGATCCGGTGGCCATCGATTCGGTCGGCTTCGACTTTCTCCATGCTGAGTACGAAGAACACCCGCGCAAATCCGGGGTGGACGATTTCCTGCACGAGGCGGCACTGGCCGATGATCCCGCTTCGGGGACATTCTATGACCCGGACCATTCCGGCAACGTCAAAAGATTAACAAGTCTCGGTGTGCACGAACACTGGAATAATCCTAAAGACAAGAAGTATTCCCGCAATTTTGGTACAGGCGCGGGCATTGAGCTTGTGGCGGTGACAGCATCGAGTGATGAAAAAGCAGGTATTATCGCACCGGGCGCAAGAGTGGAAAAACTTGCCGATGGTTTTGAATTTACCGAAGGCCCGGCCGTAGATGCCGAGGGAAACGTCTTCTTTACGGACCAGCCGAACAATAGAATTCACAAGTGGTCGGTGGACGGCAAACTCTCCACCTGGCACGAAAGCCCGGGCAGAGCCAATGGCCTTTACTTTGACAAAGACGGGAACCTCTTAGCCTGTGCGGACCTCGATAACGAATTGTGGTTGATTGATATGAAGGGCAAAGTGACAGTTCTGGTCAGGGACTACCAGGGCAAGAAGCTCAATGGCCCAAATGACCTGTGGGAGGACTCCAAAGGCGGGATTTATTTTACGGACCCGTTCTATAAGAGGTCTTACTGGAACAGAGGCCCTATGGAGCAGGACGGCAAGCATGTTTATTACCTCAGGCCGAATCGTAAAAAGCTGATACGCGTAACGAATGACTTGGTCACACCCAATGGCATCATCGGCACACCAGATGGTAAACTTCTTTACGTAGCCGACCTCGGAGACAAAAAAACCTACGTCTATAATATTAATGCCGATGGGACGCTGTCGAACAAGAAGCTTTTTTGCTCCATGGGTTCTGACGGTATGACCATTGACAATGAGGGCAACATCTATCTGACGGGAAGAGGCGTTACGGTCTTCAATTCGGCCGGCGAAAAAATCGAACATATTGACATAGATTCCGGCTGGACGGCCAACGTATGTTTCGGCGGGCCGGACAGACACACGCTCTTCATCACTGCTAAGACGTCACTTTTCGCACTGAGAATGCGAGTCAAAGGCGTGGATTAAATTATCAGGATCTGCCATTGGCAGGACATTCTGAACTTCCTTGACACAACATTACCTGGCTGCTATATTACTATCGGTTAAGATAGACTTAGGTTCCCTTTTTACTCACAAGCAAAGGGTATTGAAACGGAGGGACGCCGATGAGCGATCCCGAGCAGAGAAACAATAAGCGGCCAAAAGGCAAAAGAGATGGGCGAACGCGGTCTTTTGACGGCTCAACGCCAGGTCCGGGAAGCCATATCGGCCCATTTCGCATTGAGCATGAGCTTGGCCGCGGGGCGGCGGGGATTGTTTACCTGGCACACGATACCAAGCTAAATAGTTCAGTAGCAATGAAAAGCCTGCCGGCCGAATTAATGGAAAATCCCAAAGCCCGGAAGCGGTTCGCTCGCGAAATCCGTGTCTTGGCGTCGTTGAATCATCCAAACATTGCTACTATCTACGACGAATTCGAAGAGGCCGAGGGCGTTGGCTATCAACCCGTGTGGTCGCGGCATGGCAAAAAGTTGTTCTATCGCTGTGGTGAGAAGATGATAGCTGCAACCTTTGAGACCGAGCCTGAGTTCAGGATAACCAACTCCAAGGTTCTGTTCGAAGGGAAGTATCTAACTGGTTGGTGGCTAAATTATGACGTTTCAGAGGATGGCCAGCGATTTTTGATGATCCAGGAAAGCGAGGAGCAACTGGCATCCACCCAATTGATCGTCATTCTCAATTGGTTCGAAGAGTTGAAACGCCTCGTGCCGGAAGGGTGATAAATGACTAAGAAACGATATGCTCTGTTGTTATTATTTGTAATTGGGACCTCGTTCAGTTTCGCCGCTGTCCCGGTGACGGTGGAGGTGGTTGAGGTCAACAAGATTTGGGACAAGGCTCCGCACAACGCATTTACTGACCTTGTCCGCTGGAAGAATAAGTTTTACTGTGCTTTTCGCGAGGGTAGAGGCCACGTTTCAACCGACGGTAAAATCCGGGTACTCGAATCGAAAGATGCAAACATCTGGGACTCGGCGGTTTTTATTGCGCTGGAGGGCTTCGACCTTCGCGATGCGCACTTGTCCGTAACGCCTGATGACCGATTAATGCTCCTGGGTGGTGCCGCCCCTCGCAAAAAGGACAATCAGTCCTCCCCTACCGGCACGTTCGTGAGTTTTTCTGCTAACGGCAGGCAATGGACCAAACCACAGATTGTCGTGCAGCCGGGACGCTGGCTGTGGTGCGTTGCCTGGAACGAAGAAAAGGCATACGGCGTTTCATACACTGCCGGCAAAGGTGAGCGCTATCTCGACCTGCTTGTAAGTACCGATGGTATTAAATACGAACCTCATGTATCAAAACTGTTCGAGCAAGGCCGCCCAACAGAAGTCACATTGCGTTTTGACGCCGACCGGACGTGTTATGCCCTTGTGCGGCGCGACCGCTACTGGACAGAATCGACCAGTGCATTTCTGGGTGTGAGCAGGCCGAACTACAAACAGTGGCATTGGAAAGACCTCGGGGCGGATTTCAACAGCTTCGGCGGGCCAAATCTCATCCAAATACCCGGTGGGCACTGGATTGCCGCCGGAAGAATGCACCAGGGTGGTACGCATACGGCGTTGACCTACATCGATGTCAAAAACGGCAAAATGACTAAAATTATAACGCTTCCCAGCGGTGGTGACACAAGCTATCCCGGCCTTCTCTGGCACAATGATATGTTGCATGTCAGCTACTACTCCAGCCACGAGGGCAAAACCAGCATCTATTTAGCGAAGGTGAAAATAAAACCGAAGGCCGGCAATAACGAACCATAAAACACGGATGTAATTTGGGTCTTGAAGGGATTGTAATTTTTAACTTGAATTGAGAAGACGAAATTTAAAGGAGATACGAGTGAGAAGGAAAGAATATGGTTTTGTATCAATATTAGAGTTGATTATAGTCGCTGTCTGTCTTTTTAGTTCCACGGTGACCGATGCCGAATTATACGCTGGAATTGCGGTACGCGATGTGACTCCCGACCCGCTTCTGCCTGTTTCAGGGGGCATTGGTCCTTCGAAGGCCGTGAAGGAAAAAATCGGGAAACTTACTGTGCGTGCCATGGTTCTTGAAAACAGTGGTACGCGTGTGGCGATTTGCAGTACCGATTTCCTCGGATTTCCAGGCGTGCTCTGTGACAGAGTACGTGCGCGGGTCTCTACTATCAAACCTGAAAACATCCTCATAGGTGCCACGCATACACATAGTGCCCCGGACTGCTACGGTTTTCCCGATGGAAATGGTAAATCCACCATCGACATTGAGTATGTCAACGGTGTCTGTGCGAAACTGGCCGATGCAATCAACGAGGCAACTGCCAGGCTACAGCCGGCAAGAATAAAAATCGCTACCGGTGAAGCTAAAGGCAAGATCGCCTACAATTATTATGCCGAGCAGCTTTACGATCCGCGCTGTAATGTAATTCAGGCAATTGACACTCAAGATAGGCCTTTGGCCACGCTCGTCAATTACGCTTGTCATCCGGAAGTAATCGGTTCCAATCAGGGCATTCTCTGTCCTGACTTTATGGGCCCACTTTATGACCGCATAAAAGAACGCGACGGCGGTATTGGAATCTTTATGAACGGCGCACAGGGAGGCATGGTGACAGCCGACTGCCGTGGTCCCGACGGTGAAGACATCCGGACGTGGGACGAGTGCATTCGTATCGGCTGTCTCCTGGCCGACGAGTCTCTGCGCATTGTCGCCGACGCCCCACTTATGACAAATCCAGATCTGTTTTGTGCCAGTACGACGGTCAGGTTTCCTGTCGAAAATGAACTGCTTCTTGCTATCGTAAAGTTGTCACCATTAGGCTTTGAGCTGGACGAAGGCCGGTATACAACAAGCCAGGTCAACGTCGTCAACATCGCCAACGCACAAATCCTTACTATCCCGGGAGAAGCCCTGCCGAATATAGGCTACTATCTCAGGCGAAAGATGCATGGCGGGCACAACTTTCTTTTCGGCCTCACCAACGATGCCTTCGGCTACATCCTGACAAAGGTCGATTGGAACAGCTTCGAACGCTATGGCTATATTAGCGAAACGTGTTTGGGCGAGATGACCGGGGAGATTTTTATTGAACAGGCCGTCAATTTTATCGACAAATGTCCCCGCCCGGTGAGTGTTACGAATTAATCTAATTACTTTCACAACGTATTCGAAAGGAGAATCAAATGAATAGAACATTTTACAGAGTTACGGCGAGCTTATTAGCAGTAGCGGCAGCGGTCTGTGGTGCGGATCAAGCCGGTGTTATAGCACCCGGGGCAAAGGTGGAAAAGCTGGCCGGGGGCTTCGCTTTTACCGAAGGGCCGGCGGCCGACGCAAAGGGCAATATCTTCTTTTCCGATATCCCCAATAACCGGATTCACAAATGGTCACTGGATGGAAAACTCTCCACGTTTCTTGAAAACTCAGGTGGGGCCAACGGCCTGTACTTCGACAATGAAGGAAATCTTTTAGCCTGTCAAGGAGGCGATAGGCGGCTGGTATCTGTAAATCCCGGGGGAAAGGTGACAATTTTAGCGGACAAATATCAGGGCAAACGATTCAACAGCCTCAACGACCTCTGGAACGACCCGCTGGGAGGAATCTACTTTACCGATCCATTCTATGGACCGGGCAGAGAGGCCATAGAGCAGGATGGTGAGCACGTTTATTATCTCTCCTCGGACAGCAAGAAGCTCATCCGCGTGATCGACGATATGGTCAGGCCGAACGGAATCATAGGTACTCCCGACGGCAAAACGCTTTATGTCACCGACCATGGCGGAAACAAGACCTTTGTTTACAGTATCAACAAGGATGGTACGCTGTCGAACAAGAAGCTTTTCGCTCCGGAAGGTTCCGACGGAATGACCATGGATAACCTGGGCAACATTTATCTGACAACGGATGTTGTGGCGGTTTACGACAAAAACGGCCAAAAGATAGAAAAGATTGAAGTTCCAGAGCGGCCGGCCAATGTTACCTTCGGAGGAAAAGACAAACAGACGCTCTTTATCACAGCCCGCAAATCTCTGTATTCAGTGCGGATGGGTGTCAAAGGCGCTGAACAAATGCGGGCCGGCCCGTATCCACAATTTAAAGGAGACATTATTAAAACCAGCGCCGGCAATCTGTATATGACCTTTGTCGGCCACGGGACATTGATGTTTAACTTTGGTGGAAAAACGATTCATGTGGATCCGGTAAGCAGAGAGGGCAACTATGCCGAGATGCCCAAGGCCGACCTTATTCTAATCACTCACGAGCATGGCGACCATCTCGACTCCGAAACCATAAAGGTTCTCCGAAAAGAAGGTGCGCAAGTGGTCTTGACGAAACTCTGCTCGGCAAAAATCTCCGGCGGGATTGTTATGCAGAACGGCGATGTAAAAACAATCCAGGGACTTAAAATCGAGGCCGTACCCGCCTACAATATTGTCCATAAGCGATCCAGCGGAAGGCCCTTCCATCCCAAAAGTGAAGGCAACGGCTACGTGATAACGTTCGGCGACAAGAGAGTATATGTCGCCGGCGACACAGAGAACATACCCGAAATGAAGCAACTGAAGAACATCGATATTGCATTTTTACCGATGAATCTGCCCTATACTATGACGCCGGAGATGGCGGCCGATGCCGCAAAGATATTTGGACCAAAGATTCTGTACCCGTATCACTATGGGCAAACGGATCCAAACGCGCTGGTCAATCTGTTGAAGAACTCCGAGGGAATTGAGGTTCGTATTCGCGATTTGAGATAATGGAGTAAAAAATATTTAACGAGCACCGTTCATGCGGGTCTGGACCGGTGTGAACCGGACAAGATGAAAACGCTCGGAACACCGCCGGAGTAATGTCAATATCATCGTAGGGCACATACGCGCATTGTCGAGCCTTACAAGCTGTTACCGCTTGGGTTGTATTGACATCCTAACAGCCAGTCGTTATTATGCTCTTGGATTAGAAAGATTCAGGCTGATTTCTTACCTAAGGATAAGGGACATTTATGCGGAGCGAGCCGATGAGCGACGCTGAGTTGCAAAACGCTAAGCGGCCGGACAAGGATAATCTTCCTCCGACGGCCGATTTTGGAGCCGGTGTATTAACTCCGGGCGGGCAGATTGGTCCCTATAAGCTGCTTAGTATTCTCGGCGAAGGTGGTTTCGCGGTGGTTTACCAGTCTGAGCAGCAAGAGCCCGTCAAACGCCGTGTGGCTCTGAAGGTCATTAAGCCTGGTATGGATACCAAACAGGTTATTGCGCGTTTCGAGGCCGAACGCCAGGCACTGGCCCTGCTGGACCACCCCAATATCGCGCGGGTCTTCGATGCCGGAACGACCGATACTGGTCGGCCGTATTTCGTAATGGAATATGTTAAAGGCGTTCCGATTACCGAGCACTGCGATCGACACAAACTCAACATTCAAGAGCGGCTCGGTTTACTGTTGCAGGTGTGCGAGGCGATCCAGCACGCGCACCAAAAGGGTATCATCCACCGTGATATCAAGCCATCTAACATCTTAGTGTCC
>Ga0307379_10003772_pt1 | contig 21873 bp, 16 predicted proteins | sample UN2MG_FD_202237 | JGI IMG/M metagenome (GOLD analysis project Ga0307379, IMG submission 202237) | Soil microbial communities from Risofladan, Vaasa, Finland - UN-2 | ecosystem: Environmental > Terrestrial > Soil > Coastal area > Acid sulfate soil | place: Finland: Risofladan, Vaasa | collected... | reverse complement strand
CCCGGACGTGTTAGCTTAGGAGGTCGCCCTGGAGGCGGAGACCGACAACCCGGCATGCACGCCGGTCGTGACAGGAGAAACTCAGACGGACGGAGAAGAAATGCCGCGGCGAAGACCCTCACTCGAAGAAGGCACCGAGGACATCACCACCATCATGTTCCCGAAGCTCACGGACATGATGACCCCGGAATTCCTGCAGGAGTTCCAGGACACGTTCTCGGAGTCGTTTGACATCTCGGTGGCGATCCTGGACGGGGAGGGCAAGGCCATCACCCGACCGGCGCTTTCCACCGATACCTCTTCACTGTCGAAAGGCGGGAAAGCCGCGAAGTCGCGGGCCGTCCTGGCGGTGAAGGCGATCGGGTCGGGTCGCATCGAGAAGGCCCGTGACACGAGGGGTCTGCTTCAGCTCGCCCTTCCGATAGGCATTCAGGGACTGCGGGTGGGTGTGATGCTGGTGGCGGACATCCCGGACGCGAAGACCGACACCCGACACCTGAGGGAACTGGCCCGCAAGCTCGACACCACGCCCGAGGACGTCCGGAAGCAGTCCGGTCGTCGGTTGGACCGTGCCGTGGCGGTGCTTCAGTTCGCCGCGAACGCTCTGGCCGGCATCTGTCACGAGGGATGGATCATCCGTCGACACATGGTCGAGCTGCGGACACTGCAGCGGGTGAGTCAGATGCTCGGCTCGACACGACACCTGGACGAGCTGTTGAAGCTGATCGTTCGCACGGTGTGCGACACACTGAAGGTGAAGGCGTGCGGCGTGCGACTGCTCGAACCGTCGACCGGCGAGCTGGTCCTCATGGCCGTGCACGGGCTGAGTGAGGAATACCTCAGCAAGGGTCCGGTCCTCTTCAAGCGGAGTACCATCGACCAGGCCGCGATGGACGGGGAGCCCGTCTATATCCGTGACATCGGCCGGGACCCGCGGATCCTCTACCCCGCCGAGATGATCCGCGAGGGCATCCGCTCGAACCTGGTGATCGGTCTCAAGGTCCGTGACCGGGCCATCGGGGCCCTTCGCATCTACTCCGGGGAGAAGCGCTATTTCCACCAGAGCGAGATCGCCCTTGCGGAGGCGATCGCGAACCTGTCGGCGATCGCCATCGAGAACGCGAAGCTGTATGAAGAGGCCATGGAGAAAGACCGGCTGGAGCACGAGCTGGGCCTCGCCGCCCAGATACAGTCCCACCTCCTGCCGTCGGAATGTCCCCAGCCCGAGGGGTTCGACATCTGTGCCGTCAACCAGCCGTCCCGACACGTCGGCGGGGACTTCTACGACTACGTCCGGACCCCCGGCGACGACCGCCTGGGGATCGTGATCGCCGACGTGTGCGGCAAGAGCATGGGCGGGGCACTCCTGATGGCCACCGCGCGCTCGGCGATGCGCGTCCAGTGTGAACACTGCATGACCCCCGGAGAGATCGTCACCCGTGTCAACCGCTCACTCTGCCGGGACACCCGTCCCGAAGAGTTCGTCACCTTCTTCTTCGCCAAGCTGGACACCACCAGACGCGTGCTGCACTATGCGAACGCCGGTCACAACCGCCCGCTCCTCTACCGCGGCAGTGAGACGATCCCCCTGGAGGGCAGTGGCATGGTGTGCGGCGTCCTGGTGGAGAACACCTACGTGGAAAGGGACATCCAGCTGGAGTCGGGGGACGTGCTGCTGCTGTATACGGACGGACTGGACGAGGCGCGCAACCCGGAGGACCGGTTTTTCGGTCTCGAGCGTACGGGAGAGGTGATCCGAAAGCACCGCGGTCGTCCGGCAAGTGAGATCATCCGGAAGCTGTGTCAGGCGGTGCACCGGTTCGCCGCCGGACGCCAGCAGTCCGACGACCTCACGCTCATCCTCATCAAGGTGCTTTGACCACAGACGAACGGCAGACGCTGAGACGCAAAGACGCTGAGTCCAGAAACAGAAGAAGAAACGCTGCGCAGCCCCTCCTTCTCACTCAGCGTCTCAGCGTCTGAGGGAGTTCAGTCGTATCGTCCGTAGGTTCGGGCGACCTCGACGAGTTTGAAGAGGTTCTCGTCGGGGGTGTCGCGGCCGCACTGGTCGCCGGTGGAGAGGATGAACCCGCCGCCTTCGGCGGCGTCGTCGATGGCCTTCCTCGCGGCCCGCTCGACGTCGGCCGGAGTTCCCCTGAGCATGACGTCCGTGGTGTGCAGGTTTCCCATGAGCGAGATCCGGTCGCCGAAGGTCCGCTTGAGTTCGGCGAGGTCGCAGTCGCCCATCGGGGAAATCTCAAGGGGATTGACGCAGTTGAGTTCGGTTTCCTCGGCGCACGCCTTCACCAGCTCGCGCTCCCTGCCGCAGCTGTGAACCATGGTGAGGACGTCGGCCTCCCTGGCGATGCGGCAGATCTCCTTCAACGTCGGGAGCGACAGTTTCCGCCAGATGTCCGGCGACTGCAGGGTGATGGAGCCCGAGCCGCCGGTGCAGATGCAGTCGGGCTTCACCTCGCAGAGCATCTCGCACATCCGCACTTCCTGCCGGTGCACCAGCTCGGTCAGCTCCTCGAAGAGATCGGGATGGTCGTAGTAGGCGTAGACGAGCGCTTCGAGCCCCCCCTCCATGAAGCCGACGTAGTGATGAAACCCCGGCGTGCCCACCCCCAGACAGGTGATGCCCTTCTCCCCCGTCCGTCGGCGGATTTCCTCGAAGAGCGTCGCATCGTACCCCACGGGCTCCTCGAAGAAGTACTTGAGCGCGGGGAAGTCCCGGCGGACGTCCTTCACCTTGTGCTCGGTGCAGGTGGGCGGGTCGCCGACGTAGTAGACCACCTCCTCGGTCAACTCGCCGGCGGGCGTCCTGAAGACGCACCGTACCGTCAGGCGTTCGTCGGTGCGGCTCACGACCTTCCGCGTGGTTTCGATGCGTGTCTTCGTCTTCCACTCGATGCCGCCGTAGTTCACCCACCCGTCGAACTTGAAGTAGTCGACCGCGTCGAGATACGCCTGCCAGAGCGGCGGGTCCTCATGAAGGTAGACATCCCAGAAGGGCTTCCCGGTCAGTCGGCAGGGGATCATGTTGGAGATGTCGGGACAGACCGGCACACCGTCGGGCACCTGGTTGCGGATGGCGGTCATGAACCGTTCGCGCGAGGTCATCGGCAAGGGACTATTCTCTTTAAGGTAGCGCGGGGACCTGTGCCCCGCGAATCTTTCCGGGCCGCGGCCCACAGGTGACCGCGCTACACCCTCTCCCTGAAACGGAGGGGGTGTTATGCGGAGCGGAGATTCTCTCGAAGACGTTCACGAAGGGCAAGGAAAAAGCGTCCGTACTCGGCCGTGCGGTAGTCGGGATAGGTCCACTCCCACGGCTCGTACTTCCCGTGATGGTAATGCAGTGTGACCTCGGCGTAGATGCCCCGGCCCAGGCAGACACGATGGGAGTAATCCTTTGTCGTGGCCAGCACGACCTTCGAGAGGTCGAGGTACCCGGGGTCGAGGTTGACCGGCCGGGCGGGTCCGTCCTCGACCTTCCGTGCGAGGTCCGTCTCGATGTCGTTGGTGACGTGCTTGACCTCGACGAGGTCATCGGGACGAACGGGCCGCTCGAAGCCGAGGAACTTGCGCAGCAGTCGCTCCCCCATCTCCTCACGGTAATAGTCGGTCTGCGTGAAGGGCCAGACGTCGCTCGCGAGGTCGACCGGGCCGAAATGCCCGACGAGCACCGTCTCGGCCTCGGCAAGCCACTCGTGCTTCGCCGCCAGCATCCCGACGAACAGCTTCACGGGTTCGGGTTCGTGGATGGTTCCCATGCGGCATCCTCAATGATGTCATCCTGAGCGACCCCGACTTGTCGGGGGAGTCGAAGGATCTTGCCTCGAAGCATGAAAACCGTCCGCAGTCGCGGCCAGATTCTTCGCCGCTTCGCGTCTCAGAATGACAACGTTTCTTGTATCGGGCAATCTCACTGCGGCCAGTTGGCGGGCCAGCACGCCTTCACACACACGCCGCAGATGTGCTGACCCACGTAGGGGATCTTCGCGAACTCGCACAGCTTCTCGTAGCAGCGCTCAAGATCAAAGGCCTCGCGGGTGGGTCGAATGGCGTCCGCGGGACAGACCCTGACGCAGGCGTGGCACCGTCCGCAGTCGCGCTCGAGCGGTCTGTCGGACCCGAGCGGTGCGTCGGTCAGCACACTCGCCATCCGGAAGCGTGAGCCGTATTGCGGGTTGACCAGCAGGTTGTTGCGTCCCCACCAGCCCAGTCCGGCCGCCCAGCCGAGAAGTCGGTGGGAGACGTGACCGTGCATCCCCTTCGACGGGCTCAGGGCCGCGGGGGGGTCGCGCGAGACGATCTGACTGGCCGCGATCGCCGCGGCACGGTGGCCTTCGTGCTGGAGCAGCGCCGCGGCCTCCAGGGCGAGCCCGTCGAGCTGGTAGTTGGTCTGCCGGTAGTTGTGGAAGTAGAGGGGTGTGGGTCGGTCCACGATGGCTTCGACGACGGCGTCCTGGAGGGGCATGCCGAAGACAACCGCACGGGTGAAGTCCCCGGTGACGTCGTCGAGGAGGCGGGGCTCGAGTTCCCGGGCCGCGTGGAGGTCGGCCACGCCGAAGAGGTCAACGAAACGGGCCCCGGCAAGGGATAGGAGTTTTTTTCGTAGGTCTGCGGGACTCAAGTCGCTGTCTCCCCCAGGCGCCGGTGTGGCGGCTTTGCGGGGAGCGTCTCGAGGCCGGACCTCAACGCACTTCATCCCTGACCGGGACCCGTCCCGGAAAGCTCGGATGTCAGAAGGAGCCGCCGCGGCGGCGGACTCCCTGGTGCCTGTGCCCCCCACGGACCGGCCGGACCCCGGTCACCCGGGGTCCCGCCGGGACCGTGGGGTCATTATAGCCTGCGGCCGACAGACCGCAAGGTTGCGTTCAAAGCGACGAACCTCCCGACCGCTCGGGGAGGCAAAAAAGGCCCGGTTCCCCACTAGCGGGAACCGGGCCGTTTGCAGATCGGTCTGTTCCCTTCGGCAGCCGGGCAGCCCTTCCGACTTCGCCAAGGCTTCGTCGGACAAGTCCAACTTCGCCAGAGGCTCCGTCGGGGACGGGCCCCGTGCTTTGCGCCCCCCGATTCCTCGGGGTTCGCCGTTTCGGGGATTCGTCGCCGGTTCCTTATACCCCGTCCACCCGGGAGGGTTGCACCCCTTTCGAAAAAATCCCTCACAAAGAAAGGGCGGCCCCAGGGGGCCGCCCGTCGGTTTCCGGAATGACACGCCGCACACGTCGACGCCTATCCCTCGTGCTGCAGGTCGATCTTCCACCGGTTGCCTTCACGGACCAGTGGCATGGCGTCCGTCTCTTCCTTGCCGTCGACCTTGACGTAGACCTTGGCCTTGTCGCCGGTGACGACCTCACGTGAGAACTGGGCCCTGGAGATCTTCTCCCACTCCTCCTTGCCGGCCGACGAGGCCATCTCGAAGAGTCCCATGAACAGGGTCTTTCCGGTCAGTTTCTTCATCTGGTCCAGTGACAGGCGCATCATCCTGGCCTGGTCCTCCAGGGCGGTGCGACCGGGACCTTCACTCTTGGCGGCGGCATCGGCGAGTGTCCTGGCACGATCGTCCATGGCCTGCTGGGACGTCGACGCCAGCATGTTCCACACGTCCTCGAAGTTCTTGTCCGCCATGGCGGCCTTGTACTTCTCGAACGTCGCCTTGGGGGTCGCTCCGCCCCCGCCCCCGCCACAGCCGACCAGCACCGTCAGGACGCACACCCAGGTCCGTGTCTTCATCGCACTCTCCTCATGAGGGTGGTTTCTCTCGTGTGAATTCGCCTGTTCCGGCGGCGAATCCGGCGTTGGCACTCTACCTCTTCGTCACGGGCGAGTCAAGAGGAATCAGTCCGACGGATCAGGCGGGGGTGGGGAAGACTGCCGGCACGCGACGGCTCATCAGGCAAAAGAAGCGGGCGACCCCTCGTGTGAGGGGTCGCCCGTGTGCGTCTTTACGACTCAGGCAGGCCAGGCCAATCGGGTTGTCAACAGCATGCCTGCCTGCGTGCCCTTAGTTGACAGGCACCCAGTTACCACCGTCAGCACCCACTTCGCCTGCACCCAGTCTCGGGAAACGTCCGCCGAGGTTGGTGATGGGCGGGTTGCCCGGCACGGCGATGAAGGCCGCTTCGACAACCGGCATCGTGAGTTGGCCACTGTAGAGCTGGCCGGCTGCGTCGTTCTGGGTCTGGTAGACCGTGCCGGTCTGGTTCACGACGAACGCACGGTTACCGGTGTCGGTGCGGCTGACCGGCCAGGCATAGCAACACCAGCGGATTTCCTGCTCATCCGCATCGGCGGGAACAGCAACGCCGGGCAGCGGCACGCCGATGTCGCCTTCGCTCACCGCCGGGCCCACGCCGTCCGCCGGCAGGAAGATCAGGTAGAAATAACCGGCCTTGGTGGAGATGCCCATCGCATCCACCGCGCCGAGCTCCTGCGAGATGAACTCACCCGGGGTCCGCGCACCCACGGCGCCACGGGGAACTTCCTGACCCGACAGCTCCTGGAACAGACCGTACTCGCCAATGCCGTTCCCGTTCTGGTCCACGACGACCCCCTGCTGGAACTGTGCCTGAACCGTCCGCAGGGTCGTGAGTGTCCCGATGGCCGCCGTCTCGTTCGAGCTGATACGCGACCTCAGGAGCTGAGGAATCGCGATCGCCGCGATGATGGCGATAATCGCGACCACGATCATCAACTCGATCAACGTAAAACCTTTTTCCCTACGCATCTCATCATCTCCTAAAACCCGATATCCTGTCCCCTGGTTTCCCCTCTCACTTGAGCCTCCTGAAGTCAACCGCTTTCCGCACCTCCTTTCGCTCACAAGCCCAATCGTTCACGGTCCTTTCCACGTCTCGGGGTGCAAGTAATGCAAATGGCGTGCCAATCGGAGCAGAAATCCCTCCGGATTGTCGTAAGTTCCTTCCCCGCAAGGAGTACCGACAACAGATTACCTTGTGCCTTTCTGTCTTGACGGGTCTTCCAGTGACAAACTTTCGTACTTTTCGGACGGTCCACGTGCTCGACTGCAAAATCCTGTCAGTCACGGCTCGCGTCGTTGGACCCGTTCCCGTCGTCCCCGTCACGGGAGGTCGGCTCCTGCGAAGGCGGTCTCAGCTCGAGCTTCCGGATGCGGTATCGGAGTGCACGGACGTTCATGTGCAGGAGATCCGCCGCCCGGGTCACCACGTTGTCGCAGCGTGCGAGTGCCTCGGTGATGTAGCCCTTCTCGATCTCTTCGAGCGCGTCCTGCATCCGGACCCCGCCCGCGGGAATGAGTGCGGTGTGTCCGTGTCGGTCGGAAGTCGATCGTGCTTCCCTCCAGGTGTCGTGGGGGGTTCGGTCGGGCAGTTCGGCGGGGGTGATTTCCGGACCCGAGGCGAGGGCCACCGCCCGCTGGATCGCGTTCTCCAGTTCACGGATGTTCCCGGGCCAGTCGTGCTCGAAGAGCCGGTCCATGGCCTCCTTCGAGATGCCCCTGATGTCCTTGTTCATCGTCCCGGCGTGCTTGGCCAGGAAGTGTCCGACGAGGAAGGGGATGTCTCCCTTGCGCTCACGGAGTGCGGGCAGCCTGATCGGGATGACGTTGAGCCGGTAGAAGAGGTCCTCCCGGAAATTCCCGCGACGCACCTCCTCTTCGATGTTCCTGTTGGAGGCCGCCACCACACGGACGTCGATCTTGAGGGTGTCGGTTGCCCCGACGGGTTTGACCTCACGCTCTTCCAGTGTTCTCAGGAGCTTGGTCTGAAGCGGCTTCGACATGTCGGCGATTTCATCGAGGAAGAAGGTCCCGCCGTGGGCCACGTCGAAGAGTCCCTGCTTGTCGGTGACGGCCCCGGTGAAGGCACCCTTGACGTGACCGAACAGTTCACTCTCGAGGAGGGCATCTGTGAAAGCGGCACAGTTGACGGCGACGAAGCGCTCGCGTCGTCGCGTGGAATCATAGTGAATGGCGCGGGCGACCAGCTCTTTTCCGGTGCCACTTTCGCCCTGGATGAGCAAGGTGCTGTCGGTGGGGGCGACCTGTTTGATGATTTCCTGGATTCTGCGGATGTCCGGGGTGTTTCCGATGATCTGTCGATAGACGAAGGTTTCCTGTCCGCTTTCGAGTCGACGCAGGGTCTCGGCGACCTCGGCGGCCCGCTTGACGATGGCGCGTATCTCATCGTTGTCGAAGGGCTTTCGGATGTAGTTGAACGCCCCGAGTCTCATCGCCTCCACCGCCGACTGCCAGGTGGAGAAGGCCGTCATCACCACCACCGCGGTCTGGGGGAAGTCCTCCCGGATGCGCTGGAGCAGACCCAGGCCGTCGAGACGCGGCATCTTCAGGTCTTCGAGCACGACGTCGAAGTGGTCCTGACAGAGCATCTCGTAGGCGGTCTCACCATCGGGGGCCTCCGCCGTCTCCAGACCGGCCTTTCGGAGCACCACGGTCAGGTAGTTCCGCATCCCCTCCTCATCGTCGACGATGAGGACGCGAGCGGTGCGCGTGGTTTCCGTCTTTCCCGATTCAGACATGACTCATCCCGGAAGTTGGAAGCCGGAGACGCCGACGGACGACAGGGCCTGCTCGTCGCTCTGCGGCGGGCAGGTTCGTCCGGCGGTCTCGCCTTGGTCGTCCGTCGTTTCCGTCTGCGGACACCTCTGGAGCACCACCCGGAAGGTGCTGCCTTGACCGGGTACGGTCTCCACCTCCACATGTCCCTTGTGCGCTTCGACGATGCGCCGGACGATGGACAGTCCCAGTCCCGTCCCGCGCGCCCTCGTCGTGAAAAACGGGTCGAAAAGCTGTGCCTTCACCTCGTTGGTGATCCCTTCCCCGTCGTCGATGAACTCCACCGCCACCCGTGGACAGTCCCAGGACGTCCCGTCCGGGAGTCGACCCGCACTTTCCCGACGGATGCGGATCTCGAGGGTTCCGCCGGTCGGCATCGCGTCCAGGGCGTTGAGTCCCAGGTTGAGAAACACCTGTCGAAGCTGCTCGACGTCTCCCAGACAGAAGACCGGTCCGTCCCCGTCGAACACGATGGACACCCGTCCGTTCCCGTGATGACGGGCCGTCCCCGCACGCCCTCCGTCGACGTGTGACCGGTTATCGAGCATCGTCACAACCTCGGTGAGGACGTCGGTGAGGTTGCAGCGACTGAGTGCGGCCGGTCGCATCTTGCTGAAGTGCAGGAAGTCCGTGACGATGGCGTTGATGCGGTCCGATTCCTTCACCATGAGGTCCAGGAGCTGTGCGATCTCACGGCTGCCGTCGGTCCCTGACGTGTCTTCCGTCGGTCTGGCGCCGAGTGTGGAGCGGATCTCCTGGGCACTCCCACGGATACAGGCGAGGGGGTTGCGGATCTCATGGGCGATGCTCGCGGCCAGTTGTCCCACCATCTCCATGGTCTCCGCACGTGCCAGGGCCTCTTCCAGACGTCGACGCTCCGTCAGGTCAACGAACATCACCACCATGCCCAGTCGCTCTCCGCGCTCATCGCGCAGCGGGGACAACGTGATGGCCACGGGGGCGGTCTGTCCGTCGGTGGTGACCAGTGTGAGCTGTGAGACGTAGTGCTGTCGTTTCCCGAAGAGTTCCCTGAGCACGCGAGCGTTGTTCGAGCACGCGGCAACGTCGTCCAGGGCCTCGCCGACCACCTTGGCACCCGTGGGCAGTCCGAGGAGTCTCGTGGCTTCCCGGTTGATGGACCTGACGCGGCGTCGGTTGTCCACGACGAGCACGGCGTCGGTGACGTTCTCGAGGATTTTTTCGTTGAGGAGTCTGATGCCGGTGAGACCGTGAGAGAGTCGTCCCGCCAGTGCGGCGACGAGGTAGTAGGCGATGGCCTGTGCCATGAGGTAGGCGACACTCGACGAGACGCCGATGACACGGGTGCCCGGAGCGGTCAACGCGACCCACGGCAGCTCCCAGTCGTAATGCATCGCCAGGAAGCTGACCAGTCTCGCCAGTCCGAGCATCACCGTCGCCATCGAGGCCACCATCATCCCGGGACGCGAGCCCAGGATGCTGCTCGCGGCGAGAATGCAGGCGAAGTAGAGAAAGGTGATGTTGCTCTCGCCCGCACCGTTCAGGTAGATGAGCACGGTGGCGAAAACCACGTCCAGACAGATCTGCACCGCGGCGAAGCGTCGAATCCGCCGGACACGCTTGAGAAGCACCAGATACATCAGGTTGACCAGACAGACGAACACAAGACTCAGGTAAGTCGGCAGGAGTTCCGTCTGGAACACCCCCTGCTCGGCCTGCGAGACGAGGATGACGCCCAGACTCACCAGGACGGCCGCCTGACGAAGATACAGCAGTCCCTTCACGCGCTCGACGGTCCGTTTATCCCTCTCGTTCGTCTCTCGGTCCATGTCGTCTTTCCCCACGGATCGGGATCCCCTCGCTCACCGTCTTACCGGGTCACAAGCTGCTGGAGCTTGAGAATCGGCAGGAACACACTGAGGACGATTGAGCCCACCATCACGCCCATGACCCCGATCATGATCGGCTCGATGAGACTGGTGAGACTCTCGACGGTCGCCCCGACCTGCTGGTCGTAGAACTCGGAGATCTTGATCAGCAGACTCTCCATGGCACCGGATTTCTCACCGATGGAGATCATCCGTGTGACCATGGGCGGAAAGATCCCGCTTTGCGCGAGGGGCTCGGCGAGGGTGTTGCCCTGTCTGACGCTTTCCTTGGCCTCCATGACGGCGTCGGAGACGATACGGTTGCCGGCGGTGCCGGCCACGATCTCGAGGGACCCGAGGATGGGCACACCGGAGCGGATGAGCGTGGAGAAGGTCCGACTGAACCTCGACATCGCCACCTTGCTGAAGAGCGGTCCGAAGACCGGCAGATGCAGCTTCAGCCAGTGCCACTGGTATTCACCCGTGCGCGTGCGGACGTAGAGGACGAGCGCGACGACCAGTCCCGCAACCCCCAGGAGACCCACGAGGAAATTATCCCTCATGGCGAGACTCAGGTTCAGCATGAACTTCGTGATGCCCGGCAGTGAGGCCTTGGGATTTGAGGAGAGGAGGTTGTCGAAGATCGTCTTGAACTTGGGCAGAATGCCGACCATGAGGAACAGTGTGATGCCGGTGATGAGTGCCAGAGAGATGACGGGATAGGTCATGGCGGCCTTGATTTCCCGTCTGAGGGCGACGGTGGCCTCCTGGTATTCGGCGAGCCGGACGAGGATTTCGTCGAGCTGACCGGAGGCCTCTCCGGCACGGATCATGTTGACGAAGATCGGCTTGAAGATTTTCGGGTACGCCGCCAGCGAGGCGGAGAGGTCGGACCCGCTGCGGACCCTCTCGGCGATCCGTCGAATGGCGACACGGAAGCCCTTGTCGGAAACCTGCTCGGCCTGGACCTCGAGGGCCTCCAACAGCGGAATGCCGGCCCCGATCATGGTGGCCATCTGACGGGTGAACAGCACCATGTCGTCCGCCTTGACGTGAGGTCTGGGGTCCCGACCCCCGCCGAAGAGACTCAGGCTCATCCACGATGTCCCTTCGGGCTTGACCTTGAGCACGGTGAGGGCCTGTCTCTGAAGCTGACCCACCGCGTCCGCCTCGGTGGCGGCACTCACCGAGCCGCTCACCTGGGCCCCGCTTGCGTTCTTGGCGGTGTACTTGAACTTCTGCATTCGGTTTTCCCCTTGCGAAAAGGGCTTCGAAACGTCAGTCAGCCATCGTCACCTGCACGACCTCTTCCAGTGAGGTCTTGCCCCGTGCTGCATTGATGACGCCGCAGCGTCTCAGTGTGACCATCCCCGTCTCGAGGGCCTGCTGCTTGAGCGCAAGCACCGACCCACCGTCGATGATGATGCGCTTCAGGTCGTCCGTGACCGGCATGGTCTCCAGGAGTGCAAACCTGCCCCGGTAGCCGTTAACGCACCGGGCACAGCCCACCGGACGGTAGATGCGGGCCCCGTCCTCCAGGTCGTCCTCGAAGGCACCGAGTTTGAGCAGTGCTTCGTCCTTGATCTCCGTCTCCTCGCGACACTCCTCACACAGCTTCCTGGCGAGCCGCTGTGCACTGACGAGCACCGTGCTGGACGCCACCATGAAGGGATCGACACCCATGTCGAGCATTCGGGTGATGGTGGAGGGGGCATCGTTGGTGTGCAGGGTGCTCAGGACCAGGTGACCGGTCAGAGCGGCCTTGACGGCGATCTCAACGGTCTCCTTGTCACGGATCTCACCCACCATGACGGTGTCGGGGTCCTGTCGGAGGATGGAGCGGAGTGCGGCGGCAAAGGTCAGTCCGCGCTTCACGTTCACCGGCACCTGGTTGACACCGTCGAGCTGGTACTCCACCGGGTCCTCGACGGTGATGACGTTGTCCTCGATGTTCATCATCTCCCGCAGTGCCGAGTAGAGTGTGGTCGACTTGCCGGACCCGGTGGGTCCCGTGACGAGGATCATCCCGTAGGGGGAGCTGATGGCCTTCCGGAAGTCCTGAAGGGCCTTCTGCTCGAACCCGAGACTGTCGAGACTGAGTGCGAGGTTCCCGCTGTCGAGAATTCGGAGCACCACCTTCTCCCCGTGAATGGTGGGGAGGATGCTGACACGGAAGTCGATGTTGCGTCCGTCGAGACGGATCTGAAACTTGCCGTCCTGGGGTCGACGCTTCTCGGCGATGTCGAGGTCCGCCATGATCTTGACACGACTGACCATGGCACTCTGCATGGCCTTGGGCGGAGAGATGGTCTCCCGGAGGATGCCGTCCTGACGGTAGCGGACACGGATCTTCTTCTCGAACGGCTCGATGTGGATGTCACTGGCCCCGTCACGAACGGCCTGGTAGATGAGCAGGTTCACCAGCTTGACGACGGGGGAGCTTTCGGAACTGCCGGTGAGTTCGGTGAGGTCGACGTCGTCCTCCTCCTCCTCCGCGCCCTTGAACTCCATCTCCGGGTCGCCCATGTCCTCGAACAACTGCTCCATCTCGGCCTCACCCCGGTTGTAGCTCTTCTCGATGGCCTTGCGGATGGAGACCTCGGTGCTGACCACGGGACGGATGTCGCTTCCGGTGATGATCTGGACGTCGTCGAGCTTCAGGATGTCGAAGGGGTTGGCCACCGCCATGGTCAGGACGTTCCCGATCTTGGCCACGGGAAGCACACCGTAGTAGTGGGCCATGTCCTGGGGAAGACAGGCGAGTGCCTCGTCACTGGCGACGGTGCGGGACAGGTCGATGGGAGGGATGTTCATCTCGAGGGCGACGGAGCCGATGAACGCCCGTTCGTCCACCATGCCGTGCTCGATGACCACCTGTGCGAGGGATTTCTCCTCGCCGTTGGCCATCTCCATGGCCCGAACCAGTGACGCCTCGTTCAACAGCTCAGCGCCGAGGAGTATGCTCCCCAGTTTCTTGTCGAACTTCGCCATCGGGTTTCACCTCTCGGTGCGCTTCCCTCGCCGCGGAACACGCACCCCTCTCACAAACGTCACGCCCGGGTGGTCACCGTCATCTGCAGCAGCCGCTTCAGCTCCTCCGTGTCGGTGCTGTGCGCCAGCACCTCCTCGTAGGTGACGAGACCCGTCTTGTAGAGATCGAAAAGCGACGCGTTCATCGTTTTCATCCCTTCCTTGCCGCCGGTCTGAATCACCGAGTAGATCTGGTGGGCCTTGTCGTCGCGGATCAGCGCCCGGACGGCCGCGTTCGCGATCAGGACCTCGCACGAAAGCACCCTCCCCTTGCCGTTCACACGCTGCAAGAGCTGCTGACAGAAGACCGCCTGGATCGTGAACGAAAGCTGCGTGCGAATCTGTGCCTGCTGATACGCCGGAAACACGTCGACCATCCGGTTAAAGGTCTGCACACAGTCGGAGGTATGCAGGGTCCCGAAGATCAGGTGACCGGTCTCGGCCAGCGTGAGTGCCGCCTGGATGGTCTCCTGGTCACGCATCTCACCGATGAGCACGACGTCCGGGTCCTCACGCAGCACGCTCCTGAGCGCCGCCGGGAACGAGTGCGTGTCGGTCCCCACTTCACGCTGGTTGAACAGGCACTTCTTGTTCTTGTGCACGAACTCGATGGGGTCCTCGATGGTGACGATGTGCGCCTTGCGCGTGTTGTTGATGTAGTCCGCCATCGCCGCGAGTGTAGTCGACTTGCCCGACCCCGTCGCGCCGGTGACCAGGATCAGTCCCTTCGGCAGCATGCACAGCTTCATGCAAAGCTCCGCAGGCAGGCCGAGCTCCTTGACCGAGCGGACCTCCCACGGAATGATGCGCATCACCGCGCCCACCGCACCCCTCTGCTGGAACACGTTGACACGAAACCGTCCCAGACCGCTGACGCCGAACGACAGGTCCAGCTCCAGGTTCTTCTCGAACCGGGCGATCTGCTCGTTGTTCAGCACCGAGTAGACGAGCTGCTGACTGCTCTCCGGCATCAGCTTCTCTTCATCGAGAGGCGCCAGGTCGCCGTCCAGTCGAACCCGGGGCGGACTGCCGGCGGTGATGTGAAGGTCGGACCCGCCCATGTCCACCATCTTGCGGAGAAGGTCTTCGAGCGTAACCATGCGGTTTTCTCCAAGTGGGACTTCCGTGAGGGTCCGTCGGGACCCTCACAAAAAAGAGCCGTTCCCTCGATTCCGAAGGAACGGCTCATCAGGCCGTGATCAACCCCGCCTCTATCCCTTCGGCAGCCTGGCCGGGCGAACGATGTAAGTCGTTAGCCCCCAAGGCTTTGCGCCCCCCGGTCTCCCGGGGTTTGCCTTTTCGAGGATGTCTGCCACTCGTCAGTTCATCGGCACCCCGCCGGCAGACGCCGCGTGACCGTCATCGTCTCGCACGTCTCCCGACCGTCCCTGTTTTTCGACCGGTTCAGGGGCGTTCCTTCACGCATAATCGCCCGCGTGTGCAAAATTTTCGTACCCGAAACGCCGCCGGATCGTTCATGCGTCGTCCGCACGATCATCGATATCTGCGGGGGGGTCGGCCGAAAGGCCGTTCATGCACGCCGCACCCGACGTCCCCGGAAGGATGCAACTTTCTTGCACCAGGGGGTCGTCGCTACGGACGCCAGTCGGGGTTGGGTTGGGGGATCTTCGCATCGACCGACCGGAGCCACGCGTGAAGCATGGGCCTCAGTTCGCCGACGACGTCGCGTCGCTCGGCGGCGAGGTCGTGCGTCTCGCCCACGTCGTCGGTCAGGTGGTAGAGTTCGACGTGACGGTCTTCGAAGAACTCGATGAGCTTGAAGTCGCCTGAGCGCACCGAGCATCCGGGCGTGCCCCCCTGGTTGCCGTAGTGCGGGTAGTGCCAGAAGATCGCCTCGCGGTCGAGACGCTCGCCGCCCGCAAGGAGCGACGCGAAGCTCACGCCGTCGACGTGCTGGTTCGGTCTCGCGTCGCATCCGGCGACCTCCAGCAGCGTCGGATAGAAGTCGGGGCTGGTCACCGGGACGTGACAGAGCATGCCCGGACGCGTGACGCCCGGCAGCCGCACGATGAGCGCCTCACGCGTGCCCCCCTCGAACATCCACCCCTTGCCCTCCGACAGCGGCGCGTTCGACGTCGGACTCCCCTCCGCCGTCGCAAGGCCCCCGTTGTCCGACGTGAACACCACTACGGTGTCGTCCCTGAGTCCCTCCTCGTCGAGTGCCGCGAGCAGCCGACCGATGTTCTCGTCGAGACTCTCGACCATCGCCGCGTATCCCGGGTCGCTCTGAAAGCGTCGTCGGACGATCTGCTTGTGTTTCTTGTGGTCGCAGGGGAAGTATTCGCCGTATTCGAACGGGTTCTTCCGGTCGAGGCCGCGTGAGGCGGCCCTCTCCTCGTACTTGCGGCGAAGGTCGGGCTTCGGCTGGATGGGGATGTGCACGAGGTAGTACCACAGGTTGAGGAAGAACGGTTTCTCGCCGCGCCGGCGGATGAGCCGGATGGCTTCGGTGGTGAGCCGGTCGGGCAGGTATTCTCCGTCGACGTCGTCGACGAGGCGCGGGTTCTTCCACGGACTGAAGTAGCTGTGTCGCGGCATCCCCCAGTCACACCCGCCGACGTTCACGTCGAAGCCGTGCTTCTCGGGCCAGTAGGGCTCCTTCCCGAGGTGCCACTTGCCCACGTGCCAGGTCTGGTATCCCCCGTCGCGCAGGGCCGAGGCGACTGATTTTTCCGCCAGGGGCAGGTGATCGACGTATTCCGGGGAAATCACCCGACCCCGTTCCCTGCCGTAGAGGTAATTCGTGAGTCCCACCGTCGCCGGGTACTTGCCGGTCAGGATGCTGGCGCGCGTGGGCGAGCAGACGGGGCAGGCGGCGTAGGCGTCGGTGAAGCGCACGCCTTCCGAGGCCAGCCGGTCCAGGTGAGGCGTCTCGTAGAACGTGCTCCCGTAGCACCCGACGAGGTCGTCGATGAGGATGAAGATAATGTTCGGACGTGGCATCTCGCCTCCCGAAACGCCGCCGCACAGAGGGCAAAAGCCCTGTTCTCATGGCGGCTATTTTCGCACCGCCCCCAATCGCCCCATTTCCCGCTTATACGCCACTTAAAAAAGGGGAGCCTCCCCTTTTTTTACAGTTGGACGGGTCGACCGAGCGGACGCAGGGTCGACTCGAGACCCAGACGCTGAGCGGTGAGGCGCACCCACTGCTTACCGCCGTAAGGACGACCACGCCTGATGCAGGCACGGAGCGCGGCAAGTTCCGCCTCTGTCTGCGGCTGTCGCACCACCTCGGGCCAGCCGGGATTCAGCACCGCGGGGGTCGGATGGAGGAAGCGGTGACCGCCGCCGTCACTCCACCAGCGGTGACTGGACCATGGCCAGTTGCGCGGGGCGGTCACCAGTCCCGCCCGCAATGGATTGCGCTCGATATACCGCAGCACCGTCGCCAGGTGGCGATCGTTCTGCACGGGGAAGTCCTTGTAGGGCCCTTGCCAGACGTGTCCGCTGGAATCGTACCGCCTGTGATGACGACGGACGTGCGTGGTCGTCAGCCAGTGCATCCAGCGGCCAAGGTCCTTATCTTCCTGGGGCCACAACGCCATGTGGAAGTGGTTGGGCATCAGGCAGAACCCCAACACCCGCATCTCAAGGCGCTCACACGCCTCCGCCATTAGCTTCAGGAACTCTTCGTAATCCCTTTCGTTGTGGAAGACCGTCGCGCGACTGTTCCCACGGTTCAGCACGTGATAACAGGTCCCCCCTTCAGTCCCCCTGGCTCCCCTGGGCATGTCCGTGCACCTCCTCATACAATGATCACGAGCCGGAAGCCACCTGCTAACAGGAGCACGCAAAGGATGACATCCGCCTCCTATGGTGCCGTTCTTCTCCACGACGTCAACAGGCAAGAGCGCAGAAATGCCGCCACCCCTAAGCAGTCGGAAAGGCGCCTGGAAAATAGGACAAATAGGACAAGTCCACTCCTGATACAGCCGCTTTTTTCACACCGGCTCCAATTGGCCCAATTCCTTCGAATACGGCATTTAAAAAAGGGGAGGCTCCCCTTTTTCAGCGCGAGCAGCGATATTTCCGGAAGGCGTCGACCATCGCCACGACGTTTTCGGGGAGGACGTCGGGCTGGATGTTGTGGACCTGTGTGAAGACGAAGCCCCCGCCGGGGGCGAGGTCGGAAATCCGCCGCTTCACCTCGTCTTCGATCTCCCAGAGCGAGCCGCGGGGCAGCACCCGCTGCGTGTCACACCCCCCGCCCCAGAACGTGAGGTCGCGACCGAACTCACGCTTGAGCCGCGCGGTGTCCATCTCCGCCGCCGACACCTGCACCGGGTTCAGGGCGTCGACGCCGGCCTCGATCAGCATCGGAATGAACCGATAAACCGACCCGCACGAATGCATCAGCACCGCCGCGTCCGTCTTCGACCGGATGTGTCCGAACAGACGCTTCTGATACGGCCAGACCATCTCTTTGTAGCAGTCGACGGAGAGCATGGGGCCGGTCTGCGTGCCGAGGTCGTCGGTGACCAGGACGGCCTGGACGTATTGTCCGACGCGGCCGAGCACCCGGTCGCACCGGTCGACGTAGGCATCGGTCAGGCGTTCCAGGAGCGCGTGGACGAGTGACTTGTTGGCCAGGAGGTCGACCATGAAGTTCTCATAGCCGCGGAGGATCTGCCCGGCGGCGAGGAGATGCATGCAGAGGTTCGCGACGACGGCGAGGTCGGTCTCTTCATGGAGCTTCCGGGCGCGCGTCTCGATGTCGTCCAGCGATTCGTCCGCATAGGAGGGCCAGTCGAAAGAGTCGATCGCGTCGGCGTGGGCGTCGAGTTCGGAAGGCTCCTCAGTATCGGCGAGCGGTGCAAAGACGGGCTCGAAGTAGAAGCCGTCCCCGGGCATGCGCGCGGTGACGTGTCCCGCCCCGTCGCGGACCACGCAGTCGCCGTCCTCGGTCTCGACGTTCCATTTCTCGGGGACCTCACAGGGGCTCCCGTCGGAGAGTTCGCCCGGTTTCCACCGGCACGGCTCGAGGTAAAGGGGCACCGTGTCGACCTCGAGCATCTCACGGACGTCGTCGTCGAGCTTCGCAATCTGCTGCATCGTCTCGAAGACCTGCAGTCTCCCGGCGGGCAGTCCCAGGTGGGCCCTGAAGTTGCGGTAAGCGATGGCGGTCATCCCGGAGGACTCGGTGCCGCCCAGGTCGAACGGAACACGGTCCGGCTCCTCGTGTCTCAGCGCTGTCACCACCCGTTCGCGCGACGTCATCGCCACCGCCTCCGCCTGAGGACCTCGAGGGTTCGGTGCCGCCTCAAGAGCCGCGAGACGCCCTCGTCGGTCTCTGGCGGGCAAGAACGCGTCGGGGCTACTCCTCCTCGTCGGTCCGCCTGGCGGCGTCGATGATTTTCTGGGTGATGTTCGAGGGCACGACGTCGTAGTGAGAGAATTCGAGGGTGTAGGCCCCCTCGCCTCCGGTGATGGAGCGGAGTTCGGCGTCGTAGTTGGTGACCTCGGCGAGAGGCACCTGGGCCCGGACGGTCTGGAAGTTGCCCTGCTGGTCCATGCCGAGGATGCGGCCGCGACGACTGTTCACGTCACCGGTGATGTCTCCCATGTTGCGGGTGGGCACCGTCACTTCCATGTTGACGATGGGCTCGAGGAGCACGGGGGCCGCCTGCATGACCGCCTTCTTGAAGACCTCGCGTCCCGCGATCTGGAACGCGATGTCCTTCGAGTCGACGGGGTGGGTCTTCCCGTCGATCAGCTCGACGGTGACGTCCACGACCGGGTATCCCGCCACCACGCCTTCGGCCATTTTGGCCTGGATGCCCTTGTCGACGGAGGGCCGGAACGACTGGTCGATGACGCCCCCGAAGATCTTGTCCACGAACTCATACCCGGCCCCGCGCTCCGTCGGGTAGAGGTTCACAACGACCTTGGCGTACTGTCCGGCCCCGCCGGTCTGCTTCTTGTGGGTGTATTCGACCTCGGAGACGCGCTTCGTGACGGTCTCACGGTACGGGATCTTCGGCCGCTTCGACGTCACCTCGACGCCGCGGGCCTTCAGTCGGGCGATGGCCACGTCGAGGTGGAGCTTGCTCATGCCGTTGATGACCAGCTCCTTGGTCTGCATGTCGCGGCTGACGCTGCACGTCGGGTCCTCTTCCGCCAGACGGCTGAGTCCCTCGGAGATCTTCTGTTCGTCGCCACGGCTCTTCGGCTCCACCGCCAGCGCCACCATGGGAATGGGAAACGGGATGGGCGTCACCTGCTGGTCGTCCTTCGTCGTGAGCAGTGTGTCCGAAACGACGATGTCCTCGACCTTGGGAACGGCGAGGATGTCGCCGGGAATGCCGCCGTCGACCGCTTCCTGCTCCTTGCCCTGCATCCGGAAGAGCTGTGCGATCTTGTTCGAAGCCTCGGTCCGGGCGACCACGAGCTGTGCGTCGGTCGAAATCTTCCCGCTGAAGACGCGGAAGTAGCTGAGCTTTCCGATGAACGGGTCACTCATGATCTTGAAGACCTGGGCGATGAAGGGCCCGTTCTCATCCGGCACGATCGCCTCGCCCTCACCCTCCTCGGCCGCGAGGCGCCGCTTGACCCCCTCGACGGGCGACGGGGCGAACCGTGTCAGGACGTCCAGCACCTCGACCGCCCCCTCTCCCGTCTTGGCGTTCAGCACCAGGATGGGAACGACCTCCCCCTGTGCGATCGCCAGACCGAGCACGCGGTTCAGGTCGTCGTCGCCGATGGTCTCGGTCTCGAGGTACCGCTCCATCAGTGCCTCGTCCGCATCGAGCGCCTTCTCCACCAGGGTCTCGTGAAGGGCCGAGGGATCCCCGATGACGTCTGCCGGGATCTCCCCCGGCGGGTTCAGCACACTCACGATGCCCTTGAAGTCCTGTCCCTGTCCGACGGGAAGCGTCATGGGGATGCACTGTCTGCCGAAGGTCTCGGCGACCGTGGCGAGCAGGGCTTCGAAGTCCACGTTGTCGCCGTCGATGCGCGTGACGACGATGAACCGTGCGAGTCCCTCCTTCCCGGCGGCCTCCCACATCTTCCGTGTGTTGACGCCGATGCCGGCGCTGGCGGCGATCACCACCGCCGCCGTCTCCACCGCCCGAAGCGACGACAGGGCCTGACCCACGAAGTCCGGATACCCCGGCGTGTCCAGCAGGTTGACCGTCCGCGAGTTCCAGTCGAGGTGCAGACACGCGGTGTAGATGCTGCTCTGTCGCTCCTTCTCCTGGTCGTCCCAGTCGGAATGACTCGAGCCGTCGTCCACCGAGCCCAGTCGGGTGGTGGCCTTGGCGGCGAAGAGCATCGCCTCGGCGAGCGTGGTCTTGCCCGAATCCCCGTGTCCGACAAGGGCGATGTTGCGGATGTCGGCGGTCGTGTACTTCGCCATGAATGCCTCCCGGAAGTCGTCTTATGGCCAAAGGGCGGAATTCGACAGGTTAGCATCCGGGCGGGCGAAATCAAGCGAAAAAGCCGGTGAGGAGGCAAGCACCAGTCCTCACACGGCGGCTTTGACGGCGTCGGCGAGGGTGAAGAGTCCGTCGTAGAGGGCGCGGCCGACGATGGCGGCGTGAAGGCCGATCCGGGCGAGGGCACGGAGGTCCTCGAGACTGGAGACCCCGCCCGAGCCGATGACGGGCACGTGCGTGGCGTGTGCGAAGCGCTGGATGGCCCGGACGTTCGGACCGGTCTTCGTCCCGTCACGGAGGACGTCGGTGTAAATGTAAGCCGCCACGGGGGCGTCGCCGAGCAGCTTGACCAGCTCGATGGGCGTGACTTCCGTGGTCTTCACCCAGCCGTGTGTGGCCACCATGCCTCTGCGGGTGTCGATGCCGACGGCGACGCGTCCGGGGTATCCCCGTGCCAGGTCACTGACCCACTCGACCGACTCGACCGCACTGGTACCCAGGACGACACGGTCGGCACCGAGTTCGAGGAGTTCCGCGACGGCTCGCTCGGTGCGAAGTCCCCCGCCGATCTCCACCGGGATGCCCACCCCGCGGACGATGCTCTTCACCAGTTCGAGGTTGATGGGCGTCCCCTCGAACGCCCCGTCCAGGTCCACCACGTGCAGGTAGCCCGCCCCCTCCTCTTCCCAGTGACGCGCCATCCCGACCGGGTCTTCACCGAAGACCGTCTCCTCTTCGGCACGTCCCTGTCTGAGCCGGACGCACTTGCCTCCCTTGATGTCTACGGCCGGAATAACGAGCATGGCAACTCACCCCGCTCAACAAGCCCTCGCAGTTTGTAGTCACGCCCCCTCGTGGGGCGTCATCCAGAAACGCGAGGCGGGCCACCTCTCGCTGGGCTCGGGGCAAGCAAGGACCCGCACTACACAGCGGCGTGCCGCAGTCGTACCTTCGGTCTTCAGTCTTCAGCCTGCTTCCCTACCACTTCACAAAATTCTCGAGCATCCTGAGTCCGACGCGCTGGCTCTTTTCCGGG
>Ga0307379_10003770_pt1 | contig 21884 bp, 19 predicted proteins | sample UN2MG_FD_202237 | JGI IMG/M metagenome (GOLD analysis project Ga0307379, IMG submission 202237) | Soil microbial communities from Risofladan, Vaasa, Finland - UN-2 | ecosystem: Environmental > Terrestrial > Soil > Coastal area > Acid sulfate soil | place: Finland: Risofladan, Vaasa | collected... | reverse complement strand
AGAATTCGATAGAAAAAAAATCAGAAGGCATCCCATTTAAAGGGATGAAAGAATTGTATAGTTTATCGAAACTTGCTTCATCGGGTCTAAGGTAATGCTCTTCTCCATTTATTTGGCAACAAACGGCACCTTCAACTTTTGCAAAAATGATATCCCAAAAAACGAGTGCCATAATAATCCACCAAAAATTATTCTCGGACCATCTTGAATCAAATCCTTGCTCTCCATAATATTGTTGGGCAAGTTGTTCAGCATAAACTTTTCCCTTTGCTGTATTATAGAGGACTTTTGAGGAATCCGATTCTTTAACTTCTTCAGCATTAATAAAAACGTAATTTATCATGCCGATCTCTCCTTATAAAACGTTTTGTCCAGTTGAACAAGGTTCAATAAAATTATGTTTTTATTAACGAATATTGTCAATAGGACGAAAGCAACAATCGAAAACGCGGAAAGCGACAAAACTCGCCTTGATGCTTTCATCGAAATTTAGACGTTTCAATCCACGCCCTCGCAAAGAGGGCAAATTGCGAATGCTAGCGAGACGGACATCGAGCACGTGTGCAACGATTTTCAGAACATTTTCTTTGACCCATGCTCCCATTACTTGTCAACCCAACTGCTCTTGCTTATGATGTGGAGTATGGATTATGAAAAAAAGGGGTGACACCAGTATGAAATCGTTTTACAACAAAATACTGAAATTGATGCAGTTCGTGCCTGTTTTAAATCTTTCCAGTTTTGAGCTGCAGGCGGCGTTTCGGAATGTCTGCAGCACGAAGAACAGATTAACCAGGTGAAAGCCCGAATCTAAAAGCCCGGGCCGAGGATCCCCGGAAAAGACACGCCAGGATCGAGCAGGCGGCGTGATCGGCACAAGGACCGACCAGCAGGAGCGCGCCGGCGCCGCGGCCGCTGCCGGCAGGACGTCGGCCGAGACCAGGTCAAATAACGAGCCTTATTTTTGACATAATTGATATATCAATTTAAAATGATTTTTAAAAAGGGGAATCATCAATGAAAATAAATATAAGAGAATTTATTAAACGAATATGGCATGATCCTGTGTTGAGTAAAGTTATCGCTGGATTAATATTAGGAGGAACGCCTATATATGTTTTCCGCAAAACCATTTGGCCTTTTCTTCGGCAACCAATTTATATCCAAGTGTGGCTATTTATAATTTTCATCTATTCTTCAATTTGGCTTTTTATAAGAAGCGTCCTTTATATTAAAAACAATCTATTTGTTTCAAATGATAAAATATCTGAGCTGGAAAGTATTAAAGATAAAAATGATAAAATATCTGAGCTGGAAAGTTTTGAAGAAAAAATTGAAAAACTGATTTGGAAAGGTCAATATTGGAAGTCAACCTGCAAAGTTGATCGATTTTCAGCATTTTGTCCGGATTGTGATCTTGAATTAAACTATCCAAAACTTGTTTATAACGGTCTTGGATTCTTAACGGGCAAGGAATATGTATGTGAATACTGTAACAAAACATTGTTATATATTCCCAGAGGTCAAAATGAAAATTATGATTCTTTTATAAAGCGTGAAATCGAGAAAAGACTAAGAAATAGAATTGAACCATAAAGACGTCGACCTGGGACCAGGTCAACCAGGTCAAAGGCCCGGATCTCAAGGCCCGGGCCGAGGATCCCGGAAAACACGCGCCAGGATTGAGCAGGCGGCGCAATCTCATAGAGTCCTGACCATCAAGACCAGGAGAAACCATTTGCAGGAGCGCCGGAGAGAATACAAGGATTGATCCGGGGCTGGAATCCTTGACAATGTTTTCTAAAGATAAGAGAATTCAATTTGGGAAGGAGGGAAGAAGTGGCTTCTATCGGTCATATGGGAAATCTCGGTTTATAAACTCTATGGACTTACAAAAGAAGAAATCAAAATCATTGAGTCCTAATGCTCAACATTTTGGTAGAACATTGGCTGGTTCGGGCAATTTGAACATTTTATCTAATCATATTGCAAAGTTGGAAGAACGATTGAAAAATTTTAAAGGACCATTATCAGCAAGTAACAACTTAGATTACTATTGTTGGCTATTATTAAAAGCCAATTACATTTTCAATAAGATTGAATACAAATATTTTCGCTATCATGCAGAAGAATCAGTAACAGAACATATTGGAGTCGATAAAATAATTGATTCCTTAAAAAATGATTTTAAAAAGGATCCAGATTACAACTGTAGTAATTGGCGATATATTCACGCCGTGATAGAATTGCGACACAAATTAGCACATTTTGGAGTACCTAATATTGTTGGCGAATCTAAAAAGGATCCGAAATTTTTGGAAAAGATCATTTGGAAAGGAGATTTTAAAGAAGCCCAAAAATACTTTGAAAAAGCTGATGAATTTTTAAATAAAATGCTGGATCCAGTAGTAGTATTACATTGGCCTGTATTAAAATAAAAAAGACATTTAAAGATAAAATTCCCCAAAAAAGAACATGAATCTTATATTGTCTTGACAGATAAAAAATCAACCCTATACTTATAAAGTGATTAATATAAGTAAAATAAATGTGCCGATGAAACGTTATCGAATATATAACTTCGATTTCGACAGTCGAGCTATCTCGCTTGAGCCCATACCGGAATACTGGGAAGAATCGGTCAAAGAATTGTGTGGGGTCAATCAAGCTCAAACGCTTGCAGATTTGAAAGCCGAGTATGGAGAAGCTGATTTCGAGACCAAGCTGAACGACTTTAAAGAACTTGGGCCAAAACCATTGTCGATCGTGGCCTTTCACAATCGCTTCTTGAACCAGGCCAGGCACGCGTTTGTACACGGGCAGTATTACCCTTCACTCACCGCGGTCTGTGCACTTGGCGAAAGGATTCTAAACCATCTCATCTTTAAGTTGCAAGACTGCTACAATGGCTATAGAAAGGGCAATCATAATAAATCGAGTAATTGGCCTTCAATGATTGATGCACTTGTCCAGTGGAAGGTACTTACTGAGGAGGCTGAAACTGGATTCCGTTCACTCAAAAAGCAGCGAGACTTTGCGCTTCACTTCAACCCTGAAGTCGAAATGAACGAGCATCAGTTCGCGCTTGAGGCTATCAAGAATTTTGAAGAGATTGTAACCCATCAGTTCGCCGTATTCGGGAACCTGCCTTGGCTCCTGCTTGCACCGGGCGAATGCTACATACGGAAAGAGTGGGAACAATCACCCTTCATCCAGCTCGTGTACATTCCCAATAGTTGTTATGTAGGCTACAAGCATGTCGTCACCAGTGTTATCCCCTGGAAAATTCGAGACGCTCCGAACTATCCGGAGGAGGAGATAAGCGATGAAGAATTTGTCCGCTTGCGACAGGAGTTTCAGTCAACGCGTTAACCAATTCATCGAGTGACTCCACATCACGTCCTGTAATTATTGAGATACGACCTTGGCTGCTGCCGGCAGCCCGTCCATGGGCGATTCATGCCCGACACATCAGGTATTTTCCCCTGGTTTTAAGGTTTTTCGAAGATGGTTGTCGGCAATAATTATTAAAGTTTTAAGAATGCTTATACAGGCGGAATTTAGAAAACCATAAAAAGCTTAGCGTACTACGATTTCCGTTTCGTGAGCGGGGGCCATTTTCAAAGCTTCGGTCGCGAATTTTTCCGAGTCTGTTCAAGAACACAACGCGAGATAATAAAGGCCCCAGATAAACGGCCGGGTCTGCCCGCGATCACGCCTCTAAAACGATCCTGGAAAGATTATTCCACTGATCAATGCTCTGACTTAAATTGGGTTCAAGTTTGCTGATTTGCGGTCAAAATTTTTGACCACAAAATATGAGAATTTATAGAATAGATTGAACTGGTGGAAAATTTCTACCGGTTCACTGGTTGACTTAATCAGCTGGATCCTAGTCGACGTGCTGCCGGCGATTGGAACGGCCGGCAGCAGTAGCCGTCTTTTTCCAAAGGTTCCGATCACGCACCTGCAAAGGTCGCTCGATCTGGGCCCGGGTCAAAGTCAAGTTAGGGTATACTCTAATCGGCTGTCAGGGGTTGTTTTAGATAAGCGTCATGTTAGGGTCTGTAAATTCAATTGTTGACAATTTCCTTAAAGGGTCATAGACTATATCCTGACACATTTTGTAATGAGAGGGTAAAATGCCAGGTCAACGCATTGGTTATGTCAGGGTCAGCAGTTTCGATCAGAACCCCGAGCGGCAGCTGGAGAATGTTTCGCTCAATAAGGTCTTTACCGACAAGGCCTCCGGCAAGGATACCAAGCGGCCCGAGCTCGAGGCGCTCCTTGCCTTCGCCCGGGAGGGAGATACTGTCGTTGTGCACAGCATGGACCGCCTGGCGCGAAATTTGGACGACCTGAGGCGTCTGGTGCAAATGCTGACCAAACGGGGCATCCGGATCGAGTTCGTCAAGGAAGGGTTGCATTTCACCGGCGAGGATTCGCCCATGGCCAATCTGTTGCTCTCGGTCATGGGCGCCTTCGCTGAATTTGAGCGGGCCCTGATCCGCGAGCGCCAGCGGGAAGGAATCGCCCTGGCCAAGAAGCGTGGAGCGTACCGCGGCCGCAAGAAAGCGCTCTCACCTGAGCAGGTGGTCGATCTGCGCCAGCGGGCCGCTGCCGGCGAGCAAAAAGCCGCCCTTGCCCGCGAGTTTAGCATCAGCCGCGAGACCTTGTACCAATACTTGAGATCGAATGACTGACCATGCCACAAATATAGCGGCAGAGTGCCTAGTTCCACGATCCAAAGAACTACGCCAAGCGAATGCGGAATGGGAAAAGTAATAATGAAAGACCTAGTACTAATGTCTTGTATTCCAGATCCTCCTGAATTTTCTGAAGAACAAATAAAGGCTTGTAAAGAGTCACGCGATTTTCGTCCAATGCTTTTTGAGTGGTACAGGTTCGCCGCGTTACTCTGCAATTACTTTGCGCGAATTCATCCTTACTCGCCGATGCTCAGAAAAATCCCAGGAATCCAATACTCGGTTTGCGTAGGACTGTTGAACAGATGCTCGCGCCTGATGTTGTCAAATCTAACACTCTCTCAAGAAGGGAAATTCGGCGAGACAACAGCGATTATTGATCGTTCGATATTTGAATCATGCGTAATTCTTACGTGGCTGTGCCATAAAAACGACACCGAATCGTTTGAGCGCTATCTCGCGGAGGGGCTTAAAACAGAACTTGAATTTAAATCGGCTATTGAAAAAGAAATTGAGAAACGAGGAGGTCAGGCCTTAGTAATTGAAGACCGAATGCTTGCTTCGATCAAAAGGCAAATAAAATTCTCTACTCTATCTGAATCACAGATTAGAGATGCAAAACGACTTCCTGATATAGCTTCAATGATCAATACAATCGGACAGCCAAGATTAATATACATCGGCGGCCAAAAAATCGGATCTCATCATGTTCACGGAACTTTTTCTAGTCTTCAACTTCATTACCTTGAGATGACCCCGGAAGGATTTTGGACACCAAGCGATAATGATTGTTCAACACATAAAAATCAATACACTTTTGTCTCTATTGAAGTGCTTGATGCTATGAAGTCATTTATTGGGTTTTGCGTTACAGATCAAGAAGATAGACTTCCGTTTATTGAATTAATCGATTCAATCATAAAAGATATTCAAAATCTCAAGGAAGAGGCTGATGAAAATGATTTTGATATTATCTCGGCAATTTGATTCTTTTAATATCCGGCAGCTCTTCCAAAGGCGATCCATGTTCGGAACAGCTACGACGTTTTCATTAAGGCTTTTTTTGTATCTGATTAGGAGATGGCAAGCATTTCGGGCCAAACTTGGCTACGGTCGAGCCTCAGAATCGATTTTGGTGCGTTTCTTGACATTTCAGATAATTATTCTTAAAATGCAAGCATGGGGAAAATTGATTTTCCTATCAGTTCAAACGCGACAAGAATGTCGCTTCTACTGAATACGTTGTCCACATGGAAGGCGTGGACATTTACGATCCGGTAACGAACACGGTCCGCTCGATAGGCGCGGAAAAGGTCGCGGTGTGGTTTCTCGACGTGATTGATCCGTGCGGGAACAAGGTTTTACGGGTACAGAAACGGGGGGCGGAATATAATTAGCCACCTGTTAATGATGGAGGGTTCAGACCATGACATTTAGTGGACCGATAACAGAAGCATTGAAGTTGCCTAATGGCGGACGGTTCTATCGTTGCGCATTGCAGGTGAACCCATTTGCTTATGTGCAAAGACATTCTACTAAGAAATCGGTATATGCGAATGAGAATAACTACAACTCCGCAATTGTCGATGCCTGCAAAGAGCAAGGCATTGAGGTGATTGCCATCACAGATCACCAGCGAGCAAAGACATCCGAGAGCTTGGCAAAAGCGGCACGAGACGCAGGAATCATTGTATTCCCCGGCGCTGAACTGGAAACAAAAGACGGGGCACACTTTCTATGTTTGTTCGATCCAACCATGTCCACCGCAAAGGTTGGAGGAATTCTTGGAGATTGCGGCATACACGATCAAGACAAGCCGCCTACGGTCATCAAATATGACGTTCGTGATTTGCTTGCGATGGCTAAAGACTTCCATTGTCAATTTGTCGCCGCTCATGTTGCTTCGGAAAAAGGTCTTCTCAGAGTTTTGGACAATCAAGCCCGAGCGAATGCCTGGAAGGATCCACTGCTGATGGCCTGTTCGCTTCCAGGTCCCGTGTCCGATGCACCTGACAACCTTCGGCCCATATTGGAGAACAAGAATCCTGATTATCACCGTGATAGACCTATCGCGATCCTAAACGCCCAAGACGTTTCAGGTCCCGAAGATATTGCCAAACCCGGTTCGACATGCTGGATCAAAATGTCGGATGTTTCGATCCAAGGACTCCGGCAAGCGTTTCTCGACCCGTCATCACGCATCCGCCTTGCCACTGATCCGGTGCCAGAAGAGCACAGCGAATTCGTTGCGCTTTCATGGCAGGGCGGCTTTCTCGACGGGGCAGGTGTTCATTTTAACGAAAACCTCAACGTTCTTATAGGAGGACGCGGGACGGGAAAATCCACTATTGTGGAAAGCCTCCGATATGTGCTAGGACTGAACCCGCTGGGCGAGGAAGCGTCAAAAGCACATGAAGGCATTGTGCGCAATGTGCTCCGTAGTGGAACGAAGATTTCCTTGCTTGTGTGTGTTTATAAGCCCGCGACCCGTTACTTGATCGAACGAACAGTCCCCAATCCACCCGTTGTTCGTGACGAAGACGGGAATGTCCTGTCCCTGACTCCATCTGACGTTCTTGCTCGCGTGGAAGTCTACGGGCAGCACGAGATATCCGAGCTTGCAAAAAGCCCGGAGCGGAGGACGCGCCTACTTGATCGGTTTCTTGATGACGATCTCTTTCTGGTCAAGCGTAAGACCGATTTGAAGCGTTCGCTTGATAAGTCAAGAGCGCGAATCCTCGAAGTCATAAAAGAAAAGACGGTGATTGAAGAACGTCTCAGTCAACTCCCGGCAAAAGAGGCAAATCTTGTCCGTTACCAAAAGTTGGGCCTTGAGGAAAAGCTGAAGGAGCAAAACCTGCTTCTTAAAGAAGAACGGGTCTTGCGTGGAACAACGGATCGGATTGCCCCGTTCAAGGAAATCTTGGGCCAATTGCAGCGAGCACTTCCGATTGACCGGGCTTTCCTTTCAGCGAAGGCGCTTGATGACTTGCCCGGCAGGTCAATCCTTCTCGGCCTTGATGCGGTTCTTGGCGCTTTCGGAAATGGGATTGAAGGCGCTGCCAATGCCATTAAAACGGACATTGACAAAGCCGAGACCAATATTAAGTCGATCCAGAAACAGTGGGACACGCGGAAGCAGGCGGTGGCAACGGCATATGAGGCCATTCTCCGAGAACTCCAGAAGGACAAGGTTGACGGTGCTGAATTCATTAAATTGCGGAAGCAGATTGAAGAAATGAAGCCACTCAAAGACCGATTGACTGTTCTCGCTCGGGAATTGTCCGATCGTGAAACAGAGCGCCGTACGCTTCTTGTTGATTGGGAAGATGTGAAAGCCGCCGATTTCAGACAGCTTGAGAAGGCGGCCAAAAAGGTCACACGGAAACTGGAAAACCGCGTTCTTGTGGAAGTTGTTCGCGCTGGTGATCGACAACCTCTCCTTGATTTCCTTGACGAGCGAATCGGCGGACGTCTCGCCGAGACGAAAGCCGCTCTGAAGCAGGTTGCAGATTTTTCTGTAACGGCGTTCGTCGAAACGTGTCGCCAAGGACGTGATGCGATTGTTAAAGCGTTTTCTGTACCCAGTTTGCAAGCTGAACGGTTCGCCACTTTACAAAGAGATATTCTCCTTGAGTTTGAGGAAATTGATCTTCCCGCAACGACGACAATCAAGCTGAATGTCGCGCCCGATGGCCAGTCCGCAAAGTGGGAAACTCTGGAAGAACTCTCTACGGGACAGAAGGCAACAGCGTTGCTGCTACTGCTCTTGCTCGAATCGCAATCGCCGCTTGTTGTTGACCAGCCGGAAGACGACCTTGACAACCGATTCATAACGGAGGGCGTCGTGCCGAAAATGAAGGAAGAGAAGCGTCGACGGCAATTTGTGTTCGCCACACACAACGCAAATATCCCGGTGCTCGGCGATGCGGAGTTGATTGTCGGTCTCTCTGCGTCAGGAGATGCGGACCAAGGAAAAGCTAAGATGCCCGAGAAACACATGGGCTCAATAGATTCAAGCACCGTTAGGCAACTTGTTGAGGAGGTTCTTGAGGGTGGCAAAGACGCTTTCGAAACACGAAGACTCAAATATGGATTCTGACGAGGTGGCAGTTGACAAAACTTGAACTTTTAGAATTGATCCATAATGGCGAGAACTCCGGTGTGGAGTTCAAGAGGGACACTCTTGAAAACCGCCAACTCGCCAAAGGACTTGTTTCCTTTGCGAACTTGAACGGAGGCAAGTTGATCATGGGTGTGGATGACGATGGAACCGTTATGGGTCTTACGCGGCAGGACCTGGAAGAATGGGTCATGGGGGCTTGTCGTGATAAAATCAGACCGGAAATCATCCCGTTTTTCGAAGTATTGCGAGATGTCGTACCGGGCAAGGATGTTGCCATTGTTCAGGTTGAACGAGGATGGTCTGTTCACCATGTCTGGCATGATAATCACCGAACTTATTATGTGCGCGTTGGTAAAATCACAAGGGAGGCAAGTCAGGAAGAATTGGGAAGACTTTTTCAGCAACGAGGCGCGTTCCGCTTGGAAATTCGGGCTGTATCTGGCTCGTCTCTTGGCGATATGGACTTGAGGCGTCTTCGTGATTACTTTGCAAGGGTGCGTGGGCAGTCGTGTCCGCCTAAAGAAGATCGCCGAGCATGGGAGGTTTTGCTCACCAACACCGAATTTATGATTCAGGAATCTGATCGAGCTATCCCAACTGTGGCTGGTCTTCTTCTCTTTGGACTCACACCTAATAAGTTTCTCCCCCAAGCCGGAATTGATGCTGTCTCGTACCCAGGAACAGAAAAGGATTATGCGGCCCGAGAGCGCACCCCTTTACGCGGGGGCTTAACACCACTCTTTGGCGAAAATGGCCTTTTGGAAAATGGCCTCGTTGAACAGGCGATTACCTTTGTGCGGCGAAATACAAGCGTTTCAGCAGAATTGGCTGACGGCGCAAGGCGGAAAGAAAAATATACTTACCCGGTCGAAGCGATTCGAGAAGCAATTGTAAATGCTGTAGTGCATCGAGATTACCTCCTCTCAGCCACAAACATCGAGTTGTCTGTCTATAGTGATCGTATCGAGATAGTTTCCCCAGGCAAACTACCGAACGGCATAACAACAGACCGTATGAAGGTGGGCTGTCGCGCGTCGCGCAACCAACTGATCAAAGACGTTATGCGAGACTACGGTTACCTTGAACATATGGGCATGGGTGTACCCCGCAAGATCATCAAAAGCATGCAAGAACATAATGGAACAGAACCCGATCTTATAGAGGATGGCGAACGTTTTATTGTGCGCCTATATGAGAAACGAGGCTGACGCAGATGGCAGAACCAGTTCTTATTCAACCGGTTTAGAAGCCATCGGTACCACCTATTATTACTTTTTCCATTCCGCTTATAGCCCGGCGCAATTCTTTGGATCTTGGAATTGGGCCCAATCTCAGCTGGCGGCTCTTCAGAAACTGCGCCGGCATTTCTGCCTGGGTGGATTCCCGTCATTTTGACACAACATAATGTTACCACTTGTTGTAATTTATTAAAGTGACCGGGAAACAAAAATGAGAAAATCGCTGAAATTATTAGGAAGCAAAAAGAGATTTGAATTTAAAGGAACGTTTGAAAGATATGGGACAGAAAGTGGCGATTATTATTGTAAAAATACCATTACCTTAATAAACATTTCTCATAATATGCATTAAATAGTATTGTTATAGTCATTATGCAATTGAAAAGAAACGAAATAGTAACGATTTGGCTTTAAAATGCCCTAAATACGGGTCGATACCCTTCCTGATAAAGATCGGCCTCCTGGGGCATTATTTATTTCCTCCAGAATAAATCTACCTGCTTGCCTGCCAAGTCATGATAGTCATAATTTATACATTTTTATTTAGAAGATTTATTGCGACCATAAGTATTTCGAACTCTTTTCGATTTTAATAAATATAATGCCCAAAGAGATGCCCATAAAAGTGAAACGAAAAATGAATTAATTATAGCTGGAATCATTTCCTTGATAGAACCGAAAATTATGAGTGGGATAATTGCGCCCATAAGCAGAATTGCGAGGGGACCTATAATCAAGAGAATTCCTATTGCACGTTTGACAACTTTCCAATTGTTGCCAGTAGTTAATCCCAAACCGGCATATATGCTTAAAGCTATGCAAATAAAAGTACTTGCCCAAATTGAACTCTTATAGCTTTTCCATTTATCAAATGAAACAAGATTAGGATAATTGTTTTCCGTATTGATGAAATTCTTTTCGATATTTCCTATACTGACAAGCGGTCCAATAATCATTAGCCCGATAACAAGAAATAAAAGCCAACCCTTAACGCCGATTGGTCCAATCTTAATTACTTTAGTTGTCGGTTCTGGTCTAACTGGGATCTTTACAGGGGTTTGATCAATTTGCTTAGTTGTTTTATTATCTTCAGTTACAGGAATTGGTTTGGCCTTTTCGGTTGTTTTAGTTTCTCTTGATAACGGTGCTCCGCATCCAGCACAAAACCTGTCTTCCGGGTAAGCCTGCAGCCCACATCTTGTACAATACATACCCATCCTCCCCAAGTGAATTCATTATAACTGTTTTTCGGTCTCACTTGCAAACAGGCCCCTTTATGCCTGATTTTTTAAATAATTTAAAAAACGGGGACAAAGTTTTACTATCTTTCGGTACACAAGCCCTGGTATTTTTCCCAGACAACTGTTTTTTCATTCCCCGGGGTTTCGTGAAGGGATATTGCTATTTAACTAGGGCAAGTAACCATGATAAGAGGGTGGACCACTACCCATTGTCCACCTGCCAACCGGGGGTAGATAGTGTTATATAGAGCTGCTAGGTGAGCGCTTTACTTAATGTCTTTACTGCCCCATGATGCTAATAAGAAAACAAATATACTCACTCCAATAAAGCCCATTATAATGATGCAATATTGGTGATTAAAGCCATATCTACTGCCAATTTTAACAAACCAGTATAATTCGGATATGACAGGCATGCAAAATGTAATAGCTGCTGCAAATAATCCAGAAAACGCATAAGCCAATATAATCGTCCAAACATGGATAAGAATGCCCCCTATCTGAATCAATATCCATAATGGAGCCCCAATGCCAATCGTTATTTTTTCTCTCACGCTCATTTATCACCCCCTTGATTACTAATTGAATTTTGGTGTGATTTTTTATCAATTATTATAGAAATAATTAAACCTATTCCAGCAATTATATCCACAATATTCCAGATGTTTCTTCCTAATGAAATTTTTATCAACGGTTGAAAAAGAATTGCTAGACAAACATAAATTATCATTTCTGTTTTATCAGGCCTTTTATATGCGTGATATGCAAGAATAGCAAAGCCAGCCATTGCAGTAAATCTTATTAACTGATAAAAACCGTATGGCATTTTTAACAAGCATAGAAAGAATAAAACGCTTAGAACTATTTTTAGAATTATCGTAAAAATTTCCATCAAGTTTTATAAGTCATTTTAACACTTTTTTATCCATACAAGTATCCACAGTATTATCCCTGCAAAAGATGCCCAAGACCATACTGCGATCCATGAAACCCATTTTGGTATTGTTCCAGTACCAGCAGTTTTTTCCCATAAATATTCTCCATCCTTCATAGGTTTCCCGTACAATTCATCTAATTCAAGAATGCCCGGTGCTTTTTTATTAATGAAATATCTGATAAAGAAAACATTTAAAAAATATAATGAAATTCCTAGGAAAAATAAAAAAACAGTACCCCACCAGAAAGTTAGACCAGAAAATTTAATAAAAAGTGAAGTTGTCATTATTGAAAGTAGTACCAAAAAAAGAAAATTAAAAATTAAATTTAACATTGCAGCTTCCCTAACTTTCGTATATTTCTATTAATAAAATTGTAAACCACATGCATCATTATTACAAATAGGTTTCTTTTTGTCATTTAGGTAAGTGCTACGGGCTCTCAATGGTGGTGTGCCGCCTTGGGAAATCCTGTTGCAATAAAAATAAATCCCAATTAAAATCAATTAAAATGGGGTGAAAAATGAAATGGTTAATTTATGTTCTTATTGTTTTTGGAGCTTTTTCCGCATTCGCAACATTTGGGGCTACGGATAAAAGACAAAAGATAAAGTATTTAATTATAACAATTGCTATATTTGTTTTAGTGCTTATACTTGCTAATTAAATTTCCATCTTGACGTAACCAGGGCTGGGCGGTTCACTGGCTTACTTCAAATTAAAGTCTTACTTATGGATTTCTGCTTTTGCTTTTGAACTTGTTTTTTCCTGAATTTTCCTTTGCTTTGATCTCCATTCTGTTTCTGGATCTGTATTATATTTATCCCATTTTGGAAAAGTCAATGAATTTTATTTTAGCGACAATAAAGATTGTGGGCAGCCGGCAGGACCCAAACCTGCAGCCTGCTGATAAGTAGTTTTGGTCCATCCGATGGAAATTCTTTTGAATTTAAAGGATTTTTAATATATAACTATTTGCATAGTGGGGGCAACAATGGGAAATATATATTACTATTTTAAAAAACACTTTGTCTTGATTTATATTTTGATGTTTTCGGGTATAGTTTTTTCAACAATAGCATCAGGCAAATATAAGTGTGTTGGTGTTTCAGATGGTGATACGATATGGCTTATGACCCAAAAGGGGAAAATTAGAGTGAAGATAGATGGGATCGATTGTCCTGAATTGGGACAAGATTTTGGAAGAAGTGCTAAACAATTCACTTCAGATTTGGTTTTGGGAAAAGTGATTGAAGTAAATATTAAGGGCATAGATGAATCTAAAACCCCTATCGCTTATGTTCTTGTTAATAAAAGTGATGTTGGACTTGAACTTTTAGGGGCTGGTTTGGCGTGGAATATTAAACGCTTTAAATCTGATGATTCCGTTTATGCATATATTGAACAAGATGCAAAAGAGAGGAAAGTGGGATTATGGTCAAATCCAAATTCAATTGCGCCTTGGGAATTCCGAAAAGATGCCTATAAGTTAATTGACGATAAATCTTCAAGGTCAAATTCGGCTCCCTCAATCGAAACACCTTCCTCAAAAATCAATCCAATCAATATTGGAGAAGGGACCAGCCAAACCAACAAAAAAAATGTTGAGGCACTTAAGGTTTTTATACTTGAAATTGAAGACATAGTTAAGACAGACATGAAACAATTGGAAAACAGATGGGATCAATTTGTTTCGGCATGCTTAATCAATAGTGATTCAAAAAAATATCTTTATGAAAGAAAATGGTTCCAGTTTTATGAAGATTTAAAAAATGAAAAAGCGGACGTTTCTTTAGTCTACAAATTAAAGTATTACGATAACCCAACATGCATATCTTATGAAACTGAAATTAGAAATTTAATAATTTCAGTCATAAAACGAATTCTTAATGCAGAAAAGATCGCAAGTAGTTCCGGAGTGTATGCTATTGATATTTTATCTATCGAGAAAAACAATTTAATAGATAGAAGAGAATGGAAAAATATTGAATTGAAGGAAATTATAAAACAAAAAGATATAAGAGATTATAAATGGTAAAATTAGAGATAACCCTCTTATGGCTGAGATCGATCTTTAAATAAAAATACTCAAAACTTCGGGGAATCTAGAATAAACAGGAAAAGCCCGCGAGATATCCTATCTTTGCTGGAGTGGCCAGGATTAAAGCGTCTTTATCAAAAATCTGGATTAGAACAATTTTGGAATTGATTAACAACGTCTAGATAAGGATGTTATTTCCCTGAGGAGTTGCGAGTGGGATACTCTATGTGGACAGAGGGTGACTAACCTTGACGAGGATCTAACCGCTATGCCCCATGGAGATCACTATGGAATTAAAGTTTTTAATCATGCTGAAATCTTGACATTAAAGTACGATTAATGTTAGTAGAGTTTTATGGAAAGGCAGCCGTATAGAAATAACTATTCATGGCAAAAAAAGTTTAGTAGTAAATTAATAATCATAGGTATTTGCGTTGCAGCAATAGTAATCCTCTTATTTTTATTATTGTTTTCCCCATCTTATTCGAAAATGGAGAAGATATATATCGGGAAGGTTGTACAGATCGAAGGTACCGCAAATGATATCGGACTTGTTGAGGATTTTAAAGAAGGTAAATTTATTCTGATCAAATCCATAAAAAATCCCAGTAAGGGTCCTAATTATTATCAATTAGGAGGAAATTACTCAATAAAAATACTTGCAAGTAGTAATAAAGAATATGAGAGCAAAAATGATGAAGCAAATAAATCGATTGTGAATGAAACCGAGGGAAAAGAGATCAAAAAGGAACAAGATGGGTCTGGAATTAGTTATACTGATTTGCAAAAAGAATTTCAGAATTTTGAAAATGTAACAACACCTCCGAGTCCGCAAATTGTTTCAAAAGGGCCGATTGTTAATGAACCATCTAAAACTCCACCGATGGTAAAAAATGAGCAAGTAGCGCCTTCATTATTTGATGAATCTAACAAGAAGAAACAAGCCGCATTAGAAGATTGTGAGACAATGATAGTTAGTGCGGCAAAAAAAGCCGATCAAATTGATAGGCAATGGGAAGATTATAAAGCCGGATGCTTTAATAAAAGCGCAACCGGATCTTCGTACGGAGGCGGTCATAGCGCAGGAGTAATATCTGATAAATATGGAAGGCAATGGTTTGACGTTGCAATGGATATGAGTATTTCATCGACAAACTATATCGATAATTCTACTCTTCCTGAATGTCGTATTTTGATTAATAATATTGCAAGACTGTTTAAAGAGATTCGTGTAACGATGAATGAAGTTTCTGACTTTGCACGAAAATCGTCTGTTTATCCTGGACAAATAAGAAAATTAAGAGAGAAGTATCGAATGGGATGGCTGGGATGGGAATATTGAGAGGCTACAGCGAACAAGGGTAAGTCAATTTCTGACATTGATGATTTTTCCCAACCGGGCGTCTTCTTTCCCCGTATTTCCCATTATTTGCGGGAAGGCCAGCTATCCAAAGCAGAAGATTTTATAAGGGGTCAACGCAGAATTCGGAAAAAATCGTACGTTAAGACCGATTTGGCCTATAATACAACAATATAACGTCGATATATTTAACAATATAATGTCATTCAAGAAATTATCATCTGTTATTGCTGCTATTCGTTATTTACTTTTTCCTCGGGCAAATTAATCTTTTCAGGTGGGACTTCTACCACCTTTCCGTCCTCCCAAATAAAAATAGATCGTCCAGCCTTTTTGTGCTCTGCATGCACCCTTACAGCTGCTCTTCGTACACCGATATCTATTTTTTTGTTCAGATCGATTTTTTCTTCATTGGTCATTTTATTGCCTCCTGAATTGTCTTCCATATTTGCTCATCAATGATTTCAAGGGACTGATCAGTAGTCTTTTGAGCAATTAGAACCGGACTCCTGGATGAATTGTCATACAAAATACAAGTGTTTGCTATTGGAATATAAAGTTGGTTCTCTTCCGTTTTGTGTGGGTGATTTCATCGGAGTATCATATTCTTTGCGATCAGCAAAGGAGGATAACCGATGGACGAGAAGCAGTTGTTTGCGATGGCGTTGGGCTTGACGGAGCCGTGGTATATCGATCGAGTGGTGTTTGATGCGGAGAAGAAGCGATTGGAGCTTTTTCTGAAGTTCAAAAAAGGGGCGCGTTTCCTTTGTCCCGAATGCGCGGAAGGAGAGTTGTGCCCGGTTCATGATACCAAGGAACGGACGTGGCGGCACCTGGATTTTTTCCAGCATCAGGCGTATTTGACCGCGGATGTACCTCGAGTGACCTGTTCGCGGCATGGCGTTCATCGGGCGAATGTGCCGTGGGCCCGGGCCGGGAGTGGCTTCACGTTGTTGTTCGAGGCCTTGGCGTTGTGCATGGCCAAGGAGATGACGGTGGCCGGGATGGCCCAGATGATGAACTGCGGTCAGGCGGCGTTGTGGCGGATACTGAGCCGCTATGTTGCAGACACCGTGGCCAAAGAAGACTACTCTGCGGTCAAGGCGGTCGGCATAGACGAGTGTTCCAAACGCCGCGGCCATCAGTATGTCACCACCTTTTGTGATCTGGATGCCGCCCGGGTGATGTATGTAGCGGAAGGGCGAGAAAGCAGCGTTTTTAATAGTTTTGGTTCTTTCCTTACAGAGCATAATGTGGATCCGTCGCAGATCAGTGATCTATGCATGGACATGTGGGAAGCCTATATGAAAGGGGCGCAGGACACGCTCCCTGATGCGGCAATCACCTTCGATCGCTACCATGTCATGGTATTGATGAACCGGGCGGTAGATCTTGTGCGCCGCTCTGAAGCCAGCAACAAGTGGCTGCGCGGCTCGAGATACTTGTGGCTGCGTAACCCGGAATCGCTGACCGACAAACAACGCGAGTCGCTGGAACGGCTCAAACCGCTTGATAGCAAAACCGCCCGGGCGTACCACATTAAACTGGCTCTGAGGCGATTTTGGCAACAACCCAACCAGGAAGAAGCCAACCAATACCTCAAGCGCTGGTACTTCTGGGCCACTCACTCTCGCTTGGGACCGGTCATTGAGGTGGCCAAAACGATCAAGCGTCATTGGCATGGAGTCCTGCGCTTCATTACCAGTCGGATTACCTCCGGCATCGTGGAGGGGCTGAACAGTAAAATAAAAACCGCCATGAAACGAGCATATGGATTTAAGTCATTTGAATACTTGCGGACCATCATTTATCTCGTTGCTGGAAAACTTAACTTCCCTTCACCCACACAATGTTAAAGAGAACCTTAAAAGGTAATAGCGGTTGCAGCCGCTTTTACCTTGATTAATTTGAACCGCCTATCCCGCCGATGATTTATTTGAAAAATGCCTGGTCATATATATAAGGTAATGTATAGATCGTGTCTCTGAATCAATTTTAAAAAGATTTTTTTCAATTTCTGTGTCAATTTTCTTAATTTATTATCTTTTAGATGTTTTATTTTAAGTAGTTTCTATTTTTATTTTTTCAGTTTGAGCTTTTTTAGCTTACGTTTTTTATGTTGTTGTTTTTGTTTTATTTTTTGAAATTGTTTTTTGAATTTAAGATAGGTTTATTTTAATTTAAGCGAAATAAGTTTTTGAATTCATTTAATAAAGTGTATGTCGGGGGCACGTCTTCCCCCGCGGCGAAGCTGGCGGCCGCCGATCTCCGCCTCCCCCATCTTCGGGGCCTTCCCCCAATCCCCGCTTTCTGGAAAAGATATTAGCTCCGCTATCCAGGGCGGCCCTAAGACCCTATGAAGGGCTTGCGGCCGCTTCCCGGAAAGCTTCGCCATCCGGATCCGGGGCAGCCGGAAACGGTAGCCTTAAACCCTACATCCGAGGCGGAAGTAAGGTTTTTTCCGGCTGCCGCCCGGAAGATCTGGAAAAGATTTCAGCATGCCAGCTTATTGGGCTAGTGGCTCAGCAGTCTCCACACTTCCGGATTAAGATGCCGGCAAGCCGGCATATAATCAATACCTGGAAAAGATATTAGCGCCGCTATCCGCGAAGCGGCCTTATGAATTGTTTTTGTCGGCCGCTTCCTGGAAAGCTCCTCCAGATCCGGGGCGACCGGAAACGGTAGCCTTAAACTCTACATCCGAAGCGGAAGTAAGGTTTTTTCCGGCCTGCTGCCCGGAAGATCTAAGATCACCGAAATAAGTTCATCTCCCCTACCCTCTAAGGGAGCTAAAATTCATTTTCCCCGGCGGGCCGGTGGCCTGGCTCCACTTAACCGAGTTTTGGCCCAGGAAGCTATTTTCGAAACGATAATTATTTTTCTCCTTCACTCCCTTAGTTCTAAAGAAGCAGTCGTTTGTAGAAAAATACCGCTTTAGTCTGGCCTTCCCTCACGGCAAAATCGGCCCAAGATTCCGCCAGTCCTTACCCAAAGAGTGACCCCGCCAGAAAAAATTTCTTTTAAGGAGAAATCCTTTAAGACCTGACCGAAAGGCAGGCAGGGAAAGGAGACAGTAAATGTCAAAAGTATTTGAGATCGTAACTCAACGGATTATTGCCATGCTCGAAAAGGGCGTCATACCCTGGCGCCGGCCGTGGAAAGGTGTTGCCCCTCAAAATCTCATTACTCGGAAACCTTACCGCGGAATCAATGCTTTTATATTAGGCTTTTCGGGAGGCTCCTATTTTTTAACCTTTAACCAGGCCAAGGCTTTAGGCGCGCATGTTAAAAAAGGTGCCCAGGGATTGCTGGTTGTTTTTTGGAAATTCCACGAACATTCCAAGCAGCAGCAGGACGATGAAAACGCCGAAAGTTCGAACAATCGCCCCGCTCCGATTCTCCGTTATTATACAGTTTTTCGCATCGAGGACATCGAGGGAATCCCTCAAAACAAACTGCCGGAAATCCTGAATGCTCCGCCCATTGAGCCTATTGCGCAAGCTGAAAAAATTGTTGAGCAGATGCCCAAGAGGCCTGAGGTTCGCTATGAGGGCGACCGGGCTTTTTATAGACCGTCAACTGATTCTGTTACGGTCCCAGTCAAGGAGCTTTTCGGAAAAGTCGAGGAATTTTATAGCACTTTGTTTCACGAACTCACTCACTCGACAGGCCATGTTTCCCGACTGGCCCGGAAATCACTCGAAACTTATGCTCCTTTTGGCTCCGAGGATTACAGCCGGGAAGAACTTGTCGCCGAAATGGGCGCCGGCTTCCTGTGCGCCGTTTGCGGGATCGACAACTCGACTCTCGAAAATTCCGCTTCCTATATTGACCACTGGATGAAAGCTTTAAAGGAAGATAATCGGGTTGTAATTGTAGCAGCCGGTCAAGCTCAAAAAGCCGCTGATTTTATCCTTGGCTCCAATTCGGCGGAAGCGGCTGATCAGGAAGATTAGCACCCGACAGGCCGGGGGGGCCGCCCCCTCCGGCTCGTGCCGGCCTGCAGCCGGCCACCGGCTCGAGATCTCGCAGCCCGGGGGCTCCGCCCCCCAGACCCCCGGCCAGGGGGCCGGTGCCCCCTGGACCCGCATCCTCCTTCTTTTTGCCGGTTTTTACCCAATAGCCCCCATAGATGGGGTCCTATAGCCTGCCTCCCCGGCTCCCTGGGGTTTGAGCCAGATTTTAGGGTATTCTACCCCCGGGTGGAGATCGCGCCTCAGAATCGATTTAAACGCGTTTTTTTAAAATGGGATAAAATGGAGCTGGAATACGGATAAACTATTCAGAAACAACGAATTAGTTTTAGATGATGTGACAGATTTTAAGGTTTCTTTTTTCCCGGATGCAAACAGTGTTTTATATCGAATTGAAATGCAGAAAAAAGACCAAATAAGAGAATACATTTTCTTGCATAATTTAAAATCTAACCATTAATTGATTTGCTTCCCTTTGGTCGCCGGCTACACAGCCGGCGGCCATTGGGAGAGGGGAAAAACATCTTGAAAAGGCCGGAGGCTCTGCCTCCGTACCACCGCCAAGGGAATTACCCCTGAACCCTCTAAATTAGCGCCTCTGAATCGATCCTGGCGCGTTTTTTCCTACCAGGTTACTCTTCTACCACGTTTATTATCCCTGGTGCTGAGTTCTTTTCATATTGTCCCCCACTTTCTGTTTTTATGACCACCTTCAACTCGACCGAATCGGGCCGAGTTTTTAGTTCAGGGACATCGGTCAAATAAAGCGCCCCGAGGGGAGCCCAATGACCGATACCTATTTTCCCACCAGGAACATTGAATACACACAATATCTCGGCCATTTTATACTTGTCTAAATCGGCCTTGCTTATGTTCAAGACTGTGTTGGATCCTTTTTTTAAAGTGAAGGTATAATCTATGATTTTAGCTGATTCTGTGCAGGAAATACCTTCACATAAAAGTTCGATTAATATCTGAGTGCTTCCAACTGTAATATAAGCCACATTCCCGTATGGAGCGGGAATTGTGATTTCTGGTGCTATCATTTCACTTTTTTTACAAGCGCCAAAAGTCAATATAAGCAATGTAATAATAATCAACCATCTTGTTTTCCGCATCTTCCCTCCCTCTCCCCTACTCCTCGCTACCATCGGAATCGCTTTGCTTATTTTCCTCTTCCGCCGCCGGTTCCCGAAACAACCGAACTTTATAATCTTTATCCAGCATCAGCCGCGAATCAAAGATGGTTCCTTTCTGTGACTTTAAACCCTTCACAGTGTCAGCTGTTTTTCCGCTATCGAGCAATTCGATCACCGCGGCTTCTGATAACTTTTTTCCGCAAAATTCCTTCCAGATCCCGAAAGTGCATTCCTTGGAGTACCACTTCTGACATGAAAACGACTTGGCTGGCTCTCCTTTGAAATCATTAATGGGATCGAATACCCACCCTCCACAAACTGGGCATTTCCCTAATACTTCAACCTGTACTTTTGCTTTACGACCGTAAAGCATTCCTTCTAGTTCAATACTTTGTTTTGCCATTTCAATTCTCCTTTTAGTTTTTATTTGAAACTGTCCATGCCGGCGGATCAATAAACCCTAGATGTTCATGTAGTTTTTTTACAAAATCTTGCCAATTTGCCTTTTTGTCTTCAACCAGGTCAAGATAATTTTCCATTGTCTGAGTTAAATCATAGTCAATTACCCACCCATAATTTGCTTTTAAATAGGCAATCAATTTTTCGCCTTCCGGAGAGGGCACTAAATATTTTTTATCAAGCTTTACGTATTTCCGGGTTTTTATTGTTCTCAAAATGCTTGCATAGGTTGACGGCCGGCCGATTCCTCTTTTTTCAAGTTCTTTTACAAGCGTTGCTTCGGTGTATCTTGTAGGGGCCTTTGTCCATTTCATAATTTTATTAAAATCAATAACATCTACGATTTGGCCGGCAGCCAACTTCGGCAAATTATCGTTTTCGTCTTCGTCTTTTTTTTCTAGATCCTCATAGATTTTATTATAGCCAGGGGAAATCATGACTGATCCTGATGCGATAAATAATTCTTCGCCATACCTCAAAGTTACCTTCGTTGAATCGAAAATGGCTTGGGACATTTGGCTGGCAATTGTTCTCGTTATAATAAGTCTCAATAGATTTTCGTGCATCTCTGTTAGTTTATTTTCTTTGATAATTTTATTGAGATCATCCGAATTATAAATATGCGTTGGCCGGATAGCTTCATGGGCGTCCGCTTGACTGTTTTG
>Ga0307379_10003769_pt1 | contig 21885 bp, 35 predicted proteins | sample UN2MG_FD_202237 | JGI IMG/M metagenome (GOLD analysis project Ga0307379, IMG submission 202237) | Soil microbial communities from Risofladan, Vaasa, Finland - UN-2 | ecosystem: Environmental > Terrestrial > Soil > Coastal area > Acid sulfate soil | place: Finland: Risofladan, Vaasa | collected... | reverse complement strand
ACAACGAGGATCTCTGTGCCACGAGCCCCTTCGCAGAGGGGGATTGGCCGAAGATCCGGCGCCAGTCGGGTATTTTCGACCAGTTGCTCGCCGGGGAACAGGTGGACAGGTCCTTCGACTTGAACGACGTGCTTCGCGCAACGGCCGAAATCCTCGACCAGCCTGTGGAGGAGGTGGAGAGGAGGGTCGCCGGACAGATCCGGGAGGTCGGGGGGGATGTCTGATTTTTCCTACCCGAACGCGCCGAAAGAGGAAACACGCCGCGACAACCTTGACCTTGTGCGCAGGTTCTCGTCACGGATCTACAGCCGACGTCGCAGGCACCTGCGCCTCGATGTGCTCGACCTGTGCGGCGAGAACGCGCCGTTCCTTCAATTGCTGCTCGAGGAGGACGTGCTCGGGCCCGCGCGATACATCGGTGTGGACAGCGATGCGGGGGTGATCGACCGGTGCAGGGAGCGTTATGCGGGCATCGAGAACGTGGAGTGGTACGGCGGTGACATGCTCGCGCGCCTGCGCGGGGACGTGGACGCGTGGCCCGATGTAGGTCTCCTCAACTATGACTCCCAGCGCCGGGGAGCACAGGAGCCGATCGAGAAGGATCTCGAACTTCTCGGGGCTTTCGCGCGAGCCCGGATGGAGCGCCACGGCGAATTTCTCCTTGTGGTGAACGCCACTACGGCCCACGACGGGATGTCCAAGGCCAAGACCAACTTGGTCGAAGTGTTCCATCGGTGTTTTGAGGACTTGGACATGGGACCCGACTCTTTCCACACGTACACGAGCGTGGGGCACAGGCAGCCCATGGTGCACTTGCAGCTGCGGATGGGGTTCTGACCAGTGTGAGAACCCTCGGCCCCCTTCGGTGGGACGGGGGCTTTCTGTTTGGTTGGGGTAGAAGACGGGATGCAGACCTTCGGATTCGAGCACGACCCGGGCCAGCGCGGCGGTTTCGATGACGCGCACCTCCAGGTGCTCTTGCTGTCCTTCGTGAACTACGGGGGCAACATCCTGGGGTGGCGCGTGGGGGACGGCGGGGAGGACGGATGGGAGGAGACGGACGAGGACGAGCTCCTGAGGCCCCTGATCGAGATCCTGCTGGACGTGGACGACGTGCGGCAGGTGGACGGGAAAGTCGTGGGATCGTGCGACAAGGCGTGGCACGACCACCTGAGCGGGTGGCTGGAGCGGTCCCGGCGGGGGGGCCCGGCCCAGGTGTGGCTGGGCGAGCACGAGGGCTACGGCAAGTTCGTGCTGGTGCGCATGGGGATGGCGCAGGGGGGCACGGGGATCAGCCACATCTGGCAGCTCGCCTGGATCTCGCCCGAGGGGCTGGAGCGGGCGTGCGTGGACGCCGGGGTGGACCTCCGGGAGTGGCGGGGGCGCCCGGAGTGGGTGCGGGACGCCTGACCTGGTGCCGGGTCCGCCGGCGGGGTAGAAGTGGGGCATGGCCGAGCCCCCCGAAGATGCGGTCACCATTCGGGGCCTCCGAGCTCAACTCGCTGAAGCCACCGCAAGGGCAGATTTCAACGCTGCCCTCCTCGACGGCCGGGACCTGGAGAAGCACAAGGGAGCCGGCAACCCGCGGTGCAGGACGTGCGGAAGGGACGGGCACCAAGGGTCCGCCGCCCGGGAGGCCGCGCTGCGGCTTGTGCGTCGGGCGGAGGAGAAGGCCGCCACCGTCGCCGCCGAGCTGGGCCGGCTGCGGGGGCGGATCGGGCGGGCGGTCGCCGCGAGCGAGCACGGCGGGTGCAAGGACGCCATTCAGGACATGCTCTCCATCCTCCTCGATGACGGGCCGGAGCCGGGCAGCTGAGGTGGGGTAGAAGCCGTAATGCTCAAGAAGAAAGCCACCTTCACGTTCCCCGCCTCCCTCAACCGTCCGAGCGAGGTGCACGAGGTGGTCCGGGAGAACGCCTACTGGACGATGGCGGGGGCGATGGAGCCGCTGCGCTCGGCCGACCGGGTCGTCACGGAGGACGGCGAGGTGGTCAAGAGCCGCCACGGTTGATTCGGCGCGGAGGGGGGTGGGGTAGAAGGGTTGATGATCCTCGACAACGAAGGCCGCTCGTCCATGTCCCTGCGCGAGCGCCTCGCGGATTGGACGGACGTGGACGTGGCGCAGTACCACTTGGGGCTGCTGCTCGGCGCGCTCCCCCCGATGGAGGACGGCGAGACGGAAGGGGATCATTTCCGCCGCTGCAAGGGCATCTTCTGGTCGGCCAACGGGCTCGGTGACGCGCTCTACGAGACGCTCGTGGGGATGGCCGCGGCCGGCCTCTTGGAGCGGCAGCCGGACGAGCACGGGATACATGGCCCGTGTCCGTTCCGTTTCGTGGAGGAGCCGCCGACCGAAGAATCTCCGGGCAAGTGAATCGGTAGAGTGACGGCATGGCGAAAGGGTAGGAGGGCTGAGCCATGAAGATCATCGTCAAGAACCAGGACGAGAAACCGGTGTTCACGTTCGACGTTGAGACCGGGAAGGCCGAGGCCCACGTCCCCCTGAACGATTGCGCGACGGAGTTCCTGCGGGGGATCGAGACCGCCGTGGTGGTCGCCAGCCAGTTCAAGGACGGCGCGACGATCCATGATGTGCTGATCGAGGCCGGCAAAGGGACCGGCTCGGGGAACTTCACGATCAAGATGGGGAGTGCGGGATCGAACGGGGAGCCCGGCGGCAACGTGGACATTACGAACCCGACGCCGACGCGCAGGTGCACGGACTGCAAGGACGGGACGCAGACGCTGGCCTACAGCGTGGGCCCGTGCACGACCTGCAACGGGACGATGCGGGTCCCCGACGTCCCCTGATCGTGGCCGCGCGGGATGGGGTACCATGGGTGGATCCCTCTCTCTGGGCGGCACAGCAGCCGCAGAAAAGAGAGAACGAAAATGGAACGCAAATTCGTCAACGTGGGAGACCACATCATCTTCACCGACACCCATCGCCGGCAGCACAGTGCTCTGGTCACCGAGGTGTGGGACAGCGGAGCCGAGCAACGGATGGACAGCCTCCCTGCGCTCAACCTGCTGTACGTGGTGGAGGATGAGACGAGGAAGGACCAATACGGTCGGCAGATCGAGCGGGAGTCTTCGGTTGTGCATCGCGAGATGAACAGCGCCGGGGCCAACTGCTACCGCCTGTCGGACGAGTAGGTCTCTCCACCGGCGGTGCCGAGTAGGTGCCTAAAGGTCCGGTTACTGCGCCGCCCAGAGAGGGGAATCCAGGTAGGGTGACGGCATGACACCCCACCAGATGCTGGAGAGGATCTTCGGGAGTTTGCCGAAGGAGGGTTGCACGATCATGGTCGGGAGCCCGGAGCCGTCGGGCCGCGTTCCGTTCACGGTCCACGACCCGAGTCGCCGGGAGAGTGACGGGAGCCCCTGTGTGCACCGCTGCGGCGTCACACCGGCCGTGCTGGCGGACTACGGCCCCCAGGACGTGGGCGGTTTTGGGTAGTGGCTTTATAGCGTCCCCCCGGTGAGCCGATGGCGCGCCGCAGACCATCCGTCTTCCTCGACACCGAGACGACGGGCCTCTACCCCGGGAAGGCCGAGATGCTGTCCATCAGCATGCTCGGCGAGAACGGCGAACCGTTGCTCAGGGACCCCAAGACCGGGGAACCCGTCCACGAGGCCAAGTTCAAGCCCAAGAACCTCGAGTCGGCTTCGCCCTACGCCCTCGACGTGAACGGCTATCCCGCGTGGCAGCGGTTCATGGACCAAGATGTCGAGGGCCCCGACGGTTCCATTCGTCGGGGCGATCTCTACGACGGGTGGAAGAAGGACAAGACGAAACTCAAGGCGCTGGAGGACCAGTGGCGCGAGTTTCACCTAAACCCTTCTGACGAGGAGGCCGAGGCCCGGAAGACCGACGACTGGTCTGACGCGGTGCCATTCGATGAGATGCGCGACCAGATCGCCGACATCATCAAGGAGCGGAGGGTCGTCGGGCAGAACCCGTTCTTTGACCAGCGGTTCATCGAGTTCGAGCTCGACCGCGCCGGTTCCGACCAGAAGATCGGGGACGACATCATCGACACGCAGGTGCTCTCGTGGCTCGCGGGCATGCAGCACCAGAGCCTCGGCAACACGACCGAGCAGCTGGACATCACCCTTGAGAACGCCCATACGGCGTATGCGGACACGGAGGCCACGCGGCAGGTTTTCCAGGTGCTCAGCGATCCCGAGAAGCTCGGGGAGATCCGGCGCAACCAGGACCCCGAGCAGGGCCGCACGCGCAACGTCCTGTTCGTTGGCCTCACGACCAGCGGCGACAATCCCAGGAAGGACGAGGTCACCGGCCTCGCCGTCGTGGACCCTCAGGGGCGCACCCTGATGGACGCGAAACTCGACAGCGACGAGGCCAAGAGCGACGCGATCAGGACGTTCACGGGGCTGATGCGGGACCACGCGATGGGCACGACGGACCCGGACCGGGACGCGGCCTTCATCGGCGCGCTCGCCAAGTCGCACGGGCGCAAGCATCCGGAGACCGGGAGGCCGATCGACGGGTGGCAGGGCGGCCGCCGTTTCTTCCACACGCCGAGCCTCACGCAGGTCTTCGACGCCGAGCCGCAGGGGGAGGCCAAGACGGCCCTGGAGAAGGCGCGCCAGCAGCACGGCATGTTCAACGAGGTCGCCGAGAAGGCGTACGGGCCGGGCGGCGAGCAGCGCCGGCAGATCGAGCAGTTCGAGCAGTGGATCGGCGGCCGCACGTTCCGGCACCCTCTTCCGAAGGGGCACCCGAAACGCCGCAAGGACTACCTGACGTTCAAGGGGATCCAGCAGCTCACGCGGTCCGACGACCACGGGGTCGCGCGGGCCGGGAAGCAGGCGCTCAAGACGCTCTGGCGCCAGTTCCAGCAGGCCCAGGCGCAGGCACAGCGGCACAAGCAGGCCCGCAGGGTGGCCTCGCGGTGGATGCGTGGGTTCCTGCGTGCGGCGTCCAGGTAGAACAAGGACGGCTGCCCATGTCGGCGCTCGTGCGCGGTGTTTCGTGAAAATCGGCGCACCGGGGAGCTAGGCACGAGTCACCAGCCGGGGCGTCCCCACCCGTTGCTGGCTACTGGCCTCTGGGAGCCGATGCCCGGGACTGTACCTGACGCAGGGATGGCCGCCAACGGGTTTTCGGTCTATGGATTCCCTCTGGCGTGAGGCGCGTCGCGGCACAGATCCTCCGGTTCGCGCTGGGGCACCCCGAGATGGCTCGGCTCCTCGTGGCCGAGCTGCGGGGGAGGCCGGAGTTCCAAGAGCATGTTCGGGGGAAGAGGTTCCGCAATCCGGACACGGGCAACAAGGTCCTGTACGAGAGCCTCCCCGAGAAGGAGCAGCGACGGGTCTACCTCGAATGGTGGAGGGGGCGCCGCCGGGAACAGGACTCCGGCCGCAAGGACCCCGCGCAGCTGGAGGAGACGCGCGAGAGGATCGAGCGGGAGAACCCCTGGGCGATCCCGCTGTGGGAGTACCACGACCGCGTCCAGGAGGGGGCGGGCAAGAAGTACCACGCGCCGGGCGAGATCAAGACGCAGACCGTCGAGAGCCTCTCGTGGATGGGCGAACCCAAGGAGAGCGACGTCAAGATCGGCGAGCGAGATTTCGGGGACACGACGGTCAGTTTCTACCGGGGCACCGATCGCAACAAGTACACGAAGACGAACGAGGACGGCGACATCGTCCGCGATCCCGAGACCGGCCTCGCCACGTACCTCAGCGAGGAGGAGATGCTCGACCGTGGGCTCCCGCTGTTCGGGACGACCGTTCGCGCGTACGACGGCGCCACCCCGATCGGCTCCGTCGCGGACGAGTGGGGAGCGACGCTCGTGCAGGTCGCCGAAGAGCACCAGAAGAAGGGCATCGGGAAGTTCCTGAGCAAAATCTGGCGCAAGGCGTTCCCGTTCAAGACCTCAGGGGGGTTCAGCGATCAAGGACGCTCGACTTTCAAGCGCGTCTACCAGGACTTCGTGCGAGAAGCCCTCGAGTCGGGGCAGTACGACCGGGCGATGAAGGAGGGGTGGATGTCGCCGCGCCGGTTCAAGGACATCCTCGACAGCGCGGGGCTCGACCCTGAGGGGAAAGAAATCGGTAAGCCTCGGGTGGAGAAGCCCGATCTTGGCGGCTCCGACGAGATGCGGGAGGTCCGTGACGATTTGGCCCAGGCCGGCAGGCTGATGCGCGAGATGGACTGGGAGGAGACCGACTACACGGACGAGCAGAAGGCCGCGCACCGCGAGAAGTACAAGGCGCTCCTGAGCCGCGCCATGCGGCTGGAGGAGGACGAGAAGGAGAGGGGCGACGACGAGGAGCGCCGGAGGGATCAGGAGATGAGTGACCTCGCCAACAGCTATTGGAAGGCCAAACAGCGCGGGGACGCCGAGGAGGCCAAGCGCGTCTGGGACCAGATGGGGGCGATGGCGTAGAAGGGACAGATGGGCAGTTTGCTCAAGATCCTCGAGTACCCGGACCCGCGCCTGGTACAGAAATGTGAGCGCGTCGAGCTTGACCAACTCCACCTGTTCCAAGGGTTCATCGACGACTTGGTCTACACGATGTTCGCCTCGGGGGGCGTGGGGCTCGCGGCGCCGCAGGTGGGGAACTGCGTCCGCATCTTCGTGATCGACCCGCGCCCGGTCAACGGCGACGCCGGGGGGGACCCGTGGGTGTTCGTCAACCCGAGGGTCGAGGCGGTCTCCGAGAAGGTCGAGCGCCGGCGCGAGGGGTGCCTGAGTTTCCCGGGGGTGTTCATCTTCGCCAAGCGTCCCGAGTGGGTCCACGTCACGGCGCACGACCGTCACGGCGTCGAATTCTCGATGGACACGACGGGGAACAACCTGTTCTCGCAGGCCGTGCAGCACGAGAACGACCACCTCGACGGCAAGCTGATGGCGGACTACGCGGACAAGCGGGGCCTCAAACTCATCAAAGAATGGGCGGCCGGACGCGCCGGGTAGGGTGAAAGCCATGCGGGCGCTTCGTGAAAATACGGCCGGGTAGAAGGGGGGAGGAGTTTTACGATGACTTGTCGCCATGCCCCAGGAGATCCCGATTGCTCATCCTCGCCTGAGGGGCGCGCTCGCGAGGTCAGCCGGAACGCGGCGTATGCGAAGCAGAAGGCCGAGGAGCGCGAGAAGGAGTTGTTGGCCCGGACGCCGGACCCCGACCAGTTCGAGGTGCTGGAGGTCGAGCAGGTGGGGAAGCACCTCGTCGTGAGGGTCCAGTACCCGTCGTGCACCAAGTGTTCGTTCGACGCGAAGAAGGTCATGGTGTTCCTCGACACGACGGTCGAGGCCGTGATCTACTGGAGGCGGATCGACCCGCACTTCCGGGAGCCCCCGGCCGAACCCGACCGCAAGGTCGCGCCCCCGTCCCGGGCCCGTTTCCCGGCCGACGACGCGGGATGGCAGGACGCCCTCGACTTCGCGCGGTCCAAGCAGGTGAGGATGGGGGCCGCTCCCGTCAGAACGTGAAACTCGGCGGGTATAAGTAACGCCATGACAGACGTGACCGCCCCCAGCAACGACCTGACCGAGATTGCCGTGGTCCTCGACCGCAGCGGCTCGATGGCCTCCCTCAAGGACGACATGGAGGGCGGCCTGTGGACCACCATCACCGAGCAGCACGGGCTCCCGGGCCGGTGCCGGGTGAGCCTCTACCAGTTCGATGACGTGTGGGAGACGGTTTTCGAGGCCAAGGGCTCGGGCGAGATCTGCGCGGACGACTGCCGCCTCGTGCCGCGCGGGAGCACCGCGCTCAACGACGCGGTGGTCAAGTCGCTGGGGGCGATGGAGGCCCGGATCCTCAAGGAGCCCGAGGACGAGCGTCCAGGGAAGATCGCCGTCATCGTGATCACCGACGGGCAGGAGAACGCGTCGCGGGAGAACAAGGCACAGGACGCGCGCGACGCCATCGGCCGGGCCACCGACAAGTTCGGCTGGAAGTTCGTGTTCCTCGCGGCCAACGCCGAGGGGTTCGCGGACGGGGTGGCGATGGCTGGCGGCATGGCCGGCGCGGCCGTGGCCTCCTACGACGTGGGGAACGTCCGTGGCGCGTACGCGGGCACGAGCGAGGCCCTCGGGAACTTCCGCTCGGGGCGGTCCAGCCTCGTGGACGTGCACGGGCAGGTGATCGGCAAGAGCGACAAATCGGACGACCCCGACGACGGCTCGTCGGGCGGCGTTCCTCCGGTGCACTAGGGCTGCGGATGAGCGGGGAGTGCGACGACAAATGGACGCGCGCGAGATGATGGTCGAGGGCTTCGGGCTGCCGCAGGCGCGCGGCCGGGACCTCGACACCCTGTGCGACCAACTTGGGCTGCGTCGCGAGGGCGAGACGTTCCACGTGAAACATCTCTTCGCGTGGTACGACCTGTGGGTCGGCGCGTACTGGGACCGCAAGATGCGGCGCCTCTACGTGCTGCCGCTCCCGATGCTCGGTTTCTACGTCCAGTTCTCCACGTTGGAGTCGGACGAGGTTTTGCGGGCCAGGGCCTCGGCCGTGATCCGCAACCCCTAGGATTTGCCGAGCATCGCCTCGTAGGCCTCGCGCTCGGCGCGGGCGATGGCGAGCCCCATCTCGGGTCCCTTTTTCACGCCGCGCTCCATGAGCTCCTTGCCCGTGAGGGCCGGGGGCGCCTCCGCGAAGTTCACGAAAGCCTTGGCGTGGTCGGCGGCCGGTTTCCCGAGGGCCTTGGCGCCCTCCATGACGTCCGAGGCGCCCATCTGCACGCCCTCGGTGTTCTGGAGCTTGCGGTAGATCTTCTTGAGCTCGACGGCCTCCTCGGGGCTCAACTCGCGCATCTTGAGGAGGAACAGGAGTTTGTTGACCTCGTCCTTCGCGTACTTCATCTGGTGGAGCACGCGCTGGATGTCCTTGGGCTTGTTGTCGCGCAGGAGGCTCACCATCTGCATGGTGGAGTCGGGCGTGTCGAGGTATTGCTTGCCGACCTCGAGGTCCGGGAACACCTGGTCGAACAGGCCGAGGTCCTCGACCATCTTGAGGTAGTGCTTGGGGTCCTTGGCGGTCGCGATGCCCCGGGTGAACTCGTCGTGGATGCGCTCGGGGGAGACCTCGTGCAGGTCGGGGTCGTCCTTGATCGCTTTCGCCGTCTCGGCGTCGATCTCGGCCCCCAGGCGCCCCGCGAAACGGAGCACCCGCATCACGCGGAGTTTGTCCTCGCGGAACCGGTCAGCTGGTTTCCCGACCGTCTTGATGACCCCGTTCTTGAGGTCGTCGATGCCGCCCACGTAGTCCACGATCTCGTTGGTGTCGAGGTCGTAGAACAGCGCGTTGATGGTCAGGTCGCGCCGGGTCACGTCCTCGTCGATGGTCGTGAACTTCACCTCGTCGGGACGTCGCCCCTCGCCCACGTCCTCGCGGAACGTGGCGATCTCGTACTCGATGCCCTCGTTGTCGTGCACGAGGACGATGCCGAACTGCTTGCCCTTCGGGTCCTCCTCGACCTTGAACCGGCCGTCCCGGGAGAGCAGCCTGATGACCTCGTCGGGCTGCGCCTCGGTGGCGAGGTCGAAGTCCTTGGGCTTCTTGCCGAGGAGATGATCCCGCACGGCGCCCCCGACGAGGTAGAGCTCGTGGCCGGCGTCCTTCATCACGTCGCGGATGTCGAGGGTCCCCTGGGGCACGTCGATGTCGCTCTTCATCCGGCGCGGCTGCTTCTTGGCGCCGCCGTCGTCCTCTTTTTTCCGATCCTGCCGCCACCGCTTGTACTCGGTCAGCATCACGCGGCGGAACCGGTCGTCCGTCTGCAGGAGCGTGAAAACCTCCACCCGGGGATGGGAATCGCGCGAGTCCGGGTTCGTGTTCCTGACGAGCGCGCGCCCCCCCTGGGCCCCGAAACGGGCCTTGAGGAATTTCAGCCAGAGCTCCGGCTGGCTTTTGTCGTGGGCCCCCATCTTCATGGAGGGCGCACTATAGGCCGAAAACGGAGAGATGGCGGTAGGGTATGTCGTGGCCTACCGTCCGACCATGCACGACCATCACGTGGGCCCCGGTGACGTCGGCACCGTTTTCCAACTCGATGAGGAGGGGCACGAGGTCCCGGTCCGTGTCGAGGTGGTCAAGGCTTTGACCGTGCCGACCCCGGCTCTGGGGATGGCGCCGGCTCTGGTGAGCACCGTGGTCAGCTACCGGGTGCGCCGGCTCGACAACGGTGACGAGGGGGTTGTCTACGCCAACGCCCAATGGGCTCCTGACCCGTAGCCGATTCTTGCCGTTCTCTGGGATCAGCCGCCTCAGGAGTCCTGAGGCGCCGCTGTGGCGTCCAGGCTGCGATCGGGGCGTCCAGGTTCGGCCGGCCATCGGAGGGGGTAGAAGGGACAGGAGGCCCCCATGTCCGAACGAGTACCCCTGACCGCCAAACTGTCCAAGAAGATGCGTGATCTACGCACAGCCGCGGGGCTGAGCCAGTACGAGCTGGCGGACCGCACGGGGCTGACGAGGCCCAAGATCAAGCGCATCGAGAAGCGCGAGATCACGACGGTCTCCGAGGACGACCTGAGGGCGCTCGAGAAAGAGTTCGGTTCGGCGTCGCGCAAGCCCAACGGCAAGTCCAACGGCAAGCCCAACGGTGTTCAGAAGTCGAGGAAGACGCGGGTGTCCACTTCGGGGCGCGCGAAGGTGACCCCCGATCCAGCTGACCCGATATTGGACAGGACGATGCAGGCCGAGGTTAACCGACGCCTGCGCGAGTCGGTCCTGACCGTCATGCGCGACATCATCGGGGACAGCGGGAGGGTGCTGGTCGAGAAGCACAAACTCCACGGCGTGACCCTCGGTGAACTCTACGCCGTCGACGCCTGAGCGTAGGATGCCGAAGGGCAACCGGCGTAGCGAGTGGCGGGAGTGGCCCAAGCGTCGCGCGCTTGAGGTCCGCAATCTCCCCGACACCACGCAGATTCACTTCGTGCTGGAGTGCGGCCATGTCATCGAGGCGTGCTACCGGAACCCGGGGTGGCATCCGGGCACCACGGACCTGATGGACGGCCGGGAGTCGCAGTTCCATTTCGCCTGCGGTCACTGCCACTACAACTCCCCGGCCGGCGCCGTCGCGCCCGACACCGGGCGTTGCCAGTTTTTCAAGAATCTCGGGGGTCAGATGGCCCTCTCGCAGGTCGAGTAGACGACCCGGGGCGCCCCGGGTAGTATCTCCGTGGGCGTTCCGTCTGCGCCCGACCCCCAAAGCCTGTCCCCGCGGACAGGATGCGACGGGGGCGAAGGGGCCGCCAAACCTCGGACAGGGATCTTCGAACCTCGTCAGATGATGGGGTCGAGCGCGGGATCGACACCTGTCATCGAGGCTGAGGATCGAAGATGACGCAGAGCAAGAAATTCAAGAAGACCGTCCGCGCCCGCATGGCCGAGACGGGGGAGACGTACATGCAGGCCCGCCGCGCGCTCGGCGGGGAGGACCGCGCGCCGCAGAGGCTCCAGCGCGTCGGCTACTGGCGCAACGAGGGGCACCTCGACTGGCCCGACCCCCTCGACATGGTGGACGCCTCGTGGGACGCGGACGTCCGCGCCAAGGTGCTCGTGCACCTGAGGCGCGGGCACACCCTCCTGCGCTCCCTGGTGGACCAGCTGTGCCTGCTCGGCTGCTCGCTGTCGACGGGAGGGCGCCGTGCGTTTTTCGAGGGACGGGGAACTTCGGACGAGAATTTGTCCCCGGAGGAGCGGCTCGTGGCCCGCAGGCGCGCGGCCCGGTTGTCGGAGGAGGCGAACATGACCGCGCTCTCCCACGGGGCGCTCGGGCGCTCCGACATGACCGACGGCGTGTACGTCTGGCCCGAAGGGTTGGCCCACTACGTCGAGCACCACAACGTGCGGCTCCCCCACCAGTTCGTCCAACACGTCCTCAAGAACTCGCTGCCCGAGCCGCCCGAGGGCACCTACATGCACCCGTACATGGCCCTCGCGGACCGCAACCTCTGGGACGACGCGTGGTGGAAAAAACGGCGCAGGCATTCCCTCGAAGAGGTCCGCGAGGCCGTGCGTCGCAGCTGGCACAAGGTTTACGACACCGGGGGGTCGATGGAGTACCACGTCTACGAGGACGGTCCCGAGGACGGGCGCGTCCACGCGTCGCTTTGTGGCGAGTTCACGACCAAGACGTTCGAGACCAAGACGCCTGGACGCGGTGAGTGTGAGAAGTGCAAGCTGCTCAAGGTTCGCGCCATTCTCAAGCGTCAGAAGATGGTGGGGGACCCCCTCAACATCCTGCACGACCCCGAGCTGTGGGCCGCGACGGGAGGAGAGGAGGAGGAACGCGTCGCCACGCGCGACGAGATCTGGGGCGAGCCGCCGGGGCGCCCCGAGATGTGGGGCTCCAAGCGGGTGATGCCCAAAGCCTTGGAGATCGAGATCCCGTTCAACAAGGGTTGGTATTTCCACGACTCCGAGTACCCCGAGGAGGGGTCCGTGGGCCCGTACAAGTTCCGGGAGGACGCCGTGCAGGCCGCGAGGCTCGCTGAGTACGACGTGGACGACCCCGACGCGGTTACGTTCTGGGAGCAGGAGAAGCCGGCGGCGGTGCTCCAGCGGTTCGTCGTGGAGCACATGCGCGATGAGATCCTGACCACGCTCCACGAGTTCGCCGGGAAGGAGAACACGCTCGGCGTGCAGCAGCGGATCCAGGAAATCCTGACCGAGCGCCTCCGGGCCGCGGTCGAGAAACTCGAGAGGGAGGGGGTGCTCGCGCCGCCGGAAAGCGACATCGGGATGGAATTCACGAGCACGTACGACGAGAAGGAGGGGGTGCTCACGGGGCGCATGTGGCTCAAGCATCCTGAGCGGTACCCGGAGCTCGTCAGCGACCTGGCCGACGCGGGCATCATCGAGCCCCGGCACCTCGTGTCGATGAAGTTCAAGGAGGCGGAGTGATGTCGTCCGGCAACTGGATCCGGTGGCGTGAGTACCCGCAGATCGCCCCCATGCTGACGAGGGCCATCGTGACGGGGAGCGATCTGATCCCCCGCGCTCCTCCGGTCCCACTCACCCCCATCGGCATGAGCCAGATGTTCGACTTACTCGAGGGGGACGGGTTCAAGCCGCGGTGGCTGTTGATGAACGCGCTCACCTACGCTCCGATTCGCAAGTTCGGACGCGACGTGCTTGATGTTCCCCCCGAGCGGGCGCCAGGGCACGCGGATTTGTGGGGCGCAACAATCCTGACCGATCGGGGGATCCCCCCGGACGTGATCCTGGCCATCGACTCCGAGGGCCAGACGGTGCGGTTCGCTGCCGCTCCGCGGTGATCGGATTATGGGGGCCTCCTCTGGGAGGCCCCCATGCTGCGCAAGATCATCGACCTGATCCTCAACCTGTTTCGCGAGAAGGCGGGGGCCGAGGAGGCCCCGCGGCCGATCGGGGCGGAGGTGACCGAGATCCAGCCTCCCGAGAAGGAGACCGTGGAGCCCCCGGTTTCGATCCTGCCGCCGGGCATCGAGGTGACCGAGCCGGCCCCTGAGCCGGAGATCGAGGAGCCGGGCCGGATGACGATCGGCATGTGGACGGGCCGCGCGTCGCTCAACAACCCGGTGCGGGACGTGCAGCTGTGCGTGGCGAACAACATCCGGCGCCTCGACGTGATCGTGAACGACCACTCGGGCGCCCGGGCCGCGAGGGATTTCGACATGTTCCAAGTCTCGAAGATCCGGGGTCTCGTTGAACTGGCGAAGGCGAACAACCTCGACGTGCACTTCATGTCGTGGGTGATGCCCCACGAGAAGTACATCGACCAGGCCGCGGAGGCGCTGGTCCCCCTGTGCAACGAGCTCGGCGTCAGCTCGCTCCAGTGGGACGCGGAGGAGCCCTGGACGCTGGCCCAGAAACCGATGGACCACGGGAAGGCGGCGAAACGCATCGCGGACGCGTTTGAGCAGCTGAACTGCCGGATGGGGGTGAACGGTATCGGGTACACGCCCGTCGAGAAGTTCGGGCCGCTCTACGAGGTCTGCGACTACGTCGTGCCGCAGTGCTACTCGACGAACACGAGCGGCATCTCCCCGACCACCGTCGTCCCCAGGCTCGTGCGCCGCTGGAACAAGGTGTTCGGGACGGACAAGAAGATGGCGATCGGTCTCGCTGCCTACCGTCAGGACGGCATCGCCGGGCACACGGTCGAGAGCGCCATGCGCTCGGCCTTCGCCGGGGCCGAGGCCATCGAGGGCGTCGACACGGTGATCTACTGGAGCCTCTCGTCGGTCAGGACGAGCTCGACCGTGGCGAAGGTCATCCGGGAGTTGGGTGCGCCCTCCCCGGCCACGATCGCGTGACCGGGCGAAGATCGCCCGGGCGCGGGACGCGGCCACGTTTTTGCCACCCTGATGCCACCCCGAGCCACTGGATCGTGTGCCACAATTCGACGACTACCCGGCGACGGTCTCGCTATGGCGCGACGACCGGGAGGGTGGAAGGATCAAGGAACGATGAACTACTACGAGGCACTTCAACGACAGACGGACAAACGGTGGGACTACACCCGCAGGAACGACGGGCACGTGACGCCGATCGGCTACTGTCGCGGCTGGACCGAGGGCACCGAGGAGGAACTCGTGCACCGGCTCGGTGACGACATGGGCAAGATGGCCCACGCGTCGCAGGAGGAGAGGCGGGATCACCAGGACCGCTACCACGATGACGGTCACGAGACCGCCGAGGAAGCGCGCGAGTGCTACAAGCGGTACCTCCTCGACAACCACGTCAACCTGGAGTTCGGCACCACCCGGAACACGCAGCAGCGGTGTCAGGTCGAGGGCTGCGAGAACTGGACGCAGACCGCGGCCATGGTGGACCACCGCACGTACGACCTGTGCGACGACCACCGGAACCTCGAGGCCCTGGAGGGGCTCGTGGCGGTCGGCAGTTCGATGGGCTCCTACTGAATCGTGCCGTGCGGTAGGGTGGTTGCATGGTGTACGACCCTAACGAGAACCGCAGGCCTGGCGAGTTGTTCCAGTGTTACATGCGCGGGTGGAAGCACGGCGTGGTGGGCACCGCCAGGGACCCCAAATTTACGGCCCACGAGGACCCGGAGATCGCTGCCGAGTACGAGGCTGGATACCTCGCCGGCTACCAGCTGCGGAAGAAGACGCAGATGGAAACGGCCGAGCGCCTGGGCTACAAGCCGTCGATCCTGCGCGTCCAGGACACCGGCTAGTTCGGCGCGCCGGTCGTCTGGGCGTCCACCCCGAACTCGATCGCGGAGCGCGGGACCTCCAGGCACTCTTGGAAGCCGTCGGCCTGGATCTCGATCAAGAACGTGTCGTCGTCCGTCGTGGTCGAGACGACTACGGCCTCCGAGCCGACCGGGTGCGTGTGGTCCTCGGCCAGCTGGCTCGGGAGCTCGACCTTCGTGACGCAGCGGGCCATGCCCGCGGTCGGCTGGTCCATCGTCTCCGACATCGCCTCGTCCAGGAACAGCAGGCGCCCCTTGATGAACTTGATGGGGCGCGACACGTCGTCGGGGTTGGGGTCGTGCCCGACGAGGTCGCCGTCGAGCACGACGTCGACTTGGAACTGCGGGTTGCGGTACTCGCCGGTGCGGTTGACGCGTTTCTGCGCGAAGAACATGCGCACGACCATGTTGTTGGCCGGGACGACCATCCGGTACCACTGGACCGGGAGGCTCCCGGACTGGTCGAGGAGCTCGCCGGCCGCCGCGCCGAGCAGCACCTCGACCTCCTCGCGGTTCCGCGTGTCGACGTTGATGACGGACAGCATCGCCCCCACCACGAACACGGCCTCCGGCTCCACCGTGGTCTCCGGCTTGGGCCACTCGTGCCCCCGTTTCTTCTTCTTGGGGCTCCCCCACTTCGGCAATTTGCTCTTCGCCATCCCATGCCACCCTACCGGGTATAAGGGTCGAGATGAGACTCATAGGCATCGACGAGGCAGGCCGAGGTCCCGTCCTGGGGCCGATGGTGATGGCCGCGGTGGCCATCACCATCGAGCAGGAGGCCGAGTTGCGCGGGCTCGGCGTCCAAGACAGCAAGAAGTACGGGAGTGGCAAGAAGGCCAAGAAGGCCCGGCTGGCCGTTCGCCCGGCCGTGCAGGTCCGGTGCCTCCACGCGATGGTGTCGTTCCCCCCGGAGGAGATCGACCGCTACGTGAGCCATGGGCGCCTGGACGACCTCGAGCGGGAGGGGGCGCTGCGGCTCCTCGACGAGATCGGGGCGACGCCGGGGGATCGCATCATCTGCGACGGCGAGCCCATCTTCGGGCGCCTCTCGGCCCGCTGGCCGAACCTCGTGGCCGAGAACAAGGCCGACGTCCGTCACATCTGCGTGTCGGCGGCGTCGATCTTGGCGAAGGTCGCCCGGGACGAGGCGATGGACGAGATCTGCCGCCGGTACCTGCCCGATTTCGGGGAGATCACTGGCGGGGGGTACGTCAACGAGGGCGCGCGCCGGTTCCTGACGGCCTACGAGGAGAGGCACGGTCAGCTGCCCCCCGAGGCCCGCAAGTCGTGGACGTGGCGTGAGAAACCCAAGGTGGCCGAGGGCCCCGACATCGCGGACCTGTTGAACGGCTGATGCGGATCTACACCATCGGGCACAGCAACAAGCCGGTCGAGGACCTCCTCGACCGCGTCGCCCGTCACGGCGTCCTCGTGGTCGTGGACGTCCGGAGCAAGCCGTACAGCCGGTACAACCCTCAGTTCAACCGGGAGGACGTGTGCGAGAGCCTCCGGCAGACCGGGCGCCCCTACGTGTTCTCGGGGCACTCCCTTGGCGGCATGCCCGATGACCCCGAACTACGGGGCCCGGACGGGAAGATCGATTACGACAAGATCCGCGAGACGCCGTTGTACCGCACAGAGTTCGCGGGGCTCCTCCGGGCCGTCAACGTGAAAATGTTGGGGCCGATGGCGATCATGTGCAGCGAGGCTGATCCGACCCTGTGTCACCGTCGGAGACTCGTGGGCGCCGACTTGGTGAAGGCCGGCGTCGAGGTGGTCCACATCATGGGGGACGGGACCCTCCAGACCGAGGACGAGATCCGGGAACGCCTCGGGGAGAATCAGCCTTCGGTGCTGGACCTGTTCGGGTCTTGACACTCCGTGATACCTCGTCTACTTTGGCCGCCGGTGCTCAAAGCACGACAACTTGGCTTGAGAGGTAGGGCTCCGCCGTACTCGTAAACCTTCTCGGTTTACGACGATGAGCAAGTCCAACCCCAACCACAGTCAGAACCCCAACCCCAAGCCCCGCAAGAAGAACGATCCCCGCTACGAGCGGGTGGTTGTGGGGCACCGCCTGGTGCCCATGCAGGTGCGCCACGTCGACGAGATCGCGGCGGCCGAGGGCCGCACCGACCCGAAGACGGCGTGGTGGAACGCCCTGGGCGCCGGACCCCGGTGCTCCAAGTGCTTCATCCGGCTCTCTGAGGGCCGTAAGACCCATTTCTGCCGTTGGGATTTCAAGCAGGAGGGTCCCCGGGAGCCGAGCCCGCAGATGCGGCAGGTCCCCGTCTACCGGTGGGTCTTGCGGGAGTGACCATCGGTAGGGTGGTCGCATGCCGATCACCAAGGACGAGCTCGACACCCGGTTCACCTACCATCCGCCCACGGGGGACCAGCCCGAGCGGTACACGAAGATCGGGGCGAAGGTCCGGGAACTGGCCGACCTCATCGTGGAAACCTGCCCCGAGTCCCGGGAGCAGGCGCTCGCCCTGACGCACTTGGAGGAGACTCGTTTCTGGGCCAACGCGTCCGTCGCGAGGAGGCTTACCGGTGGGTAGCTTCGACATCAAGAGCGGTTTCGGGGACGTCACGATGGGCTGCATCGGCTGCGGCGCGGACCTTGAACGCGACGTGGAGACGGGCAACTATTTCTGCCCGACGCCCGGCTGCGGCAAGGGGAGCCTGTCCTCCCCCACCGGCATCACGACGACCGTGGACGAGCATGGCAACGTGACCTTCAAGAATGGCAAACCGACATGAGGACCTACGTCGATTACCGCCTCGAGAGCGCGACCCACACGGACCCCATCGACGTCTGGGTCCAGATGTGGCACGAGGGGGACGGGTGGGGTTCGCTCCACGAGTTCCTCGGCATGACCCGCGACGAGTACGCGTCATGGGTGCGCGATCCGACCTTTTTCGACAAGGTGCTCGCGTCGCGCCGCATGGCTCGCGTCGCGCCGCATGGCTCAGGTCAGCCGGTAGAGCATCTATCGTCTGAGGTATAACGAGGCATGGGGGAAGAACGACGCGACGACGAAGAGCGCCCGGCCGATGTTGGCGTCGGGGTCAAGGAGCGCGACGAGCAACGCACCCAGAAGCCCCCGATGTACCGCGTGGTCATCCTCAACGACGACTACACCCCCATGGATTTCGTCATCGTGCTCGTCCAATACGTTTTCCGCAAAACTGCGGAGGACGCGACGAGGATCATGCTTGAGGTCCATCAGAAAGGTGTCGCGGTCGCCGGCATCTACACGCACGAGATCGCCGAGACGAAGGTGGTCCAAGCCCAGATGTACGCCCGCCGGGCCCAGCACCCGTTGATGGTCACGATGGAGCCCGAGGAGTAGGGCGCGCTATCGGCTCTATAGAATTCCCGGGTCATGGCCAAACTCCGCGACGGTTCCACGGTCTCCGACAAGCGCCTCGCCCGGCTCGTCCATTTCGATGACCGCTCCCGGAAATACCCGATTCGCAAGACGATCTCAGCGAAGAAGGCCCGGGGCTACAGCTGGTCCTGCGGGAAGCACCTCAACCAAGGGTCCGAAGGAGCATGCGTGGGTTTCTCCTGCACGCACGAGCTCATCGCGCGGCCCGGCGTCGTGACCGGCGTGGCCGAGAAATTTGCCCGGGAGAAGATCTACTGGGAGGCGCAGAAAATCGACCCGTGGGGCGGCGGCAGCTACCCGGGGGCGAAGCCGCAGTACGAGGGCACCGCTGTCATCTCGGGCATCCAGGTGCTCCAGCAGCTCGGGTACATCAAGGAGTACCGGTGGGCATTCGGCCTGGACGACCTCGTCATGGCGGTCGGCTACAAGGGGCCCGCGGTCCTGGGCCTCGCCTGGTACGAGTCGATGTTCGACCCGCACAGCTGCGGGTACCTGCACGTCTCCGGGGACCCGGTCGGGGGCCACGCGATCCTCTGCAAGGCGGTCAACGTGAAAGAGCGGTACTTCGTTCTCCACAACTCCTGGGGATCAGCCTGGGGGAAGGGCGGGGACGCGCGCATCTCGTGGGACGAGATGGAAAGGCTCCTGCACGAGGACGGGGAGGCCGTGATCCCCCTGGGGCGTACGAGCCGTCCGTGACCCCTGGAAAAGGGGGTAGAACGCCGGGAGAGTCCGGCGCCATGACCCACCACCGAATCGTCCTGACTGGAGGCCCTTGCGGGGGCAAGACGACCGCCATGGCCCGCATCGCGGAGCGGCTCGAGAGCCTGGGGTTCCGCGTGTTCACGGTGCCCGAGACACCGACCATGCTGTTCCAAGGCGGCTTCTCCTTGGCGGACGTGACCCAGGCGCAGGTCGTGGATCTGGAGACCGTCCTGCTCTCGACCGTGATGGCCACCGAGGACTCCTTCCGGAAGATCGCCTCCGTCTACGCGAACCCCAAGACCGTGTTCCTGTGCGACCGCGGGATGATGGACACGAAGGCGTACGTGACGCCCGAGATGTGGCAGACCATCCTCGACAACATGGGGTCGACCGAGGTCCAGCTGAGGGACCAGCGGTACGACGCCGTGATCCACCTCGTCACCGCGGCCATCGGGGCCGAGGAGTTCTACACGCTCGCCAACAACACCGCCCGCACGGAGACGCCGGAGCAGGCGCGCGAGTTGGACGGCAAGACGCAGGCCGCCTGGGTGGGACACCCCCACCTGCGCGTCATCGACAACCGCTCCGACTTCGAGGACAAAATCCGGGACGCGATGGCGGCCATTTGCCGCGTCGTCGGGGTGCCCGAGCCGATGGAGGACGAGCGCAAATTCCTCGTGGCTTCCGTCGAGGACATCCCGGTCCCGCACGTGACCGTCGACATCGAGCAGGTCTACCTGCTGCCGGGGGAAGGGGACGAGGAGGAGCGCGTGCGCAGGCGCGGGCAGGGCACCAGCTTCGTCTACACGCACACGATCAAGCGCAGGAAGGGCCCGGGTTCCGCGGCCGAGTTCGACCGCATGATCACCCCGGCCGAGCACCTGATGGCGCTGGGGCGTCGAGACGACGACTGCGCGACCATCCGGAAGAAGCGGACGTGTTTCGTGTGGGAGGGCCACTACTTCGAGCTCGACACCTACGTCGACTGGCGCCGCGGCCCGCATGCCGAGGGGGCCCCCCTCTGCGTGCTGGAGTTGGAGGTCGAGGATCTGGAGGCCGAGATCCCCCTTCCTCCGTTCGTGAAAATCGAACGAGAGGTCACCGGCGAGGACGGCTTTTCCAATCGGGAACTGGCTCGGAGCCTTCGCGGATCCGAGCGCGCGAACTCCTTGCAGTAGCCGAGCAGCCCCTCTCGTTTCGATTAGGGTTGATCTTACCCTAAATATGGGTTAGGCCACCCTAAAAGCGAGATTGAAAATGGAAGCGAATTTGAAGAGATCATCGAAGTTCCTGAGCTTGGTGCTCAGGCACGACCCCGGCAAGATCGGCATCGAGTTGGACGAGGCCGGGTGGACGGAGGTTGCGGCGCTGCTCCGGCAGGCGAAGACTCGCGGGCGCGCCGGGGGGCTCACCCGCGAGATCCTCCAGCAGGTCGTGGACACGAACGACAAGAAGCGGTTCGAGTTCAGCGACGACGGCTTGCGCATCCGGGCCCGGCAGGGTCACAGCGTGCAAGTCGATTTGGGGGATGACCCGTGCGAGCCCCCCGAGTGCCTGTACCACGGGACGCCGGAGAAGTTCGTCGTGGCGATCCGCTCAGCTGGGCTGCTCAAGATGAGCCGCCATGCGGTCCACTTGTCCCCCGACTACGAAACGGCCACGAAGGTCGGGTCCCGTCGCGGGAAGCCCGTGATCATCAAGGTACGGGCCCTCGACATGCACGCGGACGGCCACGAGTTCCGCCGGACCGGCAACGACGTCTGGTACACGGACCACGTCCCGAAGGAGTACCTCCTGTGGCCCGAAGAGCGGGGCTACGCCGGGATCGGGAAGTTCGTCATGCCGACGCCGGACCTGCGGTAGGATGTCGGGCGATGGCTAAAGAGAACCGACGCAACTTCCTCCGCTACCTCGGCCTCGGCGCAGCGGGGGCAGGCGCCATCAGCATCGCGGGGGCGTCCGCGCCCGCGGGGGCGGCCCCGTCGCCGCCGAAGTACCCCGAGGGGACGACTGGCTGGGCCCGCGAGATGATCGTGGCCGGTCGCCGCGTCCGCCAGCGTTGCTGGAAGGACGGGGCGGGCTGCGAGTTGCCGCATGGGATGGTCGAGCAATTCGGCCGGTACTACGAGGAAGGCATCTCCAGCTTCACGGGGATGCCGGTGTTCATGGACATGCTGTTCGGCAACGACTGGGAAGTCGTGCCCCCGCGCGGGTAAGGGCGCGGCTGCCCTTGCGCGACGCCCCTGGGGCGGGTAAGGTCCCCCCGACCGCGTACCTCTGGTGCCGCGGCTGCTGAACTTCCAAACCTCTTTCTGACGGCCCTCCCACGCGGTTGAGGGGCGTCGCGGAGCTCAGCATGCAATTCAAACGACTCGCTCGGGCCCTCCTGCGGGAGGGTGTCGAGATCACACAAGACGGTCCCATCTACAAGATCCGGCGTGCCTCCCACGATGGCCCGGCGGCCGAGATCCTTTTGCCCGAAGGGTTCCCCCTGGAGACGAAGGCGGTCAAGCAGCTCGCCATGTTCGCCTCCGCGAGCCACCCGGAGGGCGGCCACGTCTGCGGCGCCTGTGCCACCCCTGACTTCCACCCCGG
>Ga0307379_10003768_pt1 | contig 21888 bp, 13 predicted proteins | sample UN2MG_FD_202237 | JGI IMG/M metagenome (GOLD analysis project Ga0307379, IMG submission 202237) | Soil microbial communities from Risofladan, Vaasa, Finland - UN-2 | ecosystem: Environmental > Terrestrial > Soil > Coastal area > Acid sulfate soil | place: Finland: Risofladan, Vaasa | collected... | reverse complement strand
GGGCCCGCGCCCGGACAGGTGCCCCGGCCGAGGCCCTGCGCCTGCTGGTGACCGGCGCGCCGGACGACTCGCTGCGGAACCAGGCGATCGAGGCCGGTGTCAAGAGCACCCTGGCGATGCTGAGGGATCACAAGTACGAGGAGGCGGCGAAGTCGGCCGGCGAAATGGCCAAGGCGGCCGACGACGAGCCCAGGTTGGCGTACCTGGAGGCCGAGGCCAACATGGCCCTCGACAAACCGGACGTGGCCAAGGCCCTCCGCGAAAAGGCCCTGGCGATGAACCCGAACGACGAGGCGCGACACGCGGCGCCCGCGCGGCTGCTCGAAGAACTCGGCCGGCGCCGCCTCGCCGCCATGGAATGGGAGACCGTCCTCAGGATCCCGCCGGCCGACAGCGTGTACGACGTCAACGCCAACCTGGGCCTGGCCTCCATCTACGAGGCCAGCGGCCTGTTCGACCAGGCGGCCCAGGCCATGCAGACCGCCCTTGACCAGTACGTCAAAGCCCGCGTGGCCGGCCAGGGCATGGCCATTGTCGGCGGCACCGAGGACGGCCTGAAGATGCAGATTCTGCGGCTCACGCGCAAAGCGGCTCAGTTTCCCGCCGGACCCGACGCGGCCGTCGAGGACGACATCGACGAGAACGAACTGTGCGTCAACATCGCAGTCAGCATCAAGGTCAAAGACGGCCAGGCGGACGACCTGCGCCGCCAGTTGGCCACCGCCACCGCGTCCGTGACAATGGACATCCAGCCGGAGGGGCTGCGGCTCTTCGAGGACGTGCCCATCACGCTCCGCTATGACCCCGCCAAGAAGGAACTGGTCGCCTTGCTGAGCGGGAGCCCGTGCGGCAAGCCCGTAACGCTCGACCTGGCAGCCGCGGGAAAGGAGGCGCGGTTGGCGATCTCCTCACTCGACCGCGGCTATCTGTTCAACGTCGACACCTCCACCGGCGAGATGAAGAAAATCGCACGGTACGAAAAGGACTACCGTGTCTCTTTCAAGCCCGGCGTCCGGCTGCTGGCCCTCACGAACGCCGTGGTCAAAATCAACGGGAAGCGGTACGGGTGGGACGAGATGCAGACCGGCATTACATTCGATTACCTTCCGCGGGAATTGGACGTGACCGTCGAAGGGACGACGCCGGCCGGCCGGCATATCACCTCGCACGCCAAACTGACCGTGCGCGAGCCGCCGTTCTTGCCGCCGGAAAAAGCCAAGAGCCTATCCGAATAACCCGCCGCCGGCGCCCGATCGAGCAAGATAATTGCTGGCAAGGCCGACCAAGGAGGCGTTTCGCCGGACAGGCGCCAAGGCCGAGCCGTGAGCGGAACGGTCAGGGAACGGATATTGCGTCTTCGCCGTCCAGGTTGCCCTGCTCTCGCCGCCGCCGCGGAGGCCACATTCGTCTTGCATCAGTTAGTCGGTCAGGTAGATTGGATATGTTCGGTTTTCCAAGGCTCTGAGAAGCCGCTCTTGCCGGCATGAAGGGGGGGTGGCGATGATGGGTTGGCGGGTTCCCACGATGGGGCTGTGCGTTGCCGCCCTGATTGTGGCCGATGCGGGGGCAGCGGCTAAGGACTCGGCGGCGCCGGCCGGCCCCGCCTCAAGCCCCGGGTCCGGTGCGTCGGCGTCGAGCACGGCGCCGCACGCAACGCCGGTGTACCGCAGCGACTTCGCGAAGGGTGCCGGCACGGAGTGGTGGCCTCGATGGACGAGCGCGACGCCGGCCGGCGGCCGGCCCTTCCTGGGCGAGTTCGGCATTGAGCCGCTGACCTTCACCTGCCGCAACCTGCCACCCCACAAGTTTGTGCGACTGACACTGGGTCTTTTCATGCTCAGGGCCGCGGACGGCAGCAGTGCGATATGGGGACCGGACCCGTGGGAGTTGCAGGTGCTGGGCGGCCCGCGGTTGCTGTACACGACATTTGACAACTGCGGCTTCTTCAGAGACAACAACGAGCAGGCGTTTCCGGACGACTATCCTTGGGCGATCCATGCGGGGTGGACGGGCGCCGCGGAGAAGCAGACGCTCGGCTACCCCCACACGTGGCATGGGGGCCGCGTCGTCGAGGACACGAGCAGCGTTTACCGGCTGACGCTCCTCTTTCCGCACGAGGACAAGGACCTGCGCCTGCTCCTGCGGGCCCTTTGGAGCGAGCCGATCAAAGAGGGCGCAGAGTCCTGGGGCCTCGAGAGTCTCCAGGTGGAGACCCTCGACGGGCCCCTCGAACTGACGGACCAGCAACGGGAAGACCTGTGGCGGGACCTGGACGGCGATGATGCCGTAAAGGCCTTCTCGGCCTTGTGGACGATGGTTGGCGGCGGGGAGATGTCGGTCCAGTTTGTCCGTGGCAGACTGGGCCAACCGACGGTGAAAACCCCCACGGCGGCGACGGGACCGCCGGCTCCCCAGGGTCCATCGGCCGAAGAAGAGTTGCCCGGTCTCCTGAAAGAGATGGACGATGAGAGTTTCCAGACCCGCGAGCGGGCCACCCAGCGCCTGCGCCAGATCGGGCGCCCCATCCTCTCGACGCTCCAGAAACTCGCCGAAACGGTCGAGTCGCCGGAGGTCAGGGTGCGGCTGAAGCGGGTGGTGGCGGAACTCGCACTCGACGCGACGGAAGAAGCGGCGAGAGAGGCGGCGAAACCTGCTCCGAAACCACCACCCCCCAAGTTGCTGGCCCCCAGGGCGGTGCGGGTGCTCGAGACCATCGGAAGCCCGTCGGCCCTGGAGGTGCTGGAGCGGTGGTCGCGCCAGGAGGACTCGCCGGCACTGCCGTATGCGGCGGCGGCCCGGCAGCGGCTGGCCGAACGGCTCCTGGACGATTGGCTCTCGCGGGCCGATGCCTACGGCCGCGCGGGCGACTTCCTCGCTGCCGAGAAACTGTGCGATCAGGCGCAGGACTTGGCGAAGTCCAGCCTGCCGGATGACGAGCGTCGCGTGGCTTCGGTGCGGGAGGACTGTCGGCTGCGCCAGAAGGGCCGGGCGGCAGTTGCCGTTCCGGCCGATGCGGCGGCGCGGCGCGAGGCGATGCGGCACCGGCTGGCGGTGGCGGACGACCTCGCCGGGGCGGCTCAACTGGCCGACGATCCGCAGGTCCGCGAACAACTGCGCCTGGCCGGCCAGTCCCCGGAAGACCTCACGGACGCGGAGTTGCTGAGCCTGCGGACATTCTACCTGAAGGAGGCGCGGGCCGCGGATGGATGGGTTCGAACGAACTTGGTGGACCGGGCCATGGCGGCCGCTCGGCCTGGCAGCCAGCCGACTGACAAGCCCTTTGAGCGCACCGAGGGCGTGCCGCGCGACCTCCTGGCGGCCTGGTCGGTCGAGCAGGCCGGCCGCGGGCGATGGACGGACCTCCTGCCGCTGCTGGATGTCCCGCCGAACGATAAGGGGCAAAACAGCAGGCCCACCAACGGGTGGTGGCGCGAATGGAACGGCGTGAAGGGCGGCGGCACGCCTCCGGCGCTCGTGTTGCCCGTCCAGCCCGTCGGGTCCTACCAGATTCGCCTGACGTTTACACCTGTAGGCCTGATGCGGCTGGCCGTGATGGTTCCGGTGGGCGGTTCCAGCGTATGCGTGACCGTATACGACGCTGAGAAAAGGGTCACCGGCATCGTATTCCCGTGGGATTCGGCTGGCCTAGCGGCCGCCGAGTGGTTGCCGGCGGGAATGACGTCTGCGGGGGAGTATCGGGCCGACGTGACGGTTCGCCAGGACGCCGGCGGCTCCATCCTCATACGCCTCGACGTGGACGGACGAAAGTTGATGGAACGGCGCGGCAAGGCATCCGATGTGCAGGGGCAGGCCGAGAAGCCGCCGCTGGTTCCGGGGTGTCCGACAGTGGCCGCCGACGGCGGCTGGACGCTCTTTCGCAACATCTCCGTGCGCATGCTTGACGGGAAGTTAAAGCCTGCCCCGGCCGGCATATCACCTCGCACGCCAAACTGAAGGTGCGCGAGCCGCCATCCTTGCCGCCGGAAAAAGCCAAGAGCCTATCCGAATAACCCGCCGCCGGCGCCGGATCGAGGAGAGGATTGCCGGCAAGGCCGACCAAGGATGTGTTTCGCCGGACAGGCTCCAAGACCGATCCGTGAGCGGAACGGTCACGGAACGGATATCTCGTCCCGGTTGCCCTGCTCTCGCCGCCGCCGCTCCAGGAGGTATTTCGTTACGATCTCATAACCTTTGCCTTGGTAAGAATAGGTCACGCCGTCCCAGCGGAGGGCCTTCTCGATGCGGCGCGCGGAGCGCACGCCGATCTGGGCCTGGCCGTCGTCCCATTCCTCGTAGAGGCCGAGTTGGTAGCAGCAGGTCGCTGCGATCCGGGCGAAGCGGTTCTTGGCGTCGTCGTCCTCGGCGGATGCCATACGCGGGACGGCCCACCGCAGTACGGCCGCATAGAAGGGGCGGCTCTCTTGGGCCCACCAGACGGCATTGACGAGAGGCATCCGCCCGAGTTCCTCGAAGAGCCGGCTGGCGGCCTCGTCTTCAGACGCAGCCGCCCGAAATCGCTCGGCGCGGGCGCCGCTCGCCGCCTCGGCCTCCAGCGCCTTCTGTTCCTCGGCGCGCGCCTGCTGCAATGTCCGCCACTCGGCGAGCGTATGGAAATAGGGGACCGGGCGCTCGTCCACGAGGTCCAGGAAGACACCCTCGAGCATCGTATTGTGGGAGTGGTTGCGGTTCACGCACACGGTGATCTCGATGGGCCCGCGTACGAGGAACCGCTTGTAGACGCCGCCCCAGAAATCCCGGATGCGGCCGCGCGCCATTTCCTGCTGCTGGTCGAAGCCGCTGACGTCGTACAGGTTGAAATTCCGGAGGTCGTCCGGGCTGTTCTCGCCGACCTCGGCCGCCGGGGGCGGGCCGGGAACGTGCCGACGCACCGATATCCGGTAGTCACGGAACCGGTTGAGCCCGCTGTGGCCGTCTTTGTTATGGTCGTATAGCGACAGATAGAAAAGCCCTTCTGGAATTCTCAGCGAGCAGTACACGCTCGGGCCGTCGTCCGACATCGCGTAGGCATGGCCGTTGTCGCACCACTCGGCCTCGCGGCGCGTGAAGTCCGCCGTTTGGTACCCCTTCTTGATGCGGCTGTCCAGGTACGTGGGCGGCATCTCGAGCGAGCCGGGGTTCCCCGTGTAGAGCCACTGGACCCAGTACCGGATCGAGTCGCGCCGAGCCCATTTCGGGCCGATGCGTGCGGCGTACTCGACCCGTTCCGGACCCGCTCCCCACACGTAGTCCTTCGGCGAGCAGATGGCGCACCAGCAGCCCCAGTACCGTCCGTAGCGGCCGAGGCAGTCGCCCTTCGTGAGCCAGTCATCGTCGAGCCGAACCACCGGCGGCTGTTCGACCGGCGGCACGAAGGGAACCTTGCCAAGCGCGGCCAGCAGCGCATGGAGTTCCGCCAGCGTCGGGGCCCCGAGCGGCTCGGGCAGCCGCACGGCAGCCGCCTTCGCCCCCGCCGGCACCGTCGCAGCCTTCCGGGCCCCTACGCCGGCGCTCGCAGGCGTCAACCGCGCCAGACCCCCGCCGTAGGTGCCCACCCACACCGCCCCCGGCGTCACGGCCACATCGAACACGTAATCGTCGGGTATCCCCGCCAAGTCGCCGGCATCGGCAGGCGGCGCGACCGGCACGGACTCGACGTCCGGCCGAACACCGTCGTCAACCGCTCCGTCCGGAACCAGGGGGCGCGGCGGGGGTTTGCGAGCGGCGGACTGCTGCCAGCACTTCAAGTCCTCTGTCTTCAGGTCGAGCCGCGCGAGCCCCTTGTGCCGTGTCGCGATCCAGAGGCCGCCGGCGCCATCCTCGGCCAGGCCGCGGGCATAGTTCTCGTAGGGTTTCTTCGCGAGCCCCTGCCAGGCGGTCCATGTCCGGCCGCCGTCGCGGCTGATGCCGAGGCCGAAATCGGTGCTGGCAACAACCGTGCCGCCCGCAAGAACCCGGACGGCATTGATGAGGTTCGAGGGGAGCCCCGGCGCGCCCTTCTCGCCGACACCGGAGGCGTCGGTGGCGTCGCCGGAGCGCTCGACCTCGGCGCGGACGCATTGCCATTTGTCGTATGGCGGATCGGACCACGCAAGACCGTCGCACTCCGTGCCGATCCAGACGCGGCCGGCCGGCCCGACCGCTACGGCGTAAACCTGGCTTGCCGGCAGGCCATCGGCCTGCGTCCAGGTCCGCCATGCCCCCTTGCCGTCGGGCGTGGGGGTCCACGAGGTCAGCCCATGGTCGGTGGCGATCCAGACGCTGCCGCGCGCCGGGTCCGGATCGGCCGCCAGGCCGAAGACACGCTCGCCCGAGCACCCGTCATAGACGCCGAAGGTCCGCCACTCCCGGCCGTTGTAAACGCTGACACCCTGGTCGAGCGTGCCGGCCCAGACGCGGCCTGCCGCATCAACCGCAATGGCATAGACATCGTCCGATGCCAAGCCTTCTTTCGTGGTGAACTGGCGCCAGGCGCCGGGCTTGGCGGGGTCGGCCGACAGGTCGAGCCGCCATAGCCCCGCGTCCTCGGTGGCGATCCAGAGGGCTTGGTCGGAGGCCGAGAGGGCCGTGATGAACGGCCCGGGCTGCTTGAAGGTCTCCCACGCATCGGCCGGCGGTTGGGCGGCGCCCGCGGCCGCCTGGGCGCTGATGACAGCCAGGAGCCAGAAGGCTCCCTGCAGGGCGCGCCTTGCACGGCTTGGCTGCGCCCCAGTCGCAACCTTCACCATGGACATCGTTCGCCCCCCTACCGAAAACCCGTTCACCTTAATTCTACAAGGTTCACGTCGCCTGCCACAAGCGCTTCTCGGCCGCAGGATTCTTCTGCACCTGCTCGGCCACGCCAGGTCGTCGGTGGCTAGCGGACGCTGGCGGACGAAGTACGGCCGTGTAGCTTCGGAGATGGCCAAGGAGAGGAAGGCTCTGGAGAAGGAGAACGCCCGCCTCAAGAATCTGGTGGCTAACCAGGCGTTGGACATCCAGATTCTGAAGGAGGCGGCCCGCGACGTGATGCCGACGCTCGAGTACCTCTTCGCCGTGCGTGGGGCTCCGGAGCCCGTGCGGAGCGACAACGGGCCGGAGTTCATCGCCCAGGAGATTCAACGTTGGCTGTCCTCGGCATCGGGGGGTACACTGTACATTCAGAAGGCCGGCCCTTGGGAGCATGGATACGTGGAAAGCTTCAACGGCCGGGTGGGATAAAGGCAGCCATCATGAGAATCAGCCTACTGGCGGAATCCGAAATCCGGCGCCTGCACGACGCGTCGCTGTTAATCCTGGAGCGTTTGGGCGTCCAGGTGCCGCATGCCGAGATGCTGCGACGATTTGCTGAGGCGGGAGCCCGCGTCGACGTTCCTAGCCAGCACGTCTGGATTCCCGAGAAGTTGGTCGAGCAGTGCCTGGCGACCGCGGGAAAGCGATTTACGATCTACGGGCGCGACCGCTCGCGCCGGGCGGAGTTTGGGGTAGGAAAACGCAACTACAACTCGTCTGCCGGACAGGCGTTTTGGGTCGATGACAAGCTCTGTCGCAGGTACGCCACGCTGGAGGATGTCCGCGAGGCGGCGCGCCTGGCCGATGCTTTGCCTCACATCAACGTGGTCGGAGCCATGGCCGACCCGCACGAGTTGCCGGTCGAGTCCCGTTGCGTCTGGGTGGCCGCGGAGTTGCTCAAGCACACGACGAAGCCGATCACGTTCTGGTTTCACGATCGGGCGTCGGCCCGTCTGATCATCGAGTTGCTGACCATCGTGTCGGGGAGCGAGGAAGAGGCGGCGGCGTACCCTCTGGCGTATCCGTTCCTGGAGCCGATCAGCCCATTACGGTTTCCCGAGCGCGGCATAGACTTGCTTTTCGAGACGTGCCGGTTGAACCTGCCGGTGCCGATCGGGCCGATGGCCCAGACCGGCGCTACGGCCGTTGCGACCTTGGCGGGGACGATGGCCCAGGAGAATGCGGAGATTCTCGCCGGGCTTTGCATCGTGCAACTCATCCGGCCCGGCACGCCGGTTTGCTACGGCGGCATTCCTCACGCCTTCGACATGCGCACCACCCAGGTCATTTTCGCCGGCCCCGAGCAAGCCCTGATGGCGGTCGGCATGGCTGAACTCGCCCGCTTCTACGGTTTACCCGCCTACATCAACGTGGGCTTGACGGACAGCAAACTCCCCGACGCCCAAGCCGGCGTGGAAGCCGGAGTCACCCTGGCTTGCGGCGTCCTGGCGGGCGCCGACATCTTCGGGCACCTGGGGATCTGCGGCGCCGACCAGGGAGCCAGCCTCTCGATGCTGATGCTCCAGCACGAGATCATCGGCTATTTGGAGCGGCTGGTGCGCGGCGTCGAAATCGACGACGAGCACCTGGGCATCGAGGTGATTGAGGAAGGGATACGTGCGGGGAACTTCCTCGGGCTCGAGCACACCGTGCGTCATTTCCGCAGCGAGTTGTGGTTCCCGCAGTTGTTCGACCGTCGCTACTGGGAAGCTTGGGCCGGCGACGGCAGCCAGGATTTGGCGGCTCGCTGCCGGGCCATGAAGGACCAGGTGCTTCGCGAGCACGTGCCGGAACCCATGGACCGCGCGACCGAGCGGGCCATCGAGGATCTGCTGGATGCCGCAAAGCGATAACGCCTGCCCGGCGCAGGGCGAGTTCTTCAATAGAAGGATATATTCTATGCACATGACAACAATCGCACCGGTTGGTCACCGAAAGACGGTCGCCGCGATGCCCCGCCTCAAGGTTGCCGCGGCATCACGACGCCCCGGTTCTTTGCGGCGGGGCCGGAAGGCGATTGTGGATAACTTTTTGGTGGAGGTTTTGGGGGGTATTTTGGGCCGGTTTTTTGGGGCCGTTTTTGGGGACCCGCCGGCCTTGGCGTCCTGGGGGACTTCACTTACAAAAGCCCCGAATGGCAAGATGGGCAAGCGCAAACGTGCACTTTTTTGCAGTTTTTGGCGGGGATTGACCGGTTTTTGCGGGATTTGGATAGGCGTTTTGGCGCGCTTGTCGTCCAGGCCATGCCAACCCTTTTTTTCGGCGATTTTTCCGCGCCGTTGGCATGCTGTTTGCGACAGATGGTTTCACCGCAGAGACGCGGAGATCGCAGAGAGGGGAGGGGGAGTTCAGAGTGCGGAGTTCGGAGTGCGGAATGAACTGCGGTCGCGCCGGGCCGGCAGGCCGAAGGCCTGGGACAATCCAGCCTGGGGCGACGCCCCAGGTCCGGCAGGAGAGAAGCGGTTATATTCCTTTTGTATTGCCCCGCCCTGGAGGGGCGGAAGAAGGATTGATTTTGTTGCGCCCCTTCAGGGCTTCAGAACAAAATATAATAATGTATTGTTGTGGATGCCGATGACCCAGGGCGTTGCCCTGGGCTATATTATTTCAGGCCTTCGGCCTGAACGACGGTGCCGAGTTCAAGCGTGTTGCCCGGATTCGTCCGCCTTTTCAGATTTAGGCATCGCCCAAGGAACCGGTTCCACTGCCCCGACACCTCTCGGCAGCTTAAGCCTATTACAGTAATTGCCGGTGTGCCCGCAGAGTCGCAGCAAAACCATATCAAGATGCCACATGCCGAGTGTCCAAGCTTGGTAATCTGCTTCATCGGGAATCGGCTGCTTCGCAGAGGGATGCATGACAGCGTTCCGGACACCGGTTATGGCGTCGGCCGCATCCTTCCACTTGCAACCGCGCCTTGCATGGAGAGCCGAGAGAGAGGCGGGAATGTCGCGGGGAATGTCTAACGCGGAAAGCAAGAGGCGAAGTTTGTCTGCTGCTGAGAGGCCACGAGGCTCAAATGCCTTTGCAGATACCATCTTTCGGTGTTGTACGCAGTAGTTCCAGGCGAGGAGTTCAAGAGCCGCCTGGGCCAGAATGACCTTCATGTCCACAGTAATCCCGGTCCCGCGTTCGTTGGCCGCCAAATACCAGTAAAGCGTCTCCATCAAAGGGCTTCTCCAGACTTCGCTGTTCCAAAGATCCATGAACCCGCTGAATACCTGAGGCAGGAGCTCTGCATGAAGTTCGTCGAACCAGGAGAACGCCCCCCGCCACCGCCCGTATGCAACAATAGGCAGACCCCATTTTTCAAATACACGATTCCCTGTCTTGTCAAAACCTATGGGGAGTGCGACCCCCGCCCAACAGCCGAGGGCGAAGGAAAGAAAGAAGTGCAAAGTGCGCAGAATGCCATCGAGTTGTTCGCTCGTGAAGGGCGACATGTCTTCGCGCTCGGCCCGCCCCATGTGGGTGATTACGTATCCCCCTTCTGAATTGAGTTTGTTCGACAAATCTTCTGTTTGGTCTGTCGCGGTAATGGTAATCTTCCATCCCTGGCTTTGAAGGACAACGAGACCGCATCGTTGTGATGCCTCAGGTCCTTCTAAGATATAGTCTTGTGGGCCATAAAATGCAGGGCAATTGAAAAGATGAAAAACGGCCGAATGGATATTTTCTGAGATGGTGTTTACCTGAACCGGTGACCGCTTTGGGATAAAGGCCAACCCCTCTCCGTGCTTCCCTTTATTGCCCACGTACAATACATCTAGCGTTATACCCCTTGTTGTGAGTTTCAACTTGCCGTTCCACTCTTGCGCAAGAGCAATGCCGAAAAAGGGGTTCTTACCTTCTGTTGGTATCACAAAAAGAAGGCGCGGGTTGGGTGCAAACTGGATAGTGACACGTGCTGTTTCTTGGTATGTCTTGCCTTTGTGTTCAAATTCCACCTCGCATGGGCCAAGTTCCACGGACTGGTTTGGGCTTGCTTGCGTGTAAATCGGCTCAACAAGCGGCCGATCGAGTGGCGTACGATCTTTGACAGCATCCATTAGTTTAGTCCCCACCAAGATTTAGGATGGGCGGACTAACATCGCATTCATGAGGCACATTGGGGCAATCGCATTTCAAAAATCTCACGCCAGTTTTTTCGCGATTTCTTCGTCGAGGATTTCTTTCACGGTCAGGGCGATAATGCTCTTGCCGGAGCGGCGGAAGAAGGCGTCGATTTCGGTCAGGGCGTCGGAAGAGTAATCAAAAGCGACAAAGAATCCTTTGGTCCGGTTCTCGCGGGTCATGACGGCCTCGAAAGAGTCAATGTCTGGCCGGCCGACCTTGTCCTTCTGTTTGACCTGTACGGGATACCAGACGTCCATGAATGCGAGTTCGCTTGTGGCCTTGCCGCCCTTTTTGGGAATGGCGGAGACGGGATAGATTCGTCCGTCAATGCCCATGTCGCGGACCTTGGCCGTGTTGCCAACCGCGCCGAGGGCGTTGATCGCCCAGTTCTCAAATTCATATGGCGGATATTTTTGTAGTTCCGTTATGGTCTTGGGGAGATCCTGTACTACGAAACCCCGCCCGGCCTTCCATAGGGCCTCGCTCTCCGGCAGGCCGCAGATTTTGCGGAGGCGCTGGGCCATGACCCGGCAGGCGGTGGGCGAAACGTCAATGCCGATCCACTGTCGGCCAAGGTTCTCGGCCGCAACGAGTGCCGTGCCGCAACCGCAAAAGGCGTCGAGGACGATGTCGCCGGGGTTGCTGCTGGCTTTTATGATGCGCTCCAGGAGTGCCAAAGGTTTCTGCGTGGGGTAGCCGAGACGCTCGGCGCTTCCGGAGATGACGGGCTGAACGTCATCCCAAAAGGTTTGCAAGGGAACGCCGGGCATTTCGTCCAGATAATGCTTGAGCATGGGCATGCCGGTTTTGCGATGGTAGATTCTGCCTGCGGTCTCGAACTCCTTCATCTTCTCCCTGGAGTACGCCCAGTATCTTCCTTTGTATGGTCGGACTTTGCGCCCGTCTGGAGTCGTCCATTCGTATGAAGTATCGCCGCCCGGCTTATTGGCGGTCATGTCAGAAACCCTGAAGCGCCGCCCGTCCGGTTCCTTGTACCTATAATTCTGGTCAGTGTAAGCCTCGGAATACTCGGTGTGCTGCCTGTTCCAAGTCCATCGGTTGGAACCCGTGTAGAAAAAGATGGTATCGTGATTCGCCCCGTACCGCTTGGGGTCGTTGTGCGCCTTGGTTCGGCGCCAAACGATTTCGTTCTGAAAATTGTTTTCTCCGAAGATTTGGTCGAGCATGACTTTGACGTAGTGGGAGGCGTGCCAGTCGCAATGGTAGTAGAAGGCGCCGGTTTTTTTGAGGACTCGGGCGAGTTGGGCGCACCGGGGGCGCATGAAGTCGAGATAGGCTTGGGTCGAGGCGTGGCGGTCGGCGAAGGAGCGTTTTTCGCGGGTCTCGCCCCAAAAGACCTCGTAGTTGCGGTTGGAGTTGAAGGGCGGGTCGATGTAGATGAGGTCCACGGAAGCGTCGGGGAAGTCTTTGAGTTTCTCCAGGTTGTCGCCGCAGAAGATGACGCGGGTGTCGAGAAGGGGAGAAGTTTTTCGTTTGTGCGCGGCGGGTGCGGACACCCGCCGCGCGGAAGTCCGCTCGGAGTGTTTCGCGGGGCGGGCGGACGGTTTTTTTGGCCGACGTTTTGGCATGGGGATAGATTATGACAGAGTCCGAGAAAAAGCAACAGAGAACAGGCAATAGGCAAACGGCGGGGCGGGTTCGGATACGGATCCTTGTGCCGCCACCGCTGGGCCGTGATAATGGCGAGCGTTCCTCGGAGGCCAAGGTCGGCTTGGTGACGGGCCAGGGACGTCCATCGTAAAGAAAACAGAAGCAGGAGCGTACCCGTGAAACAAAGCGCCGCGACGAAACCGCTGCTGGCTGCCGTGCTGCTGGTGGCCGCCATGAGCCCTCTGAACCTCGCCTCGGCGGCGGAGGCGCCCGCAAGCCTGTTTACCGTAAACTACGAGAGCCTGGTCTCGCGCGCGGATCTGACCTACACCAAGCCCGTGGACCGGAGCGAGGAAGGGTTGCCGGTGGGGAATGGACGCATGGGCAGCCTGGTGTGGACCACGCCGGATGCCCTGAAGTTCCAACTCAATCGGGTGGACGTCTTCGCGGCCGGGTGTAATACGCGAGCCTTCCCGCGGGCCGGCTCGGATTACGCGGGCGGATGCGGCATGGTGGACATCCGCCTGGTGGATTTCGGCGAGGACGTGTTTGCAGCGCCGGGGTTCCGGCAGCACTTGTCGGTGTATGACGGCGTGATGACTGCCCGGGGCAACGGCGTGACGGCGCGGGTTACGGCGTGGCAGCAGGGCGATGCGATGGCCGTAGAGATCAATGACCAGCGCGAGCAACCGTCGGCGGTACATGTGGACCTGCGCATGTTGCGCTATGCCACGCAATACATGGCGGCGAAGAACTGGATGCTGACCAGCCGGCATGCCGCGGTCGTGCTGAGCGGCCCGCACTCGGCTACCTCCCGGCTGGATATCCGCAAGGGGCGCATCATCCTGACGCAAGAATTCCGCGAGGGGGATTTCTATAACGCCTCGGCCGTCGCCATCGGCGTGGTCGGGCGAACGAGCAAGGCGGACTACTACAACGAAACGACCGTCCGATTGTCGGCGTCGCCCGGGAAAGGGAAGTTCACGATCCTCATGTCTACGGCCGCAAGCACCGATCCCAAAGAGGACGTGGCGGCCAAGGCGCTTAAGGAACTCGACGCGGCGCAGGACAAGGGCTTGGAAGGCGTGCTGGCCGACAACCAGACGTGGTGGAGCGACTTCTGGTCCAAGGCGTTTGTCCGCCTTCACAGCGAGGATGGCCAGGCGGATTTCGTCGAGCGGAATTACACGTACTTCCTTTACATCATGGCCTCGGCGTCGCGCGGGGCGACCATGCCTCATTTCAACGGGATGATCTGGTTTACCAACGGCGACATGCGGGCGTGGGGATCGCAGTACTGGTGGCATAACCAAGGCTGCTACTACAACGGTCTGACACCGGCCAACCGCCCTGAACTTTTGGAGCCGGTCTTCTCGACCTTCTCCCGCCACTACGATTCGTACGCGCGGGCCGCCCGCCAGCAGTGGGGCAGCCAGGGGATATGGATTCCGGAGACGACCTGGTTCGACGGCCTCGAGGACCTGCCCGACGCCATCGCCGCCGAAATGCGGGAGTTGTACCTGATGCGAAAACCCTGGGCGCAGCGTTCGGAGGCGTTCATGCAGTTCGCCCGCAACAAGCAGACCTTGAACAGCCGCTGGAACTGGGGAACGCATACCGCGCGATGGGTAAACGGCGGCTATGTCTTCACGGACAAAGGCAAAGGCCCCTTCGGCCACGTCACCCACATCTTCTCCTGCACCGCCAAGATCGCCTATCTCTATTGGCTGCGTTACGAGTATGGTCTCGATGCCCAGTGGTTGCGCACGACCGGGTATCCGATCCTTAAAGGCACGGTCGAGTTTTACAGGAATTTTCCGAACGTGACGAAGGGCCCGGACGGCAAGTACCACATCCACCATGTGAACAACCAGGAGAGTAGTTGGGATTCCAGCGATACGGTGGAAGAGATCGGCGCCATGCGTGCCCTCGCGCCGATCGCGATCCGGGCTTCAGAGATCCTGGGAGTGGATGCCGAACTGCGTTCGGTCTGGAAGGAGTTTTACGAGAATATGACGCCGCTGCCCAACGGGCCGGAACCGGCCGCGTATTATGACCTGATTACCATTGCCAGCGAGGATGTGCCCTCGTTGAAACGGCTGCAGGACGCGTTCACGCGAAAACCGGTCAACGCCGATACCCGCTTGCACGTCCTGAGCCGTCAGGCCGTGGCGGCGGCCAACCTGGGCCTGGCGGACTATGTGCAGTACATGATCCCCGGACAGATCAAGACCACCAACGAAGGTTGCGATACCTGGGGCGTGGGCGAATCGGGCGTGGGGGTCCTGCGCAATCGGCTGGGGCTGCGCGAAGGCCCAGGGTGCCTGGAGTGTCAGCGGCTGGGCAATGCCGCCCATGCCTTGCATGCCGCCCTGCTGCAAACCGCGGCGCCGGCGCCGGGGAAGGACTCCGTCATCCGGGTCTTTGCGGCCTGGCCTCGCCCGTGGGATGCCCAGTTCACGTTGGCGGCCCGCGGGGCGTTCCTGGTCAGTTCGTCGATGCAGAAAGGCGAGATCGAGTTCGTCGAGGTCCAGTCGCAGGCCGGCGGCGAGTGCCGCCTGTGCAATCCCTGGCCCGGCGCGACGTTGTCATTGTATCGCGACGGTGCCAAGGCGGAAGACCTCTCCGGGGCATTCGTGAAGTTCGCAACGCGCAAGGGTGAAATGATCGTTGTGGTTCCGCAGGGGGCGATGCCGGTCAAAAGGCAGGTGCCGTGAGCCCGGGGGCCTTGCACGGACCCTTGGAAGACGAAGCTGCCGGGGCGTTCTCGGTGGCGACGCTGGCTGGTCCTGCGGTCGGGGCTGCGCCCCTCTCTCCGGCCCAGCCGGCGAATGACCAACCGATTCTCTCATAGGACTTGGTACAAGAATCGGGAAGGGATCACCCGGCCGACTGTCAGGCCGCAGGCCGAAGGCCGAAGGCGATCGCGGCCGAGGTCGAGCGCCTCACGCCCCTGGTGGAGGCGGGCGGCTTCGTCCCGCACTGCGATCACCGCGTGCCGGCCGACGTGCCCCGCGCCAACTACATCCACTATGTGAAGGAAGGGAAGCGCGTCTGGGGCAAGGGCCTCGCGAACCTCCGGTCGGTGGGGTCGTTGAGGCTATGATGTTGCCGGGCAGTACTCTCCATGGCGCAGCCTCGGCTGATCCGGCACCTCACTTCGCCACAAGTTCCGATGTGGTCTTGGGACCCCTCAGAAGCCGAGACATCGGCACATAGCGCTGGCCAACCACGAAAGCCCACGGGCGGCCGGTCCTGGTCACGCAGTCGTTTTCAATCCGATGAGCAATGGCGATGGTTTCAGGGTGCTTCGGCCCTGAAAGAAACATAACTTGGCGTTCTTTATTTAAATGCCGTCGGCCGTTAGCCGTTCTCAAGTTCTGAACGAGACTTACCAGCCGTGTGCGAATCACCTCGGAGAGGTCTTTGTGGCTGGCGATGCCCGATTCCGAGAGTTGAACCGAGGCGACCGTTTGCAAGATGCGCGGAACAAGAGTCTCAATATAGCCTCGCACGTAAAATGCAATGCGAGCGGTGGGCCGAAAAGAGCGGTTGGGCTGGCACATGTAAGCGGAAAACTTCAGATAGTCTTGCCAGGCATCCCGCGCTGGGATGACCAACACTTTTTCCGAAGCAGACACGTCAGGACGAGACGGGGCCATTTCTTCCTTTCCGGGATCGACGGTGGCACCCGTGAAGTGGGTTATAAGGTCTTCCGCGCCGATCTCGGTCAGTCCTTCTCGGCTTCGCAAGTGGGCAAGCATGGCAGCAACCAGGGGGCTGGATTCGTTGGTCAGCTCTGCCTGGAGGACTGAAGAAAGCCGGGATTGACGCTCCGCCAGTATTTGACGGCGTCGCTCCGCTTCCATGGTTTGCTTGCGCCTTTCCGCTTCTTCTGTAGTGAATCGGGCAAGCCCGTTCGAGGACACAGAGGACTTGCTGATAGCCTGCAAGAATCGAACGGCCTGGTCCCGATTGTCGAGGGACATTTCGGCAACCATTTTGTCAGCGGGAAGGCCACAGACGCTGTTATCATAGAGGTGCCACTGGCGGCCGTTCGTCAGAACGACCCATCGCTTGCCGTTCTGGTTGGCATAGTTGAGGGCCTGGCGGGCATGACTGCCTTCGAGGTCCAACTTCCATGCCTTGGCTTCCAGGTAAAACGTGTGTTCTGGCTCGCCGGGCAGCAAGGTATAGTCGGGGAACTTGCCTGCGCTGTCGGCATCGCGCGACACCACTTCGCGTTTTCCATAACCAATCGCGTAAAGAACAGGCAGGATTACCCATTCACACGTGTTGGACTCATTCGGGGGAGGCGCGTCGCCGTGCTCAATCGCCTCTTCAATGGCCTTGGCGATGTCCAAAGAAGCACCTCCATTTTCCGGCGATCCGATGCCGCGGCACTTTAGCACAAACCCGTGAGGGCGTCAAGCGCGCCGGGCAAGAGGGTAGCGTCAAGTTTTGTGTGTAATTTCGGGAAGCAGGTGTCAGCGGGCGAGTTGGCCGAAGACGGTGCGTGAGGCGGCGGTATCGGCACTGACCGGCAGGACATGTTCGGCGGCATGAAGCGAGTCTTTCGCTCGCTCCCGGAAATCGCCGGGCAACACGCTCATGCCGTTACCCCTTCGCGCTTCGCCGCCTGCAAGGCAATCTTGAAGCGGCGGAGAAGTGCGCTTCGTTCCAGGGCTCGCCTCGACCTCTGGAAAGACCGTAGCACGAACCGACAGGCTCGTCAAGAGCGCCGGTGTCCTCAGCGGCGTTTCTTGGCGCGGCCCGTGCGATGCGGCGGGCGGCGGACCTTCGGGCGTTTTCCGGCGGCGCGCTCTTCCCGATGGGCGCGGAGGACCAGGCGGATCGGGACCTCGGGGAAGGGCAGTTCCTCGCGGAAGCGGTTCTCGATGAACCGGCGGTAGTCCTCGCGGAAGAGGTCCGGGTTGTTGACCGACAGGACGATCGTCGGCGGCCGGACCGCCACCTGCGTGGCGAAATAGACGCGGGGCAGGGTGGGCTGCGGCGAGGGGGGCTGGCGGGCGCGGATCGCGTCGCCCACTACGCGGTTCAGTTGGCTTGTGGTCACGCGCGTGGAAGCCTGCTTGTAGAGGCTGCGAGCCACGTCGATCGTCGCTTCGACGTTCTTGACAGTCTTCGCCGTCGTGAAGCAAAGCGGGGCCCACGAAAGTCCCGGGAGCATTTTGCCGAGGTAGTCGGCGAACTCGCCCGTGGTCGTCCGGCCCTGGGTGCGGTCCCACTTGTTGACCACCAGGACGACGGGCTTCGTGGCCTCCTCGATGGCGGCGCCGAGGCGCTTGTCCACGCCGCTCACCGGGAGCATCGCGTCGATGAGAAACAGGACGACGTCGGCGCGGCGGATGGATTCCATGGCGCGCGTGAGGCTGTAGAAGTCGATGTTGTCCTGGAGGCTTCGGCGTTTCCGCACGCCGGCGGTGTCGATCGCGACGTACGTCAGGCCGTCTTTCTCGAAGCGGATGTCAATGGCGTCGCGCGTCGTGCCCGGGATTTCGGAGACGATGACCCGCTCGCTTCCGGCCAGGGCGTTGATGAAGGTGCTCTTGCCGGCGTTGCGCTTGCCGACGACGGCAATCTTCATAGCGACCTCGGCGGGTGCCTGGGCGGATTCGGTCGGCAGGCGCTCGAGGATGGCCGCCAGGAGTTCGTCGCGTCCGCGTCCGGTCTTCGCGCTGACGGGGATGACGGGTTCGTAGCCGAGCGCGTGAAACTCAGCGGCGCCCTGGGCCTGGCGCAGGTCATCGGCCTTATTGGCGGCGACGAGAACCGGTTTGCCCGCCTGGCGGAGGCGTGCGGCCACCTCGTGGTCGAGCGGCGCGAGGCCCTCGCGCACGTCGGTGACGAGCAGGATAAGGGCGGCCTCGCGGATGGCGCAATCAATTTGCCGTTCGATATCGGCTGCGAATTGCTGCGACGTGTGGACGCCTATGCCGCCCGTATCGATGAGTTCGAACCAGCGTTCGTGGCGTTCGATGATTGCCGAGACGCGGTCGCGCGTGACGCCGGCCGTCGGATCGACGATGGCGATGCGGCGCCGGGCGAGCGCGTTCAGGAGGCTCGACTTGCCGACGTTCGGCCGACCCACAATGCTGACGATTGGCAGTGGCATGGTATCTGACTCGGAACTCGGAACGACAAACGGCCGAGTGGCGTTATCCGTACTGTGTGCTTCTCCAGTCCCGGTCCGCAGGCCGAAGCGCCCTTGGTTCTCAGGGATTGAATTCTTTCAGGGGCAGCGTGACGGGCTTTCCCGTCCGGGCCGACTGGTAAATCGCGCAGATGACTTCGACCGATTTTTTGGCTTCGACCCCGGAGACGCAAGGGACCGTGCCCTCCCGGGCGGCCCGGGCGATGTCGTCGAAGTTGCGCGTGAACAGGATGCCGGCGAGGGCCTTCGGGTCGCTGGCGGCGCCGGTCCCGGCGCGACGGGATGCGGCGGCGGCCGGCTTCTCGGCGCCTTCCTCGTCCCGGAGTTTCCAGAGTTCGATCTTGTCGTTCACGAGGTAAGCCATCCCGTCGGTGCCCATGATTTCGTGGCGAACGCCCGAGCCGGGATAGGCGGCAGTGGTTCCCTGGATGACGCCGAGGGCGCCCGATTCGAATTCGCAGACGGCGACGGCGACGTCTTCCACTTCGATCCGCTCGTGCGCGAGAAGGGCCGTCCGGGCCGTGAGGGTCTTGATGGGCCCGGCGAGCCACACGAGGAGGTCGATCGCGTGGATGGACTGGTTCATAAGAGCCCCGCCGCCGTCGAACTTCCACGTGCCCCGCCAGACGCCCGAATCATAGTACTCCTGGGTTCGCCACCACGGCGTCGAGCAGGTGGCCAGCGTGATGCGCCCGAAACGTCCGTCGTCGATGGCGGCGCGGGTCTTGCGGACGTCGTCGGCGAAGCGGTGCTGGAAGATGCCACCGAGCGTCGTGCCGCTCTTGGCGAACGCGGCAATTATCTTGTCGCACCGCTGGGGAGTGATGTCGAGGGGCTTCTCCGAGATGCAGTGCTTGCCGGCCTTGGCGGCGGCGATGGCGGCGTCGGCGTGCATGCCGCTCGGCGTGCAGATGTCGATGAAGTCGATGTCGGCGCGAGCGAGCACGTCGTCGAGCCGCGCGTACGAAGGGACGTCGAACTCGCCGCCGAGCGCGGCCGCCCGGTCCTCCGCCTCGTCCACCACGGCGGCGAGTTGAATCTCCTTCGCGTCGCGGTAGGCCTTGGCGTGCAACTTCCCGATGGTGCCGCAGCCGATGATCGCTACCTTGAACACGCCTGCTCCTTTTCCGGCGTTCCCGGGGTCAAGCGACGATGAGGCGGGCCCAGCGGCGCTTGCCGACGCGCAGGATGTCTCCGCTGGCGGCCTCGACGGAAGCCTGCGGGTCGGCGATGACGCGGTCATTGATCCGGACGGCTCCCTGCCGGATGAGGCGCATGGCCTCGCTGTTGCTCTTGGCGAAACCCGCCGAGACGATCAGCGCGGCCAGGCCGACCCCGCGAGCGATCCGCACTTCGGGGATCTCGGCGGGGATTTCCTTTTCCGCGAAGACTCGGCGAAACTCGCGCGCCGCAGCACTGGCCGCCGCGTTCCCGTGGTACTGGGTGACGATGTCCACGGCCAGTTGCTCCTTCGTGTCGCGCGGACCGGAGACCTTAAGGCTCTTGCGGAACGCTTCGAGCGGCTCGGCGGTCAGGAGCGTCCAGTAGTTCTCCATGAGCGCGTCGGGGATGCTCATCAGTTTGCCGAACATCTCGTTCGCGGCGTCCGTGACGCCGACGTAGTTGCCTTTCGACTTGGACATCTTCTCCGTGCCGTCGAGGCCCACGAGCAGGGGCATCGTGAGGACGACCTGGGGCTCCTGGCCCTGGCTGCGCTGAAGTTCCCGCCCGGCAAGGCAATTGAACGTCTGGTCCGTGCCTCCGAGTTCGACGTCCGCCTCGATGGCCACCGAATCGTGGGCCTGCATCAGGGGATAGAGAAACTCGTGGACGCCGATGGGGTCGCCCGCCTTGTAGCGTTTTTCGAAAGTGTCGCGTTCGAGCATCCGGGCGACGGTCATGCTGGCGGCCAGGCGCAGGACGTCGGCGAAGGTGAGCCCCGCGAGCCACTCGCTGTTATAGCGGACCTCGAGTTTGTCGGGGCTCGTGTCGAGGACCTTCCCGGCCTGTTCGAGATACGTGTCGGCGTTCTCGCGGATTTGCTCCTCCCGGAGGACGGGACGCATGTGGTTCTGGCCCGAAGGGTCGCCGATGCGGGCGGTGTAGTCGCCGATGATGAGAACAGCCCGATGGCCGAGGTCCTGAAACTCGCGCATCTTGCGCATGACGACGGTGTGCCCCAGGTGGATGTCCGGGGCGGTGGGGTCCATGCCGAGTTTGATGCGCAGGGGGCGCTTCTCGTGGATGGCGCGGGCGAGTTTGGCGAGGAGTTCCTCTTCGGTGTAGATCTGAACTGCGCCGCGGCGAAGGGCCTCGAGTTGCCGCTTCGCCTCGTCCTGAGCCGCTTTCGGGATGGCGTCGCGTTTCATGTCCGCATTCCGATGGTACGCCGGAAAGGGTCAATATAGGTCCGGGGGCGGGGGATTCAAGCCTTTTCGCCGGGGCGATGCTCATCGTGTTATTTAGCCCGGCGTGAATACACGCCGGGCGCCGTTTGCGACGGCGCCCCCGGTGTATTCACCGGGGGCTAACTAAAGGATGCGCGAGGCGGTTTTGCTCTTGACGCGCGGCCGGGGCTGCCGATATAGTAATGCTATGAAATCGCGCAGCGAGTACCTGGCTCTGGGCCTTAGGCTGTAACGCCCGGGGCCGCTGCGCGCTGACTGGCAACGAACGACGGCCTCGGGAAACGAAATCCCGGGGCTTTTTTGTCGCCCGGGAGGGTGCGCCGCGAGGAAGTGGCAACACCCAGGGGGTGCCACCGATTGCTTGTCAATCGGTGGGGCGGATGTGCGGCTCACGGTTTGGCAAGCAAACCGTGGCACCCCGAACCAAAGGTGGCGGGAAAAGCATTGAACCTGCCCGCCGGGCCGGATATGAACACACAGGAAAGGAGACGAGCCGTGGCCGCGAAGGCGAGCAAACGCGTGTTTGTGTTCGACACGACGCTGCGCGACGGCGAACAGTCGCCCGGCGCGAGCATGAACCTGACGGAAAAACTGGAAGTCGCCCGGGCCCTGGACCTCCTGGGCGTGGACATTATCGAGGCGGGATTCCCGATCACGAGCCCGGACGATTTCGAGGCCGTCCGGGCCGTCGCGCGCGAGGTGAAGCGCCCGATCGTGGCCGGCCTGGCACGGTGCGTCCCGAAGGACATTGACCGTGCGGCCGAGGCGGTGCGCGACGCCGCCAAGCCGCGCATCCACGTCTTCCTGGCC
>Ga0307379_10003764_pt1 | contig 21905 bp, 20 predicted proteins | sample UN2MG_FD_202237 | JGI IMG/M metagenome (GOLD analysis project Ga0307379, IMG submission 202237) | Soil microbial communities from Risofladan, Vaasa, Finland - UN-2 | ecosystem: Environmental > Terrestrial > Soil > Coastal area > Acid sulfate soil | place: Finland: Risofladan, Vaasa | collected... | reverse complement strand
TATCCACGGCATTCTCCGGGACCCAGTGGACTATGCGGACCCCGTCCTTCAGTATCGACAGGTCGTTGCCATCATACTCGAGTGCACCGCCGCGGTATGTTGCATTGCATAGGTCCTTGAGGCGGATCCTTGTGCCTTCGTTCGGCAGGTCAGACCGGCTCAGGTAAACCGCCCCCCCAAGGGGCACCTGGAGCTGCCTCACCCCGCGCTCAGGGTGGTCCGGGTGCACCGGGGCTTTAGCCGTCAGGGCTGACTCGGCCTTCAAAGGCAGTCTCACAGGGTCGTCGACGAAGAAGTATCTGCCCGCGCCATCATCAACCAGCTCCTTATTGAAGGAATAGAGGGTCTTCCATGAGAACTCTATGTCCACCTCTTTCAATCCTGTCTCGACCCAGTAACGCCGGATCGACTCTGGCCTGATACCCCGCCGCCTGAGTGCTGCGAGCGTGCCAAGCTGAGGGTCGTCCCAACCGGTGTACAGGCCCTCCGCAATCCCAGCGGACATCTTGGAGGTCGACAGCTGAACCTCCTTCATCGAGACCCGTCCGTAATGTATGTACGTTGGCTTGGTCCAGCCCAGATAATCGAAGATATACTGCTGTCGATAGGTGTTGTTGAGGTGGTCCTTCCCCCTCAGGACATGCGTCAATCCCAGTTCATGGTCGTCAACGGCGACCGCGAGGTTCATGAGCGGGTACACGCGATACCTCGTGCCTGTCCTCGGATGCGGCGTCTCGTCTATTCTCAGAGCGACGAAGTCTCTCAAGGCTGGATTCGGGAGGGACAGATCGGTCTTGACCACCAACGACGCTTCCTCTTGACCGAATGTCCCATCGAACATCTTGTCCCAGCGGGGCAGCTGCTCGGAGAGCCCCTCCTCTCGGTGGGGACAGGCCTTCTTCCCGTTCTTGAGCTCACGCCATTCAGCGGGTTCGCATGTGCACAAATAGGCCTTTCCCATCTCGAGAAGGCGTTTTGACACACTGTAGTACAGTTCGAACCGGTCGCTCTGGATTATGGTCTCGTGTATCTTCACGCCGAGCCACTCGAGGTCGGCAGGGATCGTGTCGTATCCTGTGGGATCTATTCTTGCCGGGTCGGTGTCCTCGAATCGGTTGAAGCAGACGCCGCCATATCGGCGTACGAACTCGTCGTTAAGAATCGCCATCCGGCTGTGCCCAATGTGCAGAGGGCCTGAGGGGTTCGGCGCGACGCGCATCCTCACTTCTCCGGTCACATTGGCCAGATCAGCGAGTCCGAAATCCTTCGGCTTCGACTCCTTCACAAGTAGCTCCGGCGCCAGTGTCTCCAGCCTCTGCATCTGTTCATCCAGAGGTAGTGCATTCACCTCGGAGATGATCGTCTTCGCCACGAGACTGACCTCTTTGGCCTGCGTCTTGAGATCGGGATTCTCGGCCATTACCTTGCCCAGGACAGCCCCCATGCTCGCCTTACCTTCGTAGATGATAGCGTTCTGAAGCGCGTATTTCCTGACGATGGCTTCGAGGTCCACGGTCTCTCGATGGATGGGTATCTATAAAAAGGTTTGAGGCAGCGACAGCTCAGCGCCACAACGATTGACTCGCTGCGTACGCATCCACATTTGGTCGTTCACATGAGCGATTGCGAGAACATGAAGCGTTGCAGTTTCTTCAATACCTATGGGATTAGTGGAGAGAAGCCCCTCGCCACAGCGGGATTCGTCAGGATATACTGCAGAGAAAGCCGACAGGGTGAGTGCATGCGCAAAGTGCTCAGTCTGGTCTTGGGAGGCCCTGAGAAAGTGCCGGCCAACATGATCCTGAACGGATTAGTGATGAGCGGGACCACCCCACTGACGATTGGCCAGAAGAAGCGAAGGCGGTGCGGAGAAAGGCCAGCTCGGGCACAAAAGGATAGATATACGCTCCCGATTATCCAGAGACTGGTGATGCTCTGTCCATCAGGTCGCTTCTTGACCAGTATGAAGAAACGGTGACGGTGAAGGGTAGGGTATCCCGCGATCTGGAGGTCACGAGATACCTGGCGAAGGCCGGAGATGCGCCGGTTCTCTTCGAGAACCTCGATAGCCACCGAGCCGTCGGAAACCTCTGGGCAAGCAGGAAGAGAATCGAGCAGGCGCTTCGGTCCTCGTCCGAAGAACTCTCCTCGCGCATGCTGGAAGCCATGAGTTCACCCACACCTCCACAGGAGGTCGACAAAGCCCCGTTCGAGCAGAATGTTCTGACAGAGTTCGACCTCAATGAGTCTGCTATCCCGAAATTCTTCGAGGGAGATGGCGGACGATACATAACGGCAGGAGTGATAATCGCCGAGTTCGAAGGCAAGAAGAACATGTCCTTCCACAGGATGATGCTCGTAGGCGAGAATCGCCTGGCAATCAGAGTCGTGCCAAGGCATCTGCACGCGCTGCACCGCAGAGCCAAGGCCAAAGGGGAGGAGCTCAAGGTCGCTGTTGTGATCGGGCTGTGCCCTTCCATTCTGCTGTCTGCCGCGATGACCGTGGAGTTGGGAACTGACGAGCTGGCGATTGCCAACACTCTGAGGCAACTCTGCTTGGGAGAACCCGTGGCCGTCCGTAGGATCAAGAGCGGCCTCCTGGTACCGGCCTATGCCGAGTATGTCTTCGAAGGAAGACTAACCGACGAATTGACAGACGAAGGACCGTTCGTGGACATAACTGGCACTCAAGACCCGGTCAGGAAGCAACCCATACTATTAGTCGACCGGATATACTACAGAGACGAGGCGATATTCCAGATAATCCTCCCAGCATCACACGAGCATTATCTAATGATGGGGATGCCAAGGGAACCAGTCATCAAGAAGGCTGTGAGCGTGGCCGTTCCCGAGGTACACGCTGTTCGACTGACGGAGGGAGGATGCTGCTGGCTGCATGGAGTCGTGTCCATCACCAAGCAGAAAGAGGGTGATTCGGTGAACGCCATACTGGCCGCCCTCGGGTCACACACATCGATGAAGTTGGTCACCGTCGTCGACGAGGACATCGACGTCTACGACGACAAGGCGGTTGAATGGGCCCTCGCAACCAGGTTCCAGGGAGACAAGGACATTGTACTGGTCAAGAACGCGAGGGGTAGCAGCCTCGACCCGAGCGCGGACCAGACGACCGCGAAAATCGGCCTCGACGCCACGAAACCCATAGGATGTGCTGGCTTCGACAGGATAGAACCAAGCTAACCCTTCCCGCTGGACCACGGCCTGTTAGGCGAAAACTCTTAAATATGGTCCCTACCTCACAACAACTAGAGGCGACAAACCATGGTGACAATAACGCCGAAGGCATGCGAGACAATCAAGGCGATAGTGGCCGAGGAGAAGAAGGACGATCCGATCAGGATAGTGTTTGCTGGATACTCGTGCTCCGGCCCCGCCTTCATGATGGCTTTTGACAAGAAGAAGGACGAGGATGTCGAGTTCAAAGAAGACGGCATCACGCTGATTTACGACAAGTCGCTCGAGGAGAACCTGAAAGAGGCGACGATCGATTCCGTCGACACACCCCAAGGACCGGGAGTCGTCGTCCGCGTGAAGGCCTCGGAAGGGTCATGCGGCGGCACGTGCGCTGGATGCCACTAGATTCTCCCATCCATCCGGCAAAGTTAGATATGCTGGAGCGGCTGTAAAAGGTCCGTGTTCCTGGAACACGACCTGATCAAGCCATCCAGCATAGAGCTGAGAGAATATCAATCCAATATCGCGCATGCTGCACTGGAGGAGCCGACCCTTGTGGTGCTCCCCACCGGCATGGGTAAGACCGTCATTGCACTGTACGTCATCGCCGAGACTCTGAAGATCAAAAAAGGCGCGGTGCTGTTCATGGCGCCGACGAAGCCTCTCGTCGAGCAGCACGCGAAGTACCTCAGGGAGCATATCCTCGGCTTCGACCCATTGGTCTTCACTGGGGAGGTCCCGCCTGAGGACAGGAAGGACGGGTGGGCGAGTGCCAGGCTGATAGTCTCCACCCCTCAAGTCGTGGCGAACGACATCGATTCTGACATCGTAGACATATCCATGTTCGACCTGGTCGTGTTCGACGAGGCCCACAGGGCGGTGGGCGATTACGCCTATGTCCCGATCGGGAAGGCTCTGATACAGAGCACCTGTCTCGTTCTGGGGATGACCGCATCTCCAGGCTCGGATGTGTCCAAGATAGCGGACGTATGCGAGAACCTCGGGATCACATGGGTGGAGATCCGGTCAGAGCTGGATGACGATGTCGTCGACTACACCCAGGAAGTCAAAACGGAGTTCATCGGCGTCCCCATACAAGATGGGATGGCGAGGATAGTCGCGCTGTTGAAACAGATACTGGACGAGCAGGTGGCGAAACTCCGGGCCGCGGGGTTCCTAGATCCCAAGAAGCCGGTCACGACACGGGACCTGCTAACCGCGGGAACGACCATAAGGGCTCGGTTGAACTCCGGCACGAAATCCTTCAATCTGTTCAGCATAGCCAGCGTGCAAGCCCTGGCCATGAAGATCAACCATGGCATCGAACTCGCTGAAACGCAGGGAAGAGGTGCGCTCGAGAGCTATTTCGAGAAGCAGGTCAAACAAGCAGAGGAGAACAAGCGGTCCAAGGCGGTAAGGAGCCTTGTCAAGGACGCGCGATTCCAGCTGGCGAGGACAGAACTGTACAAGATGACCAACGATCACCCCAAGCTGGACAAGCTGATGCCGATACTCAAGTCCCAGTTCCTTTCGAAGCCCGAGTCTCGGGCTATAGTGTTCACACATTACCGTGACACATGCGACCTGATAACCAACCGCCTGGGAGCCATCGAGGGGGTGCGACCGGTCCGGTTCGTCGGCCAATCCAGCAAAGGCGAGGACATCGGCCTCAAGCAGAAGGAGCAACGAGAGGTCATGGAGCGGTTCGAGAGCGGCGAGCATAACGTGCTCGTCGCCACCTCCATCGCAGAGGAGGGGCTGGACATACCAGCGACCGACCTTGTCGTATTCTACGAACCTGTTCCATCAGAGATCCGAACCATCCAGCGGAGAGGTCGAACAGGTAGGAGACAGGCGGGGAGAGTCGTCATACTGATAACCAGGGATACCAAGGACGAGGCGTACTTCTGGTCGTCCCGGAACAAGGAACAACAGATGAAACGGGAGCTCGAGAACCTGAGGAAGAAGCTGAGGGTGAGGAGAGGCCTGCCCGCAAGCCCCGCCCGGAAAGGTCCGATGGCGAAGGGGGAGATATCAGAGCTCATGACTCCCGAGGATCTGACGGTGAGGGAGGAGAGGTCTCGAAGGACGGCGGATATCGCCGGCCAGAAATCGCTCTCCGAGTATGGCAAAGGCGGAAAGGCGACCGGCTCATTGTTGACGATATCGCGCAGGTTCGAAGGCGGTCCATTGCAGGGTTGTCTTGAGGAGGCAGGGTTCTCCATCAGAGCGGAGGACTTGGAGTGCGCGGACGTGGTCATATCGGACAGGATAGGGGTCACGGTAAGGAGCGTCCAGGAGTTCATATCGGAGATATCCGAAGGCGGACTCTTCGCCGAGCTGGCAGAGATGAAGCATCAGTACCTTCACCCGATACTGATCGTACAGGGCCCTCCCGAGGGAAAGGGAGTGGAGGCTGTCAATGCAGCTGTGTACGATGCGTTGGGGACCCTTCTCTCGGAATTCAAGATGCCTGTGCTATCGACGACGAGCACGGCCGAGACCGTAGCGGCCCTAAAAGCATTGAACAGGCAGGAAGCCGAACGGGCCGGCGGCAAGAAGGCGACGCAGACGACTCTGGACGGCGGGGACCGCCAACTGTTCCTCGTCCAGGGGCTGCCCAACGTGTCAGCCACCCTTGCTCAGAGACTCCTGGAGAGGTTCGGCAGCGTGAAGGGGATGGCAGACGCGTCGATTGAGCAGTTGACGGAGGTCGACGATGTGGGAAGGGTTATTGCCGAGCGGATTCATACTGTGATACGCAGGAGATTCGAAGAGGAGGAGACTCAGAATGCCAGATAAGAAGTGCCCCTTCTGCAATGGCACATGCATCCTGAAGGCCCTGATGGATAATAGCACCGAGGCCAAGGAGGTCGACGTGTGTTCCAAGTGCGGCGCCATGTACCCGAAGGAGAAGGACGTCGAGAGAGCCGACGGCCCCAAGAATTGACGGTCTGACCGCGCGCGGTGGCAAAAAGCAGTGCCAGACGCGCTCTGAGAGCCTGTGACCGTGGCAGCAAGCTTTATGAACCAATTGTCCATACGAGAAGCCCGAGTATCATGGAGTTCAAGCTGGTCGAGAAGAAGAAGGACCTCATCAAGGTAGAGATAGAGGACACTGACGAGACCCTCATATACCCACTTATCCACGAGTTGCTGCAGGACAAGAACGTCAAGGACGCCAGGTATTCCACCGGCCACCCACAGCTGGACAAGGCGGTCCTGACGGTCGTCGTCAAGGACGGAAAGCCCCAGGCCGCTCTCAAGAAGGCCGCCAAGTCACTGGCGAACCAGTTCCTGGAGGCCAGGCAGCTTATTGAGAAGCAGCTCGGATAGGCAGCGCCCGAAAGGTATTACTGCCTGCGGAAGATTCTGCTGATGTGACCATGAACGAGGCCGACCTCGGACTGGAGTGTTTCTACAGCGACGGCATACAGGGAATCGGGGGCAAGCTCAGAAGGTCGCCCGAGGACTTCGAGGTCGACGAGATCTCCGTGAGACCTGCGGAAGACGCTGCTGGCAAGTATGTCATCGCAAGGGTCTGGCACAGGAACTGGGAGGCGAACAGGCTCTTCAGGAGACTGGGGAGCAATCTCCACGTGGGCAGGTCGAGCGTCGGTTTCGCTGGCACCAAGGACGGGAGGTCTGTGGCGACGCAGCTCATGTCCTTCAATGCGCCGATCGAGGCTGTGAAAGGACTGGAGATACCGGATGTCAAGGTCCTCGATGCCTACACGTCGAACCGGTCCATCTCCATAGGCGACCTGATAGGCAACAGGTTCTCAGTAGTTGTCAATGATGTCGATGTGGATTTGGACGTGCGTGAGGTGGTGTGCGGAGCCGTTCGGGAGAGGCTCGAAGGTATCGGGGGGTTCCCCAACTACTTCGGGGTGCAGAGATTCGGGTCGGTAAGACCAATAACACACCTCATAGGGAAAGACCTGTCAAGGGGGGATCCCGAAGGCGCTGTCATGAGGTACATCGCGAACCCTATGGGAAACGGCTCGGAAGGGGACGATGCCAGGTCCGCTCTGCAGCAGTCGAGGGACTTCGAGAAGGCCATGGCTGAGTTCCCGAGCAGGTTCACATTCGAGAGGGTGATGATATCGCACTTGGTGGAGAACCCGGGAGACTACATCGGCGCGCTCAGGAGGCTGCCTAGGAACCTCCTGATGATGTTCGTCCACGCATACCAGTCGTACATGTTCAACAGGATACTAAGTGAGAGGTTGCGTCGCGGGCTGCCCATACGCGAGCCCATCGTCGGCGATCTGGTGCTGCCGCTCACGAAGAGCGGAGTCCCGGACCACGACCGTACCATCGAGGCCACGAGCGAGAACATCGCTAAGGTGTCCAGGAATGCCAGGGAGGGAAAGGCGTTCGTCAGCGGGTTGCTGTTCGGCACCCAATCCGAGTTCGCCGATGGTGAGATGGGTGAGATAGAGCGCAAGGCAATCGAGAGCGAGGGGGTTTCCCGCGAGGACTTCCAGGTCGTCGGCCTGAGGGAGGCGTCTTCCAAGGGGACCCGAAGAGAGCTGCTGGCCACGATGAAAGACCTCGCAATCGAGTTCGATGACCAGGCAGTCACTTTCAGGTTCACGCTTAACAAGGGATGTTACGCGACATGTCTCCTCAGGGAGTTCATGAAAGCGGATATGTCGAGTTACTGAAACCTCGCCGGAGAAGATTGGATTAGGCGCAAAGGTATACGTCCTGTCATGCGTCGTCGGAGAAGTGGGAAGCGCAAAGTCCTTGTCTGTCCCCAATGCGGGTCCGCCGACCTTTACTACGAGGCTGCGCTGATCACTGGTTACAAGTATCACTGCAAGAAGTGCAGCTACATCGGAGCGTTTGTCATAGAGAAAGAATTCGACGAAGAAGAGGAATCGTAAGGGGTTTGTGTCCACGCCATATGAGCCACGGCAGATCAGGCGAACATGGGTCCCGATTCCAGAGCCCTCTGGTCACCGTCGTCGAGTACCTTCGATATGGCCCTCTCGAGGTCGGACATAGCTACTATGTCCCTGTTCTCACGGATGGCGAACATGCCTGCCTCCGTGCAGATAGCCTTGATGTCGGCCCCTGTAGCGCCGTCAGACTTGCTGGCCAGTTCGTCGATGTTGACCGATTCGTCCAGGTTCATGCGCCTCGAATGAATGCCGAATATCGCCACCCTGGATTCGTAATTGGGTATCGGTATCTCGATTATCCTGTCGAACCTGCCAGGTCTAAGGAGCGCCTCGTCGAGTATGTCCGGCCTGTTCGTAGCTCCGATGATCTTGACATCGCCCAACGGGTTGAAACCATCCAGCTCGGCGAGTATCTGCATAAGCGTGCGCTGGACCTCGCGGTCACCGGATGTGGCCATCTCGAGCCTCTTGGCGCCCACGCTGTCGAGTTCATCGATGAACACTATCGAGGGAGCCTTCTGCCGAGCGAGGTCGAACAGTTCCCTGACCAGCCTCGCACCCTCACCGATGTACTTCTGCACCAGCTCCGAACCGACGAAACGTATGAAGGTGGCGTTGGTCTGCCTGGCAACGGCCTTCGCAAGGAGGGTCTTGCCTGTACCCGGCGGGCCGACGAGCAACACGCCCTTCGGCGGGTCTATGCCGACACGCTTGTACAATTCTGGACGTAGTAGGGGGTCCTCGACGGCCTCCCTGATCTCCACGATCTGCTCCTGCAGTCCGCCGATATCTTCGTAGGCGGTCTCGGGCTTCGCGATTATCTCAGCCCCTACGACTATCGGGTCCAGCGATGGAGGTAACACGCCCATCACCGCCAGCGTCTGCTTGTTCAAAGCGACGCGCGCGCCCACCTCCAGAAGTTCTAGTGACACGTAATCCGACGTGTTCACCACGAAGTCAGGACCGGTCGAACTCTTGACGACGACTCGGCCGTCCGCAAGGACATCTTTGATCTGACCTATGATCAGCGGAGGAGCCTTCAATCGCTCCATCTCTGCCTTCAGGCGCTTCAGCTCCTTCTGAAGCCGTATCAGTTCCCCCTCGATGAACCTCTTCTCGCCCTCCACCCGTCGTGTCTCCTCGACGAGTTCGAGGTTGCGTTCTTCGAGAACCGATAAGCGCCTCTGTATCTCCTCGTAAAGCTCCGAGGGTTGTTCTGTTTCCACCTTTGTGCACCCCATGCTTCGGTTTATTTTCTCCGCGTCCAGATTGATAATGATATAAGGTTAAATACTCTATTTATCCTTTGCTGACTTTGTTCAGAAGTGTGGTTTTTATGGTCTGCGAGATGTGCGGTAAAGAGGTCACCTTCTGCAAGAAGGTGGTTATTGAAGGCGTCCTTCTTGAAGTTTGCACCGAATGCGCAAAATTCGGCACTGAGGGAGAAAAGGGGCAGACAGCGAGCGCAGGCCCCAAACCGATCATCGAGCAGAGGCTCGAGCGACGGGAGAAGAGGTTCACGCCCAAGGATGTCTATTCCGAGGGCGACACCGAGGAACTCGTCGAAGATTACGCGGCCCGCGTGAGGAATGCGAGGGCAAGTATTGGGATGACTCAGAAGGACCTTGCGATGAAGCTTAACGAGAAACAGACCATCATCAGCAAGGTGGAGTCCGGCGCCATTAGGCCGGACGAGAAATTGATCAAGAAGCTGCAGAAGGAGTTGGGTATCGTGCTCAAGGAGAGGACGCCAGGCGAGGTAACGGCTCGTGCCACATCATCGGCGCCTGGAACTCTGACACTGGCAGACTTGATCAAGACGAAGCAAAACTGACCAGCTGACAGTCTTCAGCCGCCGTGGAATTCCCTGCTCAGCACCTCGGTCGCCGCCCTGTCGATGTAGGCGCCGTCGACATCGATGCCATAATCACAGGCTACCAGCAGTGCAGCGGGCTCGACATCGATGCCAAGCATCTCCTGCTTCTTGTTGACCCTGGAGACGACCTCTCGCTTCGAGACCGACTTCGACCTGGAGATCGTGTCGATGATCTCCGAGAACAGATCCCTCTGAGGCTTGTTGCGGGTCTCTTTGAGCATCTCAGCGGATGGCTTGTAGTCGATGGGCACCTCGAACTCGCCGAAGTCGAATGTTGGCAGGAGATTGCCTTCGATCTTCCTCAGATATCCGCCTGCGATGCCCGCATCCATAAGCTTCTGCGCATCCTTAGGGGAGAACCATCTGAGATCCATCGATGCCGAGAACACGAATTCCCTTTCGGTCAGTGTCTCTTTCCCCTTTCTCCTGTAAAGCACCGCGATGCTCCTCTGTAGGTCACTCATCTTGTACCAGGCTCCCGTGATCTTCCGACACGATGTAGTCGACCCCGAGCGGTTCCAGACTCGTCTGCTCAGACGCCGGCGCAATCACACCGAGCGTGAACCCGAGTCGCGACTTAGCCGATGACGCCTCCTCCGCAAGTGCTCTGGGAACGACAATCTCATCGATGCCGATCTCAACGACATCCCGTAACAGGTCAGAGATGGCCCTGCCCGCTACTGCGGGGTCAGAACTCACTATCCCATCCCGGAAGTCTACTTTGAAGGTAATGTTCTCGGACAACTTAAATGCTCCTCCGAGCTCGGACAAGTCGACCAAAGTCCCCGTCCCAATTACAGCTTTCTCAGCACCAGTTATCAGCATGTCAATGACGTTGGTCGAGAATCGGACGCCGCCCTCGTATAGAGTGGGCATCTCGTCACAGACGCGCTGCACCAGGTCGAGCTGCGGCTTGTTCTTGAATATCCCGTCATGGTCGGCTATGTAAACACGGTCGTAGCGCTTGGACAAATCGGATATCAAGGTGGATATCTCTCGTTTCCGAATCCCATGCTGGAACGGAATCCACGGATCGAGGACCACATAGGGAACGATTTTCATGTCAGTGTTGGCGCAAAGCGATACCTCATATAAAAATCGTGGTCACATGCTCGGATCCCTTGGTCCACGGTTCGTTCCGAGCATATCTGGAATGTCCCAGAGTCCGATGTCCTAGACGAATGATTGTCATCGAAGAGGGAGCACCCCATGCATAACGATTATATAGAAGTTCTGGCATATACAAGCATAGGACCTCGGGGAGGACACCGTCTGGAACCGGGTTCGCATAACGGTTGGAATGGAGGCATGACATGATAGGTCAGACACCGATTTTCATACTGAAAGAAGGAACGAAGAGAGAGAAAGGTAAAGGCGCGCAGTTCAACAACATATCAGCAGCGAGGGCAATCGCTGATTCCGTTCGGAGCACCCTCGGACCGAGGGGCATGGACAAAATGCTGGTCGACAGCATGGGAGACGTTGTGATAACGAACGATGGCGTGACCATCTTGAAGGAGATCGACGTCGAGCACCCAGCTGCCAAGATGCTGGTCGAGGTTGCCAAGACCCAAGACGACGAATGCGGCGATGGCACGACTACCGCAGTCATACTCGCTGGTGAGCTGCTGAAGAAGGCCGAGGCGCTCATCGAGATGAACGTCCACCCGACCGTAATATCTGGTGGCTATAGAATGGCGGCCCAGAAGGCGCGCGAGTTGCTAGAGGGACTCGCCATAACAGTCACACCTGACAAGAAGGACGTCCTGACGGACATCGCGAAGACAGCGATGATATCCAAGAGCGTGTCCGCATCCAGGGATCTACTGGCCAAGGTCGCCGTGGGCGCCGTGAGCGCAGTCGCCGAGAAGACCGACAGTGGATCATGGGTCGTGGACGACGACAACATCCAAGTCGTCAAGAAGCAGGGCGGTTCGATGGATGACACTCAGATGATTTCAGGCATAATCATCGACAAGGAAGCCGTCCACACGGGCATGCCGAAGAGAGTCGAGAAGGGGAAGATCGCCCTCATCGATTCCGCCATGGAGGTCAAGAAGACCGAGATCGACGCGAAGATCGAGATAACTGATCCAAGCCAGTTGCACGCTTTCCTCGATGAAGAGGAGAACATGCTCAGGAAGATGGTCGATGTCGTCAAGAAATCCGGGGCGAACGTGCTGTTCTGCCAGAAGGGCATCGACGACCTTGCGCAGCACTATCTGGCCAAGGCCGGTATATACGCCGTAAGAAGGGTCAAGAAGAGCGACATGGAAAAACTCTCCAAGGCAACCGGTGCGAACCTCGTCACGAAACTGGACGACCTCAGAGCCGCAGACCTAGGGACGGCGAACCTCGTCGAGGAACAGAAGATCGCCGATGACAAGATGACCTTCGTAACGGGCTGCAAGAACCCCAAGGCGGTATCAATACTGATCAGGGGCGGCACCGAGCATGTGATCGACGAGATAGACCGGTCGCTGAATGACGCTATCAGCGTTGTGTCTGTGGCGGTCGAGGACGGCAAGCTCGTGACCGGCGGAGGCTCGACGGCGACAGAGCTCGCACTCAGGCTGAGAGACTATGCGGCATCGATAGGCGGAAGGGAGCAAATCGCGATCGACGCTTTCGCGAGCGCCCTCGAAGTAGTTCCCACTGCCCTGGCGGAGAACGCAGGCCTCGACCCGATCGACATACTCATCGAGCTAAGGAAGGCCCACAAGGCCGGCAAGAAGAATGCCGGAGTGAACGTATTCACTGGCAAGATAACCGACATGAGGAAGGAGAAGGTCTTGGAACCGCTCCGGGTCGGCAAGCAGGGCATCAGCTCTGCCACAGACGCCGCCGTCATGATCCTCAGGATCGATGATGTGATCGCCTCCAAGGGAGGCGCGGGCGGCAAGGGCGGACCCCAGATGCCGGACATGGGCGATGGCGGGTTCGATTAGACGGGACCTGTCCAGCCAAACCCTTTATTTCCTTTCAAATATGATACACGCTGACTCGAGCGCGATGTGTGGTGCCCGGGCTGGAGGTGAGAGCTAATGCCTGACAAGACAGAGGATTCCCTACCCTCAAAAGGGGCGGAGCAGACGCTCAACGACGAAGCGAACGAATACGATGAACGAGCGGCGCCCGCTGCCACGAACAAGAGGATCGAGGAATTGACAGACCTCGTGAAGAGGACTCAGGCTGAGTTCGAGAATTACAAGAAACGCGTCGAGCGCGAGTGGACCGAGAGGTCCAGACTCGCCGCTGAGCGCGTCATCGTTGACCTTCTGGCAATCCTCGATACCCTTGACACGGCCATCGAGAGCACACACAACAACGCTAAGGGACAGGCGACAGGGCTGGAAGGCATCCGGAAGCAGCTGATGCAAGTCCTCCAACGCTCCGGGATGAAGGAGATAGACACCGAGGGACCGTTCGACCCCTTCCTGCACGAGGCATTGATGCGGGAGGAGACGACAGATGAGGAGGATGGACAGATCCTGGAAGTCTTCCAGAAGGGCTACATGCTAGGCCCAAAAGTAATACGAGCTGCGAGAGTAAAGGTGTCTGTGGGCGCGTCGAACAACGCGACAGACGTCTCTTGTGGAGGCTCGAAAGGCAATGAGACTGGCAATATTGATGACGATTATGAAGGAGATTAACAACAACAAGAGGAGTGAGGCTACATATGGCAGAGTCTAGCGAGAAGATAATAGGCATCGATCTGGGCACGAGCAACTCTGCTGCTGCCACGATCGAAGGCGGGAGAGCTGTGATAATACCAAGCGCGGAAGGGACGAGCCTGGGCGGCAAAGCGTTCCCTTCGTACGTCGCATTCACCAAGGACGGACAGATGCTCGTCGGCGAGCCTGCGAGAAGGCAGGCGGTCTCGAACCCCGAGAACACCATCTTCGCGATAAAGCGCAAGATGGGGACGGATTACAGGGTGAAGATCAAGGACAAGGAGTACACCCCTCAGCAGATCTCTGCTTTCATACTGCAGAAGATCAAGCGGGACGCCGAGATCCATCTTGGAGCGCCAGTTAAGAAAGTAGTGATCACGGTCCCTGCATACTTCAACGACAATCAGAGACAGGCGACGAAGGATGCGGGCACGATCGCAGGGTTGGAGGTCGTGAGGATAATCAACGAGCCCACGGCCGCTGCGCTGGCATATGGCCTTGACAAATCCGAGAAGGAACAGAAGATCATGGTCTTCGACCTCGGCGGCGGGACTCTCGATGTGACGATCATGGAATTCGGTGACGGAGTCTTCGAGGTCGTGTCGACGAACGGGGACACACAGCTCGGCGGGACGGATATGGACGACTCCATGGTGCAGTTCATTGCGAAGGAATTCAACTCGGAGCACGGGATCGACGTCACCAAGGACAGGATGGCTGTGCAGCGGATCAGGGAGGCTGCGGAGAAGGCGAAGATAGAACTGTCGTCCACGATGGAGACCGAGATCAATCTGCCGTACCTGACCGCGGACGCCTCTGGCCCGAGACATCTCGCCATGAAGCTCTCGAGGGCGAAGCTCGAGGACCTCGTGAAACCGACGGTGGAACGATGCAGAGGCCCCGTGAAGCAGGCTCTGGATGACGCGAAGCTCAGCCCCGAGCAGATAGACAAGGTCATACTCGTCGGAGGACCGACGCGAATGCCGATAGTGCAGAGATTCGTGGAGGAGGTCGTCGGCAAGAAGATAGAGCGCGGGGTGGACCCGATGGAATGCGTGGCCATGGGGGCTGCCATTCAGGGAGGAGTCATCGAAGGAACCGTGAAGGACATACTGCTACTCGATGTCACCCCACTCTCTTTGGGAGTGGAGACGCTCGGAGGAGTGTTCCACAAACTGATCGAAAGGAACACGACTATCCCGACGCGTAAGAGCGAGGTGTTCTCGACGGCGGCTGACGGACAGACGAGTGTCGAGATCCATGTTCAGCAGGGAGAGAGGCCGATGTCAGTCGACAATGTAAGCCTCGGCAGGTTCCACCTCATGGGCATACCGCCAGCGCCAAGAGGCGTGCCACAGGTCGAAGTGACCTTCGACATAGACGCCAACGGCATAATCGACGTCAAGGCGAAGGACCTCGGAACTGGCAAGGAACAGAAGATAACCATAACTGCGACAACGAAGCTGGGAGACAGCGATATCGAGCGCATGGTCAAAGACGCCGAGACCTATGCCGACGAGGACCTGAAGCGCAAGGAAGAGGTCGATACGAAGAACAAGGCTGAGGCGAAGGTTTACGAGGTCGGCCATCTCCTTGAGGAGATGGGGGACAAGATACCTTCGGAGCTCAAAGAGAAAGTGATGGCTCTCACGGAAGAGCTGAAGACGGTGCTGTCGTCTGGCGACATAGCGGCGATCAAGCAAAAATCGGATGAACTCGACAAGGTCCTGCTCGAGGTGGGCAAGAAGGTCTACGAGGCATCAGCGGCGAGCCAGGCTCAACAGGCCCCTCCGCCTTCCGATGACGGGGCGAGCCAGCCATCGGACTCTGACAAGGGATACGTCGACGCCGAGTACAAGATCATGGACGACGAGGAAGGCGAGAAGTAGACATTCTAATACCAAAACCTCTTTCATCATCTTCCTGTCTTTCCTGGACTGAAGTCAGCAGCCTTTGCTGGCAATCGAACCATGAGGTCATTAGATGCCTTCGAAGCGAGATTACTACGAGACCCTCGGCCTTTCAAAGGGTGCCAGCGCCGAGGATATCAAGAAAGCGTACAGAAAGCTCGCGATGAAGTACCATCCGGATAAGAACAAGGACAAGCCCAAAGAGGCCGAGGAGAAGTTCAAAGACCTTTCTGAGGCATACGAAGTGCTCGCAGACCAGGAGAAGCGCACGCGTTATGACCAGTACGGCCACGCTGGCGTCGAAAGCACCTTCAGACAGGGAGGGTTCGATTGGTCCGACTTCACGCACTTCGAGGACATAAGCGACATATTCGGTGGATTCTCAGGTTCCGGTTTCGGCGGGAGCATATTCGACCAGTTCTTCGGTGGAAGACAGAGGTCTGGGCCACAAGAGGGCCATTCTCTTCGATATGACATAGAGATATCGCTTGAGGAGGTCGCCAAAGGCATCGAGAAGGAGCTGAATATCCCACACAGTGTTCAATGCAAGACCTGCAAAGGCCAGGGAGCGAAAGCCGAGGACATCAGGGCCTGTCCGACGTGCAAGGGAGCCGGGCAGGTGCAAAGAGGGCAGAAGAGAGGGAACACCAGCTTCGTCTCGATATCCCATTGCCCGACTTGCAGGGGCGCGGGAAGGCAGATCGTCAAACCGTGCACTACCTGTGGAGGCGCTGGCCACACGAAGGTCACCAGCAAGATAAAAGTCTCCGTTCCCAAAGGCGCGGAGGAAGGTATGAGACTCAGGATACGGGGCGCCGGAGAGGCGAGCGCGAACGGCGGACCACCTGGAGACTTGTACATAGTCATTCACATCGCACCCCATGATGTATTCGACCGAGACGGCAGAAACCTGTACATCGAGGTGCCAATCTCATTCGGAGAGGCCGCGCTGGGAGCCGAGATAGAGGTGCCTACGCTCAATGGGGCGGCTCTCGTCAAGATACCGCAGGGGACGCAGACGGGTACGGTCTTCCGGCTTAAGGGCAAGGGCATGCCCGACCTTAGAGGGTATGGCGACGGGGACGAATTCGTCGCCGTCCAGCTGGTCACGCCTACTAAGCTGACCTCGGAGCAGAAGGGACTCATACGCGAGTTCACCGATTCCGTTGGCAAATACGGCAAGACTGACCGGAAGAGGACCCGTTTTGGCGGATTCAAACGGAAGGGCTGAATGCAGAGAATTTATCTCGCATGATACGAATTGCCACATGATGAAAGCTGTCGGCGTTATGACGGAGAACCCGAGCACATACTATGAGATGCTGACAGCTCTTCGCGAGGAAGGGTTGCAGCCAGTCTCGCTGTGTTTCTTCGAACCTCTCCCCGCGAACATATCCGTCGTAGTGACATCGGAAGAGGAGAGGCATCTGGTGCCGTTCGACAACGTGTTAACCGACGCAGACCCCGAAGTCGTGGTCACCAAAGTCAAGAGCTTCTTGGCCGGCGAAAGAGTCATCTCCGACCTATTGATAGGCATAGACCCTGGTCACAGGCCTGGAATCGCCATCCTCTCGAACGGCCTGGTCCTGACGCGGACGCTGGCACCAACCCCGGAGGATGTCGGGACCATAGTCGAACAGCTCATTAGCAGATACAATCCGTCGCGCGTAACAATAAGGCTGGGCAATGGTGACCGCACAAACCGGAACAGGATATTCAACGCATTGTGGGACTTGGGATATGTGGGCGAATTCGTCGATGAGAGCAACACGACAAAGCGGTCAAAGACGCCTGATGAGGACGCAGCTGTCGAGATAGCGCTCACCCCCCCGGGACACCTGCCTCGGAAGAGGCAGAACATAGCACCTGGACCAGGAGAGATACGTAACACTCAGAGGCTTAGCCGCGTCCAAAGTGAAGGGCAATTGACCGTGTCAAAGGAGCTAGCGATTATGGTCGCAGTAGGGGAGATATCGATGGACCAGGCCATACAAATGCAGCGAAACGTCAGACAGAACAAGCGCTAGAACAAGTGCTCGTCCGTGAGCCTCGCTGCCCCTCCGACGCCACATCTCATTGTTCCCATGCCTAGTGATTTGATTCTCTCCTCAACGATGCCTGCATTGTCCATATCTGTGTTGATGTAGACAGTCGCGCCTGTGTCGATCGAGAAGTGCGCTGGCACCCCTTCAGATCTCATTTTCTTGACTTCCAGAATGACCTTCACGGTCTCCGGGCGCCACAGTATCAGCTCATCTGTGCCCGTCATCGTGATGCCGTGGAGTATGAGGGAGTCCTTCTCCGCGATCTCCCCTATCCGTTGAATATCCCTTCGCTTGATGGCACTCTTCATCTCGGCGAGGGCGCCATGCACATATGCCAATCGAGAATGGAAGAACGGTGACCCGATGACGTCCCTGTGGGCGTCATCTGTTGATTTGTATGCGGGAACCAGCGCGACGACTATCCCCATCTGGAAGTCCTCCGACGCTATCTGATGGGAGAATGAATCCTCATCGTCATGGCCCGTCGTCCACAGAGAGAACGCGCCGGTCACCGATCTCGCAGCGGAGCCCGCGCCTCTTCTGGCTATTGTTGATATCTCCTCAAGCGACAATTCGAGGCCTGCCGCGTCGCATGCGGCTACCGCAAGCGCCGCAAAGCCCGACGCTGATGCCCCCAGGCCGATGTTCGAAGGGAAGTTGTTCCGCGACTCCATCTTGAACCTCTCGGTGACACCGCTCCTTGCCCGAATCTCGTCAACAACCGCCAGTATCCTCTCAAGTCCCACACCTGACATGGACGCCCCATCGACCGACGCCGTGTCTTCCTCGAAGTCGCCGAACTCCACTGTTGTGTGCGTCTCAGTGGGCTTAGTGGCCACTGATATTGAGTCATGGAATGGTATTCTCAGCTTCTCATTCTTGAGCCCGTGATACTTCACTAGACCCTGAATCGGATGTGACTTCGCCGATGATTTCATAGACTGACACCTCAGACATCCAACAGAACGACTATCCGGCGCTGTTCATCGTCAATATTCAGACCGTGGTACGTTACACCCTTGACCACCGCTCTCTTCTGATGACGAGACTGATCGAATTCCTCACCCCTCGCAACTGCTTCCAACGACCCATTTCGAATATGGACTTCGAACTCACCAAAGACTAGATTCTGCGTGTCGTGGAGATACAGCAGCTCTTGAAGGAAATCGACCAACAACCTCTCATTCGTATCCGCCTCGATGGAGATAGTGATTTCGCCGACGGGGCGCACGACGCTCGCGTCGGTGATCTGGTCGAACATCGCGTAGGCAGCGTTCGCGAACCGCTCTGAGAGCGTTTCGCCGTACGACTCGATCAGTGCATCGGCAGTATGATCCAGCAGGCGATACCTCATCGACCTTACAGAACCGTTGTCGGTATATCAAGCCTGTGCCTTTGGACTGTCGCGATTGTGGTTGCACAACTCTGACAGGATACAGTCCTTGCACAGTGGTGTCCTTGGCCTGCATGTTCGCCGGCCATGTTCTATGAGATTGAGATGCATGCTGTAGTACGCACTCGGATGAACGAGACGACTGAGCTCCTTCTGGGCGCCCTCTCTGGAAGAGCGGTCGTCGACAAGGCCGAGGCGCTTCGACACCCTGAAAACATGAGTGTCAACAGGAAACGCGGGCATTCCAAAAGAGAATAGGAGGACGATGGCGGCTGTCTTCGGACCGACGCCATCAATGGAAGCGAGCCATGCCTCGGCCTCCTCTGGTGTCATGCCCACAATGAAGTCCAATGTGATCTTCCCATGCTCTGACTTCAGCCGCCTCAACGCCCCAATAATCCTCTTCGCCTTGATCTCAGCGAGGCCTCCTGAACGTATGATGGCTGCCACAGTCTCGGGGGGCACGTCGATCATCTCTTCCCAGTCGGGGTATCGGTGCTTGAGAGCGGAGAACGCCCTGCCGGAGTTCACGTCAGTCGTGTTCTGCGAGAGTATCGTCTCCACAAGTGTGTCAACTGGATCTTCGTCGCCGGACCTCTTCTTGAGGCCATATGAACGCGTCAGGAGGGAATTCACCTCCTTGGCCTTTCTCTCAGTCGATTTCGCTGACCGGCGATTACTCATCTCCTACCAACCTATGATTATATACACCCTATCAAATTATATTCCTGGTGGTGGGGTTCAGTGTGCAACCACAATCGCGGTTCATCTCGTGACCTGTGAACGGTCGCTCATACTCCAAGGCCCTTTAGCCGAACGAACATGTGCGCTCTCAGAGAAAAAGCATGCGGAGAAAAGGGAAGGCAGATTGAGAGTATCCATGCCAATGTCAAGTAGGGGAGCAAGGATTTATATTGAGCTTCACAATCAATTCACCGTGAATATATGCGTCATTGGTTGCGGCGCCATCGGCGCAGCAATCGCGCGGGGGATGGAGAACGTCTCCAACGTAGACACGGTGTACCTGACTGATAGGTCTCAGGAATGCGCAACCAGGCTGCAGGAGAAGCTCACGAAGGTGTGCTATGTCCCTGACATCGTACCGATAATGAACGACATTGAGCTAGTCGTTGAGGCCGCGAGCCAGGAGGCCGCGCGACACTATGTACCGTTGGCCCTGTCCGCCGGGGTTGACGTCCTAATCATGAGCGTCGGCGTGTTGCATGACGAGGAATTCCAGGCTGATGCTTTCAGACTTGCGAAGCGCAAAGGTGCGAAAGTGTATGTTCCAAGCGGAGCTGTGGGCGGAATCGACGCCTTATCCGCAGCTATACTGGAAGAGATGGAGGAGGTCCTGCTCACCACGACCAAGCCCCCATCGGCTTTCGGAGACAACCAGTACCTGGCTTCCAGGGGAATCATCCCGTCGGAAGTCCGGGTTAGGACGGAGCTGTTCGAAGGGTCGGCGCGGGAGGCGGTCAAACACTTCCCGCAGAACATCAACGTGGCGGCGACAATCGCACTCGCTGGAATAGGCTTCGAAAAGACCAGAATCAAGATAGTCTGCGATCCCCAGGTCAGGACGAACGAGCACCATCTGCAGGCCAGAGGACGATTCGGTGAGCTTGACGTGATCACCAGGAACCTGCCTTCACCTAGGAACCCCAAGACGAGCTACTTGGCAGCGATGTCCGCGATATCGGCCATAAAGAAGATCACAGGGTCGATTTGGATAGGCGCATGAGCCGCATCATTTCTTTATATGCTCAGTGTCATTCCAAGCGCGTGATCTCTTGGCAACCAGGGAGAAGGCCATATTCTCGAACATGAAGGACGATATCGATGCAGTCGTTCTAATGAACGCTGTTGAGCCAAACCTGGACTCGTGCTTCTTCTACGCCACCGGAATTGTGAACGGACTCTTCGAGGGCTGTGTGGCAATAGTAGAGCCTAAGAGAACTGAGGTTCTCACTTCGGAACTGGAGGCCCTAAGTGCCTCTGAAGCAGGAGTCAAGACGACCGCCTTCGAAAACGGGCAAGAGTCCATGAGATTGATGACCAGGAAACTCTCACGATTCTCCACCATCGGCATAAACTCAAGCGAGCTCACCGTCTCCAATCAAAAGAAAATCAAGAAGGCCTCGAAGGGAGCGAAACTGGTGGACGTGTCACATGAGCTATACAAATGTCGCATGATCAAACAGCCGGACGAGCTTGCCAGGACCAGGAAGGCGTGCTCGATAGCCTCGAGAACGGGCGAGGCGATACCTGAGATTGTCGAAGAGGGTATGACGGAGACCGAGGTTGCGGCGGAATTGTGTTATCGTATGATGAGACTCGGTGCGGCCGCCACCGCCTTTAACTCGGTCGTTGCATTCGGATCCAAGAGTGCGGAACCCCACTACTCACCTTCGTCGACGAGACGATTGAAGAACGGACAGTTCGCCCTGTTCGACTTCGGCGCGTCATATAGACGTTATGTCTCAGATATGACGCGGACCTTCGTGTGTGGCTCGGCAACAAGGCGACAGCTGAAGATGCATGAGACAGTCCTAAGAGCTCAGGAGGCCGCTATCGACGCAATCTCCGATGGCGCGAGCGGGGCGACAGTTGACGGAGCTGCTAGGACCATCATAGACGGAAGCGAGTTTAGGGGACGGTTCATTCACAGCACGGGCCATGGTCTTGGCATATCAGTACATGACCCTGGATCAATATCGTCGGCGAGAGACATGACCCTCAGGGAGGGAATGGTCCTCACGGTTGAACCTGGCATCTACATCAAGGGATACGGCGGGGTGAGGATAGAGGATGATATCCTCGTCACGAAGAGGGGTTGCCAGGTCCTCACGTCCTGCCCGAAGGAGCTTATCGCCATCTAGACAACAGAGGGCAGTCCTAG
>Ga0307379_10003762_pt1 | contig 21907 bp, 14 predicted proteins | sample UN2MG_FD_202237 | JGI IMG/M metagenome (GOLD analysis project Ga0307379, IMG submission 202237) | Soil microbial communities from Risofladan, Vaasa, Finland - UN-2 | ecosystem: Environmental > Terrestrial > Soil > Coastal area > Acid sulfate soil | place: Finland: Risofladan, Vaasa | collected... | reverse complement strand
GCTGGTGCAGATCTGGTTCGACGCGGGCGTGAAAACCCCCCAAGAGGGCGGGCCGGACGTGCTGCCGGTATTCGAGAAGCACCAGCCGAGGTCCGTTTTCTACCACAGCAAGCAGCGGTCCGACCATCGCTGGATCGGCAACGAGCAGGGCCGCGCCGGCTACCCCTGCTGGGCGACCATGCCGAGAAAGGACGGAGAGGTCTCCCACAATGCCCGGTCTTGGCGGCCGCTGCTGGCCGGCGGCGACCCCGAGGGCACCGTCTGGTCGCCTGGCATGGTGGACGTGCCGCTCCGCGGGGCCGGCGGGGTGCACAACTGGTTCTGGAAGCCCGGCCAGGACGCCGGCGCCTTGCCGACGGACGCCCTCGTGCGGATGTACCACCAATCGGTCGGGCGGAACTGCAACCTCATCCTCGGGGAGGTCGTCACCTCCGAGGGGCTCGTGCCGCAGTCGGACATCGAGCGCCTGGGTGAGTTCGGCAAGGCGATCCGCGCCCGCTTCGGAACGCCGGTCGCCGAGACGAAGGGCGACGGCCGGGAAGTGACACTCGACCTGAAAGCCCCGGCGACCATCGGCCACGTGACGATCATGGAGGACATCGCCCACGGCGAGCGCGTCCGGTCCTACGAGGTCGAGGGCCTCCTGCCGGGCAACCAGTGGCGGAAGCTCTGCTCGGGGCAATCCATCGGCCACAAACGCATCGAGGCATTCACTCCCGTGGAGCTGGCCAAGGTCCGCTTCCGCGCGACGAAGGCCGCGGCCACACCGCGAATCCGTAAGCTCTCCGTCCTCTGAGTCGGGAACAGTCGGTCCTGAGCCTCCGGCTCGCCCACAGGCTCTCCAGGCGCATTGTCGCGGCAGCTCCGGATGTCGCCGCCTTGGGCTCCCGAGCCGCAAGGCGGAATGACGGCCGCCGGAGACGGGGGAAAATCGGAATAGTCCGCGTTTGGGTTCGTTTCGTCAGTCGCTTCACCAAGAGACGCCTCGACGCCGCCAAAATCGGAATTCCCTGCGTCACAATTCCCGTAAATAGAATTAATCAGGTTTTTCCTGATTTTACCTTACCCGTACTGCGTGTTGTTCGATAGGATATGAGATCGAAGTGTCGCGCGTGCCGTGAAACAGTGCGACCGCACCCATGCCCCGACCCCATGGCACGCGTGATATGGGCCGGCAGGTTTTTTGTTCGCTGCCGGCCCGCTTTATGCGCGTGTCTCAGGGATGTGCCCTACTTGTCGGCCAGGGCATGGCCCGGCCCGGCCGTCGAGGCCGTCTTCTCGCGGCGCTCGGCCTCCCGCACCTCATGGACCCAGCAGCCGCCGCATCGACAGCCCTTGTCTCGCCCGCAGGTGCCGGCAACGTCACGGTACTCCGGCCGGCGGAAGGAGGCGTTGACCTTCGCGGTCATTTCCTGGTAGCCGGGGTCGGTGGCGGCGGGCCAGCCGGGCGTGATCTGCCCCCACCCGCCGGCCTGGCCGGCCAAGGGGGCCTGGAGGATCCGGCTCTCGCCGGGCATGGCGATGTTGACGAGGGACTCGAACGGCTGGGCGGCGAGCTTCTCGCCGAACTTCAGGCGGATGTGCTCGCGAAGGGCCTTCTCGCCATCGGGGTCGGGGCCGCAGTCCTCGATGCGGTTGAAGGAATAGTCGCCGTAGAACTGCCCGTTGAGGTCCAGCCAGTCCACGATCCGCTGGAAGCTCTCGGCGTCGAGCTTCACGCGGGGCTTGCCGGCCTTGTCCTTGTGCCCATCCAGCAGCATCTTCCCCAGGCGCCCGGCGTGGGCGAAGTAGTCTTTCGGCTTGCTGTAGGGCGTCTCGCCGTTGCGCTGGGCGATGACGAACATCCGCTTGCCGTACAGCGACAGGTACGACGCCGTGAAACGGTCCTGCCGTTTGCCCAGCAGGTTCACGCCGCCCTCGGTCTTGTCCAGGCCGTGGCAGCCGATGCAGTGGCGGTCCAGCACCGGCTGGACGGTCCGCACGAAGCTGAACCCGCCTTCGTAGTCCGGCCCGGCGGGCGGCTGGAGCCGGTGGAAGGTCTTCGGCCCGGCGTAGGTCTCGAAGCGCGTCGGGGACGAGTGCCGCGACTCGTGGCAGCCGACGCAGCCGGCCATCTCGCCCGGGCGGACCCACACCGTCGAGCGCATGGTCATCACGGCCATGCCGTTCTCATCCAGGAGCTGGAACTGAAGCGGCTTGTCGGCCGGGGCCTGAAACGCCACCGACCCGTCGCCGTTGACCGGCACGGTGCCGAGGATGCGCTTGATGATCTCGTTGTTGACGACGCTGAGGATCGGTTTGGAGCGCGTCGGCTGGCTGATGATCTCGCTGACGCGGAGGCGCCGGATCGTGCCTCGCTCGATCGGCTGGGTGGACTGGTAGATGTCCTGGACGAAGAACAGCCCCGCCGACCCGCCGCGGGCGACGCGCTCGGGCAGGACCGGCGGCTCGGGGGTCGGCTGGATCGGGATCGGCGCGAAGCACGAGATCTGGGGGTCGTGGTAGATCAGCTCCCGCCCGCCGAGCGTGTCGATCAGGTAGATGGCGAACTGGTCCCCGCGCGGGTAGGCCACGAGAAACAGCTCCTCGGTCAGCGGGAAGGGCGTGGCCGCCCGGTTCCGCCCCCGGCCGGACGCCCGAAGGTCCTCCTCCAGCGGCCTGGGGCAGAAGGTCGTGTCCTTCGGCGCCCCGCGCTCGGGGAAGCCGATCTCCGGCGTGAGGCCCAGAAGCGGCTCGCCGCCGTCCTCTCCCCTGTAGGGGTCCACCACGACGATCGACCCGGCGGTGTAGCCGTGGTGGTCGGTGGCCGTGGCGACGACCTTCTGCGAGCCGGGGATCGCCCGGGCCTCGGTGATCATGCACGGGCCGACGGAGTAGTTGCCGTAATAGTGCCCCGTCGCCGTGCCGTCCGGGCGGGTGACCCAGAGGCTCTGGAAGTTCGTGTCATGCCGGTTGATGTAGTCCCAGCGGCAGTAGACGATCCGCCCGTCGTTCAGCACGGCCGGGTCCCACTCGTTGGCCTCGTTCAGCGAGATCCGGCGGATGTTGGACCCGTCGGCGTCGCAGCGGTAGAGGATGTAGGCCGGCACGTACCGGCTGCCGTGGCAGCGCCCGAACTGCTGGCTCCGCGTCGAGATGAACATGAGCCCCCCGCCGGGAAGGTAGCAGGGGTCGTAGTCCTCGATCCAGACGGTTTCCCGGCCGTTGGCGCCCTGGCGCGGGTCGGAAGCCGTGCCGGTGATCTGCCGGACGGCCTTGCCGTCGATCGTCGCCTCGTAGAGGAAGTAGCTCCGCTGCTTGCTGTCGCGCTGGCCGGAGTGGTCGCAGAAGCCGAACGCGACCCGCCGGGCGTCGTAGGACAGGTCCGGGTGCATCGTCGCGCCGGGCGGGAGCTTGCCCTCCAGCAGCAGCTCGACCTTCGGCTCGTCTTTCCAGTTCGACAGGATCGCCAGCCCCGGCGACGGCCGGCTGTGACGCCCGAGGTACTGGTCGCACATGTGCCCGGGGATCTGGCTGGTCCGCTTGTTGATGAGGATCCGGTCGAAGCCCAGGGCCGGGTGCGAAAGGAGGATCCGCCGGCGGAGCTGGCGGAACTGGTCCCACAGCGCCTTCCTCTGCGTGGCGTCGAGCATTCGGGCGCCCATCGCGCGCCGTTCGAGCTTCTCCAGCTCGGCGGCCATCGGGGGGCGCGGCGCGACCCGCTCGACGAGGGCGAGCGTGGCGCGGGCCAGGTTCACGACGCTCTCGAACTCGCGGGGGACGGTCCGCTCGGCGCCCGGCCCGGCCCAGGCCACGCCCGCGCCGGAGAAAGCCAGAAGGCACACCGCCGTCCATACCGCCGCAACGCTCTTGATCCGGGTCATCGCTTCGCTCCATGACGGGAGGCTGAAAGCAGGCCGCCCCCCGTTCCCGACATCGTGGGAGGCACGGGGAATCCTAGAGTGTAACCCGGCGGGCTCGGCCCCGGGTTCGCCCGGATGCCCGATCGCGGCAGGGCTCAGATTTCCCGCTCCATCCCCTGACGGACGGCGAAGCACTCCAGGCCGGCCCGTTCGCGGGCGAGCAGCTCGCGGCAGGTCTCGACGATCTCGTCGATGTCGGCGTCGGTGCGGTCCTGGTCGTGGTGGAACAGGCCCAGGGCCTTGACGTTCGCCTCCAGGGCCAGGTCCACCGCGTCGCGGTAGGTCGAGTGTCCCCAGCGGCGCTTCCGCTCGTACTCGCCGGGGGTGTACTGGGCGTCGTGGATCAGCAGGTCCGCCCCGCGGCAGAACTCGACGTATTCCGCAAACGTCTTGCCTTCGGGGTGCTGATAGCGCAGCTCGTTGTCCGTCAGGACCACCAGGCAGCGCCCGGCCTCTTCGAAGCGGTATCCCAGGCCCGGATTGGTGTGGCTGAGGAGGATCGGCGTGACGAGCACGCCGCCCAGCAGGAAGCTCCCGCCACAGTGGTCGTGGAAGCTCACCTCCGCCTTCGCGTCGGACAGGCGGACGGGGAAGTTCGGCGGCTCCATGGCGCCGGAGATCAGCTCCTGAATGGACTCCTGGGAGCACGGGCAGCCGAACACCCTCAGGCGGCAGGCCGCGTCGTACAGGGGCTTGAAAAACGGCAGCCCGAGCAGATGGTCCCAGTGCGCGTGGGTGAACAGGAGGTTCACCTCGACCGGGCCGTTGGCGACGAGCCGATTGCCCAGCCCCCGCATGCCGGTGCCCGCGTCGAGGATGATCAGCTCCCCCCCGGCCGAGCGCAGCTCGATGCAGGTCGTGTCGCCGCCGTAGCGGAGGTACTCCCGGCCAGAAACGGGCACCGACCCGCGGGCGCCCCAGAACCGAATCCACATGCCAGATGCTCCCTGCCCAGGCCCGCCCGGTGCCTTGCCGTAGCACGCGGCCTCCTCAGGCACAAAAGCGGACCTCTTATCTATCATACGATGGCCTCGCCCGGATTCCTACCTTCTCCCTTGGAATCGCACCGTGCCGCACGCCGGGCAGGACTGGCCAGGGCGGGCCCGTTCGCTTCCGCGGTGCGGGTCTTCTGTTCCCGGGGCTTGTCCTGCGCGCTTGCTCTGCATACCCTACCGCTCACGCGACGTTCCGTGATGCAGGAGACACCCATGCCCCTTACGTTCGATCTGCCGCTCGAGAAGCTCCACACCTACCGGGGCACCAACCCCAGGCCCGCGGACTTCGAGGAGTTCTGGGACGCCGGCCTGGAGGAGATGCGGGGCGTCGACCCGGAGATCCGGCGCGACCGCGCGGACTTCCGCGTGCCCTTCGCCGACTGCTGGGAACTGTTCTTCACCGGCGTCGGCGGGGCGCGGATCCACGCCAGGCTGCTCCAGCCGAAGCGGCTCGCGGCGCCCGGCCCGGCCGTGCTGATGTTCCACGGCTACTCCGGCGACTGCGGCGACTGGTTCGACAAGCTCGGCTACGTGGCGATGGGCTACACGGTGGCGGCCCTGGACTGCCGCGGGCAGGGCGGGCGCAGCGAAGACGTCGGCGGGGTCGTGGGCAACACGCTGCGCGGGCACATCATCCGCGGGCTGGACGACAAGCCCGAGAAGATGCTCTTCCGGCAGATCTTCCTGGACACCGCGCAGCTCGCGAAGATCGTCCTGGAGATGGACGAGGTGGACGCCGCGCGCGTCGGCGCGACCGGCGGCAGCCAGGGCGGCGGCCTGACGCTGGCGTGCGTGGCCCTGGAGCCGCGGATCAAACGGGCGGCGCCGGTCTTCCCGTTCCTGTGCGACTACAAGCGGATCTGGGACATCGACCAGGACAAGGACGCCTACGCCGAGCTGCGGGATTACTTCCGCCGCTTCGACCCCCGCCACGAGCGCGAGGCGGAGATCTTCACGAAGCTGGGCTACATCGACGTCCAGCACCTCGCGCCGCGCATCCGGGCGGAGATCATGATGGCCGTGGGGCTGCGAGACACCGTCTGCCCGCCGAGCACGCAGTTCGCCGCCTACAACAGAATCCGCTCGGCCAAGTCGCTGGTGCTGTACCCCGACTTCGGCCACGAGGGCCTGACCGGCCAGGGCGACATCGTCTTCCAGTTCCTGGCGGGGCTGTAAGCGCCCCGCGCGAGGGGCCGCTGCCTCTTGGCGCACCGGCCGGCCGGGCGATAGCGTGAATGCGACAGTGAAGCAGGTGTTTCCTTACCCCCAAGGGAGACTCGACCCATGACCAGAGACGGTTTCCTGCTCGCGTCGCTCCTGGGTGCCTGCTTCGCCGCGCCGGCCGCCGCGGAGGTCTCCTCGCGGGACGTCGAGGCGATCTGGGACAGGTTGCCCCGCCCGCGCCTGGCGGTCGCCGCCACGAAGGCGCCGCCCAAGATCGACGGGAAGATCGACGACGACGAGTGGTCCGCCGCGTCCGTCGCGACGGGCTTCCTCGGCACGGACTCGCCGAAGTGGAGGGGCCTCGCGGGGTTCGACTACGCCGCCGCCCAGACGACCGTCCGCGTGACGCACGACGCCAAGTGCCTCTACGTCGCCTTCCGCTGCGACGAGCCGGAGATCGAGACGCTCCAGGTCACCGGCACCCGGCCGCGCGACGGGGCCTTGTGGCGCGACGACTGCGTCGAGCTGTTCCTCCAGCCGCCGGGGGCCGAGCACCACTTCCACCTCATCGTCAACAGCAAGGGCTGGGTCTACGACGCGAAGAACTCCCCGACGGTCAAAAAGGGCGCCGATTGGGACGCCGAGGGCCTGAAGGTCGCCGCGTCCGCCTCGCCGCCGGGGGCGGGCTCGTACTGGGCGGCCGAGCTCGCCGTGCCCTTCGTGGCGCTGGGCGCCGAGGCCCCCGGCCCGGACGCCGTCTGGGGCGCAGACTTCGCGCGCGAGCGGTACGCCGCGTCGTACAAGGCGATCATCGAGTATAGCACCTGGAGCGGCCTGGTCGGCGGCTTCGGCCGGCCGGAGCGGTTCGGGGAGCTGTGCTTCTGCGGCCTGCGGCAGGACATCCGCCTGCCCCGGCCGTTCCTGGGCCGCAACGACCTGGCGGGGGTGGGCGAGCTGGCCAGTCTCACGGGCCCGCGGAAGCTGAAGCTCCTGCTGAGCACCGCTTCGGGCGACGGCGTCGCGGAATCCGGGGCGGCGCAGCCGGCCGAGGCGCCGGCCACGGGCAAGGGCATGTCCGTCGACGCGGTGGCGCGCGTCGGGCACGAAGGGACGCAACTGCTGGCACTGACCATCGCCGACGCGGCGACGGGCAAGGCGCTCTCCGTGACCCGCGTGCCGTTCCACGTCCCCGACGTGCTCGCCGCGGCGGGTCGCGTCCAGGGGCGCCTGGATGCCCTGGCCGAGCGGGCCGGAGAGGGCGGCGAGCTGGCCAGGGGAGTCGCCGCCCAGCGCGCGGCCCTCGCCGCGGCGGCGGCTGAGGCCCGCGAGCTTCGGCAGCAGTGGAAGGACGCCGCCGCCGGCCCCGCCGGGCGGGAGCAATGGGCCGCCCTCCGCGAGCGGATCGGGCGGCTGGAGGCCGACGCGACGTTCGTCGTATGGACCGGCTCGCCGTACGTCGCGACGGGGCCGGGCACCATGCCCCCGGCCGTGGCGCCCCCGCCGACGCTGAAGATCGCCGCCGCGCAGAACGAATCTGCCCACGCCATCGTCAACGTCACGAACCTGACGGAACGGGCCATCGAGCTCCAGCTCGACGGCGAGCTGCCGGGCCAGGTCGGCCGGGCGCGGTCGGGGCTGGACACCACCGTCCAGAAGCTGGCGATCTACCAGCCGAAGCTGCTGGGCAAAAAGCCCACGGACCTGCCGGAAGCCGAGGACGGCCTGGCCATGCCGCTGGTGGAGCTCAACGGGCTGAGCACGTTTTTCGTGAGGCCCTTCTCGACGCGGCAGGTGTGGATCACCGTCCAGACGCGGGGGCTGAAGGCCGGCACGAAGCGCGGCAGCCTTCGCCTGGTGCCCCTCAGCGCCACCCTCCCGCCGATTGCCGTGCCCTGGGAGATGACGGTCTGGGAGATAGCGCTGGCCGACGAGGCCCCCCTCGGCGTGTTCTGCTTCGACTACGCCGGCGACTTCGACTGGATGCGATCGTACAAGATCAACCTGTGGTTCCGCGGGGCCTTCCCCAGCAAGCTGGAGCTGGGGCCCGACGGCAACCTCAAGCCCTACAAGACCGACATCGGCCGGGTCAAACAGCGCCTCGACGAGGGGGCGCGCAAGTTCCTGTTCTCCTACGGCTACGCCGGCAGCTTCATCCAGTGGGCCGAGAAGAGCAAGGTCGAGTACATGTCCCCGCAGTTCCGGCGCCTCTTCAAGGAGGTCCTCTCGCGGATGGTCCGCGAGTGGCTGGAGGCGGGGCTGAAGTACGAGGACTTCGCCCTCCAGTCGATCGACGAGGCCCACGGCCGGGGGGTCCAGCAGGTGCTCGACACCACCCCGCTGATCCGCGAGGTGGACCCGAAGGTCCGCCTGGCGATGACGATCATGACGGACCTGGCGGAGCTGAAGAAGATGGCCCCGCACGTGGACGTGTGGCTCAACCGCAACGGGGCGATCTGGGGCGGCGAGCAGGCGGCGTTCTTCACGGGCGAGCGGGCCAAGGGCAAGCCCATCTGGAGCTGGAACATGCCCAACAACCCCCGGAGCCAGCCGCTGACGCAGTTCCGCACGTACGGCTGGCGGGCGATGAAGTTCGACTTCGACGCGATCGGCTTCTTCCTGTATTTCGGGCTGGTCTACCAGCCGATGCGGAAGGGCGGCGGCTTCGCCACGCGGCACTGGGAGGCCTGGCGCGACGGCGTCGAGGACTACCAGCTCCTGCGGGCCCTCCGCGACGAGGTCGCCGCGGCGAGGCAGCGCGGCGTGGCGGCGGAGAGCCTCGCCGGCGCCGAGAAGCTGCTGGCGGCTTGCGTGGACGACGTGATCACCGAGAAGTTCTTCCCGCCCAACACGCAGGAGACCGACGACCGGATCGCCGCGGCGCGGGAGAAGGTCGCGGGGGAGATTTCGCGGGTGCGGAAGATGAAGAGGTGAGGGGGGCCCGGGAGGACAGACCGAACCGGCCCATGAATTGGCCAGCCCTCGGCCCGCGAGCGGGCGTTGGATAGTCCAGAGATACAGAGATACACCACACGAGAGGAGAAGGCGATGAACACGTACGATCGGGATCAGCACACGCGGCGTGACATTCTGAGGATGGGCCTTGCGGGCGCGGCCGGGGCGTGCCTGGGCGGGGCGAGGCTGCTGGGGGCCGAGGCGGCGGCCGTCCGGCCGGCGGGCGGGAAGAAGCGCATTCCCGTCGGCCTCCAGCTCTACTCGGTGCGAAACGAGTGCGGCAAGGACAAGGGCAAGAACCTCACGAAGGTCGTCGAGGCCGTCGCCAAGATGGGCTACGAGGCGGTGGAGTTCGCCGGCTACTACGGCTGGGACGCCAAGGACCTCCGCAAGCTGCTGGACGACAACGGCCTGAAGTGCTGCGGCACGCACACCGGCCTGGGGGCCCTGGAGGGCGGCAACTTCGAGAAGACCGTCGAGCTCCACAAGACCCTCGGCTGCAAGTTCATCATCGTCCCCGGCATGCCGGGCAAGTACACCAAGACGGCCGACGGCTGGAAGGAGGCCGCCAAGGCCTTCAACGAGATCGCCGGCAAGCTCAAGCCGATGGGCATGTACACCGGCTATCACAACCACAGCCAGGAGTTCAAGAAGATGAACGGCTCGACGCCGTGGGAGATCTTCTTCGACAACACCTGCGCGGACGTGGTCATGCAGCTCGACACGGGCAACTGCATGGGCGGCAAGGGCGATCCCGTCGCGCTGCTGAAGAAGTACCCCGGCCGGGCCATGACGCTCCACATGAAGGAGCACGGCGGCGACGCCAAGACGGTCGTCGGCGAGGGCACCTGCCCGTGGAAGGAGATCCTCCGGCTCGCCCGCACGATCGGCGGGACGGAGTGGTCCATCATCGAGCACGAGCGCGCGGGCCAGCCACCGATAGAGGCCGTCAAGAGGTGCATCGAGAACTTCCGGAAGATCCAGGCGGAAGTGTAGCGGGGCGGGAACGAATCCAGACCGGAACGCCGCGCGCCGGATGACGCGCGGCGTTCCGGTTTCGGAGCCCGCTTTGTTGCGGAAAGAGACCGGCCACTGAAGTGGCCAGCCCTCCACGGATGCCGGCAGAGAGGGCAGCGGCATGAGCGGGCGACGCGCCATCCTGTGGGCTGCGGCCTTCCTCGCGACGGCGGAAGGGGCAGAGATGAGTCACCCCAGGCCGGATGCCCCCGTCGGCTACGCGTGCATCCGCGTGGTCCGCAAGCAGCCCGGCCGGCCAGGCAAGCCGCGGATCGACCTGCCTTCGGGATACGAGCGGGTCACCGACGGCCATCATGAGCTTGCCTCGGCCGGGGAATACTATGTCTTCCTGAAGGGCCCCAGGGGCGTTGCCGCCGGCGTGCGGATCGGCTGGCCGGGCGTCGAGGTCGAGGCCGTCGTCCACGGCCACGATCGCCTGACGCTGCGCCGCGGCGACGGTGCGGTCCTCTGCGACGTGCCCGTCCGCGCGGCGTCCGCCCGCGCGGCTTGGACGACGCTGGAGATCTGGTCGCACCGGAACGAGCCCGACCTGCCGATCCGCATCGAGCACAACCTCGAAAGCCGCCGGGCCGGCAAGTTCGCCGAGGGACCGTGGGTGGCCGGGCAGGCGGCCGCGTGCGTCAACTACCTGATCGCCTGCCGCGAGGTCCTCCGCGACTGGGGGCTCCACCGGCAGATCGCCCGCGAGAAGCTCGGCCACCTGAGCCTGATGGGCTTCGAGTCGAACAACCCGCTGCACGGCGACTGGCCGGCGCACTGGCACCTGATCTACTACTGGCCGCCGCCGAAGGAACCGGGCAAGGACCACTACTTCGGCTCGCAGGTGCCGCACTTCCACCTGGACGCCGACGGGCGGACCGTCACCAACAGCATTCACGTCTTCGGCGGGCAGGGCCGGCTGGCCAAGGCGCGGGACCCCATGGTCTTCACCGACCCCGACGGCAAGGTGCGTTTCGCGATGGACATCCGCCCCGACGGCGGGGTGGACATCGGCCCGGAGGCGGGCACGTGGACGTACTCCCTCGTCGCCGGCGACGATCGCGGACGCTTCTGCGAATCGCTCCGTGTGCTGCGCGGGGGCCAGCCCTGGCTCGGCGTGGCCGCCAAGGACGACGCGAAGGCGGGGGTGCTGACGGTCCGCGTCGAGCCGCTGGGCGGCAAGGGCCCCGTGCGTACCGAGACGCACCGCTACGACCCCCTGACGGGCCGGCCAAACGGCAAGTGAACCTCGCGTCCGGCCGGGGTATACTGGCCCCCGCAACCAGCTCGAGGTGACAGACCATGCCGCCGAGGATCGACATCGACCGCGAGAAGATCGCCGCGTTCTGCCGGAAGTGGAAGATCACCGAGTTCGCCCTGTTCGGCTCGGTGCTCCGCGACGACTTCCGCCCCGACAGCGACGTGGACGTGCTGGTCACCTTCGCCGACGACGCGCCCTGGAGCCTTCTGGACATCGTGACCATGCAGAATGAGCTCATGGAGGTCTTCGGTCGGGACGTCGACGTTGTGGAGAAGTGCGCGGTCAGGAACCCATTCAGGCGGCGGAACATCCTGAAGCACAACGAGGTGATCTATGCCGCCTGAGAGCGCCGACCCCGCCTATCTCTGGGACATGCTGGACCGGGCGCGCAGGATCCAGGACTACCTTTGCGGGAGGACGCACGAGGACTACCTGGCGGACTGCCAGCTTCAGGACGCCATCGAACGGTGTGTCGAGGTCATCGGGGAGGCCGCGCGCCGCGTATCCGAGAGCTTCCGCAACGCCCACCCCGAGATCCCTTGGCGCCCCATCGTCGCCCAGCGGAATATCCTTGCACACGAGTATGCGGACATTCGGCCGGAGTTGATCTACCGAGTGGCGGCGGTCCACATACCCGAACTCATCGGGCATTTGGAGAAACTCGTCCCGCAAGTCCCCCCCGAGGAAGAGGGCGATGACTGACCGACCCAACGTGTTGCTGATCTTCACCGACCAGCAGCGGGCCGACACGATCGGCGCGCTGGGCAACGGGGTGATCCGCACGCCCAACCTCGACCGGCTCTGCCGCGAGGGCGCGGCGTTCACGAGCTGCTACAGCCCCTCGCCGGTGTGCGTCTCGGCGCGGTGCTCGATGATGTACGGCCAGTACCCCTGCCGCTCGCGGTGCTACGAGAACGGCTCGCCGATGCCGACGGACGGGCGGCCGTCGTTCGTGGACGCCCTGGCGGCGGCGGGCTACCGGACGCATGCAATCGGCAAGTGTCATTTCACGCCCGACCTCTACGCGATGCGCGGCTTCCAGACGCGGCAGACCCAGGAGGAGCTCGTCCGCTCGCCCGACCGGGACGACTACCTGAAGTTCCTTCGGGCCGCGGGCTTCGGGCACATCTGCGACCCCCACGGCGTCCGCGGGGAGATGTACTACGTCCCCCAGGTCGCCCAGATGCCCGCCGAGCGGCACCCCACGCACTGGATCGGCGACCAGACGGTCCGGTTCATCGAGGAACAGGCCCCCTCGGCAGGCTCGGGACGGGCCTCCGCCGACGCGCCGTGGTTCTGCTTCTCCAGCTACACCCACCCGCACCCGCCGTTCGCCCCGCCGAACCCGTGGCACAAGCTGTACCGGGCCCCGCTGATGCCCCTGCCGAACGTCCCGGCCGACGCCGAGGCCCTCCACACCCACATCAACCGCCACCAGAACCGCTACAAATACCGCGACCAGGGCATCGACCGGAACCTGCTGCGGAACATCAAAGCCCACTACTACGCGATCATCTCCTTCATCGACTGCCAGGTCGGGCGGACGCTCGACGCGCTGGCCAGGACCGGCCAGCTCGACCGCACGCTGATCCTCTACACCTCCGACCACGGCGAGCTGCTGGGCGACTACCACTGCTTCGGCAAGCGGAGCATGCACGACGCCGCCTCGCGCGTGCCGATGATCGCCCGGCTGCCGGGCCGGCTGGCGGGCGGGACGGTCTGCGGCCGCCCGAGCAGCTTGGTGGCGACGATTGCCGCCGCCACGGGAGCGGACATGCCCGCCGAGCAGCTCGACGGCGAGGACCTTGCCGACGTCGCCGCCGACCGCTCCGGCCGGGAGATGGTCTTCAGCCAGCACGACCAGGCCGGGCGGGCGACGTACATGGCCGTCGGAAGCCGGTGGAAGTACTTCTACAGCGCCCCGGACGACCGCGAGTTTCTCTTCGACCGCGTCGGCGATCCCCTGGAGACGCGCAACCGCGCCGGGGTGCGGTTCTGCCAGGAGGCCCGCGACCGGATGAAGGCCGCCCTCATCGGCCATCTCCGCGCCGGCGGGCAGACCGATGCGTTCGAGGCCGACGACTGGCGGAAGTACCCGCGGCTGACCGTCCCCGCCGACCCCGACGCCGGCCTGCTCGTACAGGATCACCCCTGGGCCGACACGAGCATCCCGGGCTATACCGACGTGCCATAGCCCCCGCCGGCTCCCGCCTGGCGCCCCGGCCGGACTACCTCAGCCCGCCCGTCCGCCCGCGCGAGCCGAGGTAGACGCTCTGGCTGGAGGAGATGACCATGCCGCGGTCGACCTTCCTGGCCAGCTCCTCTGCGCTGTCGGCGTACAGCGGGGAGATCTCGATGGCGGCGGCCACCTGCCCGTCGGCGTCGCGCGGGAGGGCGATGCCCGCCTGCTCCAGCCACGACGCCCCCCGGCGGACCTGGTCGTGCAGGCAGGTAGTCGGGCTGTCTTCGCCTTCGGCGTTCTTGACCGGGCTGAACTCCTCCCGTCGCTCGGTCTCGAGGATCACCGTCCTGGCCGCCAGCGGAAGCGCGTCGAAGACGAACATCTCCAGCTTCACGGCGTTGGGCTCATCGGGCTTGACGACCTTGCCCGATTCGTCCACAAACGCGACCTTCTTCTCCGCCCGGTGCATCGGCAGGGCGCACCGGCTGTCGGCCGTCAGACGCTCGACGAAGCAGCGCCCCAGCACGTGGATCGCGATGCTGCCGGCGCTGAAGCGCAGGCGCCCGTCCTCGGTCGTGGCCAGGGCGTGCTCCTCGGGCATGTCGGAGTACTCGATCACCGTGACCTTGCCGTCCACGAGGCAGAAGTTGCCCAGCCTCTCCATCGGGTCGCGCTTCGGCAGGCACTTGGCGCTCATCTCCGCGCCGCGCAGGTCGTGCAGGCCGAGGAACAGCGGGTCCAGACACCGCACCAGGGGGTTGTCCACCTGGAAGTAGCTGACCAACTCGACGCCCCGTTCGGCCATGTCGGCCAACGCGCCGCTCTCCCGCAAGGCCAGCAGGCTGCCGCCGTGTCCGTTGGGGCTCATGGCGACCTGCCCTTTGGCCGCCAGCAGGAGCTTACCGTCCGACCCGATGGCCGGCAGCATCGCCTGGCACAGGAAGAAGACGTCCTTGGGGTTCAGCCCGAAGAAGTTGTGCCGGCGGAAGAACGCCCGTGTGTCCACGTCGTTGGCCGGGGAGGTCATCACGTACCAGGGAATGGCCACCTTGGCGCGTTGCCCGGCCGCGAGGATCTGCTCGCCGAAGACCTGGAACAGCGGCTTGTGGGTGACGGGCGTGACCTCGAAGCAGCCCTTGGGCCCGTCGAAGCCCAGGCGGGTGCCTTGCCCCCCGGCCACGACGAAGGCCGCCACCTTGCCGGCGGACAGGAGTTCCAGCCCGCGCCGGCGGGCCCGTTCGCACTCCTCGCCCAGGGCCCCGGTCGGATGGGCGGGCATGATCTCGGGCGGGAGGATCCGGGTCGGCACGTTCACGGGGGGGCGCTGCCGGACGTGCTGCTCGACGTACTCATCGATGCGGTCGAAGTCAATGCCCGCCAATTGCTCCAGCAGCGCGCGGCATTCCGGCTTGCCCAGTTCATCGCGGAAGCGCAGCAGGTGGCCCTGACCGTGGGCCTCCAACGTCTTCCGAACCGTCTCCAAGTCAGCCATGTCGAACTCCCTCGCCGGGGCACGATGCGAATGCCGGGAGGTTAGGCCCCCCGGTGGGCCGTGTCAATGCTCTGCGGAGCCCAAATCCGCCGCCCCGCGTGCCCGTGCCTGGCCACCTCTGCGGGGTGGCGCTTTTCGGACCCAATCCTGTTGACAGTACCGCATGAATGGAGATAGAATAGAAGGTGTGACTTGGCGCGAGAATGCGCCGTCGCCGTAGGTCCGTGTTTCCTTGTGGGTTACGTCGGACCGGAGGCGATGTTGCCCCGGCCAGGCCGGGACAGTGCATGTCGGCCCGACCCCTGGTGGTCGTGCCGGCCCGGTCGACGCCGTGTCGTCGGGCGGAATCAAACCGTGATATCGAGTCCCTTGGCGAAGGTCGCCCAGGGCGTATGCTAAGTCAGGTCGGGCGCGGCCTAACGCCCGGCCGAGTCAAGCCGCCCACTGCCGGCAAGCGCGGTGAAACGCTATCATCATACGTAGTCTCCGCTTCCGGAGCGGGCCCTTGGCGCGGTGTGGGGGAAGGAGGTCGCATATGCGACGCAGTAAAGGCTTTACGTTGGTTGAGTTGCTGGTCGTCGTCGGCATCATCGGGCTGCTGGCGGCAATTCTCGTCCCGACGCTTCAGCAGGCCAATGAGTTGACCAACCGAACGGTCTGCATGAGCAACCTGGCCAGTGTCGGCAAGGCCCTGACGCTCTACAAGGGTCAGAATGACAACTCCTGGCCGTGGATCTCCGACAAGCTCAAGAGCTGGGACACCACGCCCACGGGCAAGAACCGCGACCCCGACAAGGACCCGTTCAAGGATCCCAACGACACGACACCTCACGCCATCACGTCCCTGATGTTCCTGTTGGTCCGCGATGGGCAGCCGGTCAAGCTGTTCGTCTGCCCCAGCACGAGCAGGCGCAAGGACGAGAGGATCGTCGATGACGCCAACGCCAAGGACGACGAAGAGCCCCCGTATTTCTGGGACTTCAGCACCTACAACAACGTCAGTTACTCTTGGCAGGCCCCCTTCGAGGACAAGGAAGGCAACTACCGTCAGGGCATCAGCGATGCCGACAACGATGCGGTGGTCATGGCGGACATGACCCCGGCCGAAGACCCGGTGGAAGACTGGAACAACAACGAGTGGGACCCGGAGATGAAGGGCGTGAAGATCCAGCCGCACGTGGGCCCCAACCACCGCGGCAAGCAGGTCAACGCCCTGTACGTCGGCATGAACGTCGCCAAGAGCGACCGCCCGGACATCGGCGCCAACAAGGACATGATTTTCACGGCGTCGGGCAAGACCAAGCGCGGCGATCGCAAGGCCACCAGCCTCAGCATCGCCGAGCACAAGTCGACGCGCGACTCGTTCCTGATCGGCCCGGTCGGCGATCCGAACAATCCGTAACCCCAGCCGTCGCGACGTTCGAGGTTCCGCACGAGGCGGACGCCCTGCAGGCGTGTCCGCCTCGTGCTTTTCTGCGCACCGCGGGGGCGCCAAGCGTCGTCTGGACAGGTAGTTGGCCCTACAATAGAAGCGCAGGTCGCCCTGCAATGTGTCCGGCCGGATTGGGCGGAAGCATTGCAGCGGTCCTGCCGCGGGCTGGGTGCCCACGCCCCCAGGATGCCCGGCCGCGCGGCAGGGGCCCGCGGAATCCCGGGCGAGCGGCGTCCAGGACGGGCTGACGGGATCACAGGCCGGGTCAAAGGGTGATCCGGCGGGTCCGGAGCGCGGCGCGAACCCAGCGAAGTCCTTACCGCAATCATACCTTCCATATCGCCCGTTCGCGGCGGCACTCCGAGACAGGCCGGGGGCAGGGAGGTCGGATTATGCGCCGATCGAATGGGTTTACGCTCGTGGAACTGCTGGTGGTCGTCGGCATTATCGGCATGCTGGCAAGCATGCTCGTGCCGACGATCCGGGTCGCCCTGGCGATCGCCGAGGCCAACGTCTGCCTGGGGCAACTGAAGGGCGTCGGCACCGCCCTTCAGCTCTACCGCCAGCAGAACGACCAGCGCTGGCCGTGGATCGCCAACGTCAGGTCCGACTGGTCCAAGGTCCCCACGGGGGCCAGTCGAGACCAGCCGCTGCCACAGGACAACACCGACCCCGGCGAGCGGTCGATCACCGCCCTGATGTTCCTTCTGGTCCGCGAGGGACAGCCCGCCAAGCTGTTCGTCTGCCCCAGCGACTCCGACGCCGTCGAGGACACCCAGGTCCGCCGGGACCACGACGGCGACCCGGAGACGCCGATGGAGTACTACGGCGACTTCGCCGGCTCCCGGAACGTCAGCTACTCCTACCAGGCGCCGGTGAGAAGGGGCGACGAGGGCTTTGTCAACGGGGTCGCCGATGACGACGCGGCCGGGGTGATCGTCGCGGAGAAGACCCCGGCGGCGGGCGATCCGGCCTGGCGGCCGGACGCGTTGGCGGCCGACACGCCCATCGAGACGGTCCGGGCGAACCTGAGCCCGAACCATCGCGGCATCGGGGTGATCAACGTCCTGCGCGTGGGGCTGGACGTTACCCAGCCCAGGCGTCCGGACGTCGGGACAGACCTGGACAACATCTACACGGCTTCGGGGCGCCGACAGACCGGCGCCCGAGACGGCGTCAGCCTGAGCGTCCTCCAGCACTTGTCGGCCAGGGACGGCTTCCTGATCGGTCCGGTGGCCGACGCGAACCAGCCGTAGGCGGCTGGCGGCGCCGCCGGGCGTTGCGGCGGGGCGGACCTGCATCGGGCGGGCCCGCCCCGCCGCGGTGGTGGGACTTCCTGTCGGCCAGGGCGATTTCGCCTTACATCGCCGTGCACGCGGAGGGGGCCCGTGCTATGCTTTGGTGGCCCGACGTATGCCTTGACGGGCGAATCGCTTGAGGGCGCCGACACAGGAACCACGACGTGGAACTGAGCATCAAACTCGAAGACCCCGGCAGGGCGGCAGCGCTGTTCGGGCCCATGGACCGGCATCTGAAGATGATCCGCGAGGCGCTCGGCGTGCAGGTTTTCGCCCGGGAGGGCCAAGTGAAGATCACCGGCTCGGCGCAGAACGTCTCCCGGGCTGCCGCCGTGCTGGAGGCCCTCCAGCGCCGCCTCCGCCAGGACCGTCCGATCAACCTGGACGCGGTCGCCGAGGTCGTCAGCGCCGCGGCCGCCGAACACGAGAAGCAGGCCTCGGAGGTCCTCGACGTGTACACCTCCGGGCAGCTCGTCCGCCCCAAGACGCCGGGCCAGAAACGCTACATTGACGCGATGCGCACGGAGGACCTGGTCTTCTGCACCGGCCCGGCGGGCACGGGCAAGACGTACCTGGCCGTCGCCGTGGCCGTCCACATGCTCAAACACCAGCAGGCCAGGCGGCTGATCCTCGTCCGCCCGGCGGTGGAGGCCGGCGAGAAGCTCGGCTTCCTGCCCGGGGACATGCAGGCGAAGGTCAACCCGTATCTTCGTCCGCTGTTCGACTCGCTGCACGACATGATGGACTTCGAGCAGATCCGCCGGTTCATTGCCAATGACCTGATCGAGGTGATCCCGCTGGCCTTCATGCGCGGGCGGACGCTGAACGATTCGATGATCATCCTGGACGAGGCCCAGAACACCACCACGTCGCAGATGCTGATGTTCTTGACCCGGATGGGCCACGGCTCGAAGATGATCGTGACCGGCGACGACAGCCAGATCGACCTGCCGGACAACGTCCAGAGCGGCCTGCTCGACGCCAAGCAGCGGCTGCGTGGGATCAAGGGCCTGGCGTTTGTCCGGCTGGACAGTTCGGACATCGTCCGTCACCACCTGGTGCAGAACATCGTCGCGGCCTATGCCGACCGGGCCAATGCCGCCGGCGGGCACGATCAGCCGCCGGCCCGGCCGTCCGAGGGCTAGCCGTCGCTACCGAGGCCGGAAGAATGTGGCCGTTCCGGAAAACCGCTCCGAAGCGCCGTTTGCGTGCCCCCCGCGCCGCGGGGGCCGGGGAGTCCGCGTGGGGCCGGTTCCGCCGGTCGGGCGGGGTCGGCGGGACCTTGCTGGCGCTGGTGCTGTATCTGGCGGTCCTGGCGATGGACCTGTCTCCCGTCGAGCCGTTCGGCCACCGCCTCGGGGAGTACCTGCCGGAGGACGTCCACGCCCAGTACCGCTTTCGGCTGCTCCTGCCGGACCTGATGGAGGAAGCCCGTGGGCGGGCGCAACGCTCGGCGCCGGCGGTGTTTCAGTTCGATCCCGGCGCGTCCGAGGAAATCGTCAGGGCCCTGCGCGTCTTGCCGCGGCGCCTCTCGCCTACGTCGCAGCCGGCAGCCGGAGACACTGCCGCCCCCGCCGACCCGAACGTTCCTTCCCCTTGGCGGGCGCTGGTGGAGGACCCCAACGCCCTCCAGGCGTACACCGCCCAGGTCGACCGGCTCACGGAGCAATTGCCCCGGTCGTACGTCATCCGGCGGCAGGATCCTGACGACCACAAGCCGCAATGGCGCTGGCCGGACCGGGCACTGCTGCTCACGCCGTCGGGAACCGTCGAGAAGGACATCGACGAGCTGACGGACGTCGGCGACGCCGCTGCGTTGGGCCTGGCGGCCGGACGCCTGATCACGCCGTTTGCCCCGGCCCTGCGGAAGGACGTGGCCGCGTGCCTCCAGAAGGCCCTGCTGGCCCGTCCCACCTATCGGTACGACCGGATGGCCACGCAGGACCGGATCGACCGCGCCGTGGCGGCCGTGGAGGCCTCCCCGCCGCCGGAGGCCTTCAAGATCTACGACGTCGGCGAGCGGATCGCCCAGCGCAGCCGCCGGAAGGACGCCGCCGGCCAGACCGTGCTGATGGGCCTGGATGCCAAGGACCTCGCCGTCCTCCGGGCCGAATACGACGCCGCCCGCGCCCAGGCCACCCGCCCGCCGCTCCGCTACTGGGCCCGCGTCGCCGGACGGGCGGCCATGCTCGCGCTGGTCGTCCTGCTGCTGGCGCTCTACGTGGCGAAGTACCAGCCGGCGCTGGTCCGCGATCCCCGAAGGGCCTTCGCGCTGCTGATCGTCCTGCTGTTGATGCTCGGCCTGAACAAGGTCCTTGTCGCCGTCCTGCGGGTCAACCCGTGCGCCTCGGTCCTGCCGGTCCTTCTGGCCGCGGCCGTGCTGACCATCGGCTCCCACCAGCGCTTCGCCCTGGCCGTCGGCGCGGCGGTGACGACCCTCGTGGTTTTCCAGGTGCGGGCAGACATGGGGCTGTTCCTCGTGCTGATGGTCGGCGTGGCGGCGGTGATCTTCCAGCTCGACGAGATCCGCACGCGAACCAAGCTGATCCGGGTGGCGGCGATCTGGGCCGGCGTGGTCTTCGCGGCCGTGTGGGTCGTCGGCCTGGCGACCGCCGTGCCGTGGCCGTTCGCCCTGATCGACGCCGCCTGGGCCGGCGGGTGCGCGATCCTCGTCGGCCTGGTCGTCCAGGGGCTGCTGCCGCTGCTGGAGAGGGTCCTCCGTGTGGCGACCAGCCTGACGCTGCTGGAGTGGTGCGACGCCTCCCGCCCGCTGCTGCGGCGCCTGGCGATGGAGGCGCCCGGCACGTACAACCACTCCCTCCAGCTCGGGGCGATGTGCGAGTCGGCCGCCGAGGCCGTCAAGGCGGGCGGGCTGCTGGCGCGCGTCGGGGCCTACTACCACGACATCGGGAAGATCAACAAGCCCGACTACTTCGTCGAGAACCATTCCGGGGCGACTTCCAGGCACGACAGGCTCTCCCCGGCCATGAGCCTGCTCATCATCATCGGGCACGTCAAGGACGGCATCGAGATGGCCCGGGAGTACGCCCTGCCGGAGGTCCTCCACGAGTTCATCGCCACCCATCACGGCACGACGCTGGTGCAGTACTTCTACAAGGCCGCCACCGAGCAGCGCAAGAGCGACACCGACCGGGCGCCCGACGAGATGGAGTTCCGCTACCCCGGGCCCAAGCCGCACTCGAAGGAGGCGGCCATCCTCATGCTCGCCGACGCCGCCGAAAGCTCCACCCGCGCCATGAGCGAGCCGACCCCCGGGCGGATCGAGAACCAGGTCCACACGATGGTCACCCGGCGGCTGATGGACGGCCAGCTCGACGAGTGCGACCTCACCCTGCGGGAGGTCCACGAGATCGAGACGTCGCTGATCAAGAGCCTCTGCGGCATCTACCACTCGCGCATCGCCTATCCCACCCCGCCCGGCGAGAAGCCCTCCGCCGGCGAGCTCGAGGCCGAACGCAAGAAGGCCGAGTCGGGCGGAAAGGGCCTGCCCGAGGCCCCAGCCCGGGAAGGCTGAATCGCGCGTCCCTGGCCGGCTTCGCGAACGCCCTATGGGGCTGACTTGATCTCCCCGAGCTTCTGGCGCTGCTCGGCGTAGGGGGCGGGGGCGTTGCGCAGCGAGGCGGCCAGCACAACGGCGGCGGCAAACAGCAGGACGAAGCAGTAGAACGTCGGGCCGAAGGCCTTCATGACGTCGCTGACGTGCTCGGCGGCGTCCGGGGCGTGGCCGAGAAGCCGCGCGATGCCCTCGATCAGCTCTCCGCGGGCCAGCCAGTGGAATCCCCCGGCCGCCAGCGTCAGCCCCAGGGCCCACCGCCGCGCCCGGCGGCGGATGCGCCCGAACGCGATCCCCTGCCAGATCGCCACCGCTGCCGGCAGCAGCACGGCCGCGTGGTGGTTCCACGTCCGCTGGTTCAGCAGCATCATGCCCAGCAGCACGAGCGCGTAGTGCAGGGCCCGCCGGCCGTCGTCGCGCGGCAGCCTTCGCCAGCCGATCGCCCAGGCCATCAGGGCCACGACGGCGAGCTGCCCGGCCCGAAGGACCCACCGGGCGGCGGCGCCGGACATCGCGACCAGCGTGATCCAGCCGTGCTTCCGGCCGAGGTAGCGCGGGTCGTCGTCGGGGCCCCAGTAGATGTCGCCGTCCCTGCCTTCCAGGAGGTACCGGCTGACCACGCCGGACAGCGATTGGTT
>Ga0307379_10003761_pt1 | contig 21916 bp, 30 predicted proteins | sample UN2MG_FD_202237 | JGI IMG/M metagenome (GOLD analysis project Ga0307379, IMG submission 202237) | Soil microbial communities from Risofladan, Vaasa, Finland - UN-2 | ecosystem: Environmental > Terrestrial > Soil > Coastal area > Acid sulfate soil | place: Finland: Risofladan, Vaasa | collected... | reverse complement strand
AATTGAGCGCCGAGTTCAGCCGTTACCTTTTTGAGCATCCCGAGATAGAATCGACCATCCCGAAGGATGCCCAGATCGTTCTCCTACCAGACTACGACACAGAGCTTTGTGCCTCTAACAGAGAGCTAGGCCGCGCGATCGAGTCGCGTGGCGAGAAGGTGGTCTATGTTCGAATTGGTCGGCTGCGTCCCAAGACGATTTCGCGGATTGAATCTGTGGCAGTGGAGGTCTGATACGGACGTTCTTACAAGGATGAAGGCGGAAGGATGAAGGAACTGCTGACTGCCAACTGCCAACGGATGAAGGGGCTATGACTCAGCCTTCTTCACAACGGCTGGCGGTCGTTCAGGACACGCAAGCAGCCGAAGCTTCAGACAAGCGCCTCGCATGTTTACGAACAGCCCGGCCAATACAAGATGCTGGTCAAGGTGGTTGACATATTCGGCAATGACACGACGAGGCTCTTGGAGGTAGCAGTGTGATAGCCGATGAAAGACTGAGACAGGCGATCCTTGAGATCGTTCAAAGAATAGTCGAGGGATATGAACCCAGCAAGGTGATTCTGTTTGGCTCCTATGCTTACGGCGAGCCGGACGAGGATAGCGACGTTGACCTTCTGATCATCAAGGACACTGAGAAGAGGCCCATTGAGAGATGGCTTGAGGTGAAAAGGCTTGTCCGGGACCATATCCAGGTGGTCTCAGTATCGCCTCTGGTTTACACTGAGAAAGAGATTGAGGATAGGCTCTCTATGAGGGATTTCTTCGTCGAAGAGATACTTGAGAGGGGGGAGTTGCTCTATGGATGAGGCCTTCAGGCGGCAGGCTGAGGAGTGGTTCGAAAGAGGTCGGCACGACATAGAGACGGCACAGTTAATCTACGAGCAGTATGGGTACACAGATTCTATTGTGTATCACATTCAGCAGGCGATCGAGAAGTACCTGAAAGGTTACCTCGTTCTTCGTGGCAGGAAGCCGCAAGGACACATGAGCTCGATGCGCTCCTCAATCACATCGCGACCTTCGACGACGGCTTCGGCGATTTTCTAGAGCTTTGCGAGAAAGCGTCTCGGTATTACATTGATGGGCGTTATCCGCCGGGCCCCCCTGCGGAGTACGAACGCGAGGAGATCAAGGCAGATTTAGATAAAGCGCTCAAGCTGATAAGCCAAGTCCGAGCGAAGGCCAGCCGGGACTGAATGAGGTGCGGCAATGTCTAAGAGATTCACAGCGGTGATCACGAAGGAGGAGAAATGGTTCGTCGGCCATTGTATTGAACTGGACGTGGCAACCCAGGGGAAGACGATTGAGGAGGCCCAGGCGAATCTCAAGGAAGCCGTGGAGCTATACCTTGAGAGTTTCGGCTCAAAGGAGGTTCCCGACAGCCTAGTCGGCGGAGTATGATGCACGAGAGGCTTAGATATATTCGGCAATGACACGACGAAGCTCGTGGAGGTAAGAATATGAGTGACAGGGCGAAAGTGAGGCCGCAGGAAGTCATAGTGCGAGATGGCAAGCCGGTCGCAGTTATCCTGGATATTGACGAATACCAGGAGATGCTGGAGCGCCTCGAGGATGCTGAGGACCTCAGGATGCTTCAGGAGATGAGGAGCAAGCCGCTTCACTTCAGGAATCTGGACGAGTATTTGGAGGGGTTGCGCTATGTTTAAGAGATTCACGGCGGTGATCACCAAGGAGGAAAAGTGGTTCGTGGCTCACTGTGTCGAGTTGGGCGTCGTGAGCCAGGGGAAGACAATTGAGGAGGCCCAGGCAAACCTCAAGGAGGCTGTGGAGCTCTATATTGAGAGTTTCGGAGATGAAGATCTACCTGAGAGCCTCAGCGAGGTCGTTTTATACCCCCTCGAGATCGCCGTTGGCAGCTAAACTGCCTGTTCTTTCTGGCGAGGAACTGATCCGGGCCCTAAAGAAGGCCGGGTTCGTTGTAGTCCGGCGAAGGGGCAGTCATGTAAGTCTCCGAAAAGGGACTCACAGAACCGTCGTGCCTCTGCACGATGACCTCGGTAAGGGGAACACTACTCGCGATCCTAAGTCAGTGCGGACTGTCCAGAGAGGACCTGATTGGACTACTGGTGAAATGACAAGATGGCATTGATGGAACTTGCGGCAAGAATACGGCAGGCGGTTCAGAGCTGGCGCCAGGAGGACTATGAGGGCGGCGAACGTTGAGCTCAAGGCGCAGGCTGCGCGCGAATGGTGCGAAAAGGTGACGGAGCTAACGGGCGCATCCTGGTCGTATGCCAAGATACTCCAGGACGACTTCGAGCGACTGTCTGCCCTACCGCCGTTTCAGCTGTTCAACAAGGTCGCGGGGGTCTAGCATTCACCGTCTCTCGGTTTTACCCCGCCGCCAGTATCCTCGCTGCGACCCAGGCCATAGTCGAGGCGCCTATCCCCAGGACACGCTCGTCAATCGTGTATTTGGGATGGTGCAGCGGGCATTGAGGATTCGTCTCGGAGACGACGCCCAAGAACATGAAAACGCCTGGCACGTGGTGCGTGTAGTAAGCAAAATCCTCGCCACCCATCTCGGGGGACGGCATCTCCACGAACTTTGCCGCGCCGAACTCACCTATCGCCCTCTCGACTAGCCGCTTCAAGTCAGGGTCGATCAGAAGCGTCGGATAGCCCTTCTGGTAGTCGAGCTCGTAGCTCAAGCCAGCCGATTTGGTGATGCCGTCAGCGGTCTCGTGCATCGCCCGCTCGATCGTCTTCTGGACGTCCATATCCAGCGTCCTGACGGTGCCCTTCATTATGACCTCGCTCGGGATGATATTTGACCTGTCGCCGCCGTGAATCGTCCCGATCGTGATCACGGCAGGAGTGGTCGGCGATATCTGCCTGCTGACGATCCGCTGGTAGCCCAGAATGACCTCCGCCGATGTTACGATTGCGTCCTTGCCCTGCTGAGGCATCGCGCCGTGCCCTGCCTTACCGATGATCTACAGGTCGAAGTTGTCGGCGCTTGCCAGCATCGGCCCTTCCCGGAAAACTATCTCGCCGAGCTTCGCCTCGCTGAACGTGTGTGAGGCGATAATGGCGTCGATCTTCGGATTCTCGAGCGCTCCGTCCTCGATCATCTTGATCGCGCCGCCCGGTGGAGCCTCCTCCGCCGGCTGAAACAAGATACGCACGTTGCCCTTGAGCGATTTTTTGACCTCCTCAGAGTTCAGGATGAGTGCTGCGCCAAGCGCCATCGCACAGTTGGCGTCGTGCCCACAGGCGTGCATCTTGCCGGGATGCTGTGATGCAAACTCAAGGCCAGTCTCCTCCTGTATTGGCAAGGCGTCCATGTCGGCGCGAATCGCCACCGTCTTGGCTCCCTCAATCTCGGGCTGCAAGCGCCCAACCACGCCCGTCCCGCCAACGCCGCGCTGAACCTTTATGCCGAACTTCTCTAACCGCTCCGCCAGAAGGGCAGAGGTCTCATGCTCGTGAAATGCAAGCTCGGGATTGCGATGTATGGTGCGCCTCACGGAGAGTATCTCGCTCGAAAGTTCCGCCGCCTTTCGTTTTATTAATTGTTTCAGAACTTCATTGTCATCCATGTATTATCTCCGAATTATGTCCTAAGAACGGCTTTCTAGTGCTCTGCGTGTAGCAGCTGCTCCAGCTCCTTTAGAAACTGGTCCGCGCTCTTGAAATCCCTGTAAACCGACGCAAATCGCACGTATGCGACCTGATCAAGCGCCCGCAGCTCATCCATTACGTATTCGCCAATCTCGTGCGTCGATATCTCCTTCTCCGGCTTGCTGTGCAACTGGCGCTCGACCTCGTTGACGATCTCCTCCAGCTGAACCGTGCCTATTGGGCGCTTCTCGCACGCCCGCACCAGTCCCGCCAGCAGCTTCTGTCTGTCGAACGGCTCCCGCCGCTTGTCCTTTTTAACAACGACATACGTAACGTCCTCAATCTCCTCATACGTCGTGAAGCGCTTTAGGCAGGCCGAGCACTCACGCCGTCTTCGGATCATCGCCCCATCTTTGCTCATGCGTGAATCTACGACGCGGTCCTTTGTAACCCCACAAAATGGACACCTCATCAGCCAAGCCTCCTACATATTGCGCATTAGACCAGAATCGCCCCGAGAATAACGCGCTTCCCGGTTAGAGAACACCAACCAATGACGTTCACATCTCACCGCCACTGGATTAACACAACATATTGTATAGGGCAGGCATATATTAGGTCAATAGGGAACTTGCCGGCGCGCCTCAAACACAGAGGGCGGTTAGCCATGTTGGACATCTGTCCTGCCTGCTTGTGGTGAGGGGTATGCCCCAGACCACAAGCCTCAAGACAACTAGAGCATTTACATCAATACATGGATAACAAGAGGCCTTCTTCTTGGCCGAAGGCGTTGTCAAGCCATCTGAGTTTAAGTATGCTGTGCTTCTGATGCTTGTCTTTAAGCATGCTGTGGGGCTGGTGAGATTCTTGACCGGGACGCTCGATAGCCACTGTGAGCTATAATGAAGGAATAGGGAGTCTGGTGAGAAGGACTGATGTAGCTGTGATTGGTGGAGGCGCAGCTGGAATTGGTGAGTCATGGGCACTTTAGGGGTGTGAGAGGTTGAGCAAACGAGTATTGCTTGTCGTTCCTCCGACTGGCCTGTATCTGCGTGAAGACCGGTGTCAGTCGGTTGTCGAGAGCCACGCGATCAGTTTCGCGCGTCCTCCGCTAGTTCTGCTTGAGGCGGCGGCGATACTGAGGGAATCTGGGGCAGAGTGTTTTGTCGAGGACTATCCGGCCTCGGGCGGGGATTGGGAGCGATTTGAGGCCGCCGTGCGCTCGATAGCACCCGATGTTCTAGTGCTGAACGTGACGGGGCCAACGGTCATTGAGGACCTTAGGGCCTGCCAGATCGCGAAGTCGGTCAACCCGGACATCCTCACCGTCGCCAAGGGGGGGTATCTTTTCCTTTATGACGAGGACGTTCTCGGGCGGTTTGGCGATCTGGATGTGATCTATCGGGGCGAGGTTGACTTCCGCATATCAGCCCTTCTCGACGGTTCGTTTGTGACGACAGATGGCTATTCCTTCCGCAAAGATGGCTTATTTGGTCGCACCCGGGACGCGGAGTATCTCGAAGAGCTCGATCGGCTGCCGTTTCCAGCAAGGGACCTCATCGATAATAACCTCTACATCTCCCCCGACACGAGGAGGCGCTTAACCGTCATCCAGACCGCGAGGGGCTGTCCGAGCAACTGCATCTACTGCCTGGTGCCGCGCGTCTCCGGCAAGAGACTCCGCAGCCGCTCTCCTGAGAACATCATACAGGAGATCGAGGAATGTATTTCGCGACATGACATCCACGAGTTCTATTTCAACGCGGACACTTTCACAATAAACAGGGAGTGGGTGATCGAGTTGTGCCGAGGGATTGTGGACCGCGGCCTGAAGATCCGGTGGGGCTGCAACGGTCGGGTCGATACGCTGGACGAGTTGCGGCTTGAGTGGATGAAGCGGTCTGGATGTCACATCATAAGCCTCGGCATAGAGAGCGGCGACCAGGCGATGCTGGACCGCATGCAGAAGGGGATCACGTTGGCTCAGTCGAGTCGCGCCGTTGGGCTGTGCAGGCAATTTGGGATCGATGCGTATATGTTCTTCATACTTGGGCTGCCGTGGGAGACGCCAGAGAGTGTGCAGAGGACGCTAGATTTTGCTTTGGAGCTTGACGGGGATTTTGCAGAGTTTATTCTTGCTAGGTGTTTTCCAGGAACAAAACTTTACGATATTTGTAGAGAGTTGGGACTTCTTGTTGAAAAGGACGCGATACAGGAGCCACATTTCAGGCACTTGTATCTTACAGAGGGCGAGGTTGAGAGGTTTCGGGACGAGTGTTTTCGGAGGTTTCATTTTAGATTGAGATACATAATCTCCCGACTCGTGAGGAGTAGGAATCCGGTTATTACGATGAACTACGCAATTGCAGGTATAAACAAGCTGAGGTCATATATGCGTGCATGGCGCTCGAGGCAACGTGCCACGCGACAGAGCAATTAGAATAGAAAGGTAGGTGACTGAAGTATGACAAAGAGCTACATCATCCTCGAGGATTCGGAGAGTAACTTCCTTGATCGCTCCAGGATCGTAGGCGCGATAGCTTTCAACTCCTCGCCTGCGAGGAAGATCAAGAAGCGGGCTGGCGAGGCAGGCAAGCTGATCGATGCCACGCAGGGCAAGAGGACCAAGACCCTGATTATTACAGACACGGACCACGTCTGGCAGACGAGCTTCACGCGAGACGCCCTGTTGAACAAGTTAAAATAGGTCACGCAGGGTGCTGGCGCGGTAGCCAGGGAAGCTTCTTGTAGGAAAATTATGCCATCAGCGTCGGCCAGGGGCTCGATTGAGCGAGCTCTATCTCAATCTCTTCGTGAAGGGAGGATTGTCTTTGTTCTTTCAGGCCCTGCCGGCGCTGGCAAGACCACGTTGTCGCGGCGTGTGGACTCGGCCGATACTCGCATAGGGCTCAATGTGTCCTGCACAACCCGTCCGGCTAGGGCGGGAGAGACGCCCGGCATTGACTATCATTTTCTCAGTCAGGCGGAGTTTGAGTCGCTAGTCAAGCAGGGTCGAATGCTTGAATGGGCCGAGGTGCATGGGCATTTGTACGGGACGCGAGCGTCAGATGTTCTTGACATCCTGGCCACCGGTCGAGACGTGCTTCTGGAGATAGACATTCAGGGCGGCACGACGGTCCGGTCAAAATGTCCCGGAACGGTCTTGCTTTTTGTGGTTGGCCCGTCATTCGCTTCCACAAAGGCCCGACTTGTTGGTCGAGGGAGCGAGGGTGACGCGGAGGTGGCAAGGAGGCTTACGCGTGCGAGGGAAGAGATTCGGCTGTGCAAGAGCTATGACTACCTTATCGTCGATGATGACGTTGATTCGGCAGTCTCCTGTATCCGGAGCATAATCACTGCCGAGCGCGCGAGAATGACTGATAAGAAGTATCGGGCGCTGATTCACGACATGGGCGCAGATCAGAGTTGACCAAACTGCTCACAATTCACTACTATGATGTGCATCGGGCTATTCCGTGGTCGGTGTTCCCTCGAACTCGGAGTTCGTGGTAGCACAATGCGCGGCATTCGACTCTGAGGCAATAGTATGTCTGGAAAGTGGAAAGAGCTGGCGAGGCTAGTTTTCAAGGGCGAGCGATTCAGGGACAACGCCTTGGACCTGGATGCTTTGACCGAACTGATCCAGTTTCAACGAATGATGGCGGAAACTGCGAAAGCGCTTTGGCTGGCGGCGAAGCCGGACGGTAGGCATCTTCCAGCGCATTTCGAAGAGCGTGTGCGCCTTTATCTCAGGAAGATCGAAAAGGGAAGCGCAGTTGCCCCCCTTGAGGTCTATATTGAAAAGGAACTGCAGGGCGTGTTGTGGGAAGAACAGGCCCCGGAACTTACGAAGGCTTTGAACACGGCCCATGACCTACTGATGGCTTTGGAAGCCGATTCACCTTTGCCTAAAGACATGTCCAGGGAATTGCTGGACGAGTACGCCAAATGGGGGCAGACGCTTGGAGACGATGAGGCAATAGAACTGCATATCAGCGATAAAGAGCCTGCGCGCATGACATCTGATCAAAGACATAAGCTGCGAGGCTATCTTGAGAATCCGCACGAAGCTTTCGTGGATTTCTCGGGTGAGGTCTTTGAAGCAGATGTTCGGCAGTCGCGATTCCAGATCTTAGCTGGAAAAGACACTAGAATCACTGCTGCCTTCACACCTGAACAGGAAGAACAGGTTACAACCGCTCTAAAGGAGCATAAAACACGTCCTCTGCATGTGAGAGGGCTCGGCGAGTACTCGGCCCGGGGGAAGCTGCTCCGAGTGACCAAGGTTGTGGAGATGAGTTTCGTTTCTGAAGAACGTCAATACGACCGCACAGCCAGGCCAATCGAGGAAATCCTGGAGGAGCTTGCGAAGGAGGTTCCGCAGGAGGAATGGGACAAGCTCCCAGACGATCTGACCGACAATCTGGATCATTATCTGTATGGAACTCCAAAGCGGTAACAGCGTTTTCGCGAACACTCTCTACTGGATTGCCAGGGCGAGGCCTGGCGACACATGGCATCGTATAGCGGTGGAAGTCCGGGAGATACTCGGCGAGATATACATCATCACAACAGATGAGGTCCTTACGGAGTTCTTGAATGCGCTTTCCGCATTGAAGTACACTCGTTCACAGGCCGTGAAGATGGTCCGAGCCATAATGAAGAACCCAAACATTAGAGTAATCCCCCAAACCAGGGAGTCATTTCTATCCGGTCTTGACCTGTTTGAGCAAAGAGCTGACAAGAAATACAGCTTGACCGATTGTATCTCAATGAACGTCATGAGAGCCGAGTCATTGACAAGGGTCTTGACGAATGATCATCATTTCGAGCAGGAAGGATTCACTGTTCTAATGAAGCGCGATGGATGAACATAGCGGTCTCTAGACGTAAAGACGGCCCAAATCATACGAGCCTGGTCATGCGGAATAGTTTGTTAAGCTCCCGTGCAGGTTTTCGCATGTCCGGTGAGCGAAGAGCGGATGCCAATGGATGTTAAGACATGATTAGCGAGCGAATTCTGACCGACATCACGAAACGTCTTGTGGCGCGGTTTCGGCCGGAGCGAATCATTCTGTTCGGCTCTCATGCACGCGGGAAGTCGGATGACCGGGGCGATGTTGATATTCTCGTTGCCTGTCCCATCAAAGGTAAGCGTCGAAGGTTGATGGTTGAGACGGATGGGGCTCTTGAGGGATTGGAACTGGCAATAGACATCATTGTGCTTACACCGGACGAGTTTGAGCTGGACCGCCAGATGCCGGCACAGTGGCGCGGCCGGCCTGGCTTGAGGGGAAGGTCATATATGAACGCTCTTCAGCCACATGATTGTTGAGGACATGCCAGGAGATGATGACCGCAAATGACGCGCCTTCGGGCAATATCCTCCTCGGGGTGACGGGCAGCATAGCGGCCTATAAGTCCGCCGAGATAGTGCGACTTCTCACGAAGCGCGGGCTGGATGTTAAGGTTCTGCTGACGGAGAACGGGGCGAGGTTCATCGGCGTCGAGACGCTGGCGACCCTCTCCGGTCATCCAGTTTACGTGGAGATGTTTGCCGCTGCCCGCAGCGACCAGATCGGCCATATCTCGCTCTCAGACTGGGCGGACGTGTTGCTCATTGCCCCCGCCACGGCCAACATCATCGCTAAGTTCGCAGGCGGCGTGGCGGACGACCTTCTGTCCACTACCTTCATCTCGTGCGAGTGTCCCGTGATCATCGCACCCGCGATGAACTCCCGCATGTATGCGCATCCTATCGTCCAGGAGAACATCAAGAAACTCCGCCAGATCGGCGCCTCGTTCATTGGTCCCGAGGCGGGCGAGCTGGCGTGCGGGACCTCCGGCAAGGGCAGGATGTCGGACCCAGAGACGATCGTCGATGCAGTTTCCGCGGTCGCGAGGTTTGGTCTCGACCTAAAAGGACTGAACGTGTTGATCTCGGCAGGCCCGACGCGCGAGATGATCGACCCGATCAGGTTCATCTCGAACCGCTCATCAGGGAAGATGGGTTTTGCGCTGGCAAGGTCAGCAGCCGCACGAGGCGCGAAGGTTACGCTAGTTGCGGGGCCTACGAGTATTGAGGCGCCGCATGGGGTTGAGGTGAGAAAGGTAATTTCCGCTGAACAGATGCGGGAAGCCGTCCTCGACGCGCTGCCCGGGCAGCATGCTGTGATCATGGCTGCTGCCGTCTCCGACTACACGCCCCAGGCCCCGGCGCAACAGAAGCTCAAGAAGGGCCCCGAGGGACTCTCTCTCGAGCTCTCTCGGACGGCTGACGTGTTGGCCGAGGTCAGCCAGGCAAGGGCAAAGGGGCAGGTGGTCGTTGGTTTTGCGGCCGAGACCGAGAACATCGTGGAGAACGCGAGGCAGAAACTGTTCGAGAAGAACCTGGACTTCATCGTCGCCAACGACGTCTCGCTTAAAAACTCCGGCCTCGAGGTGGACGTGAATACCGCCACGCTCTTGTGGCCCGATGGGAAGGTCAGGGCGCTTGAGCCTATGGCCAAGCGGGAGCTAGCCGAGACAATCCTTTCTGAGGTCTTAGCCCTGCTCGGCGGAGTGCCCACGGCACTCGGATAGCTCTTTCTGACCCGGGCGCACCTGGTCGGCTCGCACGTGCCGAGCTCGCCTTCAGGCGGAGTGTCTCCGCTCCCCTTAGTCTTTTTGCCGGCGAACGCAATTGGTCGCCTCGACCCAGTGTCTGGGCACCCATAGCTCTTTTTACCGGCGAACGCAATTGGTCGCCTCGCACCGAAACGGAGCTCGCCTTCAGAAGGCCTGTTATTCCTCTAAACCAAACAACAACCACCCTCCTATATAACCATACCTAACAATATAGATTCACACCCATGTAGAAGATACGACTCGTCAACTTGCCTCGATCTACTTATTATGCAATTGGTCAACGTGGAGGAAAAATGTTTGCGGGACTAGTTGAGACAGTAGGAGTCATCAGAAGTATCGTCAGACGAGGCGAGGACCGATTGGGCGTTGCTGTCAGCTCGCCGTTTGAGGACACCCAGGTCGGCGACAGCATCTCGGTCTCTGGCGTGTGCGTAACGGTAACGGATGTTGGCCGGGCCGAGTTTGGGGTCTTCGTCTCCTCGGAGACGTTTCAGCGGAGCAAGTTCGGTGCGCTGCCGGTCGGGGCTCGGGTCAATCTCGAGCGCGCGTTGAGGCTCGGGGACCGGCTTGGCGGGCACATCGTGCAGGGGCACGTTGATGAGGTTGGCAGGGTCGCGTCTTTTGAGAAGAAGGGCGGAGAGGCAGTGCTGTTTGTGGAGCACTCCGGGCGATGGGACAGGCTAGTCGTGGAGAAAGGCTCGGTCTGTGTTGACGGCGTTAGCCTCACGGTGGCAGAGTGCGGCAGCGGCAGCTTCAGTGTGGCCATGATTCCCCACACTCTCGAGCGGACGTCGCTCGGTGGTCTGAGCGTTGGCGAGCAAGTGAACCTTGAGTTTGACGTTCTTGCCAAGTATGTCTTGAAGTGCTTACAGTCTTACTTGCCGGGGGAAATTGGGGGGAGCCTAAAGGGCAAGATGAGTGTTGAGTTCTTGAAAGAACACGGATTCATGTAGCGGATTAGATTGGGACATAAGGGCTTTTGATATGGATAACGTGGATGCAGGAGAAGTCACGAAGACGGCCTTCGACACAATCGAGAGGGCTATTGCCGAGATAGCTGCGGGCCGGATGGTCATCGTTGCTGACGACGAGGACCGAGAGAACGAGGGTGATCTGACATGTGCTGCGGAGAGAGTAACGCCCGAGACGGTGAACTTCATGGCGAGGTTCGGCCGTGGGCTTATCTGCGTGCCGATGCTCGGAGAGCGACTCGACGAGCTGGGGCTTGCGCAGATGACGGAGCACAACAAAGCGCCCTTTGGCACTGCCTTCACAGTCTCCGTTGATGCGGCTCATGGCGTCACGACGGGCATCTCTGCTGCGGACAGAGCGCTGGCCATCAGAGTGCTCGCAGACCCGAGTAAAGGCAGGGACGATATAGTTGTTCCGGGCCATGTCTTCCCGCTTCGTGCGAGGCCAGGAGGCGTCTTGGTCCGCACTGGCCAGACCGAGGCAGCCGTTGACCTTACACGCCTTGCTGGGCTGTATCCGGCGGGTGTGATATGCGAGATAATGAAGAATGATGGGACGATGGCACGCGTTCCGGACCTTGTGCAGTTTCGCAAGAAGCACAATATACCGATCGTTACAGTTCAGGACCTGATCAGATACAGGCTCAAGCGTGAGATGCTTGTGGAGCGGGTGTCGAAGACCAGGCTGCCGACTAGGTATGGTGAGTTCACTTGTCTCACGTATCGAGATACGCTTCGGGACCAGTATCACTTGGCGCTTGTGATGGGCGACATACAGCATCAGGAGAGCGTTCTTGTCCGCGTCCATTCCCAGTGCCTCACGGGTGAGGTGTTCAAGTCCATGAGGTGTGATTGCGGAGACCAGCTCGAGATGGCGATGCGGATTATCGCGAAGGCGGGCGTGGGCGTGTTACTTTACTTGCGGCAAGAGGGCCGGGGCATCGGTCTTCACAACAAGCTGCGCGCCTACGAGCTTCAGGACAAGGGCCAGGACACGGTCGAGGCCAATTTGGCGCTCGGCTTTCCGCCTGACAAGCGAGACTATGGCATGGGAGCACAGATACTCCGTCATCTCGGCGTCAAGAAAATGCGACTGTTGACCAACAACCCCGTCAAGCTCATAGCGCTTCAAGGTTACGGGCTTGAGACTGTCGAGCGCATACCGCTTGAGATTGCTCCGAACGAAGAGAACAAGGGTTATCTAAAGGTAAAACGGTCCAAGATGGGCCATCTCCTGACGAAGGTATGATAGCATGTTGATAGTTGGCGATATATTATGAGCCATCCACTAAGGACACGAAGCGCCACTAAGCTCTTTCTTCGTGTGTTTTCGTGTTCTTCGTGGATCATCATCAATGAACCGAGGGGAGAATGATGATAGAAAAATACGGGATAATCGACGGCAAAGGGATCAAGATCGGAATCATTGCTGCTCGCTTCAACGAGTTCATTACGCAAAAACTGGTCTCGGGCGCTCGGGATTGCCTCGTGCGGCACAACGTTGAGGAAGATGACATCGAGGTCGTGTGGGTGCCCGGGGCGCTCGAGATTGCGAGCGTTGCTCGAATGCTGGCCGAGAGAAAGACTAACGACGCAATCATCTGTCTGGGCGCTGTCATCCGAGGCGCAACGCCGCATTTCGACCATGTCTCCTCGCAGGTCGCGCGCGCGATAGCGACGGTCTCGCTAAACAGCGGAATCCCGGTGGTCTTTGGCGTCCTTACGTGCGACACGATAGAGCAGGCGATCGAGCGGGCTGGCGCAAAGGCCGGCAACAAGGGCTTTGACGCCGCCCTTTCTGCGATTGAGATGGTGAATCTCTACAAGACGCTTAAAGAACGTTCCTGACAATGGACCGCGACTCGGGACAAATCTGCGGTTGGCAGTTGGCAGTTGGCAGTTGGCAGTTGGCGAACAGCCCTCCTCCGCCTTCATCCTTCATCCTTCATCCTTCCGCCTGCCGAGGTTCCTAGCATGGGAAATAAGCACAAGGCGAGGGAGATAGCTATACAGCTTATATACCAGTTGGACGCGGTCGGCGGCCCTGTTGAGGAGGCTTTGAAGCCGTATTTTGCGGCCCACCCTGTCAACAGCGAGACCAGAGCCTTCGCAGAGGAGTTCGTCAGTGGGACGGCAGCGAACATCGAGAGCATAGATTCACTTCTGCGACAGGTCTCAGAGCATTGGTCGCTCGAGAGAATACTACCGGTCGATCTTGCGATATTGCGACTCGGCGCGTTCGAGCTGTTATATTTCGGCACGGCGCCCGCTATCGCAATAGATGAGGCGGTTCGGCTGGCCAAGCACTTCAGTTCCAAGGAGGCGTCGGCGTTCATAAATGGTGTGCTGGACAAGGTGAAGGAGCTCGGACTCGTTGGGGCGGAAGGGCACGCGGCGTCCGGCGAGCAGCCGTGAAATACTTCGTCATCTCAGATGTGCATGGCAACCTCGAAGCCTTTGAGGCCGTCCTCGCCCAGATCAAGGCTTCTGCAAACGGGGAATACAGGATAGTCTCGCTCGGCGACATCATCGGCTACGGCCCTGACCCAAACCGCTGTATCGATCTGACCACCCAGGTGGCTTTCGTCTCAGTGCTTGGAAACCACGATTACGGCGTGCTCGGCCTCACCGAGATAGAGCTATTCAACATCGTCGCCACCGAGGCGATACTCTGGACGAGAGACCATCTGACCAAGGATGGCTGGAACGGCCTGCAAAGGTTGAAGGACAGGATACTGATCAGCAAAGGGATAGCAACGTTCACGCACGCCTCGCCGTTTGAGCCCTCCGAGTGGCACTACATCATAACCTACGGTTTCGCCAAAATGGCGTTCTCCGTAATGAGAACTCCGCTGTGTTTTGTGGGGCATTCTCATCAGCCGATCTTCATCGTTGAGGCCCCGGACGGAGCCATCGACATCATTCACTGTCAGGAACAATCGACGATAACTTACAACACCAACGACAAGTACATCATCAACGTTGGCAGCGTGGGGCAGCCCAGGGACGGCACCAACAAAGCCTGCTACGCCGAATGGGATGACGAGGCGCAGACGGTCTCAGTCAAGCGGGTCGCCTACGATTTCAAGAGAACGCAGCAGAAAATCTGCGCAGCAGGGCTTCCCACCGCACTGGCCCTGAGACTAGAGACAGGCCTGTAAGAACCAGTTGCCCGGCCGCCCGTGCCGGATAGACTTCTCTCGCAGCGCGTGTCTCGACACTTCCGCAATCGGGAAATCCACCTCAGCGAGACGCTTGCATTCCTTGGGGATCACGTCTGTTCCCCCTCCTCGCAGGTTGTGCTTAGTTCCTTCTTCGCGTGCTTCTTCGATCCACCCTCTCCCACAGAAGGAAGAGCGGTGCTGTTTCGGGCATGTAGGATAGCCTGTGTGCGCTGGATCTCGGTGGCCAGTTGCTTCTCGTCTGGCAAGACCGTCCGGTACTCCGAGGCCATCACCTTGTTCGGGAGTCCCTCCAGTGCGTATCGGGCGACCGCCTCGTTCTTCTGGGCACAGAGGATCAAGCCAACAGGAGGATTCTCACCCTCGCGCACCCATTGCTCACGGGCGTAATTGAGATAGAGGTGCATCTGGCCGGCGTCGGCGTGCGTGAACTTGCCGATCTTGAGATCGATGATCACCAGACACCGCAAACGACGATGGAAGAAGACAAGATCGACGCGATACCACTCGTCGCCGATGCGCAAGCGCTTCTGCCTGCCGATGAAGCAGAAGTCGCCGCCAAGTTCGAGGAGGAAGGTCTCCAGATGCCGGATGAGGGCCTCTTCCAGATCGCTCTCGGAGTACTCATCCTTGAGCGCGAGAAACTCCAGCACATACGGATCCTTGATCTCTTCCTCAGGCCGGACCACATCTTCTGCTTGGGCCTCTTGCCCCTTGCTCAGCATGGCGGCTTTGTTTCGAGATAGAGCCGTGCGCTCATAGAACTGGGAGTTGATCTGTCGATTGAGTTGCCTCACCGACCAGCCACCACGCAGGGCTTCGGTCTCATAGAAGGGCCGCGCATTCTCGTTCTTGACTGAGAGCAGCCGGACATATGCTGACCAGGGTAACGGGAAGCACGCAGCCGCATAGTGCAGGACAACCTCGGCAGTGGATGATCGCGATTCCTCGGACAGTGTTTGAAGAATCACCTCTGATCTATGCAGCCCAGGCAAGGCCTGCGATTTTTCAGACAATGTCTGGTGATTTTGCTGATTCGATTCTATCGACAGTGTCGAGAGAATTGGGCTGCTTGATTCTATTGACACTGTCGAGAGGATGTTCTCCTGAGGATAGGCCAGGTAAAACTGGCGAAACTTATTCAGATTCGGATAGGAGAAGCCGCGCCCGAACCTCGTAGTCAGATCATCCGCTAGCCGCTCAAGCAGCTTCTCTCCATATCCAGCTCGCTTTTCTCCCGACTGCTCGAACTCCACGATGCGCCGGCCTATCAGCCAATAAGCAGCCGTCATGATGGAATTGACCGAACGGGCTGCCGATCTCCTGGCGGCATCAATTACGCTCGATATATCGCCAAGGATCGACCCATAATCAGTTTCTAAATCTCTCCCTTGCCTAATCTGCTTCTTAGTCATCCCAGTGCCTTCCTGAGCTTGTCCGAATCCAGCAAGCAATGCTCCATTCTAATGACCTCGTGCCTCGAAAGTCGAGCGCGGCTCGCTGTCGGAGGGGGTAGGATTCGAACCCACGGACCTTTCGGTCTGCGGTTTTCAAGACCAAAGACTACCGTCGAAGGAGCCGCCTATAAGCGGCAGCTAGGAACGCTGAAAACGTGCTGTGCCGCTATTGTGCCATTACTTCTGATTGGGCCGTCTCATTCTGCAAACCTTCGTCATCGGCTTTTCGACCTATGACGGGCAACTTGTCAACCGCCCTGTGCAATCGAGCTTGGGAAATGTGAACATAAGTCGCGGTCATCTTCAACGACGTATGGCCAAGAATTGAGCGTAGGGTGTGCGTATCGGCGCCTCCTTCAGCCATCAGCGAGGCCCCAAAATGGCGAAGATCGTGAAACCTGATGCCCGCCTTCTCAAGGCCTGCGCGCTTCAGTGCTGTTCTGAATTGGTTCTTGATCTCCCCGACGCCGAATACCAGCTCCCCGTTTTTGGGCAGGCTCTGCAAGGCTTCGATGACCGTTTGATTCGCGGGAACATATCGGCTTGTATTTGTCTTAGATTCCCGAATCCAAAGTACACGACGCTGAAAATCAACGTCCGCCCATTGAAGCGAAAGCAACTCAGACTTCCGGGCCGCTGTATAAATCGCGCATAGAAGAAGCGGCCTCAAATAGCCCGGGCCGTCTGAAGCGGCGTCAAGCAAGGCTTGAATCTCGTTGCGAGTCGCAATGCGAAGCCGTGACTGTTCCGGCAATGCCCCGAGGCCCGCTGCCGGGTTGTGTCGCGCCAAGCCTGATTGCAGACCATAATTGAACGCGGCCCGCAAAAATTGCACTTCGCGGTTGACACACGCGTTGCTTAGATCCCCTCCACCGATTTGCTTCGGTTGCCCCAACCTCCATTTCCGATAACCCAGGATGTCCGCTGTCTGAATGTCTGCCACTTGTCGGTTCTCGCCAAAGAACCTCACAATCGGCTTTGCACTCACTCGGTCCCGACTATTCGGCGAAGGTCTCCCGAGGTAGGACGCAACAAGCTTTTTTACAGTAACCCTGCGACGTGGCCGCTCCCCAAGGTGTTCTTGTCTCGCTAATTCACTCCGGCAGCGTTGAAGAATCATCTTGGCCGCTGTGAAGGAGCTTGTGCCCGTGCTTTGCCGCACGCGATGACCTGCAACTTGCACGTCGATCCACCACAGACCGCTTCTCAATCGCAAGCCTCGATGCTTCGGGCCTTCATTCTTCACCATTTACATCCCTCGCTTTCAAATATCGCATCGCAGCTCTTCTTAGCGCAACCATCTCCTTCCTCTGCATCCGCCAAGACAGCCCAGGTCGCCCGCCTCGCGCGTTAAAGCGGTACTTCGGGAACAGCCGATTGGCACGTTCGACGGCCAGACCTTCCTGCAAAGGCGCCTCGACCCGCTCGAGAAAACCGAGAAACCGCTTTCGCTCCGTCTCTCGATCGGGGACATCCCAGCCTTCTGCCGCCGTCCAAGCCTCGTCCACCGCCTTATCCCAAAGCTCACGATCGGTCCCCAACCTCCCCAACCGACGCCCCAAGCTCGGCACTAACGATCGCTTAATGAAACCCTCCCGCAAATGACGATCGCAATACGCTTCGTCCAGAAGCTCCACGTCAGGCTCCCGTGAGACATCCCCAGGCCCCTCCCGAGAAACCTGAAGCGCCAGCACAACATCACTCGGCTCCACCGTTTTCAAAACTATCTTACGGAAGCCCGCACCACACCGGTCCCCACCCTCAGCCAGAAGTCTCCCCCGAGGCTCCGAACCTCCCACGCATTGCAACCAGACCGTCCGAGAAAACAGCCCATCGACAAACTCACGCAGCTCCGGGTCGTCATCTCCCTCAATTGGCTGCGCGATTCGAACCCTGATAGGCACCCAGTTGCCCGGCCGACCATAGCGCTTCAGCACCCGCTCCCCCGCCCCTCGAGCTCTAGCATAAAAGTCGCCATCGCTGTGCTCATCGCAGGAGGCCAAATGCGCCGGCTCACAGCCGTAGAGCCGTTCTAAGAATGCTTTTGTGCGCTGCTGATTCATAGACCCAACTATACCAAGTAGTGTTAGGGCATGTCAAGCACGACATCGGAAATTATCAAACTTAGCTGGATGCAAAGGAGAAGAGATGTCCAGAAAATTGATCATGCAAGGCCCCGCGCGCCGTTGGTTGAACACCGCTGAGGCCGCCCTCTATTTAGGCATGTCCGCGAAAGGTCTCTACGAGCGAGTCCGCCTCCGCAGGTTGCCATTCTCACGGTTGAACGGGTCCTTGAGATTCGACATCCGTGAGCTCGATCACATTTTGGAACGAAACCGCGTCAAGCCGACTGGGCAGGCAGGCGACACACAAAGCAGGAGATAACATGCAGCGCAAGAACCGCCGCAGAAAGGCCTCGAGGCGCAAGCTTCACAAAGAGCAAAGGCTGAAACTCATGCCGCTCGTTGGCCCCGATGGGGAATCCTTGAACGCCTATCAACTGGCCACAGGGAAACGTCAGAAGGTAGGAGCCGAGGAATGACTCAGCGAAAAGTATCGGTCCGCCCTCAGACTCGCAACCTGACGACGGCCCAGTTAAACAGCACCGGCACGTTATCCCAGTGCTGTCGGCGCTGTCAAGTGCAATACCTGCTCAACCTCTGTATCAACCCTGAGTCATGCGACATCAGCACCACGTGGGTCACCGCCCTTGGCGACGGCTTGTATCTTTTTCGTCAACTCATCTGGGACACCAGCGATCAAGCTCTTCTATCAGCGCTTGTGCAGGTCTGCGGTCAGTTCATGGCCATACGGGAGGCACTATGAACCTTCTCGACATCGTAAGTGGAGACACCAAACTAAAGCGCATCTCTCACGACGAATACCACGGGCCGTGTCCATTCTGCGGAGGCAAAGACCGTTTCAGAGTTCAACTGAATCACAACGGGAAAGACTACTGGGCGTGTAGGAAGTGCGAAAAGCACGGCGACACCATCGCCTACCTCCAAGAGAAGCGAGGCCTGAGCTTCAAAGAAGCGAGGGACTACGTTGGTGACACCCCGCCGCCAACGCCCACCTCACCACATAAACTAAGCGCCAAGCAGCGCCTCGCCTGGCAGAAGGTCGCTGGTGAGCTCGTCCAAAGCTGTAAGGCTCACATCTGGAGCGACGAGGGCAAGCCTGGCCTCGACTACCTCCATGCACGCGCCTTGAAGGATAAGACAATCGAGCGGATGTGCCTCGGATACAATGACCGCCAACGCCCATTCGGGCTCGACGACGCGACAGTCATCGCAGGTGTAACCATCCCCTCATTCGTGAACGGCAAGGTCACATCTATCAACGTCAGACGCTTGAACCCGCAAGGTAAAGAGAAAAAGTATCAAGCCGTCAAGCATAGCGATCGCAGCCTCTTCTATCTGGCCGGCGACCGCCAGGTGCTTGCAATCACGGAAGGCGAATTTGACGCTATGCTGGTCTCTCAACAGGTCGGCGTGTCCGTCGCGGCGTTAGGCACGACTACGAGAATCAGCAGCGAGCTCAACGCGCTAATCAAGAAGTTCGAGCGCGTCATCCTCCTACCCGATAACGATGACGCCGGCGAGGACATGGTCAAAAAATGGCAAGGCTTGTTCTCCAACCTCCAGGTCTTTCGCCTCCCCGAGGATGTCCACGATGTAAGCGACTTCGTCTGCAAGGGCCGGGACCTAGACAAATGGTGGCGCGAGCGAGTCGCTGCAGCAGGCAAGGTCGGAAAACCTGTTGAGAACCCCCTTAAGAAGCCCGGAAAAGACCCCAAAGTTCCTGACAAGACAATCCTCTTCAAGTTGGCCCGAAAGCGATACGTCATATTTGAAGACCAGTTCGGCGAAGCATATGCTGAGTTCCCTCAAACGACCCATACTCAGATCGCCCCCGTCGCCAGTCGCGTAATCACCAGGGACCTCGGCCAATTATTCTTGCGTCACTCTCACGACAAGCCCGCTGGCAGACGAACCATCGGCGATGTTTGCCAAGCCCTCGAGACGACAATTACCGGGATGCGCATATTGCACAACCGCGTCATGACCGAACCTGACTCCCGCTGCGTCCGATACGACTTACTCAGCCACGACTGGCTCACCGTCTCTATCAGACCCTCTGGATGGCAGTTTGAAAAGATGCCGCACCCCATATTCAGACGCTATAAACACATGAAGCCTCAGTCCAAACCCGTCCCAGGCGGCGACATCAATGAACTGTGGGACTTCCTGCCCCAACTCGGAGATGACGACACAACAGAGAAACACCGGTTACTCGTCCTGACGTTTCTCGTAGGTGGCATTGTCCTAGCCCAACGGCCCGCGTTCGCCCTCATACTCAGCGGGACCGAAGGCAGCGGTAAGACAAATGCGTCATTGGTCCTGCGAGAACTCATCGACCCTAGTTCCGCCTCTATATGCAGGGATTCACATGACCTCGACAGCCTCACTCACTATTGCTGTCACAACCGGGTCGTTATACTCGACAATCTCAGCTACATCAAAATCCCCCTATCAGACTTCATTAGCTCCGCCATCACCGGCACAGCCGACACCAAACGCAAAAACTACACGGATGACGATGATGTTGTCCGAGCATTTCAGCCCGTCTTTATCTTGACCGGCATTTCCAACGTCGTGCAACAACCCGACCTCCTCGACCGATGTCTATCAATCCATCTCAAAATACTGAACAATCCTGAAGCAGAATCATCCTTCCGAAAACGCTTTCTACTCGCCAAGCCACGCATCTTCGGCGCACTGCTCGACCTGATCAGCAAGGCCATGGTGCACTACCCCAAGATCACACTCACAGAACCATGTAGAATGGCTGATGCAGCCCAATGGGGCGTCGCCCTTACCAGAGCGCTCGGACGTAAAGACGCTGAGTTCTATGAAGCCTATTCCATGAACGCACGCGAGAACCTCGCAGACATCGTAAAAACCGACATCCTCTCCACAACCATAGTTGACTATCTCTCAGTCAACGACGAGTTCCGCGGCACGCCAACAGAGCTCTTTGAGACTTTGACCACATACGCTGGATACGACCCTCAGCGTCCGCCCAAGACCTGGCCCATAGACGCCACCAGAATGTCCAGACGACTCAACATACTCCAACGACCTCTTGAACATGCCGGTATCTACTATCGAAGCACACCTGGCACACGACGAATTATCCGCCTTTGGCTCGACCAAGACTCGTCTCAACCCGACTGGGTCAACTCAGAAACCGACAACGACAACACCGTTCCAAAAGATGACGCTAATGACGCTAATGACGCTAAGGTTTTCGGTTAGCGTCATAGCTTCAGCAAAGCCACACGGCCTATGACTCAACGAAACATGACGCTAATGACGCTACTTTTACCAACACTTACCACTACACCTATTAAGTTATATGTACTCTTTCTTTTTCTCAAAAAGCAGACTCGTGAAGTACTACATAAATATAGCGTCATACACCCTAGTGGTAAGTCTTGCGCTTTTTAGCGTCAGTAGCGTCATACCATGCCGGGAACACAGCCGCACGGCTGCGAAGAAGCTATGACGCTAAGGATGACGCTAATGACGCTACACTCTCACTAACCCACACACCATGAATATCATCATCCCGCGACAATCCGAACTATTCATCCAGCGGAACGAAGTCCCAGACCCCCCTTCTGCACCACATCAGGCGCGGTGAGATTCTCGGCTCATGGTATAAGGGCTGCATCTGCGTCTTGCGAATACGCGATCTGACCAAGTATGTGCTCCAAAAACTACTAATCGAGGGCTTCTCGGTGTCGCGAGTGCCTAAAATTTGGGTGAGATATGAACATCCGATCGTGACGGGGCTCGTGATTTGGGGGATGATGTGGCGGTGATTTTTACAGGTAATGCTTGCCCAGTTATCTTAATAATGGTTCAAGCATACCACATATCGGGGCGGCTGTCAAATACGTATGGGAGCATTTGCTCAGTGCGTGAGGGCTGTGGGCTAACTGCAGAGCGAAGGTGGCCGTGCCGAAGTACACTGAGACCGGATTAAATGCGAAGAGGGGCCTCAGAATAGCCGACGAAGGCGCA
>Ga0307379_10003756_pt1 | contig 21928 bp, 13 predicted proteins | sample UN2MG_FD_202237 | JGI IMG/M metagenome (GOLD analysis project Ga0307379, IMG submission 202237) | Soil microbial communities from Risofladan, Vaasa, Finland - UN-2 | ecosystem: Environmental > Terrestrial > Soil > Coastal area > Acid sulfate soil | place: Finland: Risofladan, Vaasa | collected... | reverse complement strand
GCCAAAACGCTTCATGGCAAGGTATCCGTATCCATACCGGCGGGGACATCAACTGACAATTTGGTCCGACTCAAAGGCAAAGGAATCAAGGGGGGCAATCATCTGTTCCGGGTCGGCGTTACCGTTCCGAAAAAACTTACTCCCAGACAAAAAGAAATACTTAAAGAATTCATCTGAAGGTGCATACCGTAAAGATTAACACTTGGAGTGAACAATGAATCCCCCAAATACGTTCGACACAGTCAGTAAGCCAACCTCCGAAGTTGTTCTTTGATACGTGAAAACTGGAGATAGGGTTGGCACTCACAGGTGCAGGCACGATAAGAGTGATATGCGACTTCAGCGTACGATAGGAAACTTTGCTGCTGAATTCGCGTTTGTAGCAAGCATAACTCATAACGGAGGATATTAAAGTTGACACTGGTCCACCCATATCAGATTGATTCATCGCTGAAGCAGCCTGCACCTTAAAGTGCTCGGAAACGTCGGTCCGCAACGAAACTGAGCGAAGAACAAGCAAAAAGTGGCATTGAACGGCGAAGTTGAAATGGGAGGTTATGTCCTTACCGCGGCGTTAGTATCAGAAGAACATCCTGAAAGAAAATCTTAGTCGGATTTTTTAAGCACTTGCCGACCTCTCTTTGTCGCAGGAACCCATAGAGAGGAGTCACTTATGAGATGAGGGTAATGGGGAACACAGCACACTACAGTGAGCGAAATTTGTTTTCTTTAAAGCCAGTCGCCCACTGGAATTTGATCTACAGCATGGCGCAACACAGGATCGACATTCGTATATACCTTATTGGTGAGATTTGGTGAAGAATGTTCCAGTAACTTCTGTGTAACAGCGGTGGATACACCATTCTGAGCAAGGACAGAGCAAAATGTTTTTCGAAGGTCATGAAATTTGAAATCACCCAAATCAAGCTTTTTACGTATCTGGTTCCATCTGTATTGCTTGAAACAGTCAACGAATAATTTCTCTTGATGAGAATCTAATCCAGAAACGTATTTCTTAAGCTCAGCCATGATTGGAATCGGCACAGGCCGTGAACCCATACTCTTTCTGGTCTTTGTACTTCGAGTAGTGATAGAGCTGTTTTCAAAATCGAGATCACAGATCCTTAATAATTCGATATCACCACGTCTGAGGCCTGTGCCCAAAGCCAAGAGAATTCTCATCCTCATCGTATGATATGGTTTGAAAGCTGATAACAATTTCTTAATCTGAGTGTTTGTTAGAGATTTCACAGGCCTCTCATCTTCCTTTAAAAGCTTGAGCTTTATATCTCCATTGACATACCGGTTTTCTCTGCACCAGTTGATAAATGCTTTGAGATTTCTGATGTCTTTGTTAACTGTCGTGCGTTTTGTTTCCTGACCTCTATCGAGTATGAACTTATCAATGGCATTTTGCGTTATCTGTTTCGAGTTACACCTCCCAACGAGTCGTTCGAAGTGCCTGAGGGTGAGAGCTATCTCATAAATTGAAACATCTTTATTACCGGCTACTTTTTTGCTGTGCTCGTATTCACCGCACATTTGTGTCCAATCAACAGTCACGGTTCCAATGAAAACGTCAGAGTTCAATTGAGTGTATTTTATCTGGCGATAATGTTCGGCGAGAGCTTTGCTCGGTAAGGCCTTTGCTTTGCGTTTGCCACTCTCGTACCATCCGACCCACCAGCCCTTGATTTTTTCTCTTTTATAGATCCATACCTTTTTCATAATATCCAATCTATCGTAGTTTAGAGGGTGCGAATCAAGTGAAAAAATGGGCTTAGAACTCAGTAAAACGGTAACAAAATGGAGACATGCGCGACGACTTGTTTTCCATATGCGTCGTAAGAATCTATAATTAAAATGGTTATGGAGTACGCACCTTTCTTTTTCTTAGGACATTGAATACGTTGACAAATAATCGGCTTTTTGGGGCTAAAATCGGGGGTGTCTAGCTCCAGAGGATCGCTACAATTTTACTATATTTCTTGCCAAAAACGGTGTTATTCCAGTTTTGATCCAAAGATCTTCAGGCCGGAAAATGGGAACAGTCGCTCGCGAGAAATGAGTGCTTGACAAAACTGTCGTGCATGGTGTTCTATGAAGACCCAACAGCCAGTTATGGCCCTCTCCGAGGGCTGAGTGATAGGACAGTCGTACGGAAAGGATCTCGTTATGGCAGAAGAACCTCAATGGTTGGCGTCACTTGTTGATGCTGTAGGCAATTGCATGCAGTCTCACTGCGCGCTTGGTCCTCTGGCATTCCGTTGGCGCCAGGAAGATAATTTCTGGGAAATAGCGGTGTACGCCACTCCGGGCGAAGTGCTCGGTGGAGCAGAGGACGGTGCAATCATCGTACCTGGTTTCTCGCTGAATGTTCAGGAACTGATGTCGGTCTTTGAAGAATTGACGGACGTTAACTGGTGTTCTCAGTCGTTTGGCCCACATGACAACCGGGGTCCGCACATTTCAATTGAGGGTGTTTACCAGGGCCATGAGGTGTACTTGGAGATCTTGGCCGAAGCCCCTGAGGATGAAGGGCCAGGATTCAAGGTGGATCTACTGGGCCCACGGGATGACGCATAGTGGGTGGGCTAACCCGACAGTCGAGAACAGGTGTTGATCTCGCTGCCCATAACCAGTTAAACGTCCTTGTTGTCCGATTACCGCCCAAGAAAGTGGCTTTTTTACGCTTGACAGGGTTTTTTGGACGGAATGACTCACCGGAAATGAGGATGTGTAGTGACATTATGGCGACATGAATCTCGCGACACTTGAGCCAGATTGAAGGCCTGAGTGCCTAATCAGAGATTCACTGACAAACGGCAGCCTGTCCGTTGCTTATAGACAAGTCGCTCTGTCAGCCCCATGGGAATCCATGTGTCTGAAAATTAATCACACCCGTGAGGTCACAGGTTCAAGTCCTGTATCGCCCATTTCCAAACTGCAACTTTTGGACTTTTCCTCTTTGGCCCTATATGCTGCCATTTCATCCCTAAACTTACGATCCCACATGAGCATTTCGACAACTGTCTTGTGGCCACCTCTGGCTGCACCGTGTTGTAGTAAATTCGGCCCGACCGTTTTATTCAGCCCGGAATACGCGTGCTGGTATTGAGACCAGCATGACCGGTGACTGCGAAGAGGTGAATCCAACCGCCACATTGCTGAACTTAAGTAATGCAGGATGGTACGAACGATTCCGCCAGGATGGCTACAAACAGAACCCATAAGCTAAAAGAGAAAAAATGCACGAACCGTAGCAAAAATAATACTTGACGAGAGACCCCTACAGAGGTATAGTTGTAGTCGATTTGCGAGTGACAATTGGGCAACTTTGTGAGTGTCATGTAACTCGTTTTCTGCTTCTGTTTTAGACAGTTTTGCTCGCCACTCATCAGCATGTTACAACGTATTCATTAATTTTGAGATCTTTAAAGACATTCTGAAGAGTTTAGTAAAGATAACCCACTGTGAATCACCTAGGCAGTCCAGTCTGGCTAAATGTTTTGCTTATCACTTATGCTCTTGACGATAGATACTATTTTGAGTTTATTATTCTAAGCAAGCATAATTAAAGTATGGTGAATATAGAGAAACAAAGGAGAGTTAACCATGACAAATATCTTAGAACTACAGACACAAATTGCTAACGTTCAATCAAAAATTCTTATTCAATTGATTTCTTCCAGAAACCCGATGTTTTCTCAATGGTTGTTGATGTTGATTATAATTCTCTCGGCGATACACGGCCATACCTGCGCAGCTGATCGCCCGAACGTCCTTTTCCTGATCTCCGATGATCTAAACAATTCAATGGGCTGCTACGGTCATCCACTTGTTAAGACGCCCAATCTTGACAAGCTGACAGAGCGTGGCGTGAGATTCGAACGGGCTTATTGCCAGTTCCCGCTCTGTGGTCCCAGCAGGAACTCAATGCTAACAGGCCTGCATCCCAACACTACAGGGATATTAAGGAACTCACAGATTTTCCGGCAGACTATTCCCTCGCATCATAGTTTGCCACAGGCTTTCCGGCTCGAAGGATACTTTGCGAGTCGGATTGGCAAACTATATCATTATAACGTTCCGAAATCCGTTGGTACAAATGGACATGATGATCCGGGCTCATGGGAACTGGAGCTGAATCCGGCGGGCTGCGACCGTTTGGAAGAGGAACCACATATCTTCAGCCTCAAGCCCGGGCAGTTCGGCGGGACACTAAGCTGGTACGCTTCGCCCAAAAGCGACAAGTACCACACAGATGGCTTACTGGCCGCCGATGCTGAGTGGGTTTTGGAACGTTGCGCACGCCAAAAAGACCGCCCATTTTTCCTTGCTGTCGGTTTCTACCGCCCGCATACTCCGTACGTGTCACCAAAACCATACTTTGATCGCTATCCTGAAAAAAATATGCCTGTGGTGAAGGGCGTGAAGGAAGATCAGTCAGACCTGCCTGCACCTGCGCTGGGCAGCTATAAGAAAGAGCAGGACAAGCTGACAGATGACTTACGCCGGCAGTGCGTTCAGGCTTATTATGCCAGTGTTACTTTCATGGACGCCCAGGTCGGTCGTGTACTTGATACGCTGGACAGATTGGGCCTGGCGAAAAACACGATTGTTGTATTCACCAGCGACCATGGCTATCACCTTGGCGAGCATGGATTGTGGCAGAAAATGAGTGTTTTTGAGGAAAGTGCACGGGTGCCGTTAATTATCGCTGCCCCGAAGACCGGAGTAAAAGGTGGTGTGGCCAAAGATCCGGTAGGACTTATTGACCTGTATCCGACACTTACCGAACTGTGCGGCGTCAAGGCGCCGGGGAACCTGCAGGGCCAGAGCTTGGTGTCAATGTTAAAAGATCCATCGGCTAAAGGTCGCGGCTGGGCTGTTACTCAAGTCTCACGTAACCGCAGCCAAAAACAAGGCGGCCGTTTCTTTGGTTATAGCCTGCGCACTCCTCGATGGCGTTATACGGAATGGGCACAGGGCAAGCTGGGGCGGGAACTCTACGACCATGATGTTGATCCGCGCGAGCTGAAGAATCTTGCCGAAAAATCCGAATACGCAGAGACAGTCACCCTGCTCTCCAGGCAATTGCGCAAAGCCGTTAACCAAACATTTCCAGCCTCTGGTAAAACACCAGAACTTCGACCTGCTATGTGGCCGCCGAATCTTACCAATCCCTGATAGGTACAATATCAGTTATTAAATTGGAATCAGTAATGAAAAAAGTGCCTATATCTACCTGGATTACTTTAGGACTGACGGGACTGATAGTGCTGACAGGTATGCTATTGTATTTCTCATCACCGGAGAGTAAGGGGCTTGCTGGATCGAGAAGCTGCCGGGAATGCCATCAGCAGTTTTATGAACTGTGGTCGACCTCACACCATGGTCTGGCAATGCAGCCCTATACAGACGAATTCGCACTTCAGAACCTGACACAATCCCAGGCTCCTGTCCGGATCGGTGAAAATACTTACGTCCCTTGTATAGGAATAAATGAAGGCTGGATCCTTGAACAAAAATCCGATGGTAAGATGCGCCATCGAATAGAGCACGTCATGGGTGGCAAGAATGTCTACTATTTTTTGACTCAGTTAGAACGCGGGCGACTCCAGACTTTGCCAATAGCTTATGATGTTCGAGCAAAAGAGTGGTTCGATATGGCAGCCAGCGGTATTCGCCATTTTCCGGGTACTGAAAATGATGCCCCATTGCACTGGACAGATCCGGCATATACCTTCAATACATCCTGTTACAGTTGCCATGTCAGTCAACTTGCTAAAAACTATGACTTGAACACCGACACTTATCGCACGAGATGGGCTGAGCCGGGTATCAACTGTGAGGCCTGCCACGGTCCGGGGCAAGAACATGTGAAAGTCTGCCGTTCGGCCAAAGCAGACCAAAAACCAAAAAACCTCCGGATCATCAGTACAAATAGCTTTGCCACCGAGCAGATAAACGCAATGTGCAATTCCTGCCATGCAAAGATGAGCCCGGTCAGTGCTTCGTTCGAACCGGGCGACTGGTTCTTTGATCATTTCGATTTGATAACCCTGGAACATCCTGATTTCTATCCTGACGGACGGGACCTGGGTGAGAACTATACAATGACTGGTTGGTTAATGAGCCCGTGTGTCAAATCAGGACAGTTGGATTGTACTCATTGTCACACTTCCAGCGGGCGATATCGATTCAAAAGTATCGAGAATCCGAATGTCGCCTGCCTGCCGTGTCATCGGGAAAAAGTGGAAAACGTTGCGAATCACACATATCATGAAACAGACAGTATTGGCAGTAAATGTGTTTCTTGCCATATGCCTACTACAGACTTTGCCCGTATGGCTCGCAGCGATCATTCCATGCGTCCTCCATCTCCTTCGGCGACTCTTAAGTTCGAATCTCCCAACGCTTGTAATATTTGTCACAAAGACAAAGATGCTAAATGGGCGGACGATCATGTGAGGAAATGGCATGAGAAAGACTACCAGCTTTCTATGCTGGAGCAGGCAAGCCTCGTGGATGAGGCCAGGCGTGGAAATTGGAAGCGACTGAATACAATCCTCGATTACATAAGCTCACAACACCGGGATGAAGTTATTGCTACAACGCTTCTTCGCTTGCTGAGTGACTGCGATTCACAGGCAAAATGGCCGGTTATTATCAAAGTCCTTCAAAACGATATTTCCCCGTTAGTTAGGGCCGCTGCAGCCCAGGCGCTGGATGGATATAACACTACAGAATCCGTAGATGCCCTGGCTAAGGCAACATGCGATGAGTATCGTCTGGTACGCGTAAGAGCGGCCTCAGGTTTGTCTGCCATAAGCACCGAACAAATTCCAGGTAAGTATCAAGCTGCAGTTAAACTCGCTACTATAGAACTGCTGAAGTCACTCGAAGCACACCCCGATGATTATGCATCTCACTATAACCTGGGAAATTTTCATATGCGACGCGGCGATAATGAAAAGACTCTGAGTTCATTTCAGACGGCCATAAAACTTCGACCGGACTTCATGCCGCCATACGTGAATATTGCATTTGTCCATAATTCTATGGGACATAACGACAAAGCAGAAGCATCTTTTCGCAAAGCCATCGCACTTGATCCGAACAATGCGGTCTCGCACCTCAATCTCGGGATGCTGCTCGGGGAGATGAATAGCCCAAAAGATGCGGAGAAAGCCTTTCGCTCAGCATTGACAGCCGATCCTAACTCGGCCGTAGCCGCTTACAATCTCGGCGTCCTACTGTCATCAGATCAACCTTCCGAATCGTTACAATGGTGCCGTAAGGCTTATCTACTGGAACCTGGTGAAGGAAGATATGGCTATACGTATGCGTTCTATTTGTTCCAGAAAGGTCAGGTTGAAGAAGCTATAACAGTCCTCGCTGACATGGTCAAACGAAATGTTCCGTATGCCGATGCCTATGTCCTGCTCGCTACAATTTACATACAAACGGAAGAGCCAGATAAGGCTATCGACGTTTATTCATCGGCCTATCGGAACATGAAACTTACACAACAAGAAAGAGATAATTTCAGAACTGCCCTGTTTAGGCTCAAGCAAGGACCATAGATACGAAAACTCGTGTGAGCTATTCACTTTTTCTTTTTGACGGATCCAGAAATGGTATCTTTGCGGAAACTGAGCGACTTGACTTTGTCACCAACGGGGGCAAGGGCACGACCTTCGAGCCGGTCTACGTGCTCTGCCATCCGAAACCATTCCTTTTCCATTGTCATCACTCGCTCAGGCTGCTTCCCGGAAAGATCATTCAATTCTGTGCGGTCATCATCCATGTTGTAAAGCTCCCATCTTCCCAACTTAGCTGAAACGAGCTTCCAGGGGCCCTGTCGTAACGCGCGATCGGTACCAAAATGGAAGTATAGAGTCTCATGCGGTTGACGGATTTCGCCTCGGAATATTGGCAGTAGCGATCTGCCCTGTTGCGGATCCATATGACGGTCTCCAATCTGTTTTGGGTAAGTTGCACCGGTCAGTTGGATGAAGGTTGCCATAAAGTCGATCAGATGCGCGGGCTGATTCGTAATAGACCCACATTTAGCTTTAATTCCGTCGGGCCAGTGGGCAACTAAGGGCGAAGAAATGCCGCCCTCGTGCTGATTCTGTTTGTACAGTCTGAAAAGCGTATTACAGGCATGGGCCCAACTGGCATCGTAGGTCCAGTAGGATTTCGAATCCCACGGCTTGAGATAACGGCCGGAAGTGCGCTCGAAGGGACAGCCACCGTTATCAGAGCAGAATAGAATCAATGTATTATCGAAAATACCCTTGTCTTTTAAGAAATCTATGAGCCGACCGACACTTTGGCCCTTAATGCGATAGCCCCAAAAAAGACCCTCGCATACAAGCTGATGATATTTCTTTTTATCATATTACCTCTCTACATTTACATCAAATCGCTGAATGAAGGGCAGTTGATCCTTTTTCCCGTTCTTCCTTCCAATCTCGACGCCCCATTCCGGGATGTCACCCGTGCCGCTCTGCGTAAACGCCTCGGGACGGTAGGCGCCGCCGGCCCACGGGCCATTCTTTACATCATGGGTTTTGGAAAAATGAATTCCGTCTTCAGCGTACTGGATCGTATTCGTGATGTCCTTCGGCCCAGTGGTACCGATCATTGCGGCCACGCCTGTTCCCTGTGGCCAGACCAATACTTCGTGATTGCCGGGAATCACCGGGTTCGCCTCATACTTCACATAAGGGCCCTGCGGGTGATCCGCGATCGCTAGCCCCATTTGGGTTTCAGCGGGGCTTTTCCCCAGTTGCCGGCCTTTGTAGTAGAACCAGTACTTTCCATCACGGACAATCAGGCAGGCATCATCAACCAGGTGACTGTCGAAATCGTCCGGGTTGTCGCTGTTCTTCAACGCCGGGTTGGTGGCGAGGCGCTCCCAGGGACCGTCGGGCGAATCCGATACGGCAATGCCGATTTTCGAATCCGGATTGTAGGGCCTTTTATATTCTCTCGAGACCCCGGTATAGAACAGCCAGTATTTTCCCTCGGCCACGAGAATATTGGGTGTAAACACGCTGGCCCCTTCCCAGCTGCCAAGCTCGCCCTTGGCCAGCGTCAAGCCTTTCTCGGTCCAGACATGTCCATCCCGCGAGGTCGCATACCAGACGGTCGCATCGTAACCGGGAGAAATTTTCCCTTTTGAATACCAGACGTAGTAGAGGCCGCCGACCTTGATAATGTCGCTCGGATCCCGGCGCATAACGCCCTCTTCCACCCCAATGCCCTGTAGCGCAGAATGGGTCACATTGACCGTTTTCAACTCCGCCCAAGCCGTTGCAGTCGCTCCCGCAACCAAGCCGATTACCAACCATCTCATTCTGTTTTTCAAGTCACATCTCCACTCAAAACAGATCTCCGAACTCTTACACTGCCCTTTGTCAAGAGCCCCACCCGACTCAGCGAATCGACCATGGGTAGATACCGAAGGAACGGAGTTCTGATCATCAGAATCATTCACCTGCCTCTCGTTAAGGAATTCGCAGGTACCAGCATGACGCTTCGAAATCTGGGTTTTGCACCCGTGAAGTTTGAAGCGATCTCCAGAGTAAGGGTATGCGCACCTGCCGAATTGATCTTAACGGTTCCTATGATGGAATGTAAATCCACTATTTTCGAATTCATTGTGGGAGGGGCAACGCGCTTGTATTCGATTAATTCGTTTTCAACAGATTGTCCGGCAACACTCGCCCGCACACGACCTTCCATATTCCATGTTTGGTTCCTGTTGGCATGGCAGACAACGACGACCTCATAGGTTCCCGGCTTATACACTCTGAAATCCCAGCTCAAGGCCTGGCCCTTGGTTTGGAAGCCTGAAACGGTGAGTCCTCTGCCCGGCATGATCCCTTCGCCCGGCTTCTTATACATTTGATAATCCCATGGTCCTGTGTACTCACTCGGCTGTTGGGGCCGTCTATCCGGGACAGTGAACATTTTCATGTCTATTGCTTTGGTAGGTTTGTTGGGCACGTACTCCAAATCATGAATATTGGCATTGTAGGTATCCATTAATACCTTGCCATCGCTAAGTTGCATGAATGCCTGATCCATCGACACGGTCCCCGATACAACGAGTTTGATCACCGAGACATATTCATCGGGCGCATCTTTGGGGACTTCCAGCGTAATGATATTCTGCCCGGAAAACACATCAAATTTCGATTCGCTTTTGATCGCTTCGCCCGTGGCCAGCAGGGATGCATTCAGCACTGGATTGTTCACGCCAAACAAGGTGAACTTTCCGTCTTTAGGCCAGTCAACCACGTTGAGATAGAGACTGGTGCTGTCTTTATCCTTACGTTGCGTGATCGTCCCCCAGCTTATTTCATACCGGTAGGGTCCGGCCTCGGTTTCGTAAATGGCTTCGCCATTTTTTTTGAGCCAATCCCCCATTGTCTTGAGTCGTGCCTCCATGTCCTTTGGAATGACCCCGTTCATATCAGGTCCTACATTGAGGAGATAATTCCCTCCATTTCCTGCAGTATTTACCAGTTGTTCGAGAAGGACTTTGGGAGATTTCAAACTATCATTGGCTCTAAAGTGCCAAGACCTACCCATGGTCACCGCTGACTCAAAATAGACACCCAGGTTAATGGCAGGAGTCATGTTGTCATTCATGCTCAGGTAATCCACATACTTCAAAGCATCATCATCGCCAAGGCGGCTATTGGAGAGGGTGCCATAAGAATGCAACATATCAACCATTTCTTTTCGGCGAAGCAGGGGCTTATAAGCAGGATTGCTGAACCCACTTCCACCATCAAACCAGATAAGACAAGGATGATATAGCTCACAGAGTTCTTCGAGCTGACCGAACATGAAGTCGATATACTTGTTAATATCAGCACCAGGAACGGTTCCAGTTCGTCTGTTGGGCCTGTTTTGGTATTTGGGCTCGTATAAGGGATGATGATAGTCTGCAATCGAATAGTAGCAGCCCATCTCAAGTCCCTCGGCCTTACATCCTGCTGCCAAGTCCTTTACGATATCACGCTTATATGGCGTTTGATCAACAACATTCCAATCTGTTAGTGCAGAGTCCCAGAGACAGAATCCGACGTGATGCTTGGTGGTTAGAACGACATATTTCATCCCAGCGGCCTTGGCAACACGTGCCCATTCGCCGGCATCAAAATCCGGATTAAATTCACTTTTGTTTCCGACACCAAAATGGATGAACATCCCGAATTTCGCATCCTGAAACCACTGCATCCGATCCGCGGTCGCGTCCATCTGAGCCACCACGATACCGGACAGCATTAAAACAGCGAGACATCCCAACAGCGTAAATGATTTCATCTTCATGACTTCTCCTTAGTTTTCCGTAAAAGTCTTTATTATTCGTTTAATCGTTAGCGCCAGGCATGGGATAAACATTCGATCCACCTCCCTGTTGCGGCACTCCCTGGGGAATGGATGCCTTGAACTCGCGTAGGATCTTGCTGAAGCGTTTCACCTCGTCAGGATATCGATCGGCCACATTGTCGAGTTCCATACATTGGGGATCGGCCTCAAAGTCGTATAATTCTTTGCGCGATCCGTCCGGGTTCATCAGAAACTTCCACTTGCCCGAGCGCAGGGCCAAGCTGGGACTCTTGTTGGAGGTGTGGCCTGCCTGTATACCGGTCCAGTCCCAGAAAAGGGGCCGCTTCCTTTGCACCGATTTTCCCAAAAAGACCTGACTCATGTCTTGACCGTCGGAGTGGTAGTCATCAGGCAACTCAATGCCTGCCTGACTGCAAAAGGTAGGCAGCAGATCAACCGCAGAAACAATGCTCTTGTCATCCACCCTGCCAGCGGGTATATGCCCCTTCCATTGAACGATGAATGGAACCCGCACGCCTCCCTCATAGAGACTCCTCTTACGCCCCCTAAACGGGCCGGCCGTGCCAATCGCGCTATGGCCTGCTCTAATGCCACTGATGTCTTCCGGGCCGTTATCACTGGAGAATACGATGACCGTCTCTTTACTCAGCCCTAGCTCTTCAATCGTCTGGATCAAGCGTCCGAGATGATAATCCAGGTCCGTTACCGCACCATAATAGATTTGGGCAGGGGTCGAAAACCCCTTTTGCTTGGCTGCACCATGGGGACCCCATTTTGCATAAGGCGCCATCTGCTCATCCGTTGTAACCAGGGTGGTATGCGGCACCAAGGTCCAGAGATTAATATAAAAGGACTGTTCCTTATTGGCCTTGATGAAGTCTATGGCCTCGTCGACCATAACCTCCGTGGATTGATGCTGGGGGACATTCAATTTCCCGTACCTGGAATTGCTTGTATAGTGCACATCAATCCCATACGCAGCGAAAGATGGCGAATCTCCTGCGCTCCCCAGGTGCCATTTTCCGAAATGACCTGTTTTATATCCATGCTTTTGCATCAGCTTCGTAAGTAAGGTTACATTAGGGTCCAAATAATCCGGCATATTGAGAGCCACATTGCGCTTGTGATTACTCGTAAAATGCCTGTGAATCCGGTGCCTGGCAGGATATTGCCCTGTCATGACGGCCGTCCGGGATGGAGAGCAGACCGGATTGGCAACATAAAAATTCGTCAGCAGCAGGCCGTCAGCAGCCATTTTGTCGAGATAAGGAGTTTTGAGGCGTGGGTGCCCGTAACACCCCAGATCACCCCAGCCTAAATCGTCGGCGAAAATGAAGACAATGTTAGGTTTTCCTTGCGCGCGACTTTCAGCGTAGTGATATGCCTCAAACTCTTCCGGCTGTAGGGGTTCCACTCCTTCGGGGCGGATCACTAGATTCTCTCCAGTCAAGACACCATGCTTGACTAAAAAGGCATCCACCAACTCCAAAGACCAATAAAAGAAGCGATTCCGTTCTTTGACTCCGACGCAGAATCCATGCTTGCCGCCCTTACCCACGTAGAACTCCGAAACATTCCCCGCCTTTTTAAGGTCCTCGTGAAAGGCCTTTAAACTCTCGACCGTAATGGACGAATCTTCGCTGCCCAGAAAGCTTATCATGGGTGACAAACCTTCGACAACAAAGTTCGGAGGCGAGAGTTCCTCCTTGCATTTGTAATATGGATTGTACAGCACCACAGCGTTGGGTTTACAGGAGATGGCCAGGTCATCGTTTTGGTCGTTGACCTTGTCGATCATCGCCACGGCTGCGGCCATCTGCCCGCCCGCCGATCCCCCGGCAACCACCACCTTATCGACATCAACCTTCAACTCTTCAGCATTCTTTCGCAGGAAGCGCACAGCCGACTTGGCGTCCTTGACGCATTCCAAAGGAACCTCAACCTGGTCGCGATCCTTGAGTCGATAATCGACCGATACCGCGATCATGCCGCGATTGCTCCAGTAGGCACAGTCCGGGTGATGCCAACTGACCTTACCACCACTCCAACCGCCGCCATGATAAAATACTATAGCTGGAAAGCTTTTCTCATCGGACGCATAGCCTTCAGGCAGAAAGACATTCATCTTCAACGCTTTGCCGTTGATGGTCTTGTAGGTCCACTGCGTGTCGGGCGTACCTGCGGCATGTGCCGCCACGCCTGCGAAGCAGCAAAGCGTCAGCAACAATGATTTCAATAAGGTTTTCATTATTAATCTCCTGTAACGGCTTTGGGTAATGCCTGTTTCCCTGCACTGTCGCTTTCCCGAATATCGGTATGTCTCGTCCTCCGATTGGTATACCAGTGATACTTACCTTTCGCATCCGGATCGGCGACTACGGGTGCATCATACTCCACAGCAATCACGGTATTTCTTGAATCCGGCGCGTTCGCTGGCACTTCAACCTTGGTGACGTGACCGTTCGCTTCATAAGTCACCGGCAAAGCCTTGCGTTTCGGGTCTGCCAGGAAGTAAGCCTTGGACGGCTTGCCAACGATGCCATTGAACTCAATGCCTTCCGGCTTCCACTCCAAAACGTGCAGATAGATGGTCTTGTCCTTCTGGGTCATCGCTCCCCACCAGAAATCGTAATCAACCGGAGAGTAATAGGTTCCGTAAATCGACTCGCCATTGACTTTCATCCATTCACCGACCTCTTTGAGACGTTCGATCTCTTCAGACAGCAAGGTACCTTCCGGCATCGGGCCGACGTTGAGCAGGAGATTTACTCCCCGTGCGCTGCACAGCGCCAAAAACTCAATAATGTCTTTTGGGCTTTTCCATGCATCATCGGTGCGGTCGTAGCCCCAGTTGTGACGCATGGTCATGCAGGTCTCGGAATCTACTGTCATTCGCTCCTTGGGAAGCATCCGGTCAGGAAGCGATTCAAAGTCGGCGTACTTGCGCTGTTCGACCGGCACCCGGCGGCTGTAAAGGCGGCTGCAGATCACGGCATTCGGCTGCAGCTCGCGTACCCGTGCGCCCTGCGCGTCGGCTTCGATCACGTCGTTGCCACCGGTATCAAACCACAGAACGGCAATCTCGCCATAGTTCGACAGCAGTTCATCGAGGTTTTTCTCGACCAGATCCAGATACTCCTCTGTGGACAGGGTCCCGGGATTGCCCCTGCCCCGCGAGCGGTGATACCAGTCTTTGAACTGGGAGTAGTAGACACCAAATTTAATCCCCTGCTTGGCGCATTCCTCCGAGAGTTCTTTGATGATATCGCGCTTAAAGGGTGTGGCGTCCATTACGTTGTAGTCGGTCGCATCCGTATCGAAAAGACAGAAGCCCTCATGGTGCTTGGAGGTGATGACCATGTATTTCGTGCCGGCATCCTTGGCAATCGACACCCATTTGGCAGCGTCGAATTCGGTGGGATTAAATTTGGGTGCCAATGTATTGCGGTATTCTTCTTTCGGAATCTGAGCACTGTTCATCAGCCATTCCGCACTGGCTCCGCCCTGTTCCTTGCCATAGTCCTTGCCCTTCCACTCCCCACCCTGGACGGAATAGAGCCCCCAGTGGATAAACATACCAAATCGGGCATCTCGCCACCACTCCATGTGGGAATCGTCCTTAGGTGCGGAAGATGCCAGCACGGGCATGAACAGCAGTACAAGTAAGGTGCAAAATGATTTGTTCTTTGTCATCATCACAGTGTCTCCAGTTTTCCGATTTTTTATCTGTTCCGTTAGTAACTCAGCTTGCCGCCTCTTTTGGGTTTCTGCTTGTCACTCTCCCACCATTCGTTGGGGCCTTCGGCTTTGATGTCTGCCCAGAGCTTGAGCAGGATGTTCTTCATCTCCTCGGTTTTTTCCGGCATCTGGGCCGCCAAGTCGTTCTTCTCCTGCCAGTCCTTCTGAACCTCGTAGAGCTGGAACTTCGTCAATGTTTCATCCCCGACGATCTTCCAGTCGTCGATACGCATGGCAACACGTTGATCCGGCGGGGAAACGTGAGTGCGCCAGAACATGGGGATCTTGCGCTGGACCGGCCTTCCCTGCAGGGCGGGAATCATGTTGACACCGTCGATGGTGCGATCTGTCGGCAGCGATAGGCCGGTGATGTCGAGTACAGTGGCAAAGACATCGCTGCCAATCAAGGGAACATCGCTGGTGCTTCCGGGAGCGATATACCCGGGCCAGCGAGCCAAGCCCGGCACACGAATACCGCCCTCATATTCACTGCGTTTGCTTCCCCGCAAACCGCCGCTGGTTCCACCATAGGCTGGAACAGGGCCATTGTCAGACGTAAAAAATAACAGGGTATTCTCGCTGACTCCGGCCTTGTCGAGTGCGTCGAGAATCATACCCAGCCCGTGATCCATCTGGGTAATATTACCCATGTACTTGCTGTTCTCATGGCCCTCGTAGAGCGATTGAAAACGTGGATCCGTAGCGATCGGCGTGTGCGGCTCATGAAACCAGACCGAGAGGGCAAAGGGCTTCTTCGGGTCGCGAATATCGTTGAGCCAATGAACGGCCTCACCCGCCACCAGTTGGGCGGAATAGCCCTTCATCGGCCCCACGGGCTTGCCATTGCGCACGAAGTTGTCCGGATTCTTGTGACTCGGGCTGGCGTTATTATGCGTGGCCATCCAGTAATCGTAGCCGTGATCGCCCGGTTGTGGATAGTCTGGCTGATTGAATTGCTGCCTTGAGAGCAGATGCCACTTGCCCACGTGACAGGTTTCGTAGCCGGCCTCTTTTAACAGCTCTGGATAGGTGATTTCACTGGTCCGCAGATAGGCCGGTCCATTGCCCGACAGGTGGCGGTAAACCCCGTTACGGTAAGGCGTGCGTCCCGTCAAAATCGCCGAACGTGACGGCGAGCAAACGCCGCAGGCCGAATAGCACTGGGTTAATTTCACCCCCTGCGACGCCAGCTTGTCCATATTCGGCGTCTGGATCAGTTGATTGCCATAGGTCGCAGAATCGCCCCAGCCCATATCATCAGCTACCACAACGACAATATTCGGTTTTTTAGTTTCAGCATGCGCAGAAAAACCAAACAGCAGAGCCATTACAAAAATGCACATTATTTGAATATTCTGTTTCATTATAAGCCTTTCTTTTCACTTTTTTCATATCCGAAACATAATCTCATATTAGACGGCGCTCATTTCAATCGGATGCGAAACCCGTTGACTATCTTACCCGGCAGGACTTTAGGAAGCAGGATCGTCAGACCATCCGAAGAGCGTTTCCATATGACCTTCTCGTCACTGCCCATTAGTTCGATGGATGCAATATCACGGTCGAGCAATCCGCCGGTCGCCAGTGTCTTGATTTCAATGTCTCTCGTTGGCCTCGCGAGAACAAAGGCATACAAGTTCCCGTCTTTTTGGGTGAAACGAATATCCTCCTGGGTGAAATCTTTGTGGTTTTCTCCCTGACGGCCATCCTTTATTTTTGTAGGTCCTTCGCCAAAGGTTTTCCAAGGTCTGGAACCGTAAATTCCTTCTCCATTAATCCTCATAAAATCGCCGAACGCGATCACATAAGCGGCCTGATTTTCGGGAATGGTGCCATCGCCGCGCAAGGCAACATTTATCATGACCACGCCGTTTTTACTGATCGCATCGACGGCGTTTCCGACCATCACCGGAATGCTCATCCGGTTCTTAGCTCCTTTTCGATAGAACCAGCCACCCGACACATCGGTCGCCCACATCCAGGGCTGCGGCTTAATGTCTGCCGCGCCGCCGCGCTCTACATTGGGCGTATAAGCGCGCTTATCCCTTCCGCCTTTGGCAGAGAACACGACCGTCTGCTTTCCTCCATTTTCCTTCCGATCGCGATTTAAATAGGAAGAAAACAGCTTGAGTCCCAAGGATTTTCCGGTCTTTTCGTTGGGATACGGGCAGTCATTATTAAACCAATCGGGGTCATATTTTTCGATAATTTCCCAACACCGGTCATACCAGTGCTGGTTCCAACTATCAGAGTTTTTGTACCCCTTCGGGTCAAATTCCATATTAAACAGCTTCGCCTCCAGCGTGCCGAGGGTCTGGTATTTACGAGCCGCACCAAAGAAACTGGGCGACCAATACAGATGGGTGGAAATACCAAACTTGAGCCCATGTTTATACGCCGCCGCTTTCCACTCCTTGAGCGTATCGCGTTTCGGGCCCATATCCACCGAGTTCCAGGGATGGAACGAATCGTACATGTCGAAGTTATCGTGATGACAGGCCACCGGCATAATGAAACGCGCGCCGTTTTCTTTACAAAACTTAACCAATGCGTCCGGATCCCATTTCTCCGCCTTAAAGAGAGGAACCAAATCCTCATAACCAAACTCCTCGACGGGACCATACCGCTTCTCATGGAATGCTTTCAGATCCTCATTCATCTTCCGTTGGCCGGGTGCTTGCCCCTCACTGCCTCCATACATCCGCCGACCATAGTGCGAGCCATCGCTGGGTCGATTTTCGTCGGTCGCCGACGGAATACCCCAATGCATCCAGACACCAAACTTGCCATCCAGAAACCACTCCGGCACATCATAATTTTCCGCCATCGATTCCCAGGTCGGTTCAATCGGCCCTGCACTAGCAACCGCCATCCCAATGCCCAACAGCAGGCATATAACACTTCCAATTTTCAACTTTCTCATATGATTCACTCCTGAAATATTTTCTAAATCTAGAAACTAAAACTGATTATACGTTTATTTCTGTTCCTGCGGTTTCCAGACAATGCTCGCCGTCTCGTTTTCGATATCGAGTTGGACTGAGGCATGAGCAAACTCCCGGGCGTAAGTATAGCCGTTACGAACCGCCGGCCCCTTGGGCGGGCCCAACGGGCGGTCATAGTCAGCCGGATGCGTCAACCAGGTTTTGCTTCTTTTCGCGTCATAGCCGTCTTTTAAGTCAAAATAGCTGTACTTCTCGGCGCAGATTAAAAATATTGCCAACTGATAGTCGAAACGGCTCTGAGCGTCCCTGCCCCGCCGCACGGGGTTGCCATTCCTGGCGGCAGACCTCGGGGCTTCATCCGCATCTTGCAGGTTTCGGCCCAATCCACAGGTGTAGGCAACAATGAATCCCTGCCGCGCGGCTTTCTGAAAGTCCCTGATCCCCTGGGCCATGTAGTCTTTCCTGGACATCCTCACGGCGCCCTCAAATCCCTCAATATAGGAACCGTCCAACGCCTTCATATAACTGAGACCCGAATCTGAAAAACGCGATCTCAATATATTGGCCAGCATGAGCTTCTGCGGCCCGAGCATCTTCCGCGTGTCCTCCATCATAGTCACATATCCCGCCAAATCAGCGGCTTTATTCTCCACTCCAATGGTACCTTTCAGGAAGGCGGGTTCCAGCACCTTAACCACACCGTCCAGGAAGACTCCGTCAACGGATGGATCGGAACAAACATCTTCTACGGCGTCGATCCACCAGTCACGCAGCGCCTTATTTGAGAGATCGTAGGCTTGGAGCTTGTTGCGGATGAGTTTGTCGTTGCCATCGCGCCCGAGCAGAAAGGCCCCGGGAATGTCTTTCAATGACGCATTGGCGGCATAGCTACCGTAGTGCACAATCACGTTGCGGTAATACAATATCTTCGTGTCCGGATTAATCGCCTTAACGGCCCGGGCAGCCTTCAGCGTTCCCGCCTCAACAAAACCGGAATCCTTGTGCCCCGTGGCTTTCTCAAACGTAACGAGCGGAAAGGTCGCGAGGTATCGAATCTCTTCATCGGTGAACGCTGTATCCTTGCGAATATGCACATACAAGGGGACCGTATCCCAGCTAAAACTTGGGTAGTGATCCGGCCCCTGAGAAGAATCATCCAGACGCCCCATTTTTGAGACGTCCAGCGGCTCGATCCCCAAGGCCAAGGCCGGACTGCCCGGCCGGAAACTGAAGTCGCCACCTGCCGGATCAACAAATAGAGGATCGCCAAAGCGACTGGCCTTCTCTTTGCCGACCGCCTGCATCTTAAGCAGATGCTCATCCATCCAGTGAGAGTCCCTCGGATGGTAGTAGAGATTCTTATCCATGTCCGTTTCCACGAGCTTGGGACCTCCAGTTCGGCTTCCACGTCTAAGCCTTTCGGCATAGGCATTGCCCCCCTCGATATGTGAGATAACAATATTTCGCTCTACCTTAGATCCTGTCACCGGAGCCCACTCAAAGCTGATATAGCCCCATCTGGGCACTGCCGTTTGGGCCACAATGAAATTGTTGATAATATCGTTTGTCCCCTTAGAGGCGATTGCGGCAGCATGACCACGGTTTTTATAGAGGACATTGCCATAGATGAGTGTCTCATGCTGGTCATCATCGCAACGGATCGCCGCCGGCAGGGAATGCGCCTGGTTGTGGTGCAGGTAGTTATAGCGAATAATATTGCCTGTCCCTGTCCCAGAGATATAGATGCCATTTCCATCGGAGAGCAATTGAACGGATTGCGAAATCTCGTTGTATTCAAAGAGATTGTGCCGGGAATGATTGTACTTCTCGCGAGTCTTCCAGCTCTCATATCCACCGCGCCGCCGGTTTTTATCCTCGACCGTTATCTCATGCCGACGAACAGTTCTACAGCCCTCCCCATTCAAACTCCGATCAGGTTCCACACGAGTGGTGATAAGCACCGCTGAATAACCACTGTGGTGCAATTCGTTGTGGACCATTCGATTGTGGCCACTTTGCCAGGCCCAAAGCCCAGAAGAATGCCAGGTTATCTCACTGAAGTGATGAATGTGGTTGTTAATGATATCGTTATGGTGGTTGACGTCTTTGGTACCGGGTCCATAACCCGCCAGAAGAATCCCCGCCTCGCCCAGATGCGCCAATTCACAGTTGGTGATTCGGTTTCGCTGCGCATGCAAGTCTAAACGTATACCTGAGCCTCCGGAATTGACAAATTTACAATCTGTAACCTGACAGTCTTCGGCCCCACGGAAACGAAGCAGCGCAGTGGGCCGATCGAACATATCCCAATCGTGCTGCATGCCCCACCCAACACGACCTTCATCGCTAGTCCAGGCCCAACGATCCGCATGGGAAAACGTCAGCCCCGAAAAGGCAATGCCTCGGACAGACGTATCAGTGGGACCATCGTAATCGATTTGGCCCTCGACGCGGATCAACTCCGTCGTTGCCGGAGTCAGGATCCCACGAGGCGATCCATTCGGGGACGGATCAGAGGGCCACAAATAGATCTTACGCGTTTTGGTGTTGACCACCCATTCCCCGGGTTCATCGAGTTCATCAAGGACATTCTCGACCCATACTGAAGCGGCTGAATCTCCCATGATTGCTAGAAGATAGGGTGGCAATGCTCCTATGTCATAGGTCGCAGAAACACTCGTTTGGGCAACACCCTTAGATTCATCGACTGAGGCGAGCGGCAGCATATGGATCACCCAGGCTCGACTTGGCCTGATCTGAATTTCCACGTCTTCCAAATTATCCCAATCTTTCAAGGCCCCTTTAGGGAAATACAATGTCCTGTTGTTCCCGTTTCGGGTCGGTAAGAATCCGTCACCTCTGGCACGATCCAAGCGTCCCTGCGCATCATAGAGGGTGTAGAATCTATCCATACCTTTGGGGATGTCTGCGACCCACACCTTACCGACCGCTTTGGCAGGCAATTCGGAAGACGCTGATGCCAATCGTTTCCAACCGGTCACCGGCACGCCTGCACTGACCACGGGGGTTTCTCCGGGATAGGCAGCAAAGGTCAAATAGGCCGGACCCGACGATTCACCCGCTCCGTATTTCGGCAGGCTTGTCGGTTTCGGTTCCAACGGCGCCCCGTCTTCCATACCCAAAACCAAGGTTTGGTTGAGTTGATGACGTCCCTCGCGCAGGATAATCACGACCGGCTCTGTATTGCCCGCCTTGCGTGCGGTCCTGGCCGCCTCCAATGCACCAGGCAGGGATCCGTAGGGTTTCGCCAGGCTGCCATCAGCCTGGGCACCACCATCGACGGACACGTAGATGTCCAAAGCAAAGCTTGCATCCGGTACCACGAAGACAACCAGCATTATTAAACAAAGAATAACCTTCCACTTTGCCCGCAAGTACAACCGTTGTGTTTTCATGGTATACCTACCTTTCTTTCATTCTACCTAATCGATTACTTAGTCACCGTATCTCTTCTACCCATTTTTGAAACATCCAGTGGCTCAATTCCCAAGCGCCGCTCGCGTCGGAGCACAGGTTGGGCTGACCTGAAAATCCGTGAAACGTGTCGATTGCTCATAGAAACGATCGAGGTTCGGTGTCTTGAGAATCGGGTTGCCCATGCAGGAGAGATCCCCCATCCCCTGGTCGTCGGTCATCACCAGAACAATATTCGGGCGGCTGCCCACCAACGGTTTGGCCCCGGCCCATCCGGCCAGCGACAAAGCCGCAACTCCAAAGATTCTTATTACTGAACTTTTGCAAAATTAGGGTAAATCCAGTTGAACCTTGATACGCTGAAAATCCCAGCCATCATCCTCGATCCGCTCGATCACCCAGGAGATTGTGTCACTGAGGGTTTGCCGCAG
>Ga0307379_10003755_pt1 | contig 21928 bp, 49 predicted proteins | sample UN2MG_FD_202237 | JGI IMG/M metagenome (GOLD analysis project Ga0307379, IMG submission 202237) | Soil microbial communities from Risofladan, Vaasa, Finland - UN-2 | ecosystem: Environmental > Terrestrial > Soil > Coastal area > Acid sulfate soil | place: Finland: Risofladan, Vaasa | collected... | reverse complement strand
ATACTTGTAGCATGGCAAAATGAAAATACTTTACTGGGTCTTTTATGGTATAAAACATTCGTAAAGAAACCAGGAAAACTTAGATCTGCAATAAATAAAATATCATCATCTCGTAATTCTAAATTCATATATTCATCTATTTGAGAACATTCAAATTCAATTGCAGCATTAATGGGAGAAAACATTTCTATATTTCCTCTTTTTACTTTCATTTTTTCATTACCAAGGGTATAAACATCAAATCCAAATTTTGTGAACTGTTTTGGGAATTCGGATATCCACCATTCTTGGTAACGATTAGGAACTGGATATTGTGGTACAAAAATTATTCTTTTCATGTCACTAATCTAAGCCACCTTTTTTCATTTTCTGGATACTCTTGATATTCATCTACAGGAATCCAACATTCTTCATCCTGAGAAAAAGAAAACTCTCTATATAATTTATTCCATGTTTTAATTAAAATATTATCTGTTTGTGCATGACGAGCTACAACATCAACGTCTGCCTTAAATTTATGTAACTGTACTCCTGATGGTTGCATACATAAAGATTTAATCATTTAATGTCTCCTTGTTTATCCTCAAAGTTTTTAATTTGTTTTTTTAGTATATCATTTACAGCATAACCAACTAAAATATTAATTTCTTTTTCAGTTAAATTAACATCTAAAGTAGCACTTCCATCTTCATTCTCTGTAACTTTAACTACTTCCATTTAGTCCTCCTTTAAAATAGCCATTTACAATAACCCTCAAACAAAAAAGATTTATGATTATATTCCCATAAACTTTTTTGTCTTGGATAAATTTTATTTAATAATGATTTTTTTCCTTCAACATCTTTAACTTCATGAATATAAGGTGCTTTCATTGTTGTATTATAAAATGTTACATCAAGTCCTATTCTAGCCATTTGCTCACCAACGAATCCCCAAGATCTATGTAAAGGATGATTTTCAAAAATTGGGTCTGGTATAAAGAATTTGTTTTTTGTATCTAATAAATTTGGCGGGATTGTCTTTAAGAAAAGTTGATTAACTTCAAAATGATTTTTTAAATTAAGGGCTTCCTCTCTTCTTTCAAGAGGACTGTCTCCATCATAAATAATAATATTTGTCTCCTTTAAATATTTATAACATCCGATAATTTCATCATCACAATGTGGGGCAATTATAATAGTTAAAGCATATGTTTCACTACCATCTAAAATATTTTTTTCAGACATATATTTCGCTCCTTTTTTAATTGTTTGTTCCATGCACTAAAAAGTTTTTCTCATTAATTTGTTCTCATTTTAAAAATAGGTTTCTATATATATTAATAATTGAAGACAAAGATTTTATAGTTTTGTTTATAAAAGGAGGATATTAAAATGGAAAAATATATAGCAAGATCATTCTTCAAGAAACAAGTAGGATTTCTAATTGATGAAGTGTATTTTAACTCTATCAGAGAATGTCAAGATTGGTGTTGGAATGAATATCCGGATAAATTTGGTAGAATGTATTTTGAGATTCATCATTCAGTTGGAGCACTAACTTATTATAAAGCAGTTACCACACATGGCATTTTCTCCCTCAACTGGAAAGAAATTGAATACGAACAACAGGATATTCCATTGTTATGTCCATGGTGGAAAATAACAGAATTGCCAGATAAATTGAAATAACAAATGTTTTATAATTATGGCAGAACCATTTCAAGAAGATCCCGTTATTAAACAACAGCAACAATTTGTTGATTGGTTAAAAAAAGGAAGATGTATAATAGTTCATACTATGAATAGAATGTTTGCTATGTGGGAAAAATTTATGACAGAGATACAAGAAAAGGAAATAACATGAAAGTATTTACAATAGCATATACCCCATTCGTAATGGGAGGGAGCGTGTGGCAACCAGTATGTTGTGAAGTTAAAGTAGATGGTCCTTATGATATTGGAGATGGTTTTCAGGGATTCATTGTTACAGCTCCAAACGGAAAAACATTTATCGCCGAAGCAACATCGGGTGCATTTGTAGGACCTGATCTCAAGTCAGTCCGAAAGGATATTAAGATAGGTGATAAAGCACTCATGTCGAAACAGGTTGTTAGAGCAGTTAGTGATATGAAGAGAGCAAAAGAAATTAAACCGAGTGAGTTCTGGCGTAAACTTAAATGTTTAAAAGTATCATAGTTTTGTTTGAGATTCTCCATAGGCAATCTCAAACAAGAGGATGGGGTAATGACCTTATGAGAATATGAATAGGTCTTTTCAAACCCGTTCCGGTCATTATGTATGCGCATACCAATGATTTGGCACAGGGAAGAGAAAACATGCATGAGGGGCAAAGCCCCAACACAGGAGAACATCCTGACGTCATATGTTCGTCGTACGAACGTGAAATGTTAGACAGTATGCTGATGATCTATCTGCCATCGATCCAAGATAGTATTATGGCATCTCCGGCGGAAGTCATTTCCCGGACCGGGCCACAAGAAAGACTGCCCCGTCCCACGTCCGCCGCTTCCGGTAGACTTAGAATCTGTCCCCCATCTTTCAACTACTGGGAGGTTATAAACTATGACACCTACCTCATATGTTTATAACCTACCCAGTCATTTTTTTAACTTTTTATAAGGAGGTTAATATGTTCAACAGTATGTTAGATAACGATATGTATAAATTTACAATGCAAAATGCTTTATTCAAACTAGGGTTTGCAGCAGTTCCTGTCGAGTATAAATTTCATTGTCGAACTGATGGAATAAACTTTGCTGCACTTTTATCGAAACTTAATGATAAATTAAATCAGTTATATGATCTGAAATTTACAAAAGATGATCTTGATTATCTACATTCAATTCGGTATCTTTCATCAGATTATATTGGTTTCCTTAAATATTTTCGGTTTGATGATGATTATGTAAAAGTCAAATATGATGCCCATACTAACTATATAGATCTAAGAATTATAGGTCCATGGTTTCCAACAATTCTTTTTGAAGTTCCTATGCTTTCTATGATAAGTGAAATATATGCAGAATTACAGCATGGTAATATTGATACTGCAAGACTTAATTTAAGACAAGGATTGGAAGGAATGCCTGAGGATTTTAAATTTGCTGATTTTGGAACTAGAAGAAGACACTCTAGTGAATGGCATGAAGAATTAATTAATACTCTTCTAGTCCATACCGGAAAACAATTTGTAGGTACAAGTAATTTATTTTTAGCAAAAAAATATAATCTTACTCCAATTGGAACAATGGCACATGAATGGTTACAAGCACATCAACAGTTAAAGTATAAACTTGTTGATAGTCAGAAAATGGCATTAGAAAATTGGGTTAGAGTATATCGTGGAGATTTGGGGATTGCTCTCTCAGATACAATAAATACAGATGCATTTCTAAAAGATTTTGAAGATCCATTTTTACATAAATTATTTGATGGAGTTCGTGAAGACTCTGAACCAGATCCAATCAAATTCGGTCACAGGATTGTCAACTTTTACAGAGATCATAAGATTGATTCTAAAAGTAAAACTATCGTTTTCAGTAATGGACTAGATTTTCAAAAGGCATATAAAATTTATTGGGAACTACATAATCTTATTAATTGTAGTTTTGGTATAGGAACTAAACTGACAAACAATTGGGATTTCAACCCGTTGAATATTGTTATTAAGATGGTTTCTTGTAATGGAATGCCAGTAGCTAAAATTTCCAATTCACCTGGTAAAAGAATGTGTGAGAGTCCTGAGTTTGAATCTTATTTAAAAATGGTGTATCAAGTAGAGTAGTTTAGAACAAAGGTATATGAATAAATATCGGGTAGTAGTTCAGTCTGGTTGAATGCTCGGTTTGGGTCCGAGTGCTACGCAGGTTCGATTCCTGTCTGCCCGACTTTTTACATTTTAGTTCATCATATTCTGGGGGTTAAAATCAAATCATCAGATCCTTATATTTTCTTAAAATAAATTTTAACAAAAACAATGTGAAAGGAATAATGTTATGAAAAATACAAAAAAGATTATCAGTAAATTAATGGGAATTAATCCAAAAGAAGAAACTCTTTCAACTATCTTTTTACCTTTAAATGGTATTGAAGAAAAAGTGACAATTCGGAAAGCAACCTTAGAGGAAAAGATCTTACTGTTACAAGAGAAACAAGAAACTATTATCAAGGATATTAGAACATATCGGGAAGAAAGTGAAAAATGTGTTGAATATTTAATCACACTCAGTAAACTTAAATGATTAGAGTAATTCATAAGAAATGCGGTAAGATTGCTTTCTATTTCATTAAAGAAGTACATTATGGAGAAATAATGATGGCATCCAATGTGAGAAGTTTAGATGGAGAAGTTCCAGATATACATTCAAAAATTATATGTGGCAGTTGTGGTGAATTGATTGCTAACCCTGGAGCTTCTTCTTTATTACAAGAACAAGAGCATTGGACTGATTGGTTTATAATAGATGAATGAAAGGATAATTTATGGAATGTAGAATATATTATACTTTACTTAATAGAAATGGAATATTATCTTTAATAAAAAATGAATGTGTCGATTGTAACTTAAAAGTTAGAATAATGAAAAAAATTCAATGCAGCGATTGTCCGTTTGTTTCATGTAGTGGTGAAAGAAAAACCAGAAAAAATTACTTTACTACGGGAATTGCATGTGGAGCAAAGTTCTATCAATACGGTATAGATCCAAATGGAAGGCTTGGAAAAGCATATTTATTCTACTTTTTATATCATCCTGAACTTAATTTTAGTTTATCTTCTCTTCCTAATCCTGGGAATAAACAGTGGATTTTACATCATGACGATGGAAATAATTGGAATGATCATATATGGAATCTTATTTTATGTTTTCGTACAGAGCATTCATTTTTTGAAAAAATTAATAAATCATTAAACAAGTGTTCATATAGTCTTTTAAAATAAATTTGCCTGCGTGGCGTAACTGGAAGGCGCGCTGGACTTAGAATCCAGTGGCTAGACCGTGTGGGTTCGAGTCCCTCCGCAGGTACCATTTTGGGATACGTGGGGCTGAAGATAGTATTTAAACGCTATCAGAGTAGGTAGAATTAATCAGGGTAGGATTAATACTAATATTTATAGCCCCTTAGTCGAGTGGTCTCAGACTGCGGGCCTTGGACCCGTACACCCAGGTTCGAACCCTGGAGGGGCTTCCAACTTTTGAAAGGATAAAAATGAATTACTCAGAACAAGAATATAACCTTTTGCCAATAAAAAAAAATATTGACCAGCTTATAAGTAAACTTGGAATAAATATACCTTGTTGGTATTATGGTGAAGCAACACAAGGGGATGATTATTTTAATGTTTATTTTAGTAATATCAAATTAGAAGATCATACTTTATCTTTTGATTATTTATTAAGAAATGGAAAATAGGTTTTAGAAAGATGTGAAATAAATCAAGATTAAAAAAAGGATAAAAAAATGAAAGTAGCATTTGATGTGCATGGTGTTCTTGATACACATCCAAAAATTATGTTTCCAATGATAAATATTTTGAAAAAAACGAGAAATCAAATTTGTGTTATATCTGGACCAACACATGCAACAATAAAAGAAGATTTGGAAAAAATAAAATTTTTTGAAGAATGTCGAGAAATTAACCCAATGTTTATATCTATTTACTCTGTTGTTGATTTTTTACAACGCCAGGGAGTAAAAACATGGAAAGATGATAAAGGTGATATATGGGCAGATGATCAAAGCTGGTGGGATTCAAAAGCAAAAATCTGTAAAAACCATGATATTGATTTTATAATAGATGATAGTGAAAAATACAGATCTGCTTTTGGATTGATTGATTGTGAATTTATCCATATTGATGAATTGATATAAATCTTAATTTAGGCCGAGTGGTGGAACTAGGTAGACACATCAGTCTTAAGAACTGATGCTCCCTAGTGGGCGTGCCAGTTCGATTCTGGCCTCGGCTACCAAACAAAAGGAGAACATATGATAAGTAAAAACATAATGAAAACAGATGAATTTGAAGATTCAGTATATTATCGAGCTGCCTGTAATTGCGGATCTAATAAACATGATGTAACTATTGAATTTGAAATAAATTATAATATACTTTATTTAAATTTTTACAAAAATATTGCTTGGTGTTCTCATTGGGGAGATCTTAATTTATTTGAAAGAATTTGGAAAAGAATAAAATGTTCTTTCAAGATGCTTTTTACAGGTTATGTTGAACTTGAAGAATCTTTTATTATACAAGGTGAAGGTGATATTAATGCTTTTATAGAAGCTCTTGAAGAAGGAAAAAAATATTTAAACAAAATAAAATGAAAGGAATAATTATGAGCGAAGAATTTATTCAATATGTGTTTCCATGTGTGGAATGCCTTGTTCAAGCTGCTTGTCAAGATCATGATAGGTTAAGAATAATTAAAGATCGTAAAGAAATACAAACTAGACATATAAGAAGTGATCGCCCATCTTTAGCAGTTCCTAAATTTGATCTCAATGATAAAACTTATCATAAAGGTCTTATAGAATGCTGGGCAAATATGGGTGCAAGTATGATGAATAAAGTATCTAAAGAAGAAGATCCAATAAAACATCAGAAAGCAGATAACCTTCCAATGCCTTACGTTCATATATTAATAGCTATGACACAAATTATATGTCATATGGTTAACTCAACAAGTTGGGAAGAAGGCACATTACATGAATTTGATCGTATTGAAATCAAAGCAAGACTATCTAAATTGAAAGGATGGATATAATGGTAGTATTACCAACAATGAATAACGAAATAGTAGCAGATGAAATATGTGAATTTATTAGAAAAACTGTAAGAGATCAAAACAAAAATGGAGCAATTATTGGTTTGTCTGGTGGGATTGATTCAGCTGTTGTTGCTCTTCTTGCTTTAAGAGCTTTTGAAAATACCTCTTATAAACTTGTGGGTTATATTATTCCTTCTAATACCAATAAACCAAGATCGGGAAAAAGAGCTTCCCACTTTGCTAAAGATCATAAATTTGAACATCATGCTATTTTTATTACTCAGTTGGCATTGTCAACAGAAAAATGTTTTACTGATCAATTAGAAAAAACGAAAAATCAAGAGTTAAGTAAATTTGATAGAGGCAATATGGTTTCCAGACTAAGAGGCAACATTTTATCCACAGGTGCTACAATAGAAAATAAAGTATTACTTGGTACCGGTAATCAAGATGAAGATTATGGAATTGGTTACTATACTCTTTTTGGGGATGGTGCTGTTCATTGCAGTCCAATTGGAGGGTTATCTAAAAGACTTGTATATCAAATGGCTAAATACCTTGGTGCTCCTGAAGATATTATAAACGCACAACCATCTGCTGAATTGGAAGAAAATCAAACTGATTATGGTGATCTTGGTTATGGATATGATATAGTTGAATTTTTTCTTGAAGCCAAACATCAACTTGTTTCTTTAAGAGATGCTGTAAGGGAAGCAACAGAAAGAAAATTCAAATATGATACAAATAAATTTCCAAACATGGCAATTGTATGGAGTAATATTATTGCAAGACATAAGATAGCTCAAGAAAAGATGAAAATCATTCATCCTCCAACTCCAATAATAACCTTAAATTATGAAGGAGAATTATAATGGGGGCATGTAAGAAATAACGCCGGCATCGCTCAGTTGGTCGAGAGCACCGGATTTGTAATCCGGAGAATTAATAATTCCACGGGGGTTCAAATCCCTCTGCCGGCTCCACTAATGCGCTGTTGAGAAGCCTGGTCCATCTCCTTGGGCTCATATCCCAATCTCCCTAACGGGAGCCGAGGGTTCGAATCCCTCCAGCGCTACCAATTTTTAGAGGTGGGATGCCTGAGTCAGGTTAAAGGAACTGCCTGCTAAGCAGTCGGGCGTTAGCACGCCCCATAGGTTCAAATCCTATTCCCACCGCCAACTTTTGACATGAAAACATAGGTGTTTTTGTGGCAAAAAGAAAGGAAAATAAGATGAAAGTTGAGGCACAAGTATTTCCTTTAAACTTAAATAAGGACATATACAAACAATTTTTAAAAGATAATAAAATTACTTGGGTATATCTACTATTAATGGAAAGTTTATCTTGTGTTCTGTTTATTGTCATATGAAGAAAACGAAAGGAAAATAAAATGCAAATCGAAATAGAAAAACTAAGTATTGATTTTGCCTGTATGAAATGTGCAGCTGTTGAAACACAAGTACCTCTTGATGAAATACTTAAAAATGGTAGTCCTATGTGTGTTGATTGTGATAAAGAAATGGAATCGATATGTGCTCATTTAGAACTGATGGAAGGAATAGAAGGATGACTTGCCCATGTGAAGATTGTTTATGTGTACCCATGTGCAGGCATAAACCATATAATGAATTGGTAACTAAATGTCTTTTAATAAATAAATATCTTGTTCAACCATATCAAGCAAGTAAAAGACCTACTGGCAATTTGAAAAAATTAAAAGAAATTCTAAAACCTACAAGATGGTATACTCGTACAGGTAGTTTTAGCTCAGAATATCTTTATATTAGACGGAAGAATAAACCTCAATGAAATTTAAATGGAGGGGTGGTCAAGTATGGTGTGACAGCGGTCTTGATTATTTTACAGAACATAATATAAAAGGATATATTTTATGAAATATTGTTCATATGGTTGTGGTAATAAAGCTATAAAAAAGTTAAAAAATGGAAAATTGATTTGTTCGTCAAGTATCAATCAATGCCCAGCTCTAAAACAAAAAAATGCAAATGGGCAAAAAAGAAGAGATAAGTATACTCAGGTACCTCCCCATCATTTAAAAGGAAAAACATACGAAGAGTTTTTTGGAAAAAGAAAAGCAACAAAAATTAAAGAAAAACAAAGGAAAAAAACCAAAGAGTTATTTTTGAATGGAAGTATAACCGGAAAAGGATCCACTGAGTTAAAAGAGAATGAAAGAAAACAAAAAATCTCAATTAAAGCAAAGTTAAAGTGTGGAGGATATAGAAAAGGGTCTGGTATAGGAAAATCTGGTTGGTGTAGAGAGTTTTGGTGCGACAGTAGTTATGAACTTGCTTTTGTATTATATTGTACAGATAATAAAATAAATATTATACGAAATAAGAAAGGGTTTGAATACACGTACCTAAATAAAACATATAAATACTATCCTGATTTTATACTTGGTTCAAAATATATTGAGATTAAAGGGTATCTTGATGATAAAAATAAAGCAAAAATAGATCAGTTTCATGGAGATCTTAAAGTAATAACCCATCCTGAAATTGATTTATACTTAGAATATGCCAAATTAACATATGGCGTTAATTTTATAAATTTATATGGAAGGAAACCGGCTGGATGAGGGGGCTGTCTTGAAAACAGTTGGGTGTAAAAGCTTTGGGGGTTCAAGTCCCTCTCCTTCCGCCACTTTTAAAAGAAAGGATAACGGTGAACCCAAATGAAATGTATTGAAAAAGCAAATCTTGGTATAATAAAAAGAGTATCTGATTCTGAAGCAGAAAATCTGGTTGATAATAAAGGGTGGAAGTATTGTCCAAGATGGAAATGGAAAGAAGTCAAGAAAAAATGATAAAAATAACAATAAATTGGGACACAATAAGTCCATTTTTACAAACTCTATCCGGTATATTAATCATTGAAGATATAGATATAAATAGCGAATATAATGATGCTACAAAAATACTTACTTGCAAAGTTACTGCTTCAAACAATCCAAGATGTACTGGATTTCGTAGTATAACCGGTAAAGCATACTCAAACAAAATATTTACAAAATATCAAGACACAATTGATATAATGGTTAATTCATATTTTAATGGTCTTATATTAAAAAAATCAAATTATGTTTGGGTTGATAAATAATTTCCAGGAGTGGCCGAGTCTGGCTACCTTCGGGGATACGGTGGTTCGAATCCATCCTCCTGGACCAATTAGTTAATTTCAAAATAAAAGGGAACAAACTTATGAATAAAATTTTATTATATCCGGATCCATTTTTGAAAAAAGAAGCAACTAAAGTAGATGATGTTAATAAATCATCAGTACAGTATGAAATTAATTATATGGTTAAAATTATGGAAAAAATTGAAAGTGGTTTAGGATTATCATCAATTCAAGTAGGAATAAAAGATTCAATTATTTTATATCGTGCTGGTGGTAAACCTAAAGATAATTTGAAAGTTTTAATTAATGCAAAAATTTCAGCTGTTTTAGATACTAATTTACAAAGATCTGAAGAAGGTTGTTTTTCTCTTCCAGAAATTTTTATACCTATTAGAAGGTATAAAAAAATTGAAGTTACTGGATTAGATGAATATGGTGGTAATATACGGATTATAGCAAAAGAAATGTTATCAAATGTTTTACAACATGAAATTGATCATATAAACGGAATTCTTATGATTGATAGGCTTTCAAGATTACAAAAAAATCTATTTAAAAAAAGATTAAAAGGGATAAAATGATAAGAAGAAATAATAAATTGATTGAATGTACTGAATGTCATAGTACTAATATCGTTGTAGTAGAAGTACGAGATAATGATGATGATGTTAAATGTGAACAGTGTAATACAATCTTTCCATTGAGTCATCCCCATAAAGAGGAGAAGAGTATGAAATTTAAAGATAAATCAGTCTAGATCCCTCCGTAGATTACTCACGCAAGAGGGCCTCCAATGTTTTGTTAATAATTATTTTTAAAAATTTAACAAAAACAAAGGAGAACTGAAAAATGACAAAGAAACAATTAAAATTACAAATAAAAACAGAACTAAAATCTTTAGCAAAGGATATTCGAACCGGTAAAGGTTTGCGAAAACCTAAAAATCAAACTGGTAAAGATTTATCAAAACTTAGTAGACTAGAATATAATAGAGAATCATATAGGCATCGACATATTGCATATTGTAGTATGTTTAATAACACCCCATACCATATGATAGAGTGCCCCCGAGAAGGCAACAAACCAAGTAAGTATACCTTGGAATCATATAAAAAAGAATGGGAAGGTCTTATTGATGAAGAAATTATTTGTTCTGATTCGTAAAGATCTGTCTACCTCACAGCAGGCCGTTCAAGGGGGACATGCGGTAGCAGAGTTTCTCTTGCACAGTGATTTTTCGGATTGGGACAATGGGACTTTAATCTATCTCGGGGTAAAGGGTCTCTACCAATTAGAAAAATGGATATTAAAATTAAAAGAGTTGGATATTCCATTTACTATATTTAGAGAACCAGATATAGGGAATGAGGCAACAGCAATAGCAACCGATGTGAATAATAAAATATTTAAGAGGTTAAATTTGTTATAATACATACCCGTGTAGCTCAGTGGCAGAGCGGGGATCTCTAGAATTCCGCCGTCGTAGGTTCAATTCCTATCACGGGTTCTAAAATGAAATGAAAGGATAAAAAATGTCTGAAATATTAAAGCAAATAAGAGAAGATCTTAAACTTGCTATGAGCATGGAAGTACAATATAGAAAAATGGGTTGGACTCATGGTATAGCATATGATACAACTATTGCTCAAAAAACAGTTTCTAGATCAATCATAAGTATGTTTCCTGAAATTGGAAAGAAGCCAGCTGAAGCAAACGATGACGATACTATAAAACTTTTGAAGAAATATATCAGTCAAGAAAAAGAAAGATTGTTGTATACCGATAAACATATAACTGAATCTGTTGTTAAATATATCACTCCCTATAAACTTAAAAAGTTAGTTAAGAATAAAATACAAGAGTTAGATGATAGGTTAACTTCTTATCCTATTAAACTTGCCCAAAAATATCTTCCCAAACAAGCAACAGAGGAAGAGATTGGTGCATGGATACATGAAAATATAGATTTTTCAATCTATAAAAACAAAATACAAGCAATGGGTCCAATCATGAAACACTTTAAAGGATGTGATGGAAACTTTGTAAAAAACCTTTTAATAAAATTATCATGAAATTTTCAGATGATGATATTTGTAAAGGTTGTATATTTGAGGACGGTGAGAATCAAAGTCAATGTAGAATAAAAAATAATGGAAGAGATAAAGATTGTCCATGTATAGAGTGTTTATTAAAATGCATGTGCATGCCGGTTTGTCCTGCTTATGACAAATTAGTAAATGAAATAAAGATAACTAAATGGGGGGCGAAATGAATGATGAACCTACTGTCAAAGAAATACTACAAGAAATAGAAAATTTAAATCCTTCTATTATAACTATATCAGGGAATACCGATAGGACATATTCATCTTGTGAATTTTATGAAGTTCTTATGATAAACCAAGATAATAAATATGAACATGGTATTAAAACAAAATTTTCCAAAACTGAATCTACAATATCAAAATGGATTATGAAAATAATTAAAGATCGTGATCCTGAATATAATATTATTAAATTTTATGATGTTTATGTTGTTGGTACATATACATATAAAGATCCACCATACTATGATAATTGTGGTATAAGTGTTGACTTTGGTGGAATTATTAAAGTATATAAAACAAACTAAATAAATTATGGGGGCGTAATGGCCTCGACGTGGTTGAAGATATGATAGTTGCACTCCGGAGATGGTATGAGACTCCGTAACACATACCCAATTAAACATAATTGCAGACGATTATTACAACGATCTTGCCTTAGCGGCATAATCCGTTCCACCCTTTTATTCTCTCGGATTGGGATGGGGCGTCGACTAGAGAGATAGGGAACTGGCAGAGTGCCTGGATAAAACCAGTTGCGAAATATGATTCAGGAGCATCTTTAGGGGTTGTTATTCCCTTACTAAATGATGAAGAAATGAATAACTATGAGTGTAGAATGCTTGATTTGAACTATTGCGGACGCGGGTTCGACTCCCGCCGCCTCCACCAACTTTAAAATGAAAGGATAATAACAATGTCAATTGAAAGGAATGATATATATCTAATGTTAGGGCATAAGTTGAGAGTTACATCAGTAATTCCTGCTTCAGGAACGAAAGGTTATAATTATGAAAAAAAAGTTTTTTTAACTTGTACTGATGATTGTAATTGTTGTGATAAGTTTGCTGAGAAACTTATATGGCCTGTAAAACTACAAATACTAGAAAGACATTTGAAAAACATCACATTAGATAAATTATAAATAATAAGGGGAAAGTAAATGAAAATCAAAGTAAAATATGATTTAGAATCTGATGGTGAAATTTTAACAATGGAAGAAGCTAATGTAAAAGAAATAATCGAAGTTCCAGATAATATAGAAGAAGAGGAAATTTCTGATTGGGTTTCTGATAAAACTGGTTGGTGTGTTTTTAGTTGGAAAAGAATCGAAGATTAAAACTTTTAACAAAAATAGGTGAATATCATGAATGTACAGACAGAGACAATTAGAAATAAAAAAGAGGTAGAATTTTTAGAGTTGACTACAGAATTTTATCGTAGATTAAAAGTTCAAAAGGAAAAATGCGTTAGGAGATTGCAAAAAGCAAAAGATATAGGTGATTATTCTCTTGCTTCAAAAATGCAAGAAAGAATTAGAGGCCTGGGAAAAGCCAAAGGACTTTTTAAATCATGTAAGAATTTTTTAAAAGATGAATATTATAGAGAAATTAAAAAGGTAAAAGGTGAAAAATGAAAGAATCAGAAGTTAGAAAGGAAAGAAAGGTAATTATATCTAGTATTAATCATACAAAAACAACACATACTATATGTAATACTATGAAACATATGACAAACAACATATATAAAATTGAAGATGTTGAAATTACTAGGTTTGGAATAACTGCAATAATTAATGGATATTATTGGCATGCAAAAGATTTAACTTTATATAAAGAAGTCCCACTTGAAACCCCTAAAACTTATAATTTCGATCCGAAGGAATTAGTAATATGAAACAATGTAATGAAAAAGAAGGGTATTTATTAATGTATGGAAGTGATAGTGATGAAATACATATTTCTTTAATCACTAAAGAACATTATGAAACAATTATGGCTGAATTTGACAATGGAGAAGATGCTGTTGATAAAGCTGCATTGGAAGTTGACTCTCTATATGATTGGTTTAGTCAAACAATGTGTAATGAGGATTGGCCTTACAAAAATGTTAAAATTCTCGGAACTGTTCATATTTGGGCAGGATAGAAGGATTAACTGATGAAAAAAATCTTAGCTATTGGCGGTGCTGTTATCAAGACTGCCCAAAAAGAATTGATCGAAGTTATAAAACAAGACAAAGTAGAAATGTTAATTCATAATGGCGGATCAATATTTCATGACTTCCAGAGAGTAATTGATAAAGAATTAAAAAGTCACTCTTACCCAATTGAAAAACTATTAGAATCATTTGATTGTCTTGAACCTACAGCTAAATTGGTTTGGGAATGGGTAATAAGTGATAAAGATCCAATAACTCTCGCACCTCCGGGTTCAGTCACAAGATTATGTGAAGATATGGATATTCCTGTTCTTCTTTTTACAACACCTGGAGCTGATTTTTGGCATCATTTTGATATTACTGGATGGAAAGATCTTGCAGTTGTATCTCAGATGTGTTTTAATACTTTATCTCTTAGATTTATGAAAGATAATTTTCACTTTGTTAATATAGGTTCAGCTGTAATGCATCCAGAAATCTTTATAAAAGCTATAGCATTGTGTAAACCGAAAAATTTTAAAGCAGATGTTGTAGATTTCAAAGAGATGTATCGACCGAGAACAAGGGTTGCTCAATTTGGAAATTATTATACAATAACACACAAACAATATTTAGATTATCTTTTGAAAGGAAAGGTGTGAAAAAAATGAAAGTTAATAAGGAAAAATTAAAAAAAAGTAAATTTGTTAAATCTTTGAAAAAATTTGTAAATAATAATATCGTTGCTAGAATAATAGTTGCAATAATAATATGGGTTGTTGTTCCTGTTCCTGCTTATATCTATTTCTTTGTTAGATCTTTAATAGATCCAGGTGAATTTTGGCAAGAAATTGCTTTACTATGTGCATTTTTTATAGGTATTGGTTGGCTACAAGGAATATTACTTTTCTTTGGTATTGCTGTAACAGTCCTTCTAATTTTTGAGGATTTATAATGGAAATAAAAAACTTATGTAAGGGGATGTATGTTTATATAAATCCTCGTTGTCCGACCACAGAATTAAAGCATGGACTCATAAACACCATGATGAAATTAATGGGAACTGTCCAAAAAATTGAAGATGTAAATTCACACCATGTTATAATTAATCATTGCTCTTGGGATCCTAAAGATCTTTCATGGCCAAAAAAAGAAAAAATAAAACCAATTAAATCTATTACATTTGATTCAAATGAATTAGTCTTATAATTGAGGTAATACTATGTTAAAGAAAATGAGTTTTATAATCTTGTTTACATTAATACTTTATTCAAATGTATTTGCCAATGATACATATTTATCATTAAGTTATAGCAATGGAAATGATAGTATATTTATAAAACAACAAAAAGAAGAACAAACAATATATGAGATAGAATATGGGCAAAAATTACAAAATTATAAAAATTTATGGGGAAGTATTGAAGCTGCTTATTCTATTCATAAATATACCAAAGTCAATGATTCCTTTCGGATAAAACTTTGGGGTATTTATAAATTTAACGTAATTAAAAAGATTGATTTATATTCTGGAATTGGAATTGGTCTTTCTACATATAAAGATAATGTTCTTGTAAAAAGATGCCCATCTTCATCTCTTGGATTAAGAATTGGTGTAGAATATCATATAACAGAAAAAACTTCAATTATTACGGAATACGAAACTGAACATAATTCTGGTATATGGGTAGATGATAATGGAAGAAATCTAGAATTTATCAAAATGGGTTTTAAATATTACTTTTAAATTAAAGGTGAAATATGAAAGAATCAGAAATTTATAAAGGAATGAAAGTATACATAAAAACTTCTTTTCACACAAGAGAAACACATACTGTAAATAACATTATGGAACATTGTATAGGAGGAGAATATATTATTGAAGATGTTAAAAATGCTACTAATTATGGTAGGGCTGCTGTAATTAAAGATTTTTGGTGGAATCCAAAAGATCTAGTCAGTCTTGAAAAACCTCTAGCAGCTAAAGAGGTAGAGGTAAAGGTAGTTAATTTCGATGTTAAGGAGCTTGTATTATGAAAAAAGAATTAGAATTGAAATTAGTTGAAAAATATCCAATTATATTCTCACAATATGGTGGGGATATGAGGCAAACATGTATGCATTGGGGAATGACATGTGGAGACGGATGGTATAATCTTATTAATGATTTATGTAAAAACATCACCACAGTCATTGGTAATAAAAATATTAAAATCATTGCTGCTCAAGTAAAAGAAAAATTCGGCGGATTAAGATTTTATTATGACGTTAAATCTCCAAATTCTCCTTTCATGAATAGGGTTGGTTATATATTTATAACTGCTATGTTTAAAGTAAAATTAGGAAAATTATATTGGAATCTTGTGGCTTATAGAAAAAAAATATATAGAACCACCTTAGAAAAAATTGAAGATATTATTTCAGATGCTGAACATAAATCATATGAGATTTGTGAATTATGTGGTGAACCAGGTAAAACTAGAGGAAAAGGTTGGGTTACCACACAATATAATAAATGTTGGAAAGAAACATTAAATAAATAGATAAGAGGTATCATTTTATGCAATGTAAAATCTGTGGTGTTTCTCATGATGGTAGACTACCTAAAGAAAAAATTTACTTTTAATATTATAACAGATTTATATGATCCAGTGGACTAGCGGTCAAGGTCATCAGCCTTTCACGCTGATGTGCTTTAAGCACACACGGGTTCGAATCCCGTCTGGATCTCCAATTTTTTAGAAAGGAATGTCATGAAACAAATAATTAAAGCATGTCTTCGTAATGTTATTAGAGCATGTAAAAGATACGGAGTGTCCTATACTGAAATATTAAATGAATTAATAAATGAACAAACACAAAAGAAAAAAACAGGGCGGCATAGCTCAGTTGCGTAGAGCAAAGTCTTGATAAGGCTTAGGCCCCTGGTTCGAGTCCAGGTGTCGCCACCAACTAACAAGTGAAAGGATAAATAAAATGCCCCAAGTAAATCAAGATCTAACAGTGTCAGACGAAGCTGGTAAAGAAATAAGAGAAGATTGTCAGCCAGATACTTGTTCACCATCTCCGAATGATCATCCAGAACAGTTTTGTACCCCTGAAATACAAAATCAAGATGCATCTGTTGTTATGCCGGCATATAACTTTAGAGATCTATTTGACAGTCTAGTTGCTAAACAGAAAATAAAACATATAGAAGAAAAACTTCAAGGAAAAACTTTTAAATATGAATTTAACTGTCAATACTTTTTAAAAAAAATAAGTGGTGATGATTTAGTAGATAACTATCTAACAAAAATGGGAGAAATCGTCACAGTTTCTATTACTTCTCAAACTATTATTATAATACTTCATAATGATTTTCTTCATAAATTTACTATAGATTTATCTACTTATACTGATGTTCATGTATTAACGTGTACAAATAACATAGATGGTGTAAACGATGAATATGAATACATAAACCAACAGTTTAAGAAGATTTTAAGACCAACAATAGAAAGAGCTTCATTAGAATGGGGAGCTATGTTAGATGGTAAAGTGAAGTTTTTTCGTTTAGAGGAAGATCTAGATGATATTTTTCATAATGAGGCATATCCATATATAGATATTGAAAAATTAACCAAAGAATTTTACGAATCATCTTCTCCAATACTTATATTTCTTGGACCCCCAGGAACTGGAAAAACAAGATTGATTAGAAATATATTAAAACATAAAGCATCTCTGAATCGAAAATCAAAAGTAGAGTGTATTTTTACATCTGATCAAAAAATTATAGAAGATGGTTTTATATTTACTAATTTTCTAACAGGTAATTATGATATATTAGTTCTTGAAGATATAGATTTTCATTTAACTCCAAGAACTGATGGGAATACATCAATGTACCATTTATTAAATATTTCAAATGGGATAGCTTCTAATTATATGAAACATAAAAAAATCATATTATCAACAAATTTGCCTAATATAAATAATATTGATACAGCTCTAATGAGACCAGGAAGATGTTTTGATATTATTAAAACAAGACCATTAGACAAAAATGAATCATTAATTTTACTTAAACTTATTGGCAAGACAACAAAACTTGAAGATAAGAAATATCCAATAAGCGAACTATATAATATTGATCAAAAAGCAAGAAAAGTGACAATTAAATCTAGAAAGGGAATAAGTAAAAAGGCCGGTTTTTAAACAAGTGAAAGGAGCCAATCATGACGAAAGGTGGATATTGGGTTCCAGCAAAAATAGAAGATGAAATTATAACATATTCATATGAACGTCATGCTCCAGTTAAGTTAAAAGGCACCTCATACTTATATTGTAAATATTGTGGTTTATTATATCTTAAAAATTCAATAACAAGATGGTGTATTCATATGGGATGTAATAATGCATATCATAGAGATTATAAAAGGATGTTAAATAAAAAATGAAAGGATAAATCAAAGAAATGATAAATGGTGAATACATATTAGTTGAAGCCCCTGAAAAATATCCTGGTAAAAATATAGAGGAATGTATGTATATGAACACCATTTAGTATATTGGCAAAATACTGGGTATATTCTTAAACCAGGAGAAGAACTTCATCATAAGAATAATAAAAAACATGAAAATTATTTTGAAAATTTAAGATTAACAACTAAACCACTACACTCAAAAGAACATGGTAGATATAAATCAGCGATATTAGTTAAACTGAGATGCCCATCATGTAATAAAATATTTTTTAGAAGACAAGGTATGACACATTTAATTAAATCATCAAGTGCAGAAGCAACTTGTTGTTCTAGAAAATGCGGGTGTAAATGGGTAGCAATAAAAAGAAACAATAAAGATTTAGCAAAATTTAGAAAATCAAATAATGTTGTAGAAGTATTTACAACAAATTCATATTGGGAGGCTAAAATGGAAATACCAAAATATGATGAATGTAGGCTAAAAGAGCCAGAAGAAAGAACTCCATTAGATAATTTTGTACTTTATTATGCTCCGACAGGTAGAGAAGGTCTTTTTGCTAAAAATCTCATTAAACTTTTAGAGTGGGTCGCCTCTCAATCAGGCGTTGAAAATGACCGCAGCAGTAATTGCTCAGTATGTGGCAAAGAATTAAAACTGATTTGTAAAAAATGCGCTACTCCGCCAGTCTCAACAACTGCGGCAGTTTAAATATTTTATTGGGAGGCTTAGATGGACATTAATATTATAACTTTTAATTCAGTTCCACATAGTGCTTATCTAAATCCACTTGTAGCTCTTAAAAGATATAGAACCCTAAGTGAAGATGAGGATATTATTGGTTATTACGGAATTATCACATTACCAGTACAAGACGCCTCTCAATCAGGCGTTGAAGCAGATGTGGAAAGTCGAGATGATTTAGAAGAACAGTTTTCACCTCATGAATGGATTCCGGGTGGCATTGATAAATAATTATCGCACTGCTTAACTAATCAATTATGCGAAATCTTTAATACAATTAATCCAAGGTCGCTCAGTGGTAGTAGCAGTGCACTGTTAATGCACCGTGTCGAAAGACCATCGCAGGTTCGATCCCTGCCCTTGGAGCTAAACTTTTAAAATAGGTGAAAAAATGGAACTTTTTAAAATTACAATAGGAATCAAGAAAAAATTCTATGAATCTAAAAAATCATTTGAAAATTTTTGGAAATATCATACAAGATATTCAAGTTGGTATAATATTGTTGCTTATCAGATAGATTGGAAAAATCATTGCTGGAAAGAAATAAGACGAAATGATTCTAAAAGGTGAAAAATGAAAGTAATAATTTTTAGAACTGGAAAAACTCAAATATATCTGCATATAAATAAAATATACAGAACATATACTCACAAATATGCTCATTATACAAAAACAACATTTCATCTAAAAAATCATTTGAAAATTGTTATAAGCGATTTTCAAAATGGAGATTTTAATCAATTAATACATGATTTTATCAAATCAGATGAAAACCTTAAAATAATAGAAGTTAAAGATCTAATTTATGAATCTAAGAAAATTCTTTTTACACTGGTGGATTGGGTCTCAAAAGCCATGGGCAAATAATTATACGGACCTAACTCAAGAGAGAGGCCCTGATCAACCATCAGGAAGTTCCAAGTTCAAACCTTGGGGTCCGTACCAAATGCGGTCATAGCTCAATTGGTAGAGTGCCCGGCTCCCCGCTGGGAAGTTCCAAGTTCAAATCTTGGTGACCGCTCCAATTCAAGATTTGTATGAATTCATACAAGAAAGGAAACTGATATGTTTACAGAAAAACAAGTTAAAAAGTTAAAATTACATAGTGAAGAAGCAGTTAAGTGGTTAGAAAATAAGTGTCCTGATTGTCCTTGGTTACAATATCTAGGTTCATTAGATCTTTTATGTGATACTACAATAGAATTATTTCAATCTCAAAAAAGAAAGGAAATTACAATAAAAGCAAAAAAAGTTAAAATTGAAAGATATGGAGACCGTCGTTCATTTGATTATGGAGTAACAATTCCAGATAAACGAAAAAAGGAAAGAAGAAAAAATGAAAACAAAAAAGGATAAAGAATATAGCTTTAATCACTTTAAAGAAAGATTAAAAGAAAGATATGATATTGATATTAACGAAGAGGAATACGATGACTTCTGTAATGTAATAATTTCTGGTAAAAAATTCCACATAAATACTGAAAATCAAAGGAATGATATACAAGAAATTTATGATATTCCAGTTGGGGAGATTTTAATAAGAGTTGTTTGGAGTAGAGGAAAACAATTACTAACAACTGCATTACCAATAAGGCAACATCACATCTGGTGTAATTTTCCATATAAAAATCCTGATACCTGTAAAATGTGTGAGAGATTTTATAGAGATTATCCAATGGATGATTTAACTCCAGACGAATTACTAAAAAAGCATTTTCCTGATGCTATAAAGAAAGGAGAATAGTAATGTTTGAATTAATAGGACAATACACATCTGCTAAAGTTATGGCAGATTGGATTGACTCTGCAACAAGATCTCAAATCTATGCAATAATAAGCAATCCCGCATTTACAAATCCAATATCTATCATGCAAGACTGTCATAAAGGTGCTGGAGCTGTTATCGGTTTTACAATGAAAATGGGGGATAAAGTAATTCCAAATATCGTTGGTAGAGATAAAGGATGTGGAGTTATTTTATTTAATGTTGGAAGAGGAATTCTTCGTGATATATCAAGAAAAGAACTTGATATAATCATTAGAAATAGAATTCCATTTGGACCAAAAGTTCATAGTGGAAAAGGTGTTTTTGATGTAAAAGATAAATTTTTCTGGATTAACTTAAATTTTGATTTAATTAAATTTACAAGAGAGTTTAATTCAAAATATGGAACTACCTATTCTTATAGAGAAATGGACTTTCGTGAATTTACTTCCATATGTAAAAGAATTGATATGGACAGTCAACGAGCAATGTTATCAATTGGAACATTGGGTTCAGGAAATCATTTTATTGAAATAGATAAATCTGAAAATACAAAAGATTACTGGACAAGTGTTCATTCAGGATCCCGTCAATTCGGATCAAAGGTATGTATGTATTGGCAAAGAAAAGCAGGCAAAGGTGAACTTGCATTTTTAGAGGGTGAAGATATGTTTAACTATTTGTGTGAAATGTTAATCGCTCAAGCATATGCAGAAGAAAATCGTAAATTAATGAAGGATATAATTTTAAATATATTAAATGTTGAACCCATAGAAATTATAGAATCAGT
>Ga0307379_10003754_pt1 | contig 21933 bp, 19 predicted proteins | sample UN2MG_FD_202237 | JGI IMG/M metagenome (GOLD analysis project Ga0307379, IMG submission 202237) | Soil microbial communities from Risofladan, Vaasa, Finland - UN-2 | ecosystem: Environmental > Terrestrial > Soil > Coastal area > Acid sulfate soil | place: Finland: Risofladan, Vaasa | collected... | reverse complement strand
TGAATTTTCAAGACATTTTAAAAGACTCTTTCCCTGCCTTTAGTTTAGTTGATAAAAAGGCGGCGGTTAAGTTTATAGTCAGGAACGCCGGTCAAAGGTCTTTTAATTATGGTTTTTCCGGCGAGATGGGTTTTAATACCGGTTTTGAATACCTTTTTTATTATTTTAAAAATCAGCCTTCAAAACAAAATGAAGATTTAAAATACACCATTGTTGTTCCGGCAGACTATTTAGAAAAAAAAGTAGATTTCAAAGCAGGGAACATTGGCGTTATAATCAACGAGGAGGCGGAGAAACATTGAAAAAAAGGCTATTATTTTTATTAATTACCGGCGTAATTTTGATTTCGCTTGTTCCTTTGTTTAGGAGGGACTTTTTTCATCTGCATGATTTTTCCCATGTTACCAGATTGGTGGAATTGGATAAAGCACTCAAAGACGGTCATTTTCCAGCTCGTTGGTCTAAAGATTTAGGTTGGGGTTATGGTATGCCTCTTTTTCAGTTTTATGCGCCTTTACCATATTTTATTGCCGAACTTTTTCATTTACTGGGTTTTAGTTTTATTACCTCGATTAAGATTTGTTTTGGTTTAACTTCTTTTATTAGCTTTTTGGGAATGTTTTTATTGGCAAAAAAGTTTTGGGGCCTTCAAGGGGCAATTCTGGCAGGCTTGGCCTTTGTTTATTCACCTTACCGGGCCGTTGATTTTTATGTTAGAGGAGCCTTAGGCGAGCTTTATGCCATTTCAATGATTCCTTGGGTTTTATGGGGGATAACAGAAATTTTAGATTATAATGTTACAAGACCAGCAGATTATAAGCTAAGAAGGAAGATTAGTTTAACGGCTTTATTGTTAGGACTCTTTTTCCTCTCCCATACGGTTTTAAACCTTATTTGCTTTCCTTTGTTTCTATTCTTTAGCCTTTTTTATACAGCCTTCGCGGAAACCCCCGCCGATTCGGCGGGGCGATGGAGAACTTTGACTGTTAGAAATGTTTTCGCTTCGGCGTATGAAAACTCGAAAAACTTAGCGACTGCGGTCTTTAGACCGCAGAGTTTTCATTTATTAATTAATAGACTTCTAAGGGGGCCTTTTTTTAGGTTACTAATCACTTTTTTGCTGGGGATTGGGTTGACCGCTTTCTTTTTAGTTCCGGCTTTTTTTGAAAAAAAATTTGCCAGTGTTGACAAATTAATTTCCGGTTACAGCCATTACAGCCACCATTTTCTTTATTTCCGCCAATTTGTTTGGGGAAACTGGGGTTATGCTGGTTCGGTTGACGGTATTGAAGACGGCATGTCTTTTCACTTGGGCAAGGGGCACTTGTTTTTAGCAATGCTGACATTAATTTTGTCATTGATATACTTGAAAAAGAGAAGGAAGGTTGAGAAAAAGATTTTATTAGTTATTTTTTTTGTTGTTCTGGCTTTATTTTTGGCTTTTTTGTCAACTTATCGCGCCAAACCAATTTGGGATGCTGTTCCTTTAATGGCATTTATTCAATTTCCGTGGCGTTTTAACTCTTTTATTATTGTTCTGGTTGGCTTTTTATGCGGCGGGGTCGGTTTTTATTTAAAGAAGTTATGTAGAAAAATAGCTTATATTTTTACTTTTTTTGCTGTTACCCTTGTTTTAATAATAAATGTTGATTATTTTAGACCGGAAAGATACGTTAACCCCCAAGATAATTACTATACTGATGAAGGATTGATAAGAGAGGCAATGAGTGGCGTTATTCCTGATTATCTTCCGATATGGGTAAAGGAGCAGCCTCCGGTTGCTAAGACGGACTATCAAATCTTTGAGGGCGAGCCGCAAATAAAAGTGCTTGAAAGTAAAACCCAAAAATTGACCCTCAAAGTAGAAAACAGCAGTTTTAGCCAAGTCCAATTAAATCGGTTTTACTTCCCCGGTTGGCAAGTGTTTATCGATGGGAGAAAAGCAGACTTTGAATATGTTAAATATAATGGAATAATTACTCTTAATTTACCTCCTGGCAGCTATCTTCTGAAGCTTCTTTTTAAGAATACACCCATAAGAACTTTTGCCAATACAGCCTCGATAATTAGCCTTTTTGTTGTAATATTTTTGTTTTTTGGTTTTAAGAAAACAAAGGTAAAAAACATTTAACGATAACTGCCAAAGATTTACCGGGAGAAATTGGAAAAATATTAAAGCAAACATTTTATCAAATTTACTTTCTTATGTTAAACTATTGTCAGTTCTAAGATGTTTAAAAAACTTGGCATTTTTATCTTTGTTTTAGCGGTTTTTTTAAATACTTTGTTCTGGGCGCTTGTTATTCCCTATAATGACGCGCCTGATGAGTATACCCACTTTGAAGTTGCTCGCTTTATTGCTTTAAACAATCGTTTTCCTATTTTTGGTCAAGACGAAAACATGGGAGTTTCAAAATACGAAAAAATAGGTTTCCGGGCCTACTATAATGCTTCTTATAGTAGCATGCCGCCGCTGGCCTATATGGTTCAAGCCTTGGCAATAAAGATTATTCCCGGCATGAATGAGGAGAATTATTTTCTTTCTGCCAGAATTAGCTCTGTTTTTTTAAGTATTATTTTTGTTTTATTGGTAATTAAACTTAGCGCAGTGCTATTTTCCAAACCGCTTACACAGACTACTTTTGCGATTTTTACCCTTTTTATACCTCAGGTGACTTTTACTTTTAGTTATGTTAACAGCGATGCCCTTGCTTTGGTTTTGTCCACAACTGTTTTTTATTGGTTAGTTTGTTTTTGGCAGGAAAAAATAAAAATCACTGGCAAAAACAGTTTGCTTTTTGGTGTTATTTTGGGTTTAACGGCGTTGACCCGTTATAATGCTTTTGTCTATTTTCCTTTAGCTTTAATAGTTTATTTAATTAAACTAAAGGTAGTTAAAAACTTAAAAAAAAGATTTAAATATCTTAGTATTGTAATTTTGAGTTTCATTTTGCCTAGTGGTTGGTGGTATCTGAGAAACCTTATTTTATATCGCGATCCTTTAGGAACAAGAAAGTTTTGGGAGACTATTCATATGCTTTATCCACCAGAGAATATTGGCCAGAACTTTTATACCCTAACCTACATTTTGTTTAAAACTAACTGGTTTTGGCAGAACTTTAAAACTTTTTGGGCGGCTTTTGGCTGGAATTATATTTTACTCCCGGAGAATTTTTATCGTTTCTTACTGCTAATATCGTTTTTAGCGATCACTGGTCTTCTGAAGAAGTCTAATCAGGAACAACCGTTTTCTAAAAAAAGCCTTTTTTTATGCCTCCTTTTAGTTTCCTTTTCTTTTTTACTTTCCTTATGGCAGAGTTTTAAGTTTGCTTTTCAAGCGCAGGGCCGGTATTTTTTTCCAGTCTTAGTTCCCATAAGTTTTATGGTAACAGCAGGGCTTTTTGGACTCAGCCAAAAAAGATGGCAGCAAACCTTTATTTTTTTAATTATCAGTATGGGAATAATGTTTTTGAACATTTTTAGTTTATTTACTTTAATTTCTGTTTATTATTAAAGTCGAAAGACTTGATTTTTTAAGCGAAGAGCGTCGGTTGAATAATCAATAAAATGGGTGTTATTGGCAGATTAATGAAGTTGAATAGAATGGCTTTTATAAAAAAGATTAATTTGTTGTTGGTTGGGCTAGTAATATTAGTCCTTTCGGGGACGGTTCTGTTTTTAATTAAAGTTGATCTAAGTGAAAATCTTTTTATTCATCATAGTGAAAAAACTTATTCTTTAAACCGTGAGTTGATGGTTGACCAAACTTTTGTGGGTTCAAGAGGCGGTCTTAGAGGGGTAGACTTGCGTTTTAAAAAAACCAACGATAGTAATCATCCGGTTAGACTGCATTTGAAAAGAAAAACAGCGGATTTCCAAGAGCCAATTGAGCTTTTTTCCGGAGAGTTTAATGCCAGCCAGATAGAAAATGACAAATTTTATCGTTTTTACTTTCCCATATTAAACGATTCTCGGAACGGAAAGTTTACTTTTTCTCTTGCCGCGGGAACTTCTACCGAATCTGCTTCGGTGTCGCCGATTATTTCCGGAATTGATATTTACCTTGAAGGTAACGCCTTTATCAATGGTAAACTTCAGGCAGGGGATGTTATTTTTAATCCGGTTTACCAGGTTTCTTTGCCTCGTTTTCTAAGTTATTACTTAAACAAAATCGCTTTTGCTAAGCCTAAAACCTTGGGCAAGGTTTCCCTTGTAGTACTGGTTTTTTGTCTGGGAGCAAGTTTTGCGGCCTTGTTTTTTTATCTTGTTTACCAAGCAATTAGTTTTTTAAAGGTGAAAAAAGAAATCTTAAAGGTCGTTTTCCTTTTTGTCCTGTTTTTTGTTTCTCTTCTTATTTTGTATTACCGGCCAAAAGTTAGCTTTTTTCTTAACCAGACCTGATAAACTAAAAAATGACCTTAAGCTGATTGGTAAAAAAGCAAAAAGAAAAACAGCAGAAACTTTTAGTCCAAAGTAAAAATCTTCAGGAATAAACTTAAAAGTAACAGTTTGAGTTTCTGGTTTTAAATCAACTGCTCGGAATATACCTTTATATTGATTAATAACCAGGCTTTTTCCTTTATTGTCAAAAGCCTGCCAGCTAGGATAATAATGGTCGGTTAAAATCAGTTTTTTATCTTGTTGAGGATTAAAATCTTTTAAACTGACTAAAACTTGGTTGGGATTAATTTCTTCAACCTCTGCTCCTTTAGTGATTTTTTCTTCCTGATCAATAAGATAGGCCCGAGGTAGAGCCTTAGGATTTTGATAAATATAAAAGCCATCAGGAAATTTTATTTCTTCAAAAGAGGGAAGATCTAGTTTTTCCCAGGCAAGAATATATTTAACTGAAAGCAGGGAAAGCCGGGGGTCATCAAGAAAAATATAGTCAAAATCAATGCTGACAGGGTCAACTTCAATTACTTGTTGGTCCTTTACTTTTTTAAGCCAAAGAGTAAGATTTGTTATTTTTTCTGAGTCTTTTTGCCAGAATTGCAAGTAGTCTTTAAAGATAAAAGTAGAATAGCCGTTGATAGAGGCCAAATCAAGGATCATGTTTAAATTAGGCGGTAGGAGAGCCATTTCGTTTTTGAAGATAGTGAGATCCTTGAGTTCTTGTTTGTTAAGCCGCCATTTGCTTTGAGGGATGAAAGGCGGCAGGCGGAAATAATTGTCAAAATAATTATTGATTCCTCGGTAGGGTAAAAATTCTGCTGTGGAAACAAAGCGCCAAGAATCAAGCCTGTCTTTTAAAAAGTTAACCTGAGGAGTTTGAGGAAAGTTTTTAAAATGCTGATGGAGAATTTTGGGGGCGAGAGAAAGTTCACCTTTGGCAAGGAAAAAGAGGTCCAAAAAGATGACTAAAAATAGAGTTTTTAATTGATATTTTTTTAAAAGTATTAGGCTTAATACGCCTAAAATCAAAAGATTGCGGCTGATTAAGAAACAAAGCTGCTGGTCAATCTCTAGACTGTGAAAAAAAGAAGGGCCTTTTCCCAGAGACTGCCTGAAGAGAGTTAAGCTTTCAAAAGGCACAAAAGGGAAAAAAGAGGCGGTTATCAATCCTAAAAAACCAAAAAGAATGAAACTAAAACTAACAAATGAGACGATTTTCTTAAAAGAAGAATTTTTATCCAAATTTTGCTTTTGAAGTAAAAAGGCAGTTAAGCAAGCCAGACTGAAAGAATAGATGATAAGCCAGGAAATGGGACTTCTGAAAAGAGAAAAGCCGGGTATTAAAAGAAAAGCTTTATAGCCGGGATTAAATTTACCGAGAGAGGCAATGAGGCAAAAAAAGGCGGCGAGAGCCAGGAAAAATATCTTTCTAAAGGCAGTGTTTTTATTTTCAAAGAGGTTTTTCAGTTTAAAGAGATTGTTTTTTTTAAAGTCCAAAAACCAGCTAATAATAAAAATCAAAGGGAAAAAGCCAATATAGCCGGAAGAGGAATTAATACTTAGCGGCCCCCAAAAACTGCCCTCGTTTCTTCTACCCCAAAAATCAGCTAAAAAAAAGCGCAAAAAAGAAGCAGGATGAAGAGACCAAGTAGTCGTATATGCCAAAGAGCTTTGTGCCCGAGAAGTATATTTGATAAGTTTTATTTGTGGCCAGGTTTGGAAAAAGGTCAAAGCCAAAGAGAGAAAAAGGGTTAAACCAAAAAAGCAGATATTTTTGAAAAGACTTTTCTTATCACTGGTAAAAAGCAGATAGCCGAAGATAAAAAATTGAGCCATATAAAAAAATTGAAAATTACCGCTTAAAATACTTAAAGCTGAAAGCAGAATAGTTAAAAAGAAATTTTTGTTTCTATAGCCTAAAAGAATCCAAGGGAGAAAGCATATAACATTAAGGCGATTAATATCCAAAGAGAGGTTGATCATACTACCAGAGAAGGTAAAAACTGTTGCGCCGATTAAGGCTGGTAGTTTACTCATTTTTTCTTTTTTTAAAAAAAGAAAAGTGCCTAAAAAAGAGAGAAAATAGCTTAAGAGAGCGCAGAGAGTACTCCCTACTAAATTAGGGAGAAGAAAATAAACAAGATTAAAAGGACTGAAGACAGCGACAGTAGTGTCAGCCAGAAAATTTTGTCCGTTCCATAAATTAGGATTCCAGAAGGGCAAAACCCCCTGTTTTAAAGTCTCAATGGTAAAAATCTTATTAGGCAGAATAGCGATCAGGTTGTCGCCGGCAAAAAACGTTTTTCCTTGGAGAAAAATAGGCCAGAAAAAGGTGGTTAACAAACCCAAGGCGGCTAAAAGAGCTGTCATTAAAGGTATTATATAGCAGGAGTACATAGGCTTCAAAAGTCTAGCGTCTAAGGGTATAATAGATTTTATATATGGTAGAAGCAGTGGTTGATCAGGATTTAATTCCAGAGAGAGAAGAGGTGGAAATTCTGGGAAAAAGGGCAGTTAAAGGCGCTGTTGTTCTGACTAGCCGCAAATTCTTGCTTCAGGCCTTGAGTTATTTAGGCAGTATTTTTTTGGCCCGGATTTTAACTCCCCAGATTTTTGGCGTTTTTGCTATTGTAAGTTTTGTTATTACCTTTTTTTCCTTTTTTGCTGACGCCGGACTGGGAGCGGCTTTGATTCAAAAAAAAGGAAAACTCGACAAAGATGATCTTAGGATTGCCTTCACTCTTCAACAATCAGTGGTGACAATTTTAATTGTTTTGATTTTTATCCTTTCACCCTTGATTGTTAGACATTACCAGCTTGCTTCAGATATGGTTTGGTTGATTAGGGCTTTTTCTTTATCCCTTTTTTTAACTTCGCTTAAAACCATTCCTTTAATTCTTTTGGAAAGGAAGCTTAAGTTTGGAAGAGTGGTGATTCCTGAGATTGTGGAAGTTATTTCTTTTCAAGTTTTGGCGGTCAGCTTAGCTTTTTTAGGTTTTGGAGTTTGGAGTTTTGTCATTGCTCTTCTGGTGAGGACAGGCTTAGGAGTGATAACCCTTTATCTTGTTTCTCCCTGGAAGCCGGGTCTGAGCTGGAATTTTAGCAAGGCCAAAAAACTTTTAGCTTTTGGTATGCCTTATCAGGCAAATGGTTTTATTGCTATGGTTAAAGATGCGGTTATGCCTGTTTTTGTTGGAACTGTCTGCGGCGCTCAGGCTGTTGGCTACCTTAACTGGGCCAATAGTTTTTCCAAGCTGCCTATTCTTTTAATGAGCGATATTTTCAGGATTACTTTTCCTGGATTTGCCAGAATTCAAGGGAATAAAAAGCTTTTAAAGGTTGCCCTGGAAAAAACTTTAAAGTTTACCAATATGTTTCTTTTTCCGGCTGTTTTTCTCCTCATAGCAACAGTAGGAAAAATTGTTCATTTTGTTTTTACCGATAAATGGCTTCCGGGTTTACCTGCTTTTTACATGCACTCTTTAGGTATTTTAGTGGTAGGCATTGCAAATACTTTCATGAATGCTTTTTGGTCTTGCGGTAAAGTTAAGATTGCTACTCGTTTAATGATTATTTACACTTTAGTTAATTGGGGTGTAAGCGTGCCTCTAGTTTACAAACTAGGCTTTAACGGAGCGATGTTAGGCAGTGTGGTGGTTTTGTTTTTAAGTTTACCTTTAAACATATATTATATGAGAAAAATTATTGAGATTAAGATTTTTGAAAATATTTGGGCGTCATTTTTAGCTGCTTTACTGGCGGGTGGGGCGACTTTTTTAGTGAGCCAGAGATTAGTAGTTAACCTTTTTTCTTTAATATTGGTTTTGGTTGGCGGCGGTTTATTTTATCTTTTTTTCCTTTCTGTTTTTGAAGGCAAAAAATTGATCAAAGAAATTTATTGGATTATGGGGAAACTGGGTTTCAAGCACGGTATCAATGGAAAAAAATAAAAAAGTTTTCATTATTATTTTAAATTTTAACAGAAAAAAAGATATTCTTGATTGCCTTCATTCAGTTGATCAAGTTAAAAAACTTAAAAGTTTAAAACTAGAAGTTGTTGTTGTTGATAATGGTTCAACTGACGGATCAGTAAAGGCCATAAAAGAAAAATTTCCTCAAGTCAAAATTATTGTAAACAGCAAAAATTTTGGCTTTGCTAAAGGAAATAATATTGGTATCCGTTATGCCCTAAATCGCAGAGCAGATTATTGTGTAATTTTAAATAATGATACATTTGTTGATAAAAATTTTTTGGTTCAGTTAATTAAAGTAGCAGAAAGAAATAAAAAGATCGGCCTTATTTCACCCAAAATCTATTTTGCGCCTGGGTTTGAATATCATTATGAAAGGTATCAGAAAAGCGAACGAGGAAAAGTAATTTGGTATGCGGGTGGGAAGATGGATTGGAATAATATTTTAGCTTCTCATCGTGGTGTTGATGAAGTTGATAAAGGACAATATGATAAAACAGAAGTAACTGATTTTAGCACCGGTTGTTGTATGCTAATTCGAACTGAATTTTTAAGAAAAATAGGCCTTTTTGATGAAAAATATTTTTTGTATTGGGAAGATAATGATTTAAGCCAGCGCTTGAAAAAAGCAGGGTACAAGGTTTACTTTTGCCCGCAGGCATTTATTTGGCATAAAAATGCTAGTTTAAGTGGTTCAGGGAGTAAAATGCATGATTATTATTTAACTCGTAACAGGTTTTTATTCGGTTTAAAATATGCTCGTTTCAGGGTTAAACTTTCTTTAATTAAGGAAAGCTTAATAAAATTATTCAAAGGCCGAGAAGGAGAGAAGATGGGAATTTTGGATTTCTATTTAGGCCGCTGGGGCAAGGGGAATTTTTGATGATTTCCGTAATCATTATTGCCAAAAATGAAGAAGAGATGATAAAAGACTGCCTTGAAAGTGTGGATTGGGCAGAAGAAATAATTTTGGTCGATACCGGCTCCAAAGACAAAACCTTAGCCGAGGCTCAAAAAATCTGTCCTAAAATAAAAATAGTCAAGACAGATAAAGGTAGTTTCTCAGATTGGCGTAATTTAGGTTTTAAAAAAGCAAAAGAAAACTGGATTTTATATTTAGATGCTGATGAACGCGTTAGCGTTGGTCTTAAAAAGGAAATCCTATCAATAGTCGGTAATCAACGGTCAGCGGTTTCCGCCTTACAGATTTCGCGAAAAAATTTTTATTTTGATAAACAGGTTAAGTATGGCGGCAGTTGGCCGGATTACGTTATCCGGCTTTTTAAAAGGAAGAACTTCGTTTCCTGGCAAGGGATTATTCATGAATCGCCCCAGTTTAAAGGCAAGTTGGGGACTTTAAAAAATCCTTTTATCCATTTTACTCATAGAAATTTAACTTCCAGTTTAGATAAAAGCAGTAAATGGACGTACTTAGAAGCAAAGCTTTTTTATAAAGCTCATCATCCACCGGTAACCTGGTGGCGCTTGATAAAAGTTGGCTTGCAAGAATTTTTTAAGCGCTGCTTTTGGCTTGGAGGGTACAAAGATGGTTTTGTGGGTATAGTTGAGGCTTATGTTCAGGCAATTAACAGAGTGATGGTTTATGTTTATCTTTGGGAAATGCAGCAAAAACCGCCATTAAAAGAAAAACTTAAAAAAATTGAGGCAGCAATTAAATGAAAATAGCTTTGTATAGTCCATTTCTAGATGAAAACTTAGGCGGTGGTGAGCGCTATCTTTTGACCATTGCCGAACACTTAAGCCAGCAGCACAGAGTTGATTTATTTTTACGTTTAGGAACTAAAGATAAAAAAGATTTCTTGAAAAAATATGCGCTCAAGCTTAATCTTGATTTGAGTAAAGTAAACTTAATGGAGAAGGGTTTTATTAAGCTTTCTTTTTGGCAAAGATTGAAGCAGACCAGGGATTACGACGCTTTTTTATATCTGACTGACGGTAGCTTCTTTTTTTCATTAGCCAAAAAAAATATCGTTCATTTTCAAATACCATTTCCCCAAAAACCTAAAGGCTTAATAAATAAAATAAAGTTAAACAATTGGTCGGTAAGAATAGCCAACTCCTTTTTTACCAAGACGGTGTTGGAAAAAAGATGGGGGATTAAGATTCATTTTATCCACCGTTGCGGCCCGGATCTTAATGTTTATAAGCCCTTGAAAAAGAAAAAAATTATTTTAAATGTAGGTCGTTTTTTTTCACCTTTAGGCTTTAAGCATTGTAAAAGACAAGATTTTTTAGTAGCCACCTTTAAAAAAATGTGCCATGAAGGCTTAAAAGGCTGGCAGCTAATTTTTGATGGTTCGATTGATAAAGGAAAAGACAATTGGGATTATGCGCAAAAAGTAATTAAAATAGCTAAGGGTTTTCCTATCATTATTCGCCATGACTCCAGTTTTAGCCAGCTTAGAAAAGATTATGGTGAGGCTTTGATTTATTGGCATGCTACAGGTTTGGGGATTGATGAGGAAAAACACCCGGAAGCAGTGGAGCATTTAGGTTTGTCAACTATTGAAGCCATGGCTAGTCAGGCGATACCGGTTGTTATTAACAAAGGGGGACAGAAAGAAATAGTTGATAATGGGAAAAATGGATTTTTATGGGTTGATCAACAGGGTTTAATAAAATATAGTTTGAAATTGATTAAAGACATACGTTTAAGAAAAAGATTAGCAAAAAATGCACGGGAAAAAGCCAAGAATTTTTCCAAACAAAAATTTAATCAGACGACCGAGAAAATTTTTGGATTAAAATGAAAATTTCTGTAGTTATTCCCAGTTTTAACGGAAAAGACTTGTTGGCTAGGAATTTGCCTTTAGTGATAAAGGCCTGTTTGAGTTGTGAAGTTATTGTGGTTGATGACGGTTCAACTGATGGTACCAAGGATTTTCTTGGGAAAAATTTTCCTAAAGTAAAAGTGGTTTTTCATAAAAAAAACCTTCGTTTTGCAGCTGCTTGTAATTCAGGTATTGAAGCGGCTTCAGGAGAAATAGTAGTTTTGTTAAATAATGATGTTGAGCCTAAGAAAGATTTTTTAAAATTTTTAGTTTCTCCTTTTAAGGATAAAGATATTTTTTCTGTGGGTTGCAAAGAAATAGACCCTCCTTCGCTAAAGCTACGGAAGGGTAAAGGATTTATTTCCGGTAGGAATGAGGCTGAGTTTAAACGAGGTTTTCTGGTTCACAGGCGCGCCAGCAACCAGAACAAAAAAGATACTTTTTGGACTTTTGGTGGTAGTATGGCAGTTGACCGGAGAAAATACCTTGAGTTAGGCGGCATGGATTTAATGTTTGCGCCTGCTTATTGGGAGGATATTGATCTATGTTGGCGCGCCAGACAAAAAGGCTTAAGAATTCTTTTTGAACCGAAATCGGTTGTTTATCACCAACATGAAACTACCAATGTAAGGGAATTGGGAAAAATCAAAATGGAGATTGCTGCTTACAAAAATCAAATTTTGTTTGTCTGGAAAAATATTAGGGGTTGGCAACTGATCAGTCACTTTCTTTGGTTTCCCTATCATTTGATTTTCACTACCATCAAATCAAAAGGCTTATTTTACCTCGGTTTTTTGTGGGCTTGCCGGCAGTGGATAATCTTTAAAAAGCAAAACCGCAAAAGCAAAGAGATTTAAAATGTTAGAATAATTAAGATTTACTTTGTTTTTAGCATAAGAATTAAAATGAAAGTTTTAATCATAAATGGTGTAATGAATAATACAATGAGTCTTTCCAAAATGAATCATTACACCATAAAAAGGGAAAAGAAAAAAAGAGAGGGTTAATGAGTGAACGAGTCATTACTTATAGTGAAGTGGAAACACAACAAGGAAGAGAAAAGGTTGTTATTACTCCTGAAATATATCCCCACCCAGAAGGTAAAAATCCCTTTAGCAAAACTTTACCACCTTGATGGTGCAGAGGAAGTGATGGGTTATTTTTTAAATGCTGATATGTTACAAGGGAGACCACAGAATCCCTTGGTAGCGGGACAAGCCTTTCAAGAAATAAAATGTAGATTGGAAGAAAAATTAAGAACTCGTATTTGGTTAACTCACTACATGAATCCAGATGTAGACGATATTAAGAAAAGCCCAGAAACGGACAAAACAACAGTAATTATTAATTCCGAGAGATAAAAAGGTGATTTAGAAAACATGATTAAAGCGGAAACGATTATTATGATTCCCACCTATAATGAGGCGGGGAATATTGAGAAATTAGTTAAAGAAGTTTTAGCACAAGATTCTAAAATCGGTTGTTTGGTTGTTGATGATAATTCTCCTGATGGAACAGGGAAGATTGTTAATAGATTAGCCAAGAAATATAAAGGCAGAATTTTCCCCATTCATCGTTATCATGAAAAGGGCCGGGCCTCTGCAGGCATTAGAGGTTTTAAAGAAGTATTAAAATTAAAACCTAAATTTATTGGAGAAATGGATGCTGATTTTTCTCATAAGCCAAAATATTTAAAAGAGTTTTTAAAGCAAATTAAAAACTATGATGTGATTTTAGGATCAAGATTTGTTAAGGGAGGGAGGGATTTTGATAGGGGATTTATAAGACGAAATATTACTCTTTTAAGCGGATTGTTTCTTAAGATATTGCTAGGTGTCAAAACTAAAGATATTGGCAGCGGCTTTAAACTTTATAAAACAAAGGTGATTAAATCTTTGGATTTCAACAGCTTTTTTGCTAAAAAAGGAATTGCCATCAGTTTAGAGATTAACTTTAGAATTATTAAAAAAGGTTATAAAATAAAAGAAGTTCCTATTATTTTTCAAGATAGAGTATTAGGAAAGTCAAAGTTAAATTGGAAAGATTTTATTGAACCAATAATAGTAGCTTTTAAATTATTTTTTAAATTTGACCCGTCAAAAATTTAAACATTTAATCGGGTAAAGAGAATATTATGAGAGCTTTAATACTTGCAGGAGGATTTGGTACGAGGTTAAGAGAAGTGATTAACGATCGGCCGAAGATTTTAGCTCCGATTAAAGGAAAGGCTTTTATTGATTATCTTTTTTATCTCTTAAAAAAGAGGGGATTTACGGAAATAGTTTTAAGTTTAGGTTATCTTTCTGATTTTGTTAAAGATTATGTTAACCAACGCCCATTGTATAACTTGTCAATCATTTATTCTATTGAAGAGAGACCTTTAGGGACTGCTGGTGCTGTTAAAAAGGCCGAGAAATATTTAAAAGGAGATGATTTTTTTGTCATTAATGGTGATACTTATTTAGATATTAATTATAAAGAAATACTGAGTTTTCATAAAAAAAAGAAAGCGGGGGGGATAATGGTTTTAGCCCAAAATACCTATAGTAAGGGATGGGGACATGCTATTCTGGGCGAAAAAGACAAAGTAGAAAGATTTAAAACAGAGGTTAATCTAAATGTTAAGTTTGTTAATTCTGGTGTTTATATATTTAGTGATGATATCTTTTCGATTTTAAGTAAAAATCAATGTTTTTCATTAGAAAAGGATTTGGTTCCAATTTTGATTAGTAAAAATAAATTTTATGGATTTAAGAGTAAAAAAGCCTTTTTGGATATTGGGACAAAAAATGGCTATCAAAAGGCGAAAGAATTACTCAGGAGATAAAAATGACAATTAAACAACGGGTGCTTAGACATTTTAGAAAAAGTATGAAAACAAAAGAAAAAATGTGTGGGAAAAACGTTGAAGCTATTTGTGAAGCCGCTTTGGCTATAGTAGAAACTTTTTATAAAAAAGGAGGTACAGTTTATACCTTTGGGAATGGAGGGAGTGCGGCTGATGCTCAGCATATTGCAGGTGAGCTTTTGTGCATGTTAAGAAAAAAGTATAAAGCGAATCGCTTTCCTTTAGCTGCTCATGCGTTAACTACTGACACTTCGGTATTAACCGCAATCGCTAATGATTTTGGATTTGAATATGTTTTTTCTCGTCAGTTAGAGGCTTTGGCTAAACAAGGAGATTTAGTGATTGGTTTTTCCACTTCGGGAAATTCTAAGAATGTTATTAAAGCATTGGAGCTAGCCAAAGAACGGGGAGTAAAGTCAATTGCTTTTACTGGTGGAAACGGCGGTGAAGTTGTTAAGAAAAAGTTAGCAGAGATAATCATTAAAGTTCCGGCCCGAGATGTTACTCTTATTCAAGAGGGACATTTAACATCTTTTCATGCTATTTGTGATATTGTTGAAGAGCTTCTTTTTTCAGAAAAAGGATTAAGCGAAGAATGAGAATAATAAGCCAAGCTCCTACAAGAATCAGTCTTATAGGTGGTGGAACTGATGTTGACCCTTTTGCTTTTGAACATGGAGGAATAGTTTTAAGTCTAGCGATTGACCTTTGTCATATTGCCGAACTTAGGCCAGATAAAAGTAAGAAAATCAAAGTTAGGTGTTTAGGAGAAGAAAGAGAATTTGATTTAAGGGAAACTTTTAATTACTCCAGCGATAAAAAATTTAATCTGGTTCGCTCAGTTATCAATTACTTTCATTCACAGATTCCTACAGGTTTTAACTTAAGGATTTTTTTTAAAGAAGTAGGTAGTTCTGGGTTAGGTTCTTCAGCAAGTGCGACTACTTCGATGATTGGTGCTTTTACAAAATGGTTGAATATTGATTATTCGAGATTGGAGACTGCTTTATTGGCCTTTAGGCTGGAAAATGAAGAGCTGGGTTGGCATACGGGAAAACAAGATCAATTAGCAGCTGCTTTTGGAGGAATCAATATTTTTTATTTTGGCCCAGGAAATAAAGTGAGTATAGAATCTTTAGATCTGGAGAAATCTAAAATTCAAGAATTAAAAGAATGGTTGGTAATGTATTTCACAGGAAAAACGAGAAAGTCAAGTAATCTCACAAAAGTTTTAAAAAAGAAAATGGCGTATTACACAGGAGAGAGAGAACTATTTGCTCTTAAAGATAGTGTTTATGAAGGAGTCAAATTAATTAAAACGGGTAATTTTACTAAATTAGGAAGAGTTTTGGATGAGGTTTGGGAAAATAAAAAAAGATCTAATCCTCAAGCGACCAATGAAAGAATTGATAATCTTTACTCTCTGGCCCTAAAAAATGGCGCTTTGGGAGGCAAGATTATGGGGGCTGGTGGCGAAGGTCACATGTTTTTCTTTTGCCCCCCGGAAAAACAAAAAAATTTAGTTAAAGTATTGAAAAAAGAAAAAGTTAAAGTGATTGATTTTAATTTTGATTTTGAAGGATTGAGAATAAAAGTAGAAAAATGAAGAGACAGCTTTGTCATTTAATTGACATCAGGCGCAATTTTAAACCTCAAAAAGATTGGGCGGTTTTTCTAGATAGGGATGGAGTGGTAATAAAAGAAACCCCAAAACTTCTTTATGATTTTAAAGATTTTTTTGTGATCCCTCAGGCAGCAGAAGCAATTAGATTATTAAATAAAGAAAATATTCCTGTTTTTCTTACCACTAATCAAACAGTAGTTGCCCGCGGTTTATGTGACGAAAAGTTTGTTAGTAAAACCCATAAGAAGATAAAAAAAGAGTTAGCGAAGAGTAACGCTTTTTTAGATGGTATTTTTTGTTGCCTTCATAGTCCTAGGGCAGATGTTAAAAAATATCGTTTGGATTGCAGGTGGCGTAAACCGAAGACAGGCATGTTTGAATTTATTGCCGAGGAATTTAAGTTGAATCTTAAGAAATCTTTTTTAATTGGTGATAGTACTCGAGACATTTTGGCAGCGCAAAAAATAAGAATAAAGGATATTTTAGTCCTTACTGGACATGCAGGTAAAGATAATCTTTATAGGTTTAAGCCAACGTTGATTAAAAAAGATATTTTAGAGGCGATAAGGCATATTATTTACGTCTCCGGCGTTCGGGACTGTAGGTACAAGAGAACCTCGAAGTGTTTTAAGAATATAAAAAAAGCAGTAATTTTGTGCGGTGGCAGGGGAAAAAGATTGAGGCCTTTGACTGATAAAATCCCTAAACCTATGACAAAAATTGGAGATAAACCCTTATTAGAACACTTAATTAATCTTTTGAGAGAACATGGGATAATAGAGATTTATTTAGCTGTTAGTTATTTAGGAGAAAAGGTAGAGAAATATTTTACTGATGGTAAAAAGTGGGGAGTTAAGATTTTCTATTCTTATGACCGAAAGCCACTTGGAGGAGCTGGAGCTATAAAGCCTCTGGAAAGAAATTTTAACTCAACCTTTATTGTTTTAAATGGCGATGTTATAACCAATCTTAATTTAACAAAAATGGCGGTGTTTCATAAACAAAAAGGAGGAATAGGGACTATTTCAGTTCACAAAACCGACCATCCATATGATTCAGACATAGTAGAATGTGACAAAAATTTTTTAGTCAAAAGATTTTTCCGACCTCGACTTGGAGATAAATTTAAACTAATTTCCAAAACAGGCACTCATATTTTTGAGCCTAAAGCTTTAAAATTTATTCCTAAAAATAAAAAATATTCACTTGAGGAAGAATGGATTCCTGATCTTCTAAAAAAAGGCGAGAAACTATATGCCTATTATAGTAAAGAATATTCTCATGACATGGGAACTCCAGAAAGGCTGAGAAAAGTAAGAAAAGATTGTAAAAATGAAAAAATAAAGTTATAACCAAAAATTAAACAAAAAACCTAGGACATTTATAATTTGCTGAAATTTAAATATAATATGACTAATGAAGAAAAAACTTCTTTTTAAAAATTTTACCCTATTTTTTATTTTAATCTTAGCCTTTTTTCTTCGTTTCTACAGAATTTCTAAAGTACCTTCAAGCCTAGATTGGGACGAAGTGGCCATCGGTTGGAATGCCAATACTATTTTTCATACCAGAAGGGACGAGTTTGGAACAAAGCTACCTCTGACTTTTAAATCTTTTGGCGATTATAAATCACCTTTACTTATTTACTTAACGGCTCCCGTCGTTGGCATTTTTGGTTTATCGGAATTTTCTGTTCGTTTCCCTTCTGCTTTTTTGGGTAGTTTAACGGTTTTACTAATTTACTTTCTCGTTAAAGAATTAACAGAGACAGAGTCAGTATCTTTGATTAGTGCTTTACTATTAGCTATCAGCCCCTGGCATCTACAATTTTCCCGGCCGGCTTTTGAGCCGAACTTAGCTTTATTTTTTATTGTCCTAGGGACTTTATTTTTCTTAAAAAGTTTTACAAAAAAATTGTTTTTGCCTTTATCAGCTTTATCTTTTGCCTTATCCTTATATTCCTATCATAGCCCAAAGATTTTTTTACCCCTGTTTTTTATCGGTTTAAGCTTAATTTTCAAAGAGCATCTTTTAAAAAATAAAAAATATTTAATAGCAAGTATTATTTTTGGTGCAATAATTGTTTTTCCTTTAGCAAAACTTCATTTAGTGGGTGAAGCAGGGGCCCGTTTTTCCGGTGCCAGTATTTTTTATACGGAAAAAGAAGAAAAAAGACCGTTAGATTTAAAATTGATAAGTGAGTTGGGGGAAAATTATCTTTCACATTTCTCGCCGCGCTTCCTGTTTTTGGGTAGCGATAAAGACTTAAGAATTAAAATTAAAGAAGTTGGTCCAGTTTATTTAATTGAAGCACCATTTTTAATCTGGGGGATTTTGAAGTTATTTAAAAAAAGAAAAACAAAATTGTCCAAATTTTTATTTTTCTGGATTTTGGTTGGACCGATGCCGGCCATGTTTGGCAGAGATGCACCACACAGCCTTCGTAGTTTCAATATGTTGCCAGCATTGATTATTGTTATTTCTTTCGGGATATTAGAGTTTATCAATTGGTCAAAACGGCTAAGTAAAAAATTAAGGCTGACAACTTGGTCCTTGTTTTTTCTTTTTTATTCTTTAAATGTTGGTTTTTATCTTTATTCTTATTATTTCCGTTTTCCCGTTTATGCCGCCCCTGCTTGGCAGTACGGTTATAAAGAGATGGCTTTGTATGTCAAACAGAAAGAAAACGAAGTTGACAAAATTATTATTACCTCAAGTTACGGTCAGCCGCATATCTTTGTTTATTTTTTTCAAAAAAGAGATTCTATGGAAATTTTTTGGGGGCAAATGACAAAATACATGTATCGAGACATAAATTGGGAGGCTGATAAACAGCTTAAAAATACTTTACTGGTGGGAACACCGGAACAAATTCCCCTAGCAGCCATTCCCCGCTGGGTTAAAATTGAAAAAGAAATTTATTTTCCCGATGGGAGTGTCGCTTTTCGGATCATTAAAAGATAAAATCTCATTAAACGCGATAAAATATAAGGTAAAGGAAAATATGTGTCTGAAAGAATTTTTAAAAAAGAAAGAATTTGTTTTTTTGACGCTACTTTTTTTTATTGCCTTTTTCCTGCGCTCTTTCCGCTTGCATAAACTACTTCTTTTTAGCTATGACCAGGGACGTGATGCCGTTACAATCATGAGAATGATTGAGAATAAAAAATTCCTGAGCTTAATTGGCCCAACGACTGGTCTAGAAGGATTTTTTCTGGGACCATTTTACCATTACCTTATTCTGCCTTTTTATTGGTTAGGGAGAGGAAATCCTGTTTTACCGGCAGTTTTTTTAGCTGGTTTAGGTGCTTTAGCCGTTCCCGCCATCTATTTTCTCACCAAAGAAATTTTTTCCAAAAAGGAAGGACTCTGGGCGGCTACTCTTTTAACATTTTGTTTTGGCGCCGTTGAGTACGGCCGCTGGTTATGCAATCCGCCGCCATTAATTCTTTTTGGGATTCTTTTCTTTCTTTTTTATTTAAAAAGTTTTGGCGGGCATAAATTATGGGCATTTTTGGCCGGTACCTTTTTAGGGATTTGCTTTCAGCTTGAGTTTGCCAATGTTGTTTTCTGGTTGCCTTTGATTTTTATTTATTTATTCTTAGTCAAAAAAGATAGACAGAGGGTTGCTAAATTTTTGTTGCTTATTTTCGGTTTTTTACTGGCGATGTCCCCTCTTTTTATTTTCGATTTACGGCACGATTTTCTTTTAAGCAATGTTTTGAAAAATTCATTTCTTGATAAAACCGGCCGCACTACGCTGGATCATGTTTTAAGAATCAGACCGAAATTTTTTTATCAATTTTATAAGGATAAGTTTTTGCCCCGTACTTTTTTACTTGATGCCGTATTAGTAGGAATAATGCTTTGGTCATTGGTGAGCTTGGTTTGGAAAGTTATAAGAGAAAAATTTAAGCCTAAGGGTTTTGTTTTGATTATTGCGTGGTTTTTACTGCCCCTTATAGGCTTGAGCTTATATACAGGGAATTATGGCCAGGCATGGGATTATTATCTTATCGGCCAAATAGCGCCGGCGCTGATTTTGATAACTTATTTTCTTTTTAATTTAAAAAACCTGAAACTGAAAAAAATTAGGCTTGAGCCAAACAAAATTGTAATTATTTTTCTTGTCTGGTTCTGCGCCACAAATTATCACCAATGGGTTCAGCTCGTTAACCCCGAAAATTATGACTATTCTCTTTACCATCAATTACAGGTGATAGGTTATACTTTTAGAGAAACAACAGGAAAAGACTTTTCTGTTTTTATTTTTGTTCCCAATGGGAAGACTGAAAGCTATGATTATCTTTATTCCTGGCAAAGCAGGAAGTTGGGTAGAAGGCCACCCAGCACAGTTTCTTTAGCAAATAAATATATTTTTTTAATTTACGAGCCAGACCCTTTTCTAAAAGTAAGATTTGAAGATTGGTATAAAAAATATGGGCAGATAGGAAAGATAATTTCTAAACAAAATTTTGGCATTATTACGGTTGAACAGCGATTAAATGAAAAAGAATAAATTTTATACAATAGCTCTTTTTTTTGTTTTTATCTTAGCGTTTTTTTTAAGATTTTATAAACTGTCAAGCCAACCGGCATCTTTGTATTGGGAAGAGGCGGCTTTAGGCTATGACGCTTATTCGATTTTAAAGACCGGTAAGGACTTTCACGGCCATAAATTGCCCTTAGCAGCTTTTGAGTCTTTTGGCGACTGGAAGCCTTCTTTGTATTTTTATACTTTGGTGCCTTTTATTGCTCTTTTTGGTTTGTCAGAATTCAGCGTTCGTTTCCCCTCTGCTTTTTTCGGTAGTTTGACGGTAATGCTTATTTACTTTCTCGTTAAAGAATTGTTAAGTATCAACTCGGAAGGGAAAAATAAAGACCCTTTAACAGTACATAAGTATTTACCTTTGATTGCCACTTTACTCTTAGCTATCAGTCCTTGGCACTTGCAGTTTTCCCGGGCTGCTTTTGAGGCGAATTTGGCGGTTTTTTTAATTATTTTGACGGTTTTTTTATTTTTTAAAGCCATAAATTCAAAACCATATTTTTTAATTTTTTCTTCTTTAAGCTTTAGCCTTTCTTTATATGCTTATCACGCAGCTAGAGTTTTTACGCCTGTTTTTGTAATAGCCTTAGGATTAATTTTTATTAAAAAGTTAAAGAGAAACAGAAAAATTGTTTTTGTATCTTTTGTGCTGGCTTTAATTTGCTTGCTGCCTTTAATTAGGGAATTTAAAAAAAATCCCTTGTTTTCAAGACGTTTTCAGGAAACCTCAGCTTTTAGCACGCTGGAGCCTATTTTAGAGTCAAATAAAAAAATAGAGGAGGATGGAAGTACCAGATGGGCAAAAATAATTCATCACCGCTTTTGGTATTATGGACAAATATTTTTTAAGCATTATTTTGATCATTTTCGGTTGGATTTTTTGTTCTTAAATGGAGATAATAATCCGCGCCATTCCACCGGTGAAACAGGAGTACTTTATTTAATTGAATTGCCTTTTTTGATTGGGGGATTATTTTTTCTTTTTTATAAGAAAGAATGGTTACTGTTGCCAATTTTATTCTGGTTACTATTAGCACCTATTCCTGCCGGATTTACTAAAGCGACTCCTCATGCATTGCGTTTCTTAATCAGTATTCCTTCGCTTCAGATCTTAACTGCTTATGGAATGGTTAATTTATTTTTTTTAGTTAAAAAAAGGATAAAATGTGTACCTTTAATTATTATTCCTTTGTTTACTGGCTATGCTTTTTTCTTTTTGCAATATCTGCATTTTTATTACCAGCATTATTCCTACCTTAATTCACAAGATTGGCAGTATGGCTATAAACAAATGATGAGCTATGTTTTGGAAAATCAGGATAAATATGACGCTGTTTATATTACCCGGGCACAAGGAAGACCGTCTATTTATTATTTTTTCTACGGGAAGATCGATCCGAACAAAGTTCAGGGTCAAGAAAAATTAGTTGCCAAAGACCAGGGAGAATTTTTAGAGTTTGATAAGGTAAAATTTGGAAGTTTTGTTCCCAACAGTAAAAACTTGGCTAAAACTCTGGTTGTTGCTTCATCGTCGGAAGTTGAGAGGCTGGAAAATAAACCAGCTATATTAAGAACCATTCATTTTTTAGATGGGCAAGTTGCATTTGTAATCTATGAGATTTAAAGATCTTCTGATAATTCTTTTAATCTCTTTCCTTGTTTCTTTCAATCTCTTCCGTCAAGAATTTTACAAAAGTAGCGATGGAGAATTGCATTTGGCCAGAATCTCAGCCTACACCAAGGCTTTAAAAGCC
>Ga0307379_10003750_pt1 | contig 21936 bp, 15 predicted proteins | sample UN2MG_FD_202237 | JGI IMG/M metagenome (GOLD analysis project Ga0307379, IMG submission 202237) | Soil microbial communities from Risofladan, Vaasa, Finland - UN-2 | ecosystem: Environmental > Terrestrial > Soil > Coastal area > Acid sulfate soil | place: Finland: Risofladan, Vaasa | collected... | reverse complement strand
GGCAGCCGACCAGCCAGTGCAGGCTACTGGCAAAGAGAATTGCCAGTATTATCCCTGCCACCACTTCCCTGATCAGGACTGCACTCACTGCTTTTGCCCATTATACCCTTGCAAGGATGAAGAGCTTGGCAAGTTCGTGAGAACAAAAAAGGGAAAGAGGTTTTGGAGCTGCATCAACTGCCAGTTGGTGCACCGCCCCCGCGTGGCCGCATATCTGGAAAAGCACCCGCAAGCAACCACAACCGAGCTGAAGGCCTTGCAAGACTGAAAAATGAAAATGTTTCAGAATTGTTACCCATTGCCAACTATCCATTGCCTCGAAAAAGGCCTTTACCGACGGAAAGCTTTATGGATACCTGAAGGATAATGCAAACCCTATGAGACATATTATACTTGTGCTAATTGCTCTGGTGGCTCTCGGTGGGCTGTTGCCTACTATTATAGCCGCACCTGTAGCACCAGTTTTATTAGATAACCCCGCCGCTATGCCAGAACCAGCTGAAACCTCCCTGTTGACCACACCTTCTATGGCCGCCTTCCTCAATGATAGCTGGACGCCAAGCACATTCGTAGCTCCACTGGCAAGCCAGGCGACAGGGGTGTTGAAGAACATGACCCGCAATAACACCACCCAAGAAAGCTCTACCTATGCCATTTACGATTTCCTGAATGACAATTACACTTCACCCGCTCCCGCGTCTCCCATCTATACAGCCAGCGCAGCCGGAAAGGATAAGAAAATAGCCTGGACCGGCGAGAGCATCTATCAGTTCTTGAATGATGCATGGACTCCTTCCACACCTGTCGAGACATACGAGCAGTCTCCATTCAAGATGCACGAGATGAACTAATATCAATTAGATTCGCATGACAGGTGCTCTTTTGGGTCACCTGTCAGACGAAAATTTATCTTTTTTAAAAGCTTGCCGGCCAGCTCAATGTTATTACCTCTTCGGAATGGCTTTCGGCAAAATGTTGAGAGACGGTTGAAGAAGGTGGTTGAGGATATTAGTGCTCATTTGAAGATCTTTGCTCTCACGCCTTTTTGCCTGTATACCTCTTGAGATAGAGGCTCACCACATCATAGGGAATGGTATACTTCTCCAGCCTGAGATGATTGGCCAGGGCCTCAGCTTCTTTGCCATAAGAGCCGGCGACCTTTTCTGCGTACTTTATGCCTTCAGCAGTGAGCATGTATTCGTATCGCTGCAGCCACTGACAATTCCGCTCATAGTGTCGCTCGTCCTGATAGATCATGCCGCTGGCCACAAGGATCTGAATATCTTCGAAGAGCCTCTCGCTGTAGGGAAAGCCATAGTCAGTGTGAAAGGTGTAGTCAAAAAGGCTAGAGAGGCCAGTTGCCCCCAGATCCTTTATCCTGGCCACGGTCCGGTAGAGCCAGGTTATGTTTCTGATCCGAGGAACGAGGATCTTCTGGCCGTAAGTCTCGGACAGCATCTGGTGCAGGGTATAAAACAGCAACAGCATCCCGTCGATGGGAAGGTAGCTCTCAGAGCGAATAAAGGTGAGTATTCTCTCAGCCTGCTCTCGCACCTCTTGCAGTGATATCTCCGGCCTATCGTCCGAGAAGAAAGAGATAGCGATCTGGCGGGTCAAAGACTTGACAAGACCCGACGCCAAGGCTGACTCGTCATAAAGAAATCCATTCGCCTCTGTTCTCATGGATCGCGGCACTCCGCTGCCCACTGTTACATCCACCAATGCCCCGTATTTTTTGCTGAGGGCGTCCTCGAAGAGCTTTCTCATGCGTCCGTGGCGGGAGATCGTGGAGAGAGCCATTCTGATATCAGGCGACAGAGACCTGTGGTCGAACCTGGCCACCAGGGGAAAAACTCTTCCGTATTTAATGCGCGCAAGGAGATCTCGAGAGGTGCTGTCACCCTTCTGCCAGATGAAATCCAGAAGGTCGGGATCCGTATATTCTTGGAAGAATAGAACAATTCTGCTCCTAGCCTCATCCGCATCCATCTTGCTCAGGACACGCTCCAATGAGGCCAGCAGCATGGCCCTGATGGACTGGACGGCTGGATGGTAGATGAGTGCATTGTAGTGATGAGCACGGGCAATGAGCATCGACTCAGCCGCGGTCTGGGACATCTCGGCCCGATAGTCGCCCTGCCCCGCCAGCACAATGCGGCCACCGTTAATGGTGAGGGCCTGCAGAATCTGATCAGTATCGACCAGCCCTAAAGAGACGCCCGAGTGGTGCGAATCACGCAGAAGAAAGTCAATTCTGTCCGCATCCAAATCACCCACGATAATCTGGCCCAGGGGCGGCCTGTCTCCTAAAGCTATGTCCGCGACCTGGTTGAACAATTCGTCCGCATTACCAAAATCCCTTTCCGCGACCTGTAAGGCCTCTTCTCCGAAGGTGTGGGCCTCTATGATTTGACGGGTGAACTGTTCATGTCTGAAAACGCGCCTGCCTGCCAGGGTGGGCTGTATGTCCGGGTTTCGGCTGAGAACGCCCTCCACGGCATGAGAGAGTGCCGAATGCCCCAGATCGTGCAAAAGCCCGGCCAGCCGCACTTTTCGAATCTCTTCCCCAGAAAGGCCCAGGTGCTCGGCCATCCGCCCGGCCATGTACATGGTTCCTATGGAATGCTCGAGCCTGCTATGGCTCGCACCGGGATAGACCGTCTCCACCAGACCCAGCTGCTTAATCCCCTTCAGTCGCTGCACCGGCTGGGACTGGATGAGACGGCCTTCCAGTTCATCTATCTGGATAGCCCCATGAACGGGGTCGCGAAGAGTGCCAGGCATGCTTACTAAAAGATGACCTGATTAAAAATCCTGCCGGCAATAAAGAGGGGCTTTGCCCCTCCAGTACCGGAATTACTGCAATTGATGCTATTGATGCAATTTTAAGATGGCCTATTTTGAGGCCAGCTTCAATATAGCTGCTGCCAGGTCGCCTTTTGCCTCCTGCAGGGCAGCTTTTGCATCTGCCAAATTCGCGCCCGTTTGAGCTGCTACCAGCTGCACGTCCGAGTCCGGGATCTCAATCTGGGGCTCTTCTGCAGTCTCCTGGTCCGCGCTGGATACGGCGCGCTCAGTTGCATCGCCTGATATCTGATAGCTTCGCTGGCCGTGGGCATCCATAATCGCGACAGAGGCGTTCACTATAACAATCTCCCTGTCGGGCATGCGAATTATGACCTCAGAAACGTTATCAAGCTCTTCGATATCTATGCCCATGTTCTTTAGCATGCCCTTCATCTTCTTGGGGCTCATGCCGCCCCTTCCGCCTAGTCCTCCGAGTCCTGGAAACATATAATCACCATTTTTCTGGAGGTGATTTATTGTTAGTAAAGATATCTGTCATTATCGTCCCTGGCTAAACAAGTGCAAAGCAGGCGGGCGGTACTTTCTTGGCTATTATTGAGAAACTGGGCTTCTCAACTTAAAGAGATGGGCTGCCCTAAATGAAGCTGAGCCAGGAAGCCAGGAGGCTGTCTTCGAGGTAATATTTACTCGTCCCCCATTCCTATGATTAATAACAATAATAATCTATTTAATATTTGAAAGATGGAAAGATTCATATTTCAATCTTTCATTGAGCAGGATTCGGAGGAATTTAGTGAAAACTTCAAGCTTTTTGGCAATAGCTCTTTTGCTATCTGTCCTAACAGCAATTGCATGTGCATCAGAGGAAAAAAGCGGCATTACAGGCGAGCAGGCCCTGCAAAATCTCATGGAAGGAAATGCTCGATATGCTTCAGGCAATGCCAGCCATCCCGATCAATCCGTGGAACGTCGCTCTGAGCTGATCGCCGGCCAGCATCCCTTTGCCGTCATCGTTGGATGCTCCGATTCCAGAGTTCCCCCGGAAGTGATCTTCGATCAGGGTCTAGGAGATATCTTTGTGATCAGGACTGCAGGCCAGGTTCTGGATGATGTGGCCATAGGCAGCATCGAGTACGCCGTCGAGCATCTGGCCGTGCCATTGGTGGTAGTCCTTGGCCACGACAGCTGCGGTGCTGTCACGGCTGCCGTTATGGGTGGCGAAGCGGAAGGCCATTTGGACAGCATTGTCAATTTCATAGAGCCCGCGGTGGATGATGCCAGGGAAATGGGAAACGCTAGCGATCTGCTCAACAATTCCATCGATAATAATGTCTACAACATTGTGGATGAGCTGAAGGACTCCCAGCCGATCTTATCGGAAAAAGTCGAGAATGGCGAGCTGTTGATTGTGGGAGCACGCTACCATCTGGATTCAGGGGAAGTGGAGACTTTCGAGTAAATAATCTTGAAATGGGGCGCTCTTGGGATCGTTTAGAATCGCCAACGTGCCCTTCATTTTTATTGTTCAAACTGAGATCTCCTGAGAGACGATAGTGTTTAGCAGCGCGATGATTAGCTTTTTAACTGATTCCTTGTCGTCGAAATTTATCTTATCCGGATCAATGTTGATCATGCTCTCTTTAATAATAATAGATATTATTTAATATATTGAGTGATTAATTAATTATATTTTCTAGTCTATTCCAGATTTGATAATATATATCCTTCGGTGAGTTCGTGAGCTGAAGAAATCAAATGAAAAAATGGTTACTGCTTAGGCCGGAGTCTTGGTTATGATATATAAACGATTTTCCCCTAAATGCCATGAGGATAGCGTTTAAATTCTCTAACAGATAACCCTTGGCAATTACCACAATCTATCTGAATTGTTGAGGTGATGCATATAACCAGCAAGTCGTGGCTAATAATAGTGGCATTGGCTCTGATCGTAGGAGCTTTGTTATTTTTCGAGAGTCCCCCCTCATCTATATCCACAGAGAGCAATAAGGCGACAGGCATTCCGGAGGACTATTACTTTAGCTTGAAGGCCGCCGACATAGATAGCCCTATTGAACTGGTCCGCTTTGCAGCCAGCATCAAGCCGGATGCAAGCGGCATGGATATCCCAAAAAGAGTTGCTTACTACCAATGGTATCTGAAGAATCGGGGCTTTAATGTGAGCTTTGCCTACAACGACAATTTCCGAAATCAGGGCGATGAACACGTCTGGCTCTTAGTGAAAAATTTGCAGGGTGAAAGCATGTATGTGGATCCCAGCTCAGACCGAATGAAAGCCGATTCCATATGTCCCACAACACCCGAATACAAGGCCTATCAAAAAACGTTTAAGGACATCAGTGAGCTATGCAGCCACACAGGAGGCTTAGAAAAATACGCCTGGTGGAAGACTGGCCGCGGCAAGGAGCTATTTGATAGCAGCATTATGCTGCTGAAAAAGGAGCAGCTTTAAGCCGGCCATCCCACTGAGCCCAGACGATAGCGGATGATAAGGTTTTAACTGGCCATCCTCTTTGATATGAAAATGCCCTTTATACCGGGAGCATTTTCATCCTCATGGATGTCCAAACGGACATGAGCGTTTCTTTTCTTTCAGTCTCTTTGTGCTGCTCGGGCCGCCAGCCGGGCTACTCTCACCGGCTCTGGTACCCGGCCGTCTCGCGTGAATTTGTTGAGCAGGACTCTTGCCTCCTCGGGCGAGGCTCCCAGGGCCCGGACGAAGACCTCATAGCCCGTCTTGAGTCGGACAGGCTGGCGCGCTCCCAGGCCCTGGTAGCGATGAAGCTTCTCCTCCGGGCTTGAGAAATACTCTCGAATATATTTTTCTAGGCCAGGCGATTCTTCGTAGGTCAGACAAATCAAAGGCCTTTTCGTTTTTTCGAAGACCTCCTGCAGGTCGATGATGTTAAACCAGCTTATGACTGCGCCGCTTAAAATCAGGGCATTCACATCAGCCCGGTCAAGTTGCCGGTAAAGGCTGAGCACGGCCTCTGTTGCATCATCACCGCCCACGGTGGCATGGGCATAGGTCAGTCCGTCCACGCGCAGGTCGGCACGCATAACCACGCCGGCTATTGTGGAGGTGGGGCGAGAGCGTACAAAGCTCTCCGCAATGCCTAGAGACCGCAAGCCTCGCTTGTTAAGATGGAGGGGCATACTTTTACCTCAGATTCTTCTTAGATTTCGTTTGAATTTTGAAATGATATTGTAGCTGCAAATCAATTCACATATCTGCTAATCTACCTTAATCCTGTGGGCCGCTCTCACTTTTTCTAGAATATCTCTCAGAGGAGAAGCCAGCTTTAAAATGGCCTCGATACTCATCGGCTTTCCATCAAAAGATACTGCGTATTGCCCTGCTGGCTCTATGATGAGCATGGCCAAAGGTGTGATCTGAATTGCCTGGATCCTGTCCTCACGGGTCTTTAGAATAGTGATTCTCATCACGGGCCAGATGGTTCTATCGCCTGCTTTTATCTCCTTGCCCACCTGCACCTGCATATCCGTCCCGAAAAGCCCCTTACTTCCCATAATCAAGCCAACCCCAGCATCTCTCTAAAGAGCAACCTTATCTCCCTCTCCCGCAGGGCTTTGATCACGGCAAAGACCGTATACAATAATCTGACTTCTATCTCTGCCATAAATTCTCCCTCCAGCCGCTCTCCTTCAAACCAAGGCTCAATGGAGATCTTTGGTCGAAAAGGGCCGAGCACGGATGCTATAGACCAGAGGTAGCCGCTGATAATAGCAGTTTGGGCTGGATCGTCCAGGCCAAAACATAAGTGGCAGGAGATCTTTTTAAAGAGGATTGATTTAAGCACATCCAAGAGGATGTTTGCCAAGGCGGGAGCGGCATTGATCAGAGATCGAATTTTCGGAGTCCGCACGATACCTGTCTTCCGATTATCCTTTGGCTTGTTGATTTCGCTTCTTTCCTCCGTCTGTGCCCCTTTTTCGACCTCTTTTTCACGTCTCTCCTCCTCTTCGCTTCCGTCGCCTTTCCGTTCTTGCTCTCTGCCTTCCTCTTCCTCTCGGCTTTTCTTCTCTTCTTTGCCCTCTTCTTCTCCCTTGGATTTTTTTCCCTCTTTGGCTTGCACTTCCTTTTCCGCTTCCTCCTTCCAGAGGGACACCAGCAAATCCTCTATTGATTGGGGTGGAATCTCATCCTTCCCTAAAGTGAGCCCAAGCCAGGTCAATCTATAGCCCCCCTGTAGCAATGGTCCCTTCTTGCGAATATTCAGGGAGAGACGAATAGGAGCGACTAGGAAAATTACAAAAAGAAGGATAAAAAGCAAGAAAAATGTGGCCAAATAGTCCAGGGCGCTAAATGAGCCCAATGAACTTAAACTTTCAGCCGATAAAAGGGAAGAAAAATGCATCCCTGAGCCTCAGGCGACAGCTACTCTACGTTGATGGTAGCCATATTTTTAGCTCTTTTTTCTCGATACTCTTTATGGCTCATTATTTTCTCCATAACGATATGAGCAATGCTGGATACTGGTTCTTCCGGCGGCGACAGGGGAACAACCTTCACACCCTCCGGCCCAGCAATTCCTTTGAAGATTACTACAACGGCGACGGGAAAGACCCCTACTCCTCCACCCGCTCCGCATCTTGCCAGGTCTTCTGGGCTCGCATGTTGGCCCTTCCGGCCAATATCAGTGCCAAAGCCCATGCCCATCTTTGTTATGGGTATGATGATCTTGTCTTCCATCTCTATCGGCTCGCCGATTATGCTCTTGGTCGAAAGAGTTTCGAGGAGTTCATCGATAGTGGCTCTCATGGCGTCAACGCCTGGCATCCATATCTCCTTTAATAACTATAGCCTCTGTATATATACATCTTTCTGCCTGGAAAATGAGAGAAAGCTTTGGATCAATGAAGCTACTGCAATTTGTAAGTCGCGATTTTGAATCGTGAGAGTAGGACAATGGGAAACAGCCAAGAGCCTAAAAAAAGGCCAGCTCCCACAAAAGAAACAAAGACGCACCAAAATTAAAAAGAAAAATATCCTGCAAGTCCGCTCGACCTGCAGGCTCTCTCATCTCTTCTAACTTTCGGCCAGTATATGTCCGATGATCCTGCCGTAAGCTGGCCTTGCTATGAATGTGCCCAGGATCACACCCAGGATGATGATGAGTGCAAATCCGGTGAGCGCGCCAAAGCCCATGACAAGCAACGGCAGCATGGCCACGCAAGTTGTCGTCGCAGCTCCCAGGATGATAATGAAAGCCCTGGACAGCCTGGCAAGATAGACCTTGCTGGTGGTAGCAACTGCCTTGCCAACGCCCGCCTTTTCCGCCGCATCTGCCGCTCTCTCCTTGATGCTGCGTTGGGCAGAAGATGCCACCGCCTCGCCGCCTTTCATCAGCTCATCGGTGATGATAACGAGCTGATCCACGCCCGTGCCTATCACCATGATGATTCCAGCCAGGCTTGCTAGATCAAGCTGCCAGCCCGCTAAAGCCCACACGCCCAGCATCATCACGACCTCGAAAAAGGACGTGGTCACCATAGGCAGGACGATCCTCTTCTCCCGGTAACGGTAGTAAATCATGCCGGCTACAGCCAGAAGAGCAATAAACCCTGCTATGACCATCTGCAGCTTGAACTGCTTGCCCAAAGCGGCAGATACCTGGCCGGAGCCCACAACCTCAACGTTGACAGGAAGGGCGCCTTCTCGCAGGTGAATATAAAGCTCTTTAGCCTTAGCAGAGCCTGCATCGCCTCCACCCACGGTCGCTTGCATGCTTCGCGAAGGAGCCTTCTCTAGACTGCTTGCCAGCTCAGGGGCAAGTGGTGCGGAAAAGATCTCATCCTTATCCAGATACATGGATATGAAATGGTCCTTAGGTTTCTTGGTGGCACCAGAGTCTATTGCTGCCTTCTGGAAGACCCTCGCGCCCTCTTCCGAGAGCACAAATGGAACACCCCATCCACTATTGCTTGGGTCGGGAATCTCTACAGACTCCACAGCATCTCCGTAAAGCACGTGCATGCTCTGGTTGTTCTCGGTTTGGATTCTTATCTCGAACTTGCCGGGCTTGCCTACTACCTCCTGGGCAGCAGCCACATCCATTCCCGCCAGATCGATGAGGATGTACTTATTGTCTACAACTCTGACCTTTATATCCTGAAGGCCCAGGCGGTTGAGCTTGGAGTCTAAAACCGTCTTGGTCTCATCCACGGTCTCTCGAGACACGCCCATTACAAATGCATCTTCGCCGGGGGGCACTTTGCCACCCACCGGAGCTAGGAGCGCATCAAGCGATTCCCGGGTAACATTGGTCCGGATCTCATAGCGGACGGGTGCGACTTCGATATTGAGCTTGACATCTGCATCCAGATTCTTCTTGAGATAGTTGATGACTATTGTCTCTGGAGCCGCCATTATTGTGATCTTGGTGCTGTTACCCCCTTCAGCAATTTTCGCCCCTATGTATCCGAGATCATCGGCAAGCGTTGACTTGACTGTGCCTGGCACCGTTACAACATAGCTCTGTCCGTGCCTCTCTACAGAGGAGGCATTGAACTGAACTTCAAGAATATTCTCAGGGGAAACATCGATTTGCGCCTCAGCGCCCTGCAATTGAAGTTGCAGATACGAGCCGCCCTCCAGATCCAGTCCGAATTTAAGGCCGAAAAAGCCGATGGAAATGATGGCTAAAACCACGAACACCGCATACAAGACGACCCTTCGATCCTTGGATAGTTCCTCGAGAAGGCTCATCTTCTCTGCCCCCTAACTGTCTTCTTCGGCCGATTCATGTACCATCTCAGACCCTGGGCATTTGTGACCCAGGTGTTGATGACATCCGCCGCCAGGCCGAATATGAGGACAGTCGTCATATCGGCAATGATATCCATTCTGGTGAATGACGGTACTATAAGATATAGGAAGTTTGAGATTATTATGAGCGAAATTATCGCAGCAATGGTGGTCCCGGCCATGGTCAGGCCTGTTCCCATTGCTCCTCTAATCTTATCTTCCACTGCACCCTTGCGCTTCAATACCCTCATGGATAGCAAGATATCGGTATCAACAGAATAACCAATGAGCATGAGAAGAGCAGCTACCGTTCCCAGTGAGAGCTGAACGCCGGTCAAGTTCATAGAAGCTGCTGCAGTCAAAATGTCGGCCATCGCACTTACCACAACCAAGAGAGACACCATCGGATGCCTGAATACGACAAAGACCACTATGGCCATAAATAAAAAGGACAGAGGAAGGTATCTGATGACCTGCGCCTGAAGCTCCTTGCTATAAATTGGCCCCATGTGCCTGATCTCTGGACTGTCGAACTTGGCATTCGCCAGCTTGGCCAGCTCGGTATACTCCGAATCGCTCATGGGCCCGAACTGGAGCATGAATCTGCTACCGATGTTTCTTACGTCTACCAGAGGATACGAAGCAAACTCTGCTGCCACACTCTCTTCCGATTCCGTCGAGGGCACTGTGATAAGAGTGCCTCCCGTAAACTCTATTCCCAGCTTCACAGGCGAGCCCGTGCTGAGGTAGGTCGCGCCCAAGCTGATAAGTGCCAATATTATGATAGCGATAGGAATCAGCATTATCTGCTTGGGTGGGTACTTAGAAACGATGTCCTCCAATTCCATGTTATTCTCCTCGAACTTCCTCTATGATTAAACCCACCACATTAATATTACTTTGCGAATATGCTACTATAGCGAATGTACTGCTATTGCGATAGCCTTTCATTGCGCTTTCATTGCGAATGTATTGCTTGATGTTTATGCGCCTTCATAAGAATATTTCAATCTATTTACGGCTTATCGTCAATGCTCATCCTATAGGCCGATCTTCAAAGCATGTTATCAACGCATGTTATCAAAGCCTGTCGTCAAACCTTCTCCCACTTCTTAAGGTTTGCCACCTGCGAGAGAGTCTTTCCGCGCCTGATCTCCTCATAGAGCCTGCTTTCCATCTTCTCCACCTCTTTGGCTCTCCTGGCAATCTCATAAGCCCTCTCTTTGGGTATGACTACAACTCCGCTATCGTCTCCCACAATGTAGTCACCGGGTCGCACCGTCTGGCCGCCACAGGTGATCTCGGAGTTGATCTCGCCCATGCCCTTGGGGTCGCCTGCATTTAGTGTGATCCCTGAGGAGAATATGGGATAGTTCAAGGCTCTGATCTCATCGACATCCCGTACGGCTCCATCCATAACTACGCCCTCAATTCCCTTAACCTTGCAGCTCAATGTGGCCAGACCACCCCAGGGTGCGATGTAATTGCTGCCATTGTAGATAACCAGCACATCCCCTGGCCCTGCCAGGTCAATGGCCTCCACCGGCTTGGCCCAGTCTCCTGCAAAGGTTTGCACGGTTATAGCCCTGCCTACGATCTTGCTGCCCAGATTTATGGGAAGGATGCCGCGCATGGCTCCCTTGCGGTGCATGGCATCGGAGATGTTGGGTGCTGATACCTCCCGCAGAATGGATACCATCTCCTCCTCTAGACTCATTTTCGGTGCCCTGCTTACCTGGGCATGGTCTATTGCTTCGCGAATTTTTCGGGCCGAAGCCGTTACATTGGCGCTTCTCACAATGCTTCCGCCCACGATGACAACAGCAGCACCGCTGGCGATAGCCTCGGCACCGGAGAGGGCATCTATGCCACCTGCCGCCGCCACCGGAGTTTTGACCTCTTTTACGATCTCTTTCAGGAAATCGACGGTGTCGCGACCGGTCATCTGCTGGTCGATCCCTACGTGAACGCAGATGTAGTCTACACCAAGAACGTCTAGCTCACGGGAGCGCTTTACGGGATCTGGGACGGTCAGAAGATCCATCATGATCTGCACGCCGTATTTTCGCGCCGCCCTCAGGGCATCCTCGATGGTAGAGTTGTCGGAGGCGGCAAGCAAAGCCACGATATCTGCTCCGGCTTTGGCTGCCATCTCTACCTCCATGGCGCCGGTATCCACGGTCTTCATATCGGCTACGATTTTGGTACCAGGAAGGGCCTTCTTCATCTCGCGCACAGCGTTCATACCTTCGCTCTTGATGAGAGGTGTTCCTGCCTCAATCCAGTCTGCTCCACCCGAGACTGCCTCTTTGGCTATCTGGATTGATCTGTCTAGCTCCAGAAGATCCAGTGCCACCTGTAGAATGGGTTTAATATCATATCACCACACAACAGCACAAGCCTAAGTAAATTGATACATGGTATATAAAATGAAGCTGGCAGAGATTTCTGAGATAGAGCTTGATGACGGTCCCTTTCGGTCTCACAGCCTGACCTTCACCAAGCTGCATGGAAACGGCAACGACTTCATCTTGGTAGATGAAATAGGGCAAGAGCAGGTAGTTGAGAGCGAGAAGAGAAGATTTGCTATTGCCTGCTGCCATCGCAACTTCGGCATCGGTGCAGATGGAGTTTTATTCCTGACAAGCAGCCCGCGAGCGGACCTGGGCATGAGGCTCATTCAGCCGGACGGCTCGGAGGCGGAGATGTGCGGCAACGGCATACGCTGCCTGGCCAAATATGCATGGGATACGGGATATGTGGGTGAGTTCTTTGATGTTGAGACCTTAGCAGGCATAATTTCCGTGCAGGTTCGAGAAATGGATGGCTGTTTTTGGGCCAAGGTAGATATGGGAGTGCCCAAGTTCGACCGGCCCACTATCCCCGCCTGCGGCTTTGGCGAAATGCTCTCAGAAGAGATAGAGGGCCTCCGGGTTTCGGCAGTCAATACCGGCGTTCCTCATGCGGTTGTTTTCGTCGAGGATATGGATTTTGACATCCGGGAGACGGCCCCGCTTATAAGACACCATAGCCTCTTTCCGGAAGGTGCCAATGTCAATTTTGTCAAGCCCGGCCAGCCTTTTCAGATCAGGACCTTCGAGAGGGGTGTAGAAGGGGAGACTTTCTCCTGCGGCACGGGTGCCGTGGCCAGTGCCAGTGTGGCACGCCGCCTGGGAGTGGTAGACAATGAGGTCTTGGTGCAGACCAAAGGCGGACCTTTGATCATAACCTTCGAAGAGGGCAAGGCCTTTATGGAGGGGCCGGCGGTAACAGTTTGCTCCGGCGAGCTTTCCGAAGAATACCTGTGGAACCTTTATCAGGAGCCGTGAGAAAAATTATTGAGGCAAAAAAGATGGGAAAGGCGGCATTCTCGGGGCGGATGGTTCTTTTCATTATCTTCACTTTCTTAACGCTCTTCACGCTCTTCACTCTCGCAAGTCCGGCTTATGCGGAGCATTATGTGATGGAGATCGGCAGCAAGAGCAATCCCAATGCCCATCTTTTCGCCTACGACCAGAAGTTCCGGGAGAGCACCAATCTGCATAACTATCCTATGAAAATGAGCGCATCCAAGGAGTTCACCGATGCCACCCGTCTCTCCACCAGGATGGAATTAAAGGCGCTTCCCAATCTCACGGAGATAAGCATAGACGCGGACTTCATCGGCATTGGACGCATCGGCTATCTGGTACTGGACCCGGAAACCGGGAACATAAAGGACGAGATGTCGCGCATCAATCATATGTTTGTGGGCAACTTCAGCATTGAAGAGCAGATCCTGGTGGCCAAGGATCACATGTGCGAGAACGGATATCTGCCATGTGCGTGACCTCCAATCGTTTTGTGTCTTTATGTAAGGGTTGAGGGGCTCAGATCACGATTTGCAGCAAACGCGATAGAGAAATCCGCATGAGTATTGGCACTCCATAGAGCCTGAAAATGAAATCCTTCTGCCAAGGTTGCAATTGGCTGGGCTAAATGGGATGACTTTGTGTTTTATTCGTGAGCTGCGTTGTTGATAAGTTTGTATAAAATAATAAATAGTTGATCGGCGGATTAAGTATAAATGATATAAAATAAAAACCTAGTCAGGATCATTTAATCCTTCTCGGTCCGCTTCATATTAAAATGAAATAACTATGAGTATTCATAATAATCCCCAATTTCTGGTTTTCCTATATTAGAAGAAACAATATATTTTTAAAATTGTTTTGATAATAACTACAATAGCAAGTATTTTATACCATACTTTTGCCAGAACATACTGATCATAGATTCGGATCAATGATCCTAACATCTTCAGGGGATTGGCGGCCGTTCCAAACTCCTGGGTTTTTTGTGGAGGGAAAGGGAGCATGGCAAAGGAATCGGGCCGCTCGGGAGGGCGCGCGCAGTCGGTGGAGAGCCGCGAGCATTGGCAGTATGATCTCATCTGCAATAAGCCCAAGAGAGGTGGCAGCATGAGACGGTTGCTGCTCTTGGCTCTGTTGGCCATGCTTTTGCTGGCCTCTGCCCAGGCGAAAGAAGTAGCTTTAGCAGCTTTGCAGGGCAATGCCTGGCATGACCTGGACTGCGACGGTCTCCAGGATCCGGGCGAGCCCGGTCTCGCAAATGTCCAGGTAGTTCTCTTGGACGGCAGCGGCAATCCTCTGACTCCTGTACAGATTGGCGGACTGCCTGTAGCAACCCAGACTGATGCAGACGGAGCGTACCAATTCACGGTTCCATCTGGAAGGCAGTATCGGGTCAAGTTCAGCCCGTCTTCGGGTCTGTTCTTCAGCCCCAAGGATCAAGGAAGCGACGATTCAAAGGACAGCGATGCCGATCCGGCCACCGGCCAGACTGATGCCATTGCCACGATACCCGGCCAGAGCTATCCTGGCTGGGATGCGGGCATATACGAGAACGAGATAATAATTAATGAGATTTACCCAAATCCAACTGGAAGCGACAACCGGGATGGTGTGGTCTCCTGGGAACGGGTGGAGCTGAAGAATGTAGGATCCTCAGACTGCAATATCGGTCAGTGGTCCATCGAAGATGACGAAGGCACCCTTTATACCATTCCCGCAGGCACTACTCTACCAGCAGGCGAATATCTGGTAGTTCACATCGGTGGCTATTCCGTGGGCATAAGCAATTCCGATGGCGATCCGGTGATCCTCTACAATTTTGCCAGACAGGAAATGGAGCGGGTCGTCTGCCCAGTCTGCAGCAAAAAAGAAGGGCTGAGCTACTCCTGCCTTCCCGATGCATCCGAGAACTGGGACTTTCGGGGCGAGCCCACCTTTGGTGGCGATCTCTCTGAGACGAGCCTGCCCGGCGCTGTCAATGCCGTCCAGGACTATGGCGATGCTCCTGCATCCACTGGCACCACGCGCGCCCAGAATGGCCCGCGCCATTTTATCCTCGGACCGCACCTGGGCTCTCTGGTCGACAATGAGCCGGACGGCCAGCCGGGACCCAATGCAAACGGAGACGACACCACCGGCCAGGATGATGAAGACGGTGTGACCTTCTCCAACCTCATCGTAGGCCAGAACTCGACGTTCGATGTGACCGCTTCGGCCTCGGGCATTCTGCAGGCCTGGATGGATTTCAATGGCGACGGAGCTTTCGACAATTCTGTAGAGCGGATAGCCATCGATCAATCGCTCACTGCGGGCGAGCATTCCTTGAGCTTCAGTGTGCCTTCCGGAGCCGAAGTCGGATTCACTTACGCTCGCTTCAGGCTGAGCAGCTCATCTGGCCTTTCGCCCTTAGGCCCTGCTGCGGACGGAGAAGTGGAGGACTACCAGGTGGAGATAAAGCAGAAATACATCCTGGGAGACCGCGTCTGGGAAGATCTCAATGGAGACGGCTTGCAGGACGCAGCTGAGCCTGGTGTGGATAGTGCCGTGGTCAATCTGAGAGATGAGCAGAACAATCTCGTAGCCAGTCAGACCACATCCGGCGGAGGATACTATGAGTTCATAAATCCTCTGCCAGGGACTTATACTCTGGAGTTTTTGCCGCCCCAAGGGTACCTTTTTGCCCAGAAGGATGTAGGGCCAGATGATGAAAAGGACAGCGATGCCGATCCGGCCACGCATCTGGCCGGGCCGGTCACAGTTGTTTTAGACCAGTCCAAATCCACCTGGGATGCGGGACTCTGCCATTTCGCCTCCATCTCGGGCTGCAAGTTCGAGGACAAAGATGGCGACGGCCAGAGGGACAGTGATGAGCCCGGCCTGAAGGACTGGACCATAACGCTTTGCAAACCAGACGAATCAGAGATCACTGCTACCACCGATGAGAACGGTTTCTACTCCTTCACAAACCTGCCTCCGGGCAGCTACAATGTCAACGAAGTTCAGCAGTACGGTTGGGTCCAGACTGCTCCGGCTCTCGAGTCTGAAGGAGATACTCACTACAATGTGACCCTCAGTGGCACCAACGTCACAAACAAGAACTTCGGAAACCGCGGCGCTCTTAGCGTCTACGGGACCAAGATCTACGATCTGAATGGTAACGGGCTCTGGGATGAGGGCGAGCCGGGTCTGCAAGGCTGGGAGATCCAGCTCAAGGACGGCAACGGAGCCATCATTCAAACCATCACCGAGGCCGATGGCGCTTACGGTTTCACCAACCTTGAGCCGACAACTTACATAGTCAGCGAGGTGCAAAAAAACTTCTGGGTGCAGACTGCTCCCCTGGAGAGCAGCTACACCCTCAATCTGGCGAACGGCGATTTTCATGACAAGAACTTCACAAACCGTGGCACCCTGAGCATCTCTGGCATCAAGTTCAGTGATATTAACGGCAATGGCGTTAGAGACCAGAACGAGCCTCTTCTACCTGATTGGCAGATCCAGCTCCGGGACAATCAGGATCTGCTCTTGAAGACCGTTTCCACCAGCAACGATACCGCAACCTTGGGCGCATACACCTTCACCAACCTGGGACCCGGAGTCTATAAGCTGACCGAGATTTCCCAGAACGGCTGGGTGCAGACAGCACCACCCGGTGGCCAGCATACCGTAGAGCTAGTTAACGCGAATGTTGAGGGCAAGGACTTCGGAAACAACAGGCTTGCCATCTACGGTTACAAGTTCCAGGACATCAATGGCAACGGCCAAAAAGAGGAAAACGAGCCCTATCTGCTAGGCTGGGAAATCAAGCTCAAGGACGGCAACGGGAACGAGCAAACGGTCACAACCAGCTCCGAGCCCGGCCAGGAGGGCAGATATTCTTTCTCGGGTCTGCAGCCCGGAGCCTACAAGGTGAGTGAGGTCCAGAAGCCCGGCTGGGTCCGGACCACTCCCTCGGAAGAAAGCTACGACGTGCAACTGTCGACTCAGGCGGTTGGGCCGGTTATCTTCGGTAACCGCGGCACTCTCTCCATCTCCGGCATGAGGTTCGAGGATCTGAACGGCAACGGCCAGAAGGATGCAGACGAGACCGGACTTAAGGACTGGACCATCAGGCTGCAAAGCCCGCAGATCATCGAGACCACTACGACCACCGGCCAGGACGGTTCATACCAGTTCCAAGACTTGCCACCCGGGGACTACACCATCAGTGAGTTACTGCAGAGCGGCTGGGTGCAGACTGCACCGCCCGGTGGCCAGCATACCGTAGAGCTAGTTAACGCGAATGTTGAGGGCAAAGACTTCGGAAACACCAGGCTTGCCATCTACGGTTACAAGTTCCAGGACATCAACGGCAACGGCCAAAAAGAGGAAAACGAGCCCTATCTGCTAGGCTGGGAAATCAAGCTCAAGGACGGCAACGGGAACGAGCAGACGGTTACAACCAGCTCCGAGCCCGGCCAGGAGGGCAGATACTCTTTCTCGGGTCTGCAGCCCGGAGCCTATAAGGTGAGTGAGGTCCAGAAGCCCGGCTGGGTCCGGACCACTCCCTCGGAAGAAAGCTACGACGTGCAACTGTCGACTCAGGCGGTTGGGCCGGTTATCTTCGGTAATCGCGGCACTCTCTCCATCTCCGGCATGAAGTTCCACGACAGGAACGCCAATGGCCAAAAGGATGAGGATGAACTGCCTCTGTCCGATTGGGAGATTCAGCTCAGGGATGGTAACGGAGTAGTGCAGACCGTCAAGACCAGTGCCAAACCAGGCGAAGAGGGCAGATACGAGTTCGTGAACCTTCAGCCCGGCACCTATACTGTTACCGAAGAGCAAAGAACGGGCTGGGTGCAGACAGTTCCCACGGAGGATGGCTACACCATAACCCTGACCAACCAACCTGTCAGGGGCAAGATTTTCGGCAACAACATGCTTGCTATCTCCGGAATCTGTTTCCTGGATTCAAACGGAAACAGCCAGCGAGACCAGGACGAGTCACCCTTCTCAGGCTGGGAGATTCAGCTCAAGGACGGTAGCGGAAACGTGCTGCAGACAGCCACCACCAGCTTCGAGCCAGGCAGCGAGGGTCGGTACGAATTCATGAACCTGGCACCCGGGACCTACAAGGTTGGCGAGGCTCCCAGAGCAGGCTGGATTCGCACCTTCCCACAGGATGAAGACCATGTGGTCACCCTAACCAACAAGCGCGCGGACGGCATCGACTTCGGCAATCGCGGCACTCTCTCCATCTCTGGCATGAAGTTCGAGGATCTGAACGGCAACGGCCAGAAGGATGCAGACGAAACGGGACTTAAGGACTGGACCATCAGGCTGCAAAGCCCGCAGATTATCGAGACTACTACGACCACCGGCCAGGACGGTTCATACCAGTTTCAAAACCTTCCACCCGAAGACTACACCATCAGCGAGTTACTGCAGAGCGGCTGGGTGCAGACATCTCCTGCCGACGGCTCCTATTTGGTTAATCTCAAGGATGCCGATGTCTTCGAGAGGGACTTCGGAAACCGCAAGCTTATAGAAGCCTTCCAGGTCCTGGTGACTGCCAATCCCCAGATGATCCTGCCCGGCCAGGAGATCACCTTTACCATCACAATCAACAGCCAAGGCGAGATCCTGCCCGAGAGTCTGGGCGCAGAGAATACGCTGCCCGAGGGCCTGAAATTCGTCTCTTCGAATCCCAGCCCTCTGAGCGTAACCGAGAACCCCGATGGCACCACAACACTGACATGGACGGGCCTCGCCTTCGGCTCACTCACCGCGGCCCAGGCAGCTCAGACGGCTGAATCTCAGGCCACATCCTTGAACTCTGCCCCGGCCCCATCGCCTTCGACATCCATAACCATCACCGCCCAGGCACATTCAGGAGCACCGGAGAGCCTCACCAGCACTGTTGTGGTCACAGGCAGTTCCAGCCAGGCAGCAGTGGCCTCGGCCACTTCCCAGGCATGCGTGAAATGCCTGAAGCTGCAGAGCGTCCCGGTGAAGCTGAACAAGACCTCCGACTTGAAAGAGGTCTGGCCTGGAGCGACGATTGGCTACAATATTACCTACACCAGCATGGTGAACATTGCGCTGACCGACGTGGTAATCGTCGAGCAGTCCTCGCCGGACCTGATTTTCATATCTGCTACGCCCGCACCGGACACGGAAACGAGCACCGTTTGGACGATTGGTGAACTGCAACCGCATGCTTCGGGCACCATAAGCGTTCTCTTCCTGGTCAAGGATGCTGAGAACCTGAGCTTTGGCAGCCAGTCCCATGTTCAGGGCAATGGCTTCATGAACCGCTACCGCAGGCTCTCCACGGACACAATTCCATCGAGCATCCAGAACAGCGTTTCTTTAAGCAGCAAAGAGTTCGGCTCGGTCACAGCCTCCAACTCTGTCCGGCTGCGGGACGCAAAGGGCACGAGCATCCTCAAGAAGGAGCACGGCAGCGGCAATCTCCAAAGCGAGGAACTCTCAGCTCTGGCCATGAAGAACAAGACCGTGGAGGTGAACAGCTCCCTTGAGGCCGTCTACCTGCCTACAGCCTTCGATCTGCCCAGGAGGTCGCTGGACTACAACTCCCGATTATCCTCGTTGACATGGACCAAGAACCGCGCCACGGACGCCTCGACCAGCCAGGAGTACAGGTATGCAGACAGCCTGGCGCTGGTGCAGCAGATAAGGCTCGACAAGAACGGCACGGACATGGCCACGGAGGGCTCTGTGCTGGGGCAGACTCACCTGAGCATCCGAAAGAAGGAGCCGACCGAGCTGAAACATCCCTCTCCAATCTTCGAGTCCACGGAGGACTATTCCGGAGCCTTCCAGTTCAATCAGAGACTGGAAGACTTTGGCTTGAATGTCAAGATGATCAGGAACGTCACCTGCCTCGGCTGGGCCTCGAGCGACCAGCGCCTCAAGAAGAGCCAGCGAAGCTATGAGCACGGCGCAGGCTCCTACCAGAGCAAGGAGCTGGCAAGCACTGCAGAAAGCTACATCGCCAAAGACCTAAACGTCATTTACGATCCTCAGTACGGCTACGGCAAATGGAAAGCGGGCATTTGGTCAAAGAGCCCCGGCCAGAGCTATCTGGGCCAGGAGATCACCGGTGCGGACTTTATCCATGAGGAGACGGAGGCGGAGGGCTTGAGTGATATGTCCACTAACCTCAGTTTCCTGGGAAAGGCCATGCTGCGGGCTGTCTCCAAGAGTGCCAACAGTGAGCTGGATTTGGATGAGGAGTACATGGGCCAGTATTCCTTGCAACGCAAGGTCCACCTGGGCGGCGTCTCCCACTTCGACAGGCCTCATCTCACACTGAACAAGACCGGGCGACTGGTGCCCGGCACTACTGCAGCCGATTACACCATCACAGTTCTTAACGACGGTAACGCGGCCTTAGGCCCGGTCTACGTCTGGGACATATTTCCGGCTGGAACCGATTTCCTGAGTTCCTCGCTCAAGCCCGACAGGCTGCAGAAGAGCTATGCCAACTGGTCACTGCTGTACCTGGGCATAGGCCAGTCCGTGAACATCAACCTGCGGCTGAATGTGACTGACCAGAGGGACGAACTGGTCAACTTGGTCTATGCCTCAGGAGGACATAACCGCGAGTGGGTCACGGCAGGCAACATGAGCACTATTCAATTTGGATGGCTGGAATGCTGCTCGCCGCAGATGCTCGTGGAAAAGCAGGCCAGAATCGATGCGGCGGACAGCCGGCTCATCTGGTACCGCATCCTTCTCAAAAACCAGGCCAATGTGAGCCTGGTGGCACATATCACGGACCGCCTGCCGACGGGTTTACAGATCTTGAATGCCTCGGCACAGCCACAGGTGGAGGGACTGGATCTTGCCTGGGTAACGACGGCTATCCCTGCCGGTGAAACCAGGTTCATCGAATATCGGGCACAGGCCACGAAGAACGGCAAGTTCGTGAACACGGCCAGAGTGGAGGCCCATGCCCTGGATGGCTCGGGTGGATCCTCGACAGAGGCCAGCGCCAGCGTGCAGGTGGGCGAGGCGACATCCTACACTGAGGACGGATGGCGGCCACCTGAGTGGGGGCTGGACAGGTCGGAGATGATATGCGACAATGAGATCGCAGGGGCATGCAGCTCCTGCCCAAGCTGTAGCTGTTCTGCTGGAGAATAATTGAGAAAAAGGCCCCAGAGAGAATGGGGCCTACCTTTTTTATTGAGTGAATAGTATGTGTAGAGATTATTCTCTGGAAATCTGCTGACCCACCATTGAATCCATAAGCGCTAGAAATTCCTCTTTGGCCTGTGGCGGTATCGTTGCGCCTGCCGCAACATTGTGCCCCCCGCCCACGCCGCCCACCGCGCGCGCACAGCGTGACAATGCATCGGCCAGGTCCAGGCCCGATCGGACCAGGTCTCGTGTGCCTCGCGCCGAGACCTTGATCTCCCCTTCCGCAGTCCGGGCAAAGGCCAGGATGGGTCGGGAGCGATCTGCCATCTGAAAGCTCATGCCGGCTACGATGCCGACGATCGTGTCTAGAATTGCATCGCCGGCATCAAAGTACTGGATGCTCTTGAGGGGCGTGATGCCTCTTTCGCTGACCAGTTTCAGGCCGTTTACCAGATTCTGGCGGTGCTGGCCCAGCAGCCTCTGCGCTTCGCTGAAAGCCTTGTCTCTGTCGCCCATGCAGACCTGCAGACCCACACCAGCATGACCGTAACGAGCGGTAGCATTGAGAAGAGTCGAGTACTCGCTGGCATCCCGAAGCTCCGTGCCCTCCTGCTCATCCAGAAGAACGTAAACCTCTCCAATCAGGCGTTCCAGCTTGACATTGGATATGCCGTTTCGCAGACCCTTCCGAAGAACGGCTGTGACAAAGCCGGCCTTCTCTTCCTGGGATAGATCGATCCAGCGTCGCCATTTCTCTCCGCCCAGGCGTATTCCTATCTCCTTGAGAAATGCGATGCAAGCGTCTTCATTTCCCGATAGTCCCGGCAGGTACGGATC